>Ga0209474_10001623_pt1 | contig 21597 bp, 16 predicted proteins | sample GraSoiAngelo_145_FD_185902 | JGI IMG/M metagenome (GOLD analysis project Ga0209474, IMG submission 185902) | Grasslands soil microbial communities from the Angelo Coastal Reserve, California, USA - 14_1009_05_20cm (SPAdes) (version 2) | ecosystem: Environmental > Terrestrial > Soil > Grasslands... | reverse complement strand
ACTGTGATGGTCGTATTCGACACTGGTGATACGAGGCGCCCGATTAGCTAACTCTATGGTCGCGGGTCCGGCGCCCGCGCCTAATTCCAACACATGCTCGCCCAACACCGTGCCATGGAGCATCCACGGGAGCAGTTGCCGCCGCGTGAGATAACGCCACAGCGCTGACCCGCAATACCATTTTTCGAAAGAGTTCATCAGTCTTTCAAGGAATTGGCCAAGCAAACCACCCTATCGTAACTAGGAGCCTATTGCAGCAAAGGGCGGATGCGGCGGAGAGCTGATGCAAATTGATCTGCATTGTAGGCGGAGGGATTCTCGAGTTGCTGGAAGAGACCGTTAATCGCAGCGCGAACTTCGGCGGCATTCGACGGCTTGGTCTCCCGGCTGTAGGCAATATAGAGCGAATCCAGCGCCATGGTCGCCTGTTCAGCGGCGCGTTCATCGGCTTGAGCGAGGTTCTCTGCATCGTCGGGAATGCGCTGCAGCATCCGCAAGACAATGCCCTGGTCGTACTGCATAGTGGCGAGCCGCTCGGCAATGCGCTGAGCTAACGGCGCTGCCGCAGAAGCAGCTGCGGCCACCGTGTTCCGGTCAGGATTGAGTTTGCTCATCCCGTCGGAAACCAAGAGCATTTGCCGATCCAACTCTTGCGCGTTCGCGGAATCAATTTGTTTTGCCAGCAACCGAAACACCGCGTAACGTGAAGCATTCCACGCCGGGTCGCCGGGACGACGACCCGCGTACCCATGTTCTTGCCGCCAGCTGTCTCTTGCTGGCCCCAGCGCGTGGTGGCACGCAAAGCAGGAAAGCTCCGAATATTCCGGCCAGACCTCCTTTTTGTCGAAGCGCTCGTTTTTGGCGCGCCAGGTCAGCCGCTCCATCGCCGCGCGCAACTGCACCGCCTGACCCGCAGCCCACTCGCGCAAGCCGGACCACGCCGCGTCTTCCGCGGGCTTTCCGGGCTCCGATTCGCGAGGGACTTTCCAGTGCCGCGGCATTACCGCAGAAAACGAATCGAGCTCGAAATACAAGTCGGGATGCCCCGCGGCGATCATTTCGTGGTCGACGAATTTGTTTCTTGTACCCAGATGGCATTCCAGGCATTTCTCGGTACGATGAATCACGTTGCGCGTGTCGTACATGCCCAGCGCGACGGATTTTTCATGCTGCCATGAACGCGTCGTATGCGGACCAAGCCACGCGGAGGCCGGTCCGTGACAATTCTCGCAGGACACGCCTTCTGATATTTCAAACGCGCGCCCGCGCTGCTCCGGCGTGGTGTAAAGCGCGTGGCATGCCAAGCATTTTGGAGCTTCCTCGGCCTTGGATCCTAATTTCAAGATGCTAGCCATGCGCTCGCCGACTTCACCCGTCAGCGCCTGATAGGCGCGGCTGTGCTTGTCCTGAAGAATCCAGGTCGAATACTCATTCTGCAAAATACGGCTTCCGGCAATGGGTTTGACGCTTCCGTGGCAACTCGTTGCCGCGCACGATCCGGGACCGATGTATTTGACTGGCTCTTTCTCCTGCGCCCGCGGCAAAGGGAGCGTCAGGAGCGGCAAACAGACGAGGCTGGAGACCAGGAAGAACCTTTTCGCGTTGTGCATTCAGAGCGCCGGGCGAATCTGTTCGCTTATAACGTTTGCAGCGTAAAGAAGTCAACGGATTGCGTTGTCTTTTTGGCGACGCGTCGCGAAAAGTAAACCTGGCGCTATTTACACCGCGCTTTACGCTCAGTAGTATGCAGGGGATTCAGCACTCCAACCTTCGCCGCGCATTTTTCTCGCATCAAGCGCGGCTTTGTGCGCGAGACGGAACGACGTGATCTTCGACGACCTTCGGGCTATCCAGCTTCGCTACGGCTTTCTGCCCAAGGCGGAGCTCGAAGGGCTTTCCCAGCGCGCACAAGCCCCGCTCTATCAGATTCACAGCGTCGCCAGCTTCTACCCGCATTTTCATCTCGCGCTTCCGGCTAAGGCGGAAATTCGCGTTTGCGCGGACATGAGCTGCCATCTCAATGGAGCTTGCGGGCTGCGGGCTGAATTGGAGCGCCGCTTTGCGGGTTCCCGGGCGGAAGAAGTGCAAATTCGTGATGTTTCCTGCCTTGGCCGCTGCGACCGCGCCCCCGCGGTTTCGATCAACGATCAGATTTTCACGGATGTCACAGCTACGGACGCCGAGCAGATCGGGCGCGGGGCGCTTCGCGGCGAAGAAGTTCACGAGGCCCACGCGGAGCACGGACGAGTTGCGTGCAAAGCAGACCCGTACGGCGACGGCGAAAAATATGGAATGGTGCGCCAGCTGATTCAGACGCGCAACTGCGACGAAGTCCTGGCACAGCTTAAAGCTGCCGAACTTCGCGGCATGGGTGGCGCCGGTTTTCCCACGAGCATGAAGTGGGATCTGGTGCGAAAGCAGCCCGATCCCGTGAAATATATCGTTTGCAATGCCGACGAAAGCGAGCCCGGCACGATCAAAGACCGCTTTATCATGACCCATGTGCCGCACCTTGTAATCGAAGGCATGCTCATCGCCGGCCTTGTTACCGGAGCGAAGCGCGGCATCCTCTATATTCGTCACGAATACGCGATGCAGGAAGAAATCCTCGGCGAAGAGATTCGCCGTTGCTATCAAGCGGGCCTGCTTGGCAAGAAAATCCTTGGCAGCGATCTCGACTTCGATCTCGAAGTGTTTGTCAGTCCCGGCGGCTACATTTGTGGAGAAGAAAGCGCGCTCATCGAAGCCATTGAAGGCCATCGCGCCGAACCGCGCAACAAACCCCCTTTCCCGGGCCAAGTTGGCCTGTGGCAGAAACCGACTGTCATCAATAACGTAGAAACGTTCATCAACGTGCCGCAAATTCTGGCACGCGGCTTGGACTGGTTCGCCGCGCAAGGGGTCAACGGATCGCGCGGACTGAAATTCGTGGGGGTCAGCGGCCAAGTTGAGCGCGCCGGCGTTTTTGAAGTGCCCATGGGTACGCCGATGCGCGAGGTAATCTTCAAACACGCTGGCGGCGTCCGCGGCGGACGTTCTTTGAAGGCCTTCGCTCCCTCAGGCCCATCTTCGGGTTACCTGCCCGCTTCGATGGTGGACGTACGCCTCGATTTCAAGGCGCTGGCGGACGCGGGATCCATGCTGGGTTCCGGCGCGATCATTGTTTGCGATGACACGACGTGCATGCTGGACATGGCGCTGAACGCTGTGCGTTTTTACCGCAATGAATCGTGCGGCAAGTGCGTTCCCTGCCGCCTCGGTTCGCAAAAAATGACCGACTTGCTTGTTCGCTGGACCCAGGGCTCTGTCTCCGAGCCGCAATATCAGGCCGATCTCGCGCTTCTCGACGATCTTTCCCAATCCATGAGCCAAACATCCATTTGTGGTCTTGGCCAGATCGCCCCGGCTCCGATTCAATCCGTGCTAAAGCATTTTCGCGCAGAAATTGAAGCGCACGTTCTGAAGGGACAGTGCCCGAGCGGGATTTGTTTCACCCCCGCGTCACGCGCAGGTGAAGCTCAACGAGTCGGTATTCGGCCATGACCACTTCTGCGCCTCTCCCGGGAATGATCGAAATCAGCATCGACGGCAAATCCGCGCGTGTGTCCAGCGGAACCACCGTTTTCGACGCGGCCCGCATGAACGGCATCAACATTCCTACACTGTGCCACCTGCAAAACCAGACTCCGGTCGGTGTCTGCCGCTTATGCGTTGTGGATACCGGCGCGCGCGTACTTTCCGCATCGTGTGTACGCCCAGTCGAACCAGCCATGAAGGTGGTCACCAATTCGGAAAAGGTCTTGAATGCTCGCAAGACGCTGCTCGAATTGTTGATGTCCGATCATCCCTCACCATGCGCGCGGCAGGAAAAATCCGGCGACTGCGAACTCGAAGCGCTCGCAAAAGCCGCTGGCATTACTCAGCCGCGTTTTGCGAAACGCATGGTCGTCCGTGGCAAAGACGATTCTTCACTCGCCATCGCCGTCGATCACGACGCGTGCATTCTTTGCGACCGCTGCATTCGCGGCTGCGACGAGGTCAAGAATAATTTCGTGCTCGGCCGCATGGGAAAAGGCTATTCCGCAGTCATCGCTTTCGATTTGAACGCGCCGATGGGTGGTTCCACTTGTATCTCTTGCGGTGAGTGCATGGTTTCCTGCCCTACCGGCGCACTCACCAACAGGGGACTTGCGGGAACGGCAATTGCCGCTGATTCTCGTGCGGAGATTTTTGAAGCCGAAGAACTTTTGCAGATTCCTGTTTTCCAAGGTGTCTCTGGGACATTTCTTGAGCTAAATCGCGGCGCCATCGTCAAGCGCCGCTTCCGCAAAGGCGAAGTCATCTGCCGCGAAGGTGAATTTGGCTCCACGGCATTCTATATCGTTGAGGGCCGCGCGCGAGTTTCGATTTCTTCGCCCATCGCTCACGTTAAGACGCAAGGCGGCGCCAAAGGCTTTTTCAAGCGATTGACCAGCACCCTTGTTGGCCGCGAAGAAGACACGCGCGAAGACGAAGCGCGCGACCGCACGATTCCTATCGATGCTTCTGTGGACCTCTCCTACGGCAATCCCGTCGCGGAATTAAGCCCCGGTGATTTATTCGGCGAAATGACGTGCATGAATTTCTATCCGCGTTCCGCCACAGTCATTGCAGAGTCCGACGTTGTGGCCTACGAAATGCTGCGCAATGTCCTGGACATCATGCTCAAGAACAAGACGTTTCGCGCGCAGCTTGACGAAACCTACCGCCGCCGGGCACTTGAGAATCACCTGCGTGGCGTGCCGATGTTCGCGAACCTCTCGGCGGAATTCATTGCTCATATCAAAGAGAGCGTCGAACTTCAGCGTTTCGCCCCCGGCCAAACCATCGTGCGACAGGGCGAACCAGCGGATAGCTTCTACCTCGTTCGTATCGGCTTCGTCAAAGTTTCAGAGAACTATCCCGGCGGCGAAGTGGTGCTAGCCTATCTTTCTCGCGGCGACTATTTCGGCGAAATTGGATTGCTGAGTGGCGGCGTTCGCACCGCGACTTGCACCGCGCTCGACCACGTCGAACTCGTGCGTATTTCCGGCGACGATTTCCGCGACATGGTCGTCCGTTTCCCCAGTGTTCGAAGCGGCATCGAGGCCATCGCCGTCGAGCGCAGCGCTGCCAACAAGCAACGTCTGCAAATGGTCCATAGCGTTCCCATCGACCAGTTTCTTTCGCAAGGATTGATGGAAGCGCAAAGTCTGCTGGTTCTCGACCTGCAAAATTGCACGCGCTGCGACGCTTGCGTGAATGCGTGCGCCGATGCGCATGATGGCGTCACGCGCCTGGTGCGCGACGGTCTCCGATTTGATCGCTATCTCGTCGCCACGAGCTGCCGGCAATGCCGCGATCCGCTTTGTATGGTCGGCTGCCCGGTCGGTTCGATTCGCCGCCGCAATTCGCTCGAAGTGATCATCGAGGATTGGTGCATCGGCTGCGGCCTCTGCGCCCGCAATTGTCCTTACGGCAATATCAATCTGCATCCGTTTGAAGTGCTGGCGGACGACCCCGAGAATGCCGGCCGCAAGAAAGCGGCCATCAAGCAGAAAGCGACTTCCTGCGATCTCTGCACGCACTTGAAAGAACCAAGCTGCGTTTACGCCTGCCCACACGATGCCGCGCATCGTGTCGATCCAAAAACATTTTTCGCCGAAATGCTCAGCCAGACCAGCGCGAAATGAAAATCGACCGCACGCACCGCACCTGGGCCATCGCCGCACTTGCGATTCTTGCAATCTCTTTAATCGTGTACTTCATCTACGCGCTCAATTCGCCGCAAGGTTCTCGCGGCGGCAGCGTGATTGGCCTGTTGTTTGGCATCATCGGTTTCGGCCTCATGATTTTTGCCGCGCTGCTCGGCGCGCGAAAGCGCGTGCCCACCTGGCGCTTGGGCCGCGCGCAAACCTGGATGCGCGGCCACCTGTGGCTCGGCCTGCTTGCGCTGCCGATGATTCTCTTTCATGGCGGTTTTCATTTTGGCGGCACCCTCACGCGCTTGCTGATGTGGCTTCTTATTGTCACGGTTGCCAGCGGCGTTTTTGGCGCGGCTCTGCAACACTACATTCCGCGGGTCATGACCTGCGATGTGCCCCTCGAAACGATTTACGATGAGATTGGCCACGTCCGCTCGCTTTTGCGCGAAGAGGCCGACCGTGCGATGGAAATCGTGTGCGGGAGTCTGAGCTTTCCAAAATCCACCCTGGAAGAAACCCAGCGTGCCGGTGGGTTTACTGCGCTGCGCCCAATAGCCGCTACCGCTGTTCCCTTGCGAACGTCCGCAGCAGTCAGTGCCGGAGCTAGCGCGGCCGTCGCCGCCGCCCATGAAATCATTTTATTGAGCAAAGAGCAAAGCGCGCCGCTCCGCGGTTTCTATTTGAGCGAAATGCGTCCCTTTCTCGAACATCCGAAAAACAGCAACCGGCTCGCGGACGCTCCAGCGGCGAGCGGTGCGTTTGCAGGGCTGCGCGCCCTGCTGCCTGCCGCGGCTCATGCCTCACTTAGCGATCTCGAAGATATTTGCAACGAAGCGCGCCAGCTCGCTCGCCAGGAGCAACTGCACCGCTGGCTCCACGGCTGGCTGCTAGTGCACATTCCGCTTTCGCTTGTGCTGATTTTGCTCGGTGCCGTTCACGCTGTGATGGCGCTGCGCTATTGAAGTTGAGTTCGTGTTTTGTCTTTCTTACTCCGTTTTTGTATTGGCTGTTAGCTATTAGCTGTCGGCCGTTAGCTTGGAATACGTTATGCCGCGAACGCGCACGACAAAGAGACTCGCACAGCGCATCGACCTCAATTATTTCAAGAGGCCGACGCCGCTCAAGCGCGCCAAATTGTGGATCAGCCTTGTGCTCTTTCTGCTGGCTCTCTTTTGGATCGCAGAAAAAAGCCTGTCTCGCGATCCCCACGTCTACAGCAGCGGCCGCTTGTCGCGTGCCCACGCCGTTTTGGAAAAAGAGTGCTCCGCCTGCCATTTGCGCCAAGCCGAAACGTTTTCCGCAAGAGCCGCCGATAGCGCCTGCCTCGCCTGCCACGATGGCCCTGCTCATCATTCCTCGCAAATCCCTGCACCCAATTGCGCGCCTTGTCACGCAGAACATCGCGGCCCTGCCATCCTTTCTGCCGTGAGTGACAACGCCTGTGCCGGTTGTCACGCTGATCTAAAGAGCAGTCTTCCTGATACGCGGTATGTCGCTAAAATATATAGTTTCGAACAGGTGCATCCCGAATTCGCGGCGCTACGCTCCGTCACCGGCGTCCCGGTAAGCGATCCTGCCACGGTCAAACTCAATCACGCGATTCACATGCAACCTATCCGCCGCGGGCCGAATGGCACCCTCATGAATCTCGACTGCGGTAATTGTCATCGCCCGGCGGCCGCTGCTCCCGACTTGGCTCATTCTGATGCGAAATATCGCACCGCAGCAGTCAGCTACAAAGACAGCGATGAGTTTCTTCCGGCCTCCATTGAAAGCCTCAAAGCACCCAAGCCGATCACCGGCCGCGAGTTTATGGCGCCGGTAAAATTCGCTGACGCCTGCGCAGCATGTCATCTGCTGACATTCGACAAGCGCTTCGAGGACGGCGTTCCACACGACAAACCGGAAATCGTGCACGCGTTCTTGGTCAAACAATTTCAGCAATACATCAACGCTCATCCGGCCGAGGTTCGCGTGCAGCGCGATCCAGGACGCGATCTGAGCGGCAAGCCGCTGACGCCTCAAATACGCGTACTCACTCCGGCACAATGGGTAGCAGAACGAACCGCTGATGCGGAAGAACTTCTCTGGCGCAAGACCTGCAAGCAATGTCACGATCTAACGACTTCGCAAAACACCGTGCTGCCCCAAGTGGCACCCGCCAATATAAGAACGCAATGGATGCCGCATGCTAAGTTCGATCACGACGCGCATCGCGGATTCGCGTGCGTGAGCTGCCACGCAAAAGCTCTAACGAGCACGGAATCGAGCGACATCCTGCTACCCGGCATCGCAACCTGTAAGACTTGCCACGCGCCCGGCCCCGGTCACGCCGACTCGCGCTGCTCGGAGTGCCACACTTACCACGATTGGTCGAAGCGCAAGGAGGTCACACCGAAATTTACGCTCCCCGCGCTGCGCACCGGTGGTCAATGAAAAGCTGTTTTTCTCTATCCCATCTTGGAGATGATCCAGACGAATGAGCTTTCGGCGGCCTCAGCGCCCCACCAGCGCCATCATAGCTTCCGGATAGCGCGAGCCCGAGGCCGCTCCATGCGGAGCTACTTCGTCAATGCGTTTCAAGTCGCGCTCCGACAGCTTGATGTTCAACGCGCCGGCATTCTCCTCCAGATATTTACGCCGTTTCGTGCCGGGAATCGGAATAATGTCTTGACCTTGTGCCAGCAACCAGGCTAGCGCCAGTTGCGAAGGCGTGCAGCCTTTCTCTTTCGCAATGGCCTCCACACGGGCCACAAGATCCAGATTCTTCTGGAAATTCTCTCCCTGGAACCGCGGCGAATTTCTCCGGTAATCATCTGGCGCAAAATCTTCGAAGCGCTTGATCTGCCCTGTCAGGAATCCTCGCCCCAGCGGACTGTAAGCGACGAATGCAATGCCAAGTTCGCGCGTCGTCGCAAGAATGTCATCTTCCGGATCACGCGTCCATAGGGAGTATTCCGTCTGCAGCGCCGCGATGGGGTGTACTTTGTGCGCGCGCCGTATCGTCGCCGCGGATGCTTCCGACAATCCCAGGTAGCGCACCTTCCCCGCCTTCACCAATTGCGCCATGGCCCCCACGGTTTCTTCAATCGGCACATTTGGGTCCACGCGGTGCTGGTAGTACAAATCGATCGTGGCCACGCCCAGCCGCTTCAGACTCGCGTCGCAACTCGCACGCACATATTCCGGCCGCCCGTTCAGGCCGCGCACGGCAGGATTCGCCTTGTCGCGCACAATCCCAAACTTGGTCGCCAGAAAGACCTTTTCGCGCATTCCCCGAATCGCTTGGCCCACCAGCACTTCATTGTCGCCATACCCATAAATGTCCGCTGTATCCAAAAACGCAATGCCCAGCTCGATCGAGCGATGAATCGTCGCCGTCGATTCCGCATCGTGCCGCGGCCCATAAAATTCGGACATTCCCATGCAGCCCAAACCTATGGCCGAAACGAGCGGCCCGTTTTTCCCCAGTGGACGTAATTGCATCGCCTTCTCCTTAATACGGGATATTGTCTTGGATGACGATTTCGCCGCTTCGGATACTATCGCCTCTCCAGAATTGCATCCTCCGCTACAATAAAAAGCTATCGGGGCTAAGTGCCGAGTCACCGCGCAGGAATTTGCAAAAAGAGCATGGCGCGCGAGCGAAAAAGTGCAAGAAACGAACATGGTTCGCTACATTCTTGCGATTGCCTTGAGTCTCGCTGCCTCCGTGGCGTGCGGCGCGATCTTTGTATTCTCTCTGATTCAACAAATTGCTTTGGTTGAAATGGCCGCGAGTCTCGTGACCGCTCTGCAAGTGTATTTTCTCAGTTCCGCCATCGCCGACCTGTTTGAAAAAGCGAAACGGCCGAGCCGCCTAAGAACTTCCCTGGTTGTCTTGTTTACCGTCGTTCTGGTCGCGTTCTATTCTTTTATGCAGTATTTTCGATGAGGCGCGTAGATATTGAAGCAAACGGGCAGGGGCAGAACGAGCCTGGAAGAGGTGAAGCACTACAGTTTGCGCCACTCCACCCTTTGATTTTGCGGAGTCCTAAGCGGCCACCAGCCTCGGACCTACTTTCCCGCGCGGCTTACTCTTTTTCTCCGTGAGCTCGCGCTCAGCGCGGGTCCAGTCTTCCAAAGCATCGCCGGAAGCTCCCCCGCGTTCCAGATAAATCTCGTAGGCGCGCAACGCGATCTCTTCATGAGTCGGCGTGGTCTTCGCGGCACGCGTTTTCTTTGGGGTCGGCAAGGCACCCTTCAGCTTCTTGGACATAAATCCTCCCCTTTCCGCTGCCGTTCTATTTTACGCTCCAAAAGAATTCCAGGCGCAGATTTCCGCAAAAAAGCGCCGCGAAGTTTCAATCCTTCGTATTAAGGAAATCGCTAGATGAGTCCAATTTGCAGTTGTGGTGGTCACCACCCTTGCTTCTTAAGCCGCATCGGAACCGCGCGCATTCGCTCATGTATTAACCTGTAATCAGCACCCTTCCTTAGAACATGCACCGCAGGCGAGGACAGAGAATGCTGCACATCAAGGGCACCGCCGTGCTGGACACGTTGGAAGCAATAAAGGCCCGGGCGGGAAAAGCACAGCTGGACAAAATCGTTTCTCACCTGGACCCGGAAACCCGGGAGATCTTCGAGCGGCCCATTTCGCCTTCCTCGTGGTATTCCTGCGACGCATTTTCACGTTTTCTTGAGGCCGACATCCGGGAAACAGCTGGCGGAAACGAACAAGAATTGGTCAAGCGCGCCGAAGCCGTAATCGAAAAGCAGCTCAGCGGCATTTATAAAATGTTCGTACGGCTTGGCTCGCCCGAGTTTGTCATCCGCAGGATTGCCGCCGTTCACTCCACCTACTTCGACGGCGTTCAGATCATTCCGGAAATGAAGGGACCGAACAGCGCAACCATCCAGTACGTCGGATTTTCCTGCAATCACAGGATCATGGGGTTTGTGATTCTTGGCTTTTTCCGGAAAGCGCTGGAGATTTCTGGCGCAAAGAAGGTCGACGTGCGCTTCACTGTTCCCATTGAAGCCGGGGAAAAATTCTGCGAGCTGGCATTACTGTGGGATTGAAGAAAAGGGCGTCAGTAGCCGCCCGTCTCAAGCCAGGATGGCTCGGGTGTGGCGATTCCAGAGAGTGAGCTTCGTGCCGGGATACTTTGCCGCAGCCGAGGGACTTCCTCAGTCTCCCTAGCCTTTCTTCCAGGTCCGAAACCTAGCCATTTGGCGGATGTAAACGCCTCCATGCCTGCGGCATCTTGTTCATGGAGGTTCCTTAAATGTCCGCAGAACTCATTGCACTATCCAACGCCCTGGCGCAGGCCACGGATCGCGCCGCCGCAAGCGCGGTCGCCGTACACACAGAGGCTCGCGGCTCATCCAGCGGCGTCGTATGGCGCCCCGGAGTCATCGTCACCGCCGAACATGCACTGCGCCGCGACGAAGACATTCAAATCACTTTGCCCGACGGCCGCGTCATCGCGGCTACTCTTGCAGGACGCGATGCTTCCACCGACCTCGCCGTCCTGAAATGCGCCGAAGCCACTTCAGCCGTTGTGCAAACGAGCGACGTCTCCACAGTCAAGCCCGGCAGCCTCGCGCTCGTTGTCGGGCGCACGCGCGCCAGTGGCCCGGTGGCTGCCCTCGGCGCCGTAAGTTTGGTTGTCGCGGAGCGTCGCACTTGGACTAGCGCAGCGCTTGCTCCGTACATTCGCCTCGACATCGGCGTGCAGCCGACGGCCGTTGGCGGCGCGGCCGTTGACCCGCATGGCCAAGTCATCGGCATCGCCACTCCCCGTTTCGCACGCTTTGGCGCCATCGCCGTTCCTGCTCCGACGGTGAACCGTGTCGTGGAAACGCTTCTGCAGAAAGGCCACATCCCGCGCGGCTATCTTGGTGTCGGTTTGCAAACGGTGCGTCTGCCGGATGCGCTTCGGCGAACGCTTCAGCGGAATGACAAGACTGCGGCGATCGTCCTTGAGGTCGAACCGGAAGGTCCAGCAGACCAGGCTGGCATCGTCATTGGCGACATTTTTGTGGCTCTCGCCGGCAATTCCATCACTCGTCTTGAAGACGTTCACGGGCAGCTTGGCGCCGAATCCATTGGGAAATCCTTGCCGCTCAAATTCGTTCGCGGCGGGGCTCTTCAGGAAGCCAACATTATCGTTGGCGAACGCGCGCATGGAGCTCAGTAACATGGCCATCCCGGGCTTTGGCGAAATCGCGGAACAGCTCCGCCGCTCGACAGTTCTCATTCATTCCGGTGGCCGCGGCTCGGGCTCCGGAGTCATTTGGTCAAGTGAGGGAACCTTAGTCACTAACGCTCACGTTGTGCGCAGCACTCGTCCCACGGTTCAGTTGTGGGATGGCCGCGAATTCCAAGCCACTATCCATTCGCGCGACTCTTTGCGAGATCTCGCTCAACTTCACATCGACGCTGCAAATCTCCCAGCAGTTTCTATTGCAGATTCTTCGCAAGTGCGTCCCGGCGAGCTCGCGATTGCCATCGGCAATCCCTTGGGCTTCGTCGGCGCGCTCGCAACGGGCGTGATTCAGGGAGTCGGCCCGCTCCGCGGATTGGGGCCGCATTCCTGGGTGCAGGCCGAAGTGCGCCTCGCGCCGGGAAACTCCGGCGGGCCGCTAGCCGACGCGCGCGGCCGCGTCGTCGGCATCAACACGATGGTCTCAGGCCGGTTAGCACTCGCGATTCCCAGCAACGCTGTGCGCGAGTTTCTCTCCGCAACTCCGAACGACAACCGGCTCGGCGTCACGCTGCACTCTGCATTCATTCCCAGCACTGCGAGTCGCGGCAAAACCTTTGGCCTGGTCGTCCTCGAAGTGGAGCCGGAAAGCCCGGCTGCGCTCGCCTCGCTTCTGGCCGGCGACATTCTGCTGGGCGCGGGAGGGAAACGCTTCAAATCCCTCGAAGACCTCGCGCACGCGCTTCAAGGAAATGGCCCGCGCGTCTTGCGCCTCGAATTTCTGCGCGGCGATTATCAGCGAATTCGCCGCGTCACGGTGCAGCTTGGGAATCCGCTGAACGCGAGGAGTTCCGTCGCGGCGTGATCTCCGTTTTCATTGTCGCGTCTTCTCCTCTCGCCCGGTCCGGCTTGGAAAATCTTCTTGTTTCCCGCAGTGTCGCAATCGCGGGCAGCGTCGCGAATCCTGACGACCTCGACCATCGTCTGGATGACGTACCCGCAGATGTGATCCTTGTTGACTCAACTGGTGAACCGCTCGAATCGTTTCTCAACTCTTTCGTCGCTTCTGGCCTCGCGTCCGACTTCAACATCGTCGTCCTTGTGGAACCTGCGTCACTCGCCCCTTCTCTCGCTGCGCTTCGTCAGGGTGTTCGCGCCGTTTTGCCAAACGACGTCTCCCCCGAGCAACTCGTTGCCGCGCTGCAAGCCGCCGCCAGCGGCCTGCTCGTGCTGCATCCCGCGCAGGTTGCGGCGCAAGTCACCGCCAATGGATTTGCCTCGGCGCCCGCTCGCTCGCGCGAGCTGAACGAACTCGCTGAGCCGCTCACGCCGCGCGAAAGCGAAGTTCTGCAGATGCTCGCCGACGGACTCGTGAACAAGGAAATTGCTGCGACACTCGCGATCTCCGAGCACACCGTGAAATTCCACGTTGCATCCATCCTCGGCAAGCTCGGCGCAGCAACTCGCACCGAAGCCGTGTCCGTTGGCATCCGCCGCGGATTAGTTTTGCTTTGATGCTGGTAAAACGGTAACCGGCCCGGAGGCAGGAATCCCTGTCCCCTGAAAATCCATCGGGTTCGGGATTGCCCGTACTACGCGGCGACAGGCTGGTCGGCAAGTATATGCGCGGGGACTTTGCGGAGGTCCCAAACAAGGCCCAGCCACGACATGGCTTTCAGTGTGTAATAGGTGATGTCAATTTCCCACCAGTAGAATCCCTGGCGCGCTGAAGCCATGAAGTGGTGATGGTTGTTGTGCCAACCTTCGCCGAGGGTGAGCAGCGCAAGCAGCCAGTTGTTGCGGCTGGTGTCGCCGGTCTCATACCGGCGCGAGCCAAAAAGGTGCGACAGCGAATTGATGGTAAAGGTGTCGTGCCACAGCAGCACGGTGCCCAGGCAGAACGCCCAGACAAACAGCGGCCATCCGCCGATCAGCCACACCGCGGCGCCGAGCACGGCGGGAGGCACCATGTGATACTTGTTCAGCCAGCGCAGCTCTGGAAATTTCGCGAAGTCCCCGATGTAATCCATGCGCGTGTCGTTGTATTTGTCGGAAAGAATCCAGCCGATATGCGACCAGAAGAAGCCGAAGAGCGTGGGCGAATGCAAATCCAGCTCCTGGTCGGAATAGCGATGATGATGCCGGTGATGCGCCGCCCACCAGAGCACGCCTTTCTGTGAAGACGACATGGCCATGAAGGCGATGACAAACTGGAACGCGCGGCTGGTCTTAAACGAGCGATGCGAAAAATAGCGATGATAGCCGGCGGTGACGAAAAACATGCGCACGAAGAGCACCGCCAGCGTAGTCACCAAGTAATACCAATGAAACGGCATGAAGAAAATCAGCAGCGCGGCGAGATGCACGAGGAAAAAAGGCAGGGAGTGAAGAATCGAGATCCGCGAGCCATTCGGCAACGGGATAGTTAAATACCGTGGGACAGAAGCCATCCGGCAGAATCCTCCGCTTCGATATAGGCGCTCTTGAATTGCGTCATTCGCAAGCTGAGATTCAGCCAGAACTTCGCGCCTCGAACCTGCAACTTCAGTCTACGGGTGCGCTTGGAAGGGGGTCAAGCGCAACGACGTACAGGTGACATGAACTAAGATGTACGGAAGGACAGTGAGGTTGTGAAAATGATGAAATTTTTCTTTTTGTACGAATCCCGCCGACAGACACCGTAGGATACGCGATGACGGATTGTGCTATCGTCACTCCGATATTGGCTTTTTGAGGAAAAATCTAACCGGACGCTGTATCTTGACGGAAGGACAAAATGGCGGAACGCCCTGTTCTTGTAGGACTCATTCCACAGGCGGTGGTGCTGGATCCCGGCGACCAGGTGTCCTGGATTTCCGACGCGGGAAATTTGCGCGTGGAGTTTGATGTAAACCGCTGCCCCTTTTCTTCCAACGTCTTTCAGGCCCCTTCCGGTATCCGCCTGCTTAGCGGCCCGGCTCGCCCCGGAAGCAAAGCCGCGACATACAAGTATCGCTTGTGGCTCAACGACCAGCTTGTGGGCCAAGGCGAAGTGATCCTCCGCGAAAAGTAGACAAAAAACCGGTAAAGCCGAACTCTTTTTGTGATCGTTTGTCGGGAACTTTGGCGCCCATCCGCAGGAAATAGAACTGGGGTGTTTGCCTTCTCAGCTGCTGGATTTAGGCCCGTTACTTTTCCCCCGGCGGGTACGTCTTTCTACTGGAAGAAGTCTGCCAAGGAGAACGCAAGCATGGGTACAAAACAATGGTTTTGCCGAGTTTGGAACCAATCTCCCTTGTTCCTGGGGATTCTGGGGCTTTTGCTGGCAGCCGCACCGGCCCCCGCGCAACAGGCGGCTCCGCCGCAAGGGGCAGGCCAAAACCAACGCCCAGAGGAGGGGCGCGGCCGCGGCGTGATGGGAAAAATCACCTCCATTAAGGATGGTGCGCTGGAGCTGACGAGGATGGATGGCGCCAGCGTCACAGTGAAGCTGACCGACAAGACCGAATACCGCAAAGACAGGCAAACTGCGAAGCTCGCGGACTTCAAAGTAGGGGACATGGTTTTGATCCGTACAGAAGGAAGCGGCGATCAGGATCTGACGGCAGCGGTTGTGGCTGGGCGCACTGGCGCTGGGCCGGGCGGGCCTGGTATGGGCGGCCCCGCCGGCGGAATGATGATGGGTGGCGGCGAGCTCGGGAAAGACTTCGTTTTTGGCGAAGTCAAGTCCGTGGATGCGCCGAAAATTACCGTGCTCCGGCCGGACAACGTAACGCAAACGCTCGAGTTGAACGAAGAAACTTCTTTGCGCAAAGGCCGCGAAAGCGTGACGATGGCGGATATCCAGGTGGGGGACCACGTGTTCGTGCGCGGGGCCGTGCAAAATAACGCCTTTGCGCCAAAGATGGTTATGGTCGTCGGGCCCGAGCAGTGGAAGCGGATGCAGGAAATGGGAATGGCGCCAGGCCAGGCCAAGCCACAGGGCGACAAGAAGCCCGATCCTCCGCAGCAGTAAGATTCACCGGGGAGTCTTCGATTTGAAATTCTTCAGGCGCAGCGTATTCATTTTTTGTTTCGGCGCAATCCTTTTGGCGTTCGATTCCAGCGGATCGAGCGGGCAAGAGGCGCCTCCTCCTCCCGTGCCTGTACAGCAAGATGCGACGTCGCCCGCTCCGGCAACGCAGGTTCCAGCGACTCCGCCGGCGCCGGCCTCCCTCACGTTTGAAATCACGGGATCGGCGCGCAGCGGCAAGACACCGCTGCCGGGCGTTACTGTAACCGCGGCGAATACGCTCACCGGAAAGAAATATGTTGCTGCCACCAATTCGGAAGGAAAGTTCAGCCTCTCGGGCCTGGCGCGCGGCAGGTACGTCGTGCGAATCGAGTTCATGGGATTCGCTGCCTTTACTCAGGAAGTCGTGCTGAACCCGGAGAATCCGGTTGCGAAGGTTGATGGCGAGCTGATGCTGGCATCGCGCCAGCAGGAACAATCCAACAATGCAATGGCGGCGCTGGCTGCGGCCGGACGCGGTTTCCAAAGCCTGGCAATGGAAAATTCGCTTTCTTCGCTTGGCGGAATCAATGGCGAAGTCGGCGGAGCGAACGGAAACGGCGGCGGGCAGAACAATGCCGACGTCGGAGGTTTGCCCCTGAATGGAGCGGGAGCCGAAGGCCCAACGGAGTCGGTCAGCGTTAGCGGCGCGCAGGGTCGCACGCAGGATTTTGGCATGGGCAACGAAGAAGAGCTGCAGCAGCGCATTCAGGAATTCCGCGACCGCATGCAGCGCGAAGGCGGTGGAGCTTTTGGTCCGCCGGGTGGAGGCGGATTCGCCGGCGGGCCGGGAATCGTGATGATGGGCAGGATGCCCAAGGGGTTCAACGTCAACCAGCCGCACGGAGTCTTCTACTACACGGACGACAATGCAGGACTCGATGCGCGGCCCTATTCCCTGACAGGAGTCCCGAGCGTAAAAGCGGATTACAACCAGGCGCGCTTCGGCTTCAATGCGGGTGGGCCGTTGAACATTCCGAAGATTTTCAACGGCGGCAACAAATGGTTCTTCTTTGGCGGGTGGAACGGCTCCCGGGGAAGCAATCCTTACGACGCATTTTCCACCGTGCCCACGCAAGCGGAGCGTAACGGAGATTTTAGCCAGGCCACTTACAACGACGGGAAGCCCGTACAGATCTTCAACGCGCAGACCGGACAGCAATATCAGTTCAACAATGGTTCCAGTTCATGCGCGCAGCCGTGCCCCAATGTTCTGGACCCCGCATTGATCACCGCCTCGGCGCAGGCTCTGCTGAATTACATCCCCCTGCCGAACATGCCGGCCAATGCGTTCGGCCAAAATTTTCATTACGTGACTTCGGCAAGCAGCAGCTCTGATATGGTGATGTTCCGTTTGGTTCATAATTTCAACGCTACCGGCGGACCAGGCGGCGGACCGTTCTTCGTTTCCAGGGACGGAGGCGGCGGAGGAGGCCGGCGGCGCGCGCAAAACAACATCAATTTCGGGCTGAACTGGGCGCGAAGCTCGAACAGCATTGTGAATCCGTTTCCTTCGCAGGCCGGCGGCAACAGCACGCAAGGCTTGAACGCAAGCGCAGGATGGGTTTACGGCAAAGGACGGATCACCAACAACCTGCGCGTGAACTACAACCACAATCATGTTGCAACCACGAATCTTTATTCCAATGTGACGAATGTGGACGGGCTCGCCGGCATCAACGGAGTTTCAGCGGATCCGTTTGACTGGGGCCTGCCGGGAATCAGCTTCACCTCTTTTGGCGGACTGAGCGACCCCACACCCCGCCGCGAACTCGATCAGACCTACACGTTATCCGACACGATTTCGTGGCATCAGGCGAAGCACAATTGGCGATTTGGGGCCGACTACCGCCGCATCCTGCAGAGTTTCCATTCGGCGAGAAACGCTGAGGGCAGCTTTGTGTTTACCGGATATGCCACGTCGCAATATGCTTCGGGAAGCACGCAGGCGGCGGTGGATACGGGATACGACTTCGCGGATTTTCTCCTGGGCTTTCCGCAGCAGACATCGCTGCAATTTGGAACCACCGCTTATAATTTTCGAGCGAACTCGTACGATTTCTTCGTGCAAGATGACTGGCGTTATCGGTCAAATCTGTCGTTCAACCTTGGGCTGCGCTACGAATACAACGGCCCCTACACGGAAGCGCAAAACCAGGTCGCTAACCTCATCGTAGGTTCTGGTTTTGCAAACGCGCAACTCGTTGTGCCCTCGGGGGCTGCCGTACCGGTCACCACGATTCCTTTTATTCGATCTTCGAACCCATCGCTGATCAATCCAGATCATAACGATTGGGCCCCGCGCGTGGGCCTCGCGTGGAAGCCGCAAAAGAAAACCGTGGTGCGTGCAGGATACGGCATCAACTACAACCTCGCGCAGTATGGGGTCATGATTCAGAACTTTGCGTTTCAGCCGCCCTTCGCCAATACCGCAACGAATACGACGGATGCGAGTGCGCTAATTGCCGGAAGCTCGCTCACGCTTTCCAATGGGTTTCCCGCAGCTTTAGGAACCGTAACCAATAACTTCGCCGTGAATCCCAACTACCGCCTAGGCTACGTGCAAATCTGGAATTTGGATATTCAGCGGGAACTGCCGGCCGGTTGGATTCTAAGCGCGGGATACAATGGAGCAAAAGGCACGCGGCTGGATATTGAACGAGCCCTGCTGGTCGCGGGCAACCAGCCTTTTATCTACGGGTCCTCCGAAGGCAATTCGATTTTACATGCCGGTACGGTCCGCATTCGCAAGCGCATGGCCAAAGGCATTGGGTTGAACGCGCAGTACGTCTATTCCAAATCAATTGATGACGCTTCGTCGATTGGCGGCGGGGGCAGCGTCGTGGCGCAAAACCCGTTTGACATTTCCGCCGACCGCGGGCTTTCCAGCTTCGACCAGCGTCACAAGTTCACAGGAAACTGGATTTACGACTTGCCGATTGGCGAGAACCGCTACTTTTCCTCCAAAGGCGCTTTCGGTCATATCTTCGGCGCGTGGCAATGGAGCGGTGACTTCACCGTCGGTTCGGGACTTTACTTCACGCCGCGGGTCCTCGGCGGCGCGCTGGACATCGGCCGCGGCGTAAGTGGGTCGCTGCGCGCGAACACGATCGCAGGTCAAACGATTGCCCTCAGCAATCCGACCGCGCTTGAGTGGTTCAATACAGCCGCGTTCTGCGCCCCCAGCGCCACGTGCGTCAATGCGAGTGGCACAGCTTTCGGAGATGCGGGACGAAACATCATTGAAGGCCCGGGACAAGTCACGCTCGACATGGCGCTCAACAAAACCATTACCATCAAGGAATCGCGATCCCTGGACCTGCGATTCTCCGCCAACAATGTTTTCAACAACGTCCATTTCAGCTCGATCAACACCGTGGTAAATTCCCTCACGTTTGGCGAAGTGACGGGAACAGGTAGCATGCGGCGCGTGACCATGACGGCGCGCTTCCGCTTCTGAAGAACAATGAATATGCGAAGCATCCAACGAAATCTTTCGGCCCTGGTTATGGCCGCGCTGCTATTGCAAGTAGCGGCTTCCCTGTCGGCCCAGCAAGCCCCGCAACCGCCGGCGCCGGCCAACCAGGGGCGGATCCGTGTAACCACGGAACTGGTTCTAGTGAACGTGGTAGCGCACGACAAAAAAGGCAACGTCGTCCGCGATCTGAAAAAAGAAGATTTCACCCTGTTGGAAGACGGGAAGAAGCAGCAAATCTCCTCGTTTGATTTCGAGAACGTCGATCAGCCTCTGACCGCCGGAGCGCCCGAAACGACCGTTTCCGGTGCCGCCGGCGAAGGGGACCTCCTGCGAGGCGGAAAAAAAACAGCGCCGTCCCTGGACGCCCGCGACCGGCGGTTGATGCTGTTCTTTTTCGACTTTTCCGCCATGGACCCGGAGCAAATCGATCGCGCCGCAGACGCGGCCAAGAATTTTGTTTCCACAAAAATGCAACCGGCAGACCTTGTCGCGCTAGTCTCCCTGGCCACGAACATGCACGTCGATTTGAACTTCACCGATGACAAGGCCAAGATTACCGCGGCGCTTTCCTCGTACACCTCTGGCGAGGGCCAAGGATTTGATAGCGGCTCTACGGGAACCTCGGAAGGAGCCGCGGAGACTGGCGGCTCGTTCACTGCGGACGACACCGACTACAACACCTTCAGCGCCGACCGCAAACTCCTCGCCCTCCAGTCTTTGATGCAGTCTCTGGGAAAACTCTCGCAAAAGAAAAGCCTCATTTATTTCAGCAACGGCATCAGCCAGTCTGGAATGGACAATCAGTCCGCCCTGCGCGCCGCCACCGCCGCTGCGGTAAAAGCTAACGTTTCCATCTACTCGATGGATGTTCGTGGCTTGCAGGCGTTTCCGCCGGGCGGCGAAGCGCAATCCGCCAGCTTGCACGGCCAATCGGCCTACTCCGGCGCCTCCGTGCTGAACGACCTGAACAACAACGCCTCTTCGCAGGAAACCCTCGCGACGCTTTCGTCCGACACCGGCGGAAAAGCCTTCTTCGATTCGAACGATTTCAGCGGCGTCTTTTCCCAGGTGCAGAAGGACACTTCGGCGTATTACGTCTTGGGCTTCGTCAGCAACAATCCCTTCAAAGACGGTCGATACCGCCATCTGAAGGTCGTGGCGAACCGTGCCGACCTCAAGCTCGAATACCGCTCCGGGTATTACACCGACCGCGACTTCGAGCATCTGAACAAGGCCGACCGCGAGCAGCAACTCGAGGACGAATTGGCAGTGCAGCTCTCCCAGGTGGACGTACCGCTCTACGCTGGCGCTGCGTATTTCCGCCAGGACGATTCGCACTATTACCTTGCTGTTTCCCTGGTCATCCCCGGCTCGCAAATTCCGTTCGTCACCGAAAAAGACAAAGACAACGCCACCATTGACATCCTCGGCCAGGTTCTCGAGAGCAACAAATTCCCCGTCGGCCACTTGCGCGACACGGTGAAACTCGCCGTCGACAGCACGCGCCAGGTCCGCCGCAAAAACGTGCAGTACAACACCGGCTTCGTCCTCGCTCCGGGCAGCTATCACCTCAAATTCGTCGTCCGCGAAAACCAGACCGGGCGCATGGGCGCCTTCGAGATGGATGTGCAAGTCCCCGACCTGCGCAAAGCTCCCCTCAAAATGAGTTCCGTCGTCCTCAGCAGCCTCCGCACTCCCGCCGTCAATAAGAAAGGCGCGCCCAATCCCCTGGTGCGCGATCAGATGGAGACCGTTCCCAACATCACGCACGTTTTCACTTCAGACCAGCATCTCTATCTGCAGTATGAAGTTTACGACGCCGCAAAAGGCAAAAATCCCGCCCCTGTAGCCACGCCCGTCGCTGCCACCGGCCAGGCCAACGCCGCCAAATCCGAAGCCCCCAAGCCTCTCAAAGACAGCGTCCGCATCCTCACCAGCATCGAGTTCCTCCAGGGCGGCGTGAAGGTCTACGAATCCAAGCCCGTGGTCACCAACCAAGTCGCCGCCCCCGAGCGCAAAGCCGTCGTCCTGCAAATGGATGTGCCCCTGCAACCGCTGAAGCCCGGCCTCTACCTCTGCCAGCTCAATATCATCGACGACATCTCCGGCACCTTCGCCTTCCCCCGCTTCCCCGTCCTAATCCGCGAAGCCCAGCCGCCAGCCGCATCCAAAGCC
>Ga0209474_10001621_pt1 | contig 21620 bp, 14 predicted proteins | sample GraSoiAngelo_145_FD_185902 | JGI IMG/M metagenome (GOLD analysis project Ga0209474, IMG submission 185902) | Grasslands soil microbial communities from the Angelo Coastal Reserve, California, USA - 14_1009_05_20cm (SPAdes) (version 2) | ecosystem: Environmental > Terrestrial > Soil > Grasslands... | reverse complement strand
GTAGCGCTGCTGAAAGACCAGGCGCAGACGATTCGCGCGACTGGTCCGGTGGAGGTTTCGCTGCCCACAGGACCCATTCCGTTTCCCGGTCCGCGCATGCCGATCCCGGGTGTTCAGCTCCCCGGTGTTCCGATTCCGCAACGCAACCGTGACCGCCCTGCTCGACTCTATGACTCAGTGCGCTTCTCGATATTTCATTACTTAAAGCCGGAGACCGGGCGCAAGGCGCTGCTGATCGTTGCGCTCTCAGACGACCAGCACAGCGAATCAACCCTCGAAGACGCGCTGATCGCGCTGCAGCAAAACGATGTGATCGCTTATGTGGTGCAGGTGACGGATGGGCCGCATGATAACTGCGACGTATTTCACATCTTCAGTGAAGGCAAGCTAAGAAAGCTGGCTGAAGACACCGGAGGCCGGCTGATTGAAGCGCGTGGCATGAACAAAATCGCCGACGCCTTCGATCAGATTTCTGAAGAGCTGCACCATCAGTACAGTCTCGGCTATTATCCCGACAACACAAACTGGGATGGGCGGTTTCGCAAGATACAAATTGACGCTAGAAGCCATGGTGATCGCGTGACCGCGCGCAAGGGCTACTACGCGATCCCGCCCCAGCAAAGATAATTCGGCTATCCGCCGTTTCCCATTTTAAGAAAATGTCCCGTGTGTGCCCCCACGTTTTTAGAGTAGTATTTGGTCGGGATAATCGAAACTAGACTACAGATTCGCGCCGAAGGCTAGCAGACGCCCATCGCAATCCTTCACCACAAACTCACGTGAGTTCCATGGCATGTTGGCAAGTCCGCGCGTGAATTCCACGCCTCGATCTGCATACTCAGCGTAAAGTGCGTCCGCATCTTCGATGAACACATACGCGTCGAGCAGTTCGTCCGAATATTTGTTGGGGTTGGCCGCGGGAGGTTCGGCACAGCGAAAGTGAATCGCCTGCTGGTCGCGCGCAACGATTGCATAAACCGGCGGGTCCTGCCACGTGCCCAAACACTGGAAGCCAAGCTTAGCTTTGTAATAGGCAAGCGTGCCGGGAATGTCGATGGTGAAGAACAGAGGCACGATCTGACGAATCATGGGGCAAATCTACTCTAGAAAGATGCTGGGTGCCGATCGCGGATCAGCGGCTGTTTTCTCCTCCCAGCCGCGAGAACTGCGTTCTGGCAACTCGTAAGGGCGGTTTGTTTGAGCTGGCGGATGCGCACATTGATGCTCTTGGAACCCGCATATCTCAGTTGGCACACTCTCTCGGAAATCGTAATTCCAGTGTCTGGCCCAGGTTAGCGTCGCGGAGACACGACTCTTGCTCGCTGCCGAGAGTGCTATCGCTTGATCCGGGCGATGGAGGACAGAACAAGTTCTGCCTTTGCGCGAATGGCGTCCGCATTGGCACTTAGAAAGTCGAGAAATGTGCGCAATACGACTGAGGGCTCGCCTGGCGGCCAGGCCACGATCAGGTCGAGATACAGACTGTCCGGCATAAGCCGAACGAACTGCACACCATTCGACCGGAGATTGCTCGTGGAGGCAGGTACGATGGCCACGCCTTCCTCCGCCTCAACCAACGAGAGGATCGTCTGCATCGAATTCGGCTCGTTCTCAACCCGCGGAGAAAAACCTTGCGATCGGCACGCTCCAACGATTGTGTCGAAGACGCCAGGCGCTCCTTGTCGGTGAAAGAGTATGAATCGTTCATTGGCAAGATCGGCAAGCCGAATCCTTTTGCGCTTCAACTTTCGCGATCGAGGCAGGACTGCAACCAGGGGGTCACGCAGCAATACTCTCGATTGGAGATTCTTGCTGCGCTGAAGCGAGAGGGTGCGCGTGATGGCGACATCGATCTCGCCTCTGTCACATGCCTTGTCCAGTTCGACAGGATAGAGATCATGGAGTGCGAGCTTTACGTTCGGATACTCCAGCTTGTATCTGCGAATGAGGTCAGGCAGGAAAGAGAGCGTTGCCGAACCGATAAACCCGATCGAAAGCCTCCCAACTTTGCCTTGGGCAGCCCGCTTGGCAGTGACGATAGCGCTCTCCGCCTGTTGAAGAATGCGAACGGCGTCCGCAAAAAATATCTCGCCTTCCGGCGTCAAACGAGCGTTACGATGGGTTCGCGAAAAGAGTTTCAGCCCAAGTTCGTCCTCCAGACCGGACACTGCCTCACTGATCGAAGGCTGAGCAATATGCAGCCGTCGCGATGCCTCCCGGTATCCGTTGCACTCTACTACGGCGGTGAAATAGCGCAGATGTCGTAGTTCCAACTGATAGGTTCTCCCTATCAGTCTGATTGGAACATACGACGCATCGGAATGTCACTTCGCAAATCTATTCGTGTGTAGCGATTTGGTTTCGCAAGATGGACCAAGGAAAATTCATTGCCTCATGGCTCATTCCTTGTTTTTCGGCACATGAGTTATGAGACGAAAATACGAGCCCCGAGCATGGAGGCTCCAGGAACTGGAGTGAAGTATGGCAAACAACAAGACAGTCATCGTGACAGGCGCCTCGCAAGGTATTGGCGCTGCCGTTGCACAGTCGTTTCTGCAACGTGGCTATAACGTCGTTGCAACCTCGCGCAGCATGTCGAACGCCGGTTTCGAACCCTCACCAAACCTCGCCCTCGTCGATGGAGACATTGGCCAGGCATCCACAGCCGAGAAGGTCGCCCAGACGGCAATCAGCAAGTTCGGCTCAATCGATCACGTGGTGAACAATGCCGGCATCTTCTCAGCCAAGCCCTTCACGGACTACACGGCGGAGGACTTTCGCGGTCTGGTCTCCACTAACCTGGAAGGGTTCATTTTTATCACCCAACTCGCCGTTAAGCAGATGCTGTCACAAGGCACAGGCGGCAGCGTGACGAACATCACGGCCTCACTAGCCCAGAACCCAATCGCCGGTCTTCCAGCATCGATTGCGATGATCACCAAGGGCGGCCTGAACACGATCACGGTGAGCCTCGCGATTGAGTATGCAAAGAGAAACATTCGCTTTAATGCGGTCGCTCCGGGCGTTGTCGATACGCCACTGCACAAAGACAATCCCAAGGATTTCCTCGGGACCCTCTCGCCGATGGGCACAATTTCCGATGCAAAGGAAATCGCCGACGCGGTCGTCTACCTGACGGAAGCTCGCAACGTAACTGGGGAGGTGCTGCACGTGGACGGCGGTGCGCACACAGGCAGGTGGTAAGCGCAAAGGACACGCAGCCGGGCGGTGCTGAACGCCGGCTACGGGAGCTCGGCATTCAACTCCCGCCTGCCCCGACGCCCCTTGGCACATACCTTGAGGCCGTGCAGACCGGAAATTTGCTCTTTCTCAGCGGCATGCTTCCGGTTGTCGATCGCAAGCCCAAATATCTCGGCCGCCTCGGCAAAGAACTCGACGCCAACACTGGACGGGATGCCGCCTACACCGCCGCTCTCAACGCTCTGGCCGCCGCAAAAGAGCACTTGGGATCGCTCGACAAAGTGATGCGCGTAGTGCGAATCGGCGTATTCATCGCTACCTCCGGAGACTTCTTCGATCAGCCCCGAGTGGCGGACGCGGTCTCGGATCTCTTTCGCGATGTATTCGGCAGCGAGAAAATACCGGTTCGGCTCGTTATCGGTGTCGCGAGTCTGCCCCTTGGGATGCCGATAGAGCTCGAAGTCATCTTCGAGGTCAAGGAATAGGCAATCTTGCCGATGCACGGACGCAACTGAATTGATGACTCAGGAGTAGCCGTCCGAAAAAGAGAGCGGAAATGAGCGGAAATGGGGACGGCGGAAATGCGGCGGAAATGGGGACCGGAAATGGGAACAGCCTGAGAGCCTGTCGCAGAAAACAATTCCCGAACCAGGAATCAACAACCTACAGACAGAGCATTCCTTGCAAGTTGTTGATTTTTCGTTCCAGAAAATCTATCTCCGACAGGCTCTCAGGCTGTCCCTAAATCCCTCAAACAATCCCAAGGGAAAGCACAACCCACTCATCGAACACCGGGATGAGGGCACCCGGCAAAACTAGGACCCGCGGCCACAGATGTGCGACAGGTTCATCGCGCCATTATCGACACGAAAGCAAAACCAAATTGAGATTCAAAATGGCTGCGTATCCCGCCGATGCACGGCAGCCTGTCAGCCCGTGGGGTGCCCGGGGCAAGCAACGGGAATGCCCACGGCGTCTAGAAACAAAAGACATTTAAAAAGAGAGCCGGCTCTTCGCCGGCATTGTTTAAGTCCAATGTAAATTGGTCCAGAAAGAAATAGCTTTCAGCGCCAACTGGATCTCGCGGGAATCCCCAGGGGTCTCCTGAAACTGTGCGCCCTACGTGATTCGTCCCCATTGCAGAGTTGCTGGATAACGTTCTACGATGTCTCCCTTGCTTTCGACGGCACCTCCCCAATCGTGCCAAATTCGGAGTTACGGACGGAAGCGAGCCCACTACCAAATTGAAGGATAAGTTGAGATACGTGCGGATCTTTTGGCAATATAGTAGGAGCAGGTTCCGCACCTTTCTTTTGCTCATAGCTTTTGCCGGCTTCTTTGGCGATCCTCTCGCATCCGCTCAGCAGTCCGATAACAATGAGAAGCCAACCTTCGCGAGCGGTCGCGCGACCGACTACGCGCCGGATGGTATTCTCGTCCGCTTTCGCACCAGCCGCATTACCCAGGCGCAAGCGCAAACTGACGTTGGCCGCAGTGTAACTACCGAGCAGGAATTTGTGTCGGTCCCTGGGCTGCGCCGGTTGAAGCTGCCGGAATTCACGACCGTCGCCGAGGCGATCCGGCAATATTCGCAGGATCCCGACGTTCTTTACGCCGAGCCGGACTATAAGGTTCGCGTCTTCGACAAGCGTCCTAACGATCCGCTGTTTTCCCAAACCTGGGGCCTGCTGAATGTGGGGGGCAACGGCGGGATTGCCGGGGCGGACATCGGCGCCACACGAGCATGGGATTTTTCTACAGGAAGCAGCGGTGTGGTGGTGGGGATCATCGACAGTGGAGTACAGTCCACCCATCCCGATCTGGCTGCGAATCTGTTGCCGCCCGTTAACATGCTGCTCGGCGACGACTCCGCCGAGGATCGCGTAGGTCATGGCACTCACGTTGCGGGCACTGTTGGCGCCGCGGGCAACAACAGCATCGGCGTGGCGGGAGTCAATTGGAATGTTTCAATTCTGCCGTGCAAGTTTATTGGCTATGACGGAAGCGGTCCGATCTCGGCAGCGTTGGCTTGCCTCGACTACATCGCGCGGCAAAAGGATGCCGGAGTCAATATTGTCGCCACCAACAACAGCTGGGGAGGTCCGGCGTACAGCCAGGGTCTTTACGACGCCATTAAGGCGCAGCTAGCGCGGGGCATTCTCTTCATTGTTGCTGCGGGCAATGGCGGTTCCGACGGCATTGGCGACGACAATGACGACGTGCCTACATACCCGGCCAACTTCGATCTCGATAACGTGGTGGCGGTAGCAGCCACCGACCGCACCGACCGCATCGCCAGCTTCTCGAACTTCGGTTCTCATTCCGTCGCCTTGGGCGCTCCCGGAGTTGGAATCCTGAGTACTGTTCCAGATTGGCGCGGCAACTACGACGTCTTCAACGGAACATCGATGGCAACGCCGCACGTGACGGGCACGGTGGCTCTGATGAAGGCCTGGCGTCCCGAACTCACCTGGTGGCAGATCCGCAACCTTCTTCTTACCGGCGGCGACTCAGTCCCGGAACTGCAACACACCATTAGCGGCAACCGCCTGAACACCTACGGTTCCATGACCTGCACGGGCCGCACGTTAGAGCGACGTCTACAGCCACGCCGTAACCTCATCACCGCAACCATCGATGAAGTGGTAAAGCTGAAGGTTCTGAACATCAGTTGCGATCATGCTGCTGGCAGCGTGAGCGTCACTGGGCCGGACGGCTCAACCATTAATCTGCGCGACGATGGCGCCAATGGCGACGATGCCGCCGGCGACGGTATCTACTCAGCGCTATGGGTTCCACCTGCTTTGGGCACGTACACCTTCAACTTCCCAGGAAATGACGTGATCACCGTGAAGGTGCTGGCAGTTTACGATTTCGAACAGGCCCCCAGCACTTACCTGCCAATCACCGGTACGAACCTGAATATCGGCGACGAAACCTTCGCCACCTTGAAGCTGCCCTTCCCAGTTCGGTTCGGAGGCCAAACTTTCGATACGCTTTATATCGCCGATAACGGCTATATCAGTTTCGATCAACCGTTCTCCCTCGGTCTAGGATTTCCCATTCCCTGGCCTTCGCAGGGAAGCGTTGTAGCCCCATTTTGGGATGACCTCTATCCAGTCTACCCTGGTGAGAACAATATTTTTTGGGACGTTGTCGGCACTGCACCTGACCGGCAGTTAGTTGTCGAGTGGCGCAACGTTCCCCGTTTTCCATTCCCGCCGTCTGCCGGCACCGTCACCTTTGAGACGGTTTTTTCCGAGGCGAAGGATGACGTTCTCTTCAATTACCAGGACGTGTTTTTCGCCGGTTATTACAGCTCCTTCTTCGATCAGGACCTGCATGGGAGCGTTGGCCTCCAGGTGAGTCCCACCCAAGGTGTGCAGTTCAGCTTCCTTCAGCCAAAGTTGACCGACGGATTGTCGCTGCTGTGGACAACTCATCCGCCGGATTTTCTCGTGTCGAGTGTTCCCACTGAGCGATCCGTTTTTGTGGGGCAGACTGCAACATTCAATACCTCTGTGACGTTTCGTTACGGTTTTCGCGGGGATGTTCAGCTCGGTTGCTCTGCTCCAGCGCCAGCTTCCTGTACCGGGGGGACAGTAGCTGCCTCGTCGACGGGCGGGAGCGTAGATGTAACGTCATCAGCATCGACCGTGGGAAGTTACTCGCTCAGTTTGCAAGCGCAGGGCCCGGCTCCCGAATTGCTGACCAAAACTCTCGCACTCAAGCTTAATGTGATGGACTTCGGATTCGGCACTCCTTCCGTATCATCACTCACGATTCCCAATGGGGGAAGCGCATCATTTGCGCTGCCGCTGAATTTGTTTGGACCGATGACCGTCCCAGTCACTCTGAGTTGTGGCGGCCTTCCGCCGGGCGCGTCGTGTTCTTTTTCTCCATCGTCGCTGATTCCCGCCGCGGCTGATACCACGGTATCGACAACTGTCACCGTCCAATTGGCTCCTAAAACGCCGGCACAGAGCTACGCGCTCTCTGTGATTGCGACCGCGCTGGGCGCGCCTTACTCACGCAGCGTTCAGGTGCCGCTTGCAGTTCAGGCGAACCCTGACTTCTTCCTGACTAGCAGCGCCTCATTGCTCGGTGGCACGAATTCCTCGTCACAGATTGCGGTCGACACGCAGGATGGATATACGGGCACGGTAAATCTTGGCTGCGCGGTGATTCCGGCCGGCCCGACCTGCTCAATTACGCCAACGGCTGTCTCTGCTTTTCCCGGCAAAGCGACGCTCGCGGTTTCGTTGGGAACGGCGACGGCGGGAAGTTACACCGTCACAGTGACCGGCAGTGACGGAAATAAATCACATATGCTCAGCCTGCCGCTGGCTGCCGCTGATTTCACGGTCGCCGCCGATTCGGGTGTCGTAGTGTACTCCGATGCCACCGGATCCTTCGGTTACAAGATCAATGCGATCAATGGCTATTCGGGCACCGTGATGATCTCCTGCGACGCCGGCGCTCTCGGACCGAGCACGTTTTGCTTTTCCGAGGGAGCCATCAACATGCAAGGTCGAACCACATGGCAGTCGGGAATCAGTGTTTCTGTCCATACATCTGCGCAGTGGACGGGAGCCTATCCCGTGGTACTCACGTTCACCGACCCGACTTATGGTCTCTCTCATCAGACGGTCACGATGGTGACCCCGCGCGGCTTCCTCTGGACAATCGACGATCCGGCGACCGCTACGCAGACTCTGTATCCAGGACAAGCCTCTGACCCGATATCTTTCACTGTAACGCCCATCAATGGCTTCAATTTACCAATTACATTTTCGACTCCGGCTTTAAATACGGCGTGGACTCCAGCGTCGGTGACACCGAGTGGCTCTCCTGTTAAGACGAGCCTCAGCATTACCGGCGCAACATTAAACAACCCATACCCATATCAGCTGCAGGGGCAATACGACTTCTATCCGACTGCCCAATTCCAGGGCTCAAGCCCGGTCTTCGCCAATCAGAAGATAACGGTCAAGCTGAACGACTTTGCCCTTGCCAGCCCATTACTCGATAACATTTACACCGCCGTTCTAACTGTGCTTCCCGGGCACAGCAATACGTTCACAGTGAAGTACCTGCCGGTCAACGACTTCAATCAGCCGGTTCAGATCGCGTGTCCGATCGAGATCGGATTTGGGTTGCATTGCTCCCTCGATCACGCCGTGCTTGTGCCCGGCGACGTAGCAACCTTCACGTTCTCTGCGGACGCGGGAACCGATCTGTCAATTCGCAACCTGGTGATAGACGGAGTAGCCAACTTCCAAGAGCGCACGATCCATCACACTGTTCCGTTTGCCCTGGTGATAACGAAGTTTGACGTCGCCTTAACACCGCCTTCGACTTCGGTCGCTTCAGGCGGCGAAACTAACGTGATAGTCAACGTCACTACAGCAACGAACTATGGGCTTCCCAGTTCCGCCAACGTGGATTGCGTTAGTGCCGATCCGGGAATTGCATGCGAACACAAGCTCAGTCTTCTCATCCCGGGTGAGATGTCCATCCATCTGCGAACGACGGATGGCGTTACTCCGGTTGGGCCGCATCCGTACACGGTAACGATATCCGACTGGAATGGCAGCGCCTCGGCCACAGGTACGATCGTGATGCAGCCACATGACAGCATCATCGTCACCGCTCCGAATGGTGGCGAATTATGGAGTTCCGGCACGCAGGCAATTACATGGAACTACTCCGGCGACCCAGGGCCGGTGCGAATTGAATTGTTAAAGAAAGGCGCACTCGATCGCGTGCTTGCGGACAGTGTGCCGGTGGGCGTGGCTGGCAAGGGTGTGTATCAGTGGGCGATTCCGGATAGCTTGCCGTTCTCGCAGTTCTATCAAATCCGAGTAGTCGGCACGAACAATCCGGCCGCGGTTGATACCAGCGATACGCGCGTGTGGATTGGCCAAGGAGTGGACATCAATTCGCCCACGACCGGCGATGTAGTAATTCAGGGAGGTTACATCCTGATCGATTACACCTGGTCGGGAGTAACCAAAATAAAGTTCGACCTCTACAAAGCTGGACAGTTCTTGAAGAATCTGCAAGTCGCTGAGATCAGTGGATACTTCGACGGTCCGGGATGGAGGTGGGGCACGATTGGCTATACCGGCACTGACACTCCTTTTGGACCCGACTACACAATCGTTGCAACGCCGGTCGACGATCCGACACGGGCCGTAACTTCAAAGTCGTTCACGATTGGCCTCCAGCAGCTGAATGTCGTGTATCCCAAGGGCGGCGAGATCTGGCAACCCGGATCGACACAGACCGTGCAGTGGACGTGGGTTGGCAATCCGGTGAAGCCGGGAAACGAAGTCAGCTTGATGTTCTTGAATAGTTCTTACGATTCGCGTGTGATTACCTTGAGTGCTCCAATCGGAGATTCGGGTGCCGGTTCGTACACCTTCACTGTGCCAAAAGACATGCCTCCGGGCACACAATATCGGATTAAGGCCACAGTGTACGCCGCGAACAATGTTGGCCTGTCAGCTTCCTCGCCCAACGTATTCGCCATCGGAGACTTTCATACAGTGACCGTCAATCTGATCGGCGCAGGCATAGTCAATTCCGCCGACCACTTCATCAATTGCTTTAACACTTGTTCAACGTATTACCAAACTGGGAAGATCGTAACTCTCACGGTTGGCAGCTCTGGATTTACTGGGTGGAGCGGTGGCGGATGTTCCGGCACGAGCGCCTGCACGTTTGTAGTCACTCAGGATGTGACCATTCAAGCGAGCTTTGGCGCGCCCGACTTCGTGCTCTCCGGGTCTGGACCGGCGCCAGCTCCAGTCAAGGCCGGAGGCATCATGCAGTTCCAGATGCAGGTTGCAGGAGGCCCTGGATTTTCTGGCACGATCTCAATGTCCTGCGCGGGTCTTCCGGTGCTTTCCACCTGCAGCTTCGACAAGAACAATTTCACAATCTCTACAGCTCCAGTGCCGGTGACTGTTAGCGTAAAAACGACCGGATCCAGCAGCACACAAGTGCCCTCCACGACCCTCGCGTCGCAGCGAACCTTGATCGAACTCGTAACTGCGTTCCTGTTTGGGTTGGTACTTTATAAACCGCGTTCTTCGCGACGAGCGCTCATGATCGCCGTGGCGCTATTGCTGCTCCACACGGGATGTGGCGGAGGCGGTGCGAGTGTATCGTCTGGTCCAACGAATAGTCCGGGCGCATCGTCCACGCCTGCCGGAACCTACACAATCACAGTAACTGCTTCGTCGGGCACGCTTACACACTCGATGACGGTACCCATGACCGTGCAATAGCGCATTCAAGAAGAAAATCGCCGCTTGGAAGCGAAAAAGAAAGCAAAATATAAAAGCAGGCCTAACATTCTGAAAGACACTTGTCGGGTGCCGCACACTCTGCGCCGGTTCTCGCGAGGTGCGCTATCCACACTCTCATTGAGCCCTGGCCGGCAGCCACGCTAATGAACGTCGGAGCCGCTGAGTTTCTGGAGGAAGCGATCGCGGAGGTTGCGATACTCATCGATGGTTTTGAATTTGCGTGCGGCCGGCTCATCGTTTCAGGAGGTACGCGGTCAGGACTTGGGCGCCTGAGTCATCAAACCAGAGATAGATACTGAGCACGCCACCTTCCAGCTTGGTTCGATTGATTGCATAGCTTTCAAAACGGCCCACTTTGGATTTCGTGGGTTTCTCCGACTCCATATTATGACTGCCCTTCGCGGACGATTCCAATGAGTCGATCAGCGACTGCTTGTCGGTGGCATAGCGTGTTTTGTCGAACTGTTCCGCCTTGAGGTTCACCAATGGCTCATTCTGATAGGCAATCAGGATGCGGTAGCCATCCGTCATCGTGACCTCTTTTGGGCCTGAAGACGTCTCGAGACTGCGCGTCATAGCGTGCGGTAACCGGTCCGCCTGAACGATCTCAAAGTCGCTGCCCAACTTGCAGTGCGAGAATCTCTCCAGTTGGGATTGCCCAAATCCGTGGACTGTAAGCATTAGGAAAAGAACTGGAACAACCACCGAAGGCAAAGCCGGCATGCCGACAAGTGTAATCGCCGATGCCCGCCGGTAGAGGCGTTCGAACGAGCGCGGGAAAAAAAGATGAGCCCAGCCCGGGGCACACGGCTCAGATCGAGACCAGAGTGCCGTCCGCCACGGCGGACGGCACGGCTGAGACGGGGTCCCCAACAGGCGCCGCTTTTGCGACTGTTGCGGTGTGTGATAGTGGCCCAGGGTGACACGCGCAGCTTTAGTAGCCGCGAAGCGGCTAAGTCAGTGCCGTAGGCACGGCAGAGGATAGCCCAGCGGAAAGAGGGACAGTCAGGCTGTCCCCGTTTCTTCCCCATTAGATGACATATCCGCACCAAGGGTCATGTCGGGTCGCGTCTTCTCTTGTCCAAAGTAGCGGCTCAAGCCGTCCCGCAGTTGCAGGCGTGCTCGCAAGAGCCGCGTCTTGACCGCAGGTTCGCTGATTCCCAATATCTCTGCCGTTTCTGTGATTGAGAATCCTTCGATGCGCAACCAAAATACGGTGCTGTAGCCGAGCGGCAGCGATTCCAAAACTTTTCTCAAAATATTTCGTAATTCCAGCCGGCTATAGAGCTGCTCGGGGTTCGGCCTCCAATCGACCGGGTGTGAACCGAGTTCGTCATCTCGCGCATCATCACTAATCGACACTGTCCGCTCGGGGCGGAATCCGCGCACCTTCACAAATGCCATGTTTACAGCGATTCGAGTGAGCCAGGTCGAAAACCGCGCTCTCACCTGAAAGCTACTCAGGTGCTTAAACGCTTTGAGAAATGTCTCCTGCGCGATCTCTTCAGCATCCTCGCGGCGGCGCGAGATGTGGAGCGCGATCCGTAGGATGGGGCCGCTGTTTCGCTGTACCAACTGATCAAATGCATCGAGGTCTCCACGCTTAGCGGCGCGGACAAGTTCCATTTCAGCAGAGTCAGCTGTCGCGTTGTTTCTCTGGGCTTTCAATGCAGAGTTCTCCTTTCGCTGTGCTCGTCGAATATTTAGTTCTGGAGCTATCGTTGCGGCGACGGTTACTTTGCAATCTGCCCAACGTCAACAGTCGCGTCCGACCAGGCTACGGCGCGCTTTGCGACAAGGAGCACTTGTGTTTTCGGCATGAGTTCCTCAAATGCCAATATCACTACCCCTTGCGCAAACATGTAGCGGTTCCATTTGACGAGCCTGATCTCTCGGCTATCGACGTCCACACCTTCCCCGTGTTTTTCGACGCCCAGAACCAGCGTGACCCGGGGCCTGAGATCATGGCTGCTTCCGAATTCCCGTTGAACCGCAGCGCACGCGGAAAGATAGACTTTGCCTGCTTCAGCACTCGGCGATTTCTGGTTCACGTTGCTGCGAATTGCTAATCCTTCCTGTGCAACCGAGATGGTCGTGAGAAGAAACAACGCAGTAACGAGTGCGAGCAGCTCAGAGAACTTACTATGCCAGATTTCAGTTCTCTCCCTTTTCACGCGGCACCGCCAAAAAGTACTTCAAACTGCCCTGTCCCTTCCGCATTTAAGACCACGTACACTGCGAGTCGCTCCTCTTGTGCAACTCGCTGTATCGAGTTTCTTGTTCTGTGTGTCGGAATTGGATTACGCCAAACAATTTCTAACGTCATAATTCTGCTTCCTTGCTGTTAGCGTTTCGATGCAATTGTGGTGACGCGATACCAAAATGCCCGAGCAGCTGAACTCATCGGCAAGATACAAGTTCTTGCGAGGGCCGCCGTCTCGTACTCTTGATCAACTGTTTCTTCAGCCGTTCGCGTGCGCGAAGCAGCGTCGACGCGACACTACCCATGGGTATGTCCAAAACCTTGGCCATTTCGGAATAAGACATACCCTCGATCTCACGCATAATGAGAACCTCACGATATTTGATCGGCAGCTCTTGAATGGCCGTTCTGACAAGCTGGACATCGGCGGTCCGGATTGCGAGCACTTCGGGTGTTCCCAAAGCGCGCACCTCTATCTCTGTTTCATCATCATGGAGCGTCGTGAACGACCCCTGTGGAAGCTTTTCGCGCAGCCGCGTATAGCACGTATTGCGCACAATCTGGAGCAGCCATGCGCGGCTATTGCCTTCCCGGAAGCCGTTAAAGAACCGGAAAGCCCGAAGGTAGGCGTCCTGAACCGCATCTTCAGCGTCTTGCACATTGCCGGTCAGCCATCGCGCCAACGTGTATGCTGCGTTGAGATGCGGAAGCATCGTGGCTTCAAATCTTCCGCTACCGTTTGTCGATATCATGCGTACTCTCCCCGTCTGCTTGCGACGCACTTTCCGTCATCCTTGAATCTCAAAGTGGCTCGTTTAATGCCGGAATCGCATTCCAGCAGCAGACGATGGCGCAACTCTGCTCGGATTGCAGATCTACGGCAATGGTCTGCCGGTCCTATTCCCAGGAAACTGGGATCCCCAGCTAACGCCCACAAAACACGAGGGTTTGCGGGGGTTGTCCCCTGCTCCATTTCCTCGACGCCGATACGGTGATACACTCGCCCGCCATGGAACCACCCAGTCAAGGTTCCGGACATCTTCGGTTTGGCGTCTTCGAAGTCGATTTTCGAGCAGGGGAACTTCGCAAGCGCGGCCTAAGAATCAGGTTGCAGCAGCAGCCATTCCAGGTTCTGGAGATGCTGGTGCTCAAACCGCGAGAAGTCGTGAGTCGTGACGAACTGCGCAACAAACTCTGGCCAGCCGATACGTTCGTGGATTTCGACCACGGACTCAACAAAGCCGTCAACAAGATTCGCGATGCGCTTGGAGACTCAGCCGACAATCCGCGTTTCGTAGAGACGGTGGCCCGTCGTGGCTATCGATTCATTGTGGACGTAGCCGTTCTAGAGGAGACAGATTCTGATCCCGCGCAAAAGCTAAACTCCGCAGGATTGGCTACGACAGCCACCGTACGCCGGCGGTCGCCCCGGTCTCTTGTTTGGAAAGCCTTCGCTCTGGTTGTGGTCGCAGCTTTGGCAGCGTCGGTGCTATGGACGCTTCGCTCGCGAAGTCGACCGTCGTCGATTCATTCTTTGGCGGTACTTCCACTAGAGAGCCTCTCTGCCGATCCCTCGCAGGATTATTTTGCTGATGGTATGACGGACGAACTAATCACCGATCTTGGTCAAATCAGCGCATTGCGCGTGATTTCCCGAACCTCGGTGATGACCTATAAAGGCGCACGTAAGCCCTTACCTGAGATCGCGCGTGAACTGAAAGTGGACGCCGTGGTGGAAGGAACCGTCCTGCGTTCTGGAAACCAGGTCCGCATCACCGCGCAGCTGATCCAGGCGCCTGCAGATAAGCATTTGTGGGCCAAGAGTTATGAAGGTGATTTGCGCGATACGTTAGCACTCCAGGGCCAAGTAGCGCGAGCTATTGCGGACGAGGTCCGCATTAACCTGACACCGCACGAACAGGCCGTGCTAAGAAATGTGAAGGTGGTTGATCCGGAGGCTTACGAATCCTATCTCAAAGGACGCTATTTCTGGAACAAACGCACGGCCGCCGGTTTGAAGATGGCGAAAGACTATTTTGATCAGGCGATCGCAAAAGATCCCAACTACGCACAGGCCTATAGCGGACTAGCAGACACGTACGCGTTGTTGGGTGACTGGCAGTATGCAGTAATGACTTCCAAGGATGCATTACCCAAAGCGAAGGCCGCTGCGATCAAAGCTTTGGAGTTGGACAATACACTCGGCGAAGCTCATATCTCGCTTGCATTTTGTTTGGACGGGTTCGATTGGGACTTAAGATCCGGAGAGATAGAGTTTCAGCGGGGCATGAAGCTTAATCCCAATTACGCGACTGCCCACCATTGGTATGCCTGGCACCTCGCTCTGTTCGGACGGTATAACGAAGCCGACGCCGAAATGCGAAAAGCGGAAAGCTTAGATCCTCTATCGCTCATCATTAATGCTGATTTGGCAGAACTCCTTCTCATTACCCATTCTTACGACGAGTCGATAGAACAGAGTCGCAAGACGATTGCAATGGATCCGAACTTTGCGCTCGCTCACAATCAATTGGGGCAGGCCTACTTGGAAAAACGGATGCCCAGCGAGGCGATCGCAGAATTTCAAAGAGCGATCCAACTTTCAGGAGGCAGCCCGACATGCCTGGCCAATCTTGCCCGTGCCTACGCCGCGTCCGGACGACGCAATGAGGCAATACAGCTACTCAACGATCTCAAAAAACGCGCGACTCAAACCTACTCGAATGCTGCAGAGATTGCCATGATCTATACCGCTCTGGGTGATCGAGAACAGGCGATGACCTGGGTTCAGCGAGGGTACGAGGAACGCTTTAACCCAGGGGTCCTCCTGCGGCCTAGTTTCGATCCTCTGCGTTCCGTCCCTCGCTTCCAAGATCTTGTTCATCGCACTGGCGTACAAGAATTAGGAAGCCAAGCCCGGTAAAACATCAGTTTGGATGGCCGAAGCTATTGCCGAGTGCCCCACCTTTCGGTTGGGGAAAGAGGGAGAGGGAAAGAGGGGGGAAAGAGGGACAGCCTGACCAGCCCTATTCTTGCGTTAAAATCTGTGCCGATTTGAAAATGGGAAATTGATGCGCCGCCGGCGAATCCGAGGGAAGCAGATCCGAAACAGCTGCATGCTGGTCGAGAAATTCCCGAATGTCCTTCAGAAACTCCGGGCTTTGCATTGCCGGCCCGTGACCGGCGCCTTCAATCTTCTTGAACTGTAAGTTTGGAAACCGACTCTTCGCTTCCTCGTAAAACGCCGGACGGTCGTTACCCCCATAAATCACGAGAGTCGGTACTGAAATAGCTCTGAGTTGTTCGTCGGCTACCCACAAACCCTCGTGGCTGACTGTCTCAGCGCCGAGTGCAATCGAATCTTGACCCGCGTCCATTCTCTTCATCATTTCGCGTTGCTGGGCCCCGGGTTTCGGCCAATCCGGAGGCGCGCTAGCGATCATGGCCTCGGAGAGTGGCATGCCCTTCAAAAGACTCGGCCCCAGGAGCGGCACTTCCTCGTGTTCGGATTCGTACTTCGTGAACCCGAGGCTGCCGCCGATGATGGCCATTCGAATCCGGTCCGGATGAACCGTCAACATTTTCATTGCGATTGAGCCGCCCATCGAATAGCCAATAAGGGCAACCTTCTTTATCCCGAGATGATCCATGAGACGGACCACATCGTTCACCATTTCGATCCCATACTGCTTCGGATCGTGTGGCTTTTCGCTCTTGCCGTGGCCTCGACAGTCCATCGCAATGACCTGATAGTTTTGCGCGAGGTCTTTCGTGACCGGCTCCCATATTTCGGCACTAGCTGCAAAAGGATGGATGAGGAGGACCGGCTCTCCCTTGCCCGCCATGAGATATCTGATCTTCACGCCATTGGAGTTAAAAAAGTGGTCAGCAGTTTGGGCTTGGCCGGGGACTACTGCGGGGACTACAAAGAACAAGCAGAAGAGTACAAGAACCGCACTTCGTTTCACGAGATACCTCCTCAATTCCTTTAACTTGCTGTTCACACGAAACGCCGGGGAGCCCCAGCTTTCCCGTTTCGGTTCTTGCATTGGACTGCCAGACAAAGGGTGCCCTACTCTCGCGCGGTGTTCGCGAGGGTGGGATTACGTGGAGGTGTGTGATACTTCGGTTCTGCTTCCTGTCTTGTCTAACAGTCCGCGTCATCTATGCTAACGATAGTAGCCCTTTGTGGGACGGCTATCCAACAACAGCGAGTCAATTGCGCGAGTTATTGATGTCTTCCTACTCCCACCCTCGCGCAAACACCGCGCGAGAATGGGGCACCCAGATCGTGGAAGTCCGAAGCAACAACCGAAATGGAAAGGATCGGCCACCCCAGGTTGTGGGTTCATCAACAAAACCAGAACCAAAGGGTGGAGCACCCGGCTGTGCCATACTTGATCCGATACATATTCCCCGCAAGAGCTCCTCAACAACGCGCATGTCAAAGTCGACTCTTCCCATCGTGCGCTTCACCTGTGCCGTTTTGGTTTTGCTGGCTGCGCAGCTCGGCGCTGCGCAATCCAATCCTTCGCCTGTGGGCGAGTGGCTGGTCACGCTTGACATATTTGGGACGCCCCTGCAGCAGGTGCTCACGCTCAAGTCCGAGGGCGGCAAGCTGACGGGCTCGATGCGTGGCCGCGGGCGTTCGGAGATCGAGGGCACCATCGCTGGCAACGGCGTCCACTTCGTCACACGCCAGGAGAAAGAGACAAATGGCGAGTACGAGGGCACGATTACCGCCGATGGGATGTCGGGTACAGCGCAGGTCTTTGGTCCCAAACCGGAACTGCGAATTCCGGCGAAATGGGCGGCGCGGCGGGTGCCTGCAATCACGCCAGCACCGCCGCAGCGTCATGAGTTTGTCCCCACGAAGTTCCACCGCGCATTCTCGCCGTTCATCGAGCCGGTGCTGCACATCAAATCTGGCGACAGCGTTCATACGACGACCGTCGATGCAGCGGGCAAAGACGAAAAGGGCGCAGCTCGCGTGCTCGGAGGCAATCCCGAAACGGGACCGTTCTTTATCGACGGCGCTCTGCCCGGCGATATCCTCAAAGTAAAACTGAATCGCGTGCGTCTGAATCGCGATTGGGCGGGGAGCGATGATTTTCTGGTTCCCCGTGCCGCCGACGCGAGTCTCGGGCGCGAGATGAAGTATGAGCCGGGCGAAGTACGCTGGAAGCTCGACCGCGAGCGCGGATTGGCAATGCCTGAAAAGCCGGGCGAGCACATGAGCCGCTTCGCCATTCCGGTGAAACCGATGCTGGGCTGCGTAGCGACCGCGCCCGGCACAACAGGCCAGCCCGTGCCCACCGGCGACTCCGGCGGCTTCGGCGGCAACATGGATTACAACGAGATCGGCGAAGGCGCCATTGTCTATCTACCGATCAACATCGCCGGCGCTCTCCTTTATGTTGGGGACGGGCACGCCCTGCAGGGCGATGGCGAGCTGAACGGAAATGCGCTGGAGACGTCAATGGACGTGGAGTTCACTGTCGAGGTCCTCAAAGACAAGAAGCTAAGCACGCCCTTCGTCGAGACGGATCAATACTTCGAAGCCATGGCACTCGCCGGTTCGCTCGACGACGCCTTTCGCGAAGCGACCGGCCGCCTCACACGCTGGCTGATGGATGAGTACAAGCTCACGCCGTCAGAAGCAGCAGTAGTGATGGGCTCGTCAGTGGAGTATCGCATCAGCGAAGTTGCCGATCGCAATGCAGGTGTAGTCGCGAGGTTGCGGAAAGATCGATTGGCAATGTTGGGAAGATAGTTGCTGGGCGTGAGGACCTTTTCACCACGGAGACACGGAGGCACGGAGAAGAGGCTCGGCAGTTGTACCCTTTCGTCCCCCGTACCTTATGTAGTGGTGCGTATTGTAGTGAACCGAGGAAACAACGGATGTAGAGGTTTACACGAGAGCAGGCAGTCCGTTGGTGCGCCCAACATGGCATTGCGATTTCGGCTCGGGACGAGCTTCAATACGAATCAGCCGAGGCTCGTACGTTTACGACACAATTGCTGTCTAATCGAGCTATTCTGGGGCAAGCTGCGGTCTTAACGTTCAAAGCCAATGAAGAAGCATTCCTTGGTGGGATGGTCTATACGGAAGGAAGGGAGCAGACTGAGCCCTGGGATACTTTTTGAGGACTAACTGAAGCGACGTTGGGCTTACTCCGACAATCCATGAGTTGGCGGGGGAATTTGGATCGGCATCCGGCTCAGCACTTCGGACCTGATGACCAAACAGCAGCACTCGCCGGGTGGCACACCCTTATTTCGTTTCTTTGATTCCTGTTATGGGACTGGTAGATGGGGGTGCCCCACTCTGCGCGGTTTGAGGCTGTTACAAAACTCGAAATTCCTCTTTTGAAACCACAACATATTGCGCTTCGCCTGGACTGCGACCACCATAGGTAACAAAATTATTGAGTTTCGTAACAGCCTCGGTTTTCGCAGGGTGCGCTTCTCCAATGCGGCCATTAGACTCAGGCTGTTGTCGTTTGGTCTTTCGAAACACAGAAGATGCCAGCAACCTCGATTGCCAGATTCCGCGTTGGAAAGTTTCAATCTCTCGTCAGGTCAGTTCTGACGTGTAGTTACCTTTTATTGTTGACAGGGTCATAATAGAGGCGGAGAATGCGCCCTACCTCTCCGAAGAGCACATTCCAGAAAGCAGCGCACACCCTCTGAGGCGCAATCCCGGCTCCCGGGCACAAAAGAATCAAATCGAATACTCAACTGGCAATAGGAGACAAGTATGCGTCGCGCATCGCTGCTGATCGCAGGTGTTGCACTTGCTCATCCTCGGCCACGCGCAGTACTCCGTCAGAGCAAATCCTCAGCATTAAGTAGCGTTGCAAACGAGCAGGTATGCAGTCTTGTGGATCATTATGGTCCGCGCCATAAATCACCCATCCACTATCACCCAAACAGCGTCACTGGGCGTATGAGCAAAATTCGATGGCTAACTTGCGGTGTCTATGAAGCGATGCCCGATCTGCTGCACTGAGTACACGGACGAGCAGACTACGTGTTCGACCGACAACGCGCGGCTGATGACCAGCACGGAGTGGATACCGGGGCAAGTGGTTGCCAACAAGTACCGTGTCATCGCTAAGATCGGACGCGGCGCGATGGGTGCCGTCTACAAGGCAATGCACATCGGCCTGGAGGAAATCCGCGCGCTCAAAGTGATGGATCCGCAATATGCGCGGGATCTCAAGTTCATCGCACGTTTCCGCAATGAAGCGCAGGTAGCTCGCCGCCTGCGCCACCCCAACGCCGTCCACGTGGACGACCTCGACCAGGCCGATGATGGCAACCTGTTCATTGCCATGGAATTCGTGGAAGGCGTGAGCCTGCGGCAATTGATCTCCGCCGCGCGCGCACCCTTGTCGCTTGCCCGTGCACTCTGGATTACCCGCTGCGTCGCAGAGGCGCTCGGCGCGGCGCACGCGCTGGGGATGGTCCACCGTGACATCAAGCCTGACAACATCCTGCTGGCGCGTGATGCCAGTGGCCGCGACATCCCCAAGGTGCTCGACTTCGGCATCGTGGCCATGCGCGAAGGCTCGGCCATTGTCAGTTCGTGCCCACTGCTGACCCCGGCCTACGCTCCACCCGAGCAGTGGCAGGGGATGGCGGCCAGCGAGCTCGACGGCCGCGCCGACATCTACGCTCTGGGCATGACACTTTACGAGATGCTGGCAGCCCACTCGCCCTTTGATGCGCACTCCGCCGAGGGCTGGTTGCGCGCGCACCTGGACCAGGTGCCGCCACCTCCCAGCGTCTTCAATCCTGCGCTGCAGGGGAACGCCGATGTGGATGCTCTGGTGTTGCGTATGCTGGCAAAGCAACGGGACCAGCGCCCCGCCGACGCCAATGCGTTGATCCAGGAGCTGAGCTTGATTGAAGCTCAGCACACCTGGGGGAAAGGAGCCATCGACAGTCCTGTCCCCCCGGCCACTCCACCACCTCTTCCTACTGCCACTCGTCCCGAGCCGACTGTTCCGGCGGTAGAGAAAGTGGAGAAAAACGAACAAGAGATTCCGGTGCTGCCTGCAAGAGTCGATCGGTTTCGAGCGCAAACTGATTTCCTTCAGGGTCGTAGAAAGAAAATAGCCCTGGGAGTTGGCGTGAGCCTGTTTGCGCTGACGAGCATCTTGTTCCCGGTGATTCGCATGATGAGCAAGCAACCGCCTCGCGTGAGTGTCAGCCTGATCTCGGGCGCTTCTGCGGCACGTCCTACGACGGCGGCATTCGCGTCGCCACCTGCTTCCGATGGTGCGCTATCGGGGTCCTCATTCCGCACGGCGGCAACAGCGCAGCCGGGCATTTCCGGAGATGCTCCCGTGTCCCCGGTCGCCGCGTCGTCGCAGGTAGACGCGTGTAGCGGGAAAGCACGTTGCTACAGCGCTGGTCCCTTCATGGCAGAAGTTATAGGCATGACGCCCTCGCAAACGCTTGGTGGGTTCCACGTGCTCCAAGTAAATGTTCGGTTCCGAAATCTCACGAACCAGCCGCTCATTCTTGCCTACGTCGCCGGGTCGGGAGTGATCACCGATGACAACGGCAAACGCTACGATCAAAACTACGAAGCATATGTTGGAAACGGCGCCAAGGGAATCGGGACGGTTAACCGGGTTAAGGCCGACCCGCAGTTCGTCTTGACCTCTGGCGCTTCCAGCAACGCGAGTTTCGTATTGGCACGGCCTCATGCCGCCAATGCTCCCAACGATCCGATTGGCATGACATTCAACTTCGATCTATCTATCGCACAGTTGGAGGTGTCGCCCAACCAGCAAGTCCGCACCATTCGGGAGTACAGCGTTGATTTCACCGACCTAGGCAACAGCACCGGATCCCGGAAGGCAGCAACCGTGCACCCCGATGTTTCA
>Ga0209474_10001620_pt1 | contig 21626 bp, 13 predicted proteins | sample GraSoiAngelo_145_FD_185902 | JGI IMG/M metagenome (GOLD analysis project Ga0209474, IMG submission 185902) | Grasslands soil microbial communities from the Angelo Coastal Reserve, California, USA - 14_1009_05_20cm (SPAdes) (version 2) | ecosystem: Environmental > Terrestrial > Soil > Grasslands... | reverse complement strand
TAGATCGCTTCCCACGAGTGATGGCTGATCACGACGACGGGCGGCGACGCCGGCGTATCGTCGTCTGCGGTGAAGACGCGGCCGCCGAAGGCGCCGATGCCGAAGGTCGTGAAGTAGTTGCCGGTGACGTATTCCGTCCGGAGCGAGCGCGCGGCGACGTCCACGCCGGGGCGGCGGACGCTGACGCGGAAGCCGCCGGCCTGGAAGGCCGTCAGCTGTTCGAACTCGGGCGCTTCGGCTTTGACGCGTTCGAAGAGCGGATACGAGAACATGCCCCAGCGATCCTGCGGTCCGCCCTGGACGCAGCAGTTGTCGCCGTCGCCGACGCGGTAGAGGCGTTCCGGGTCGGCGACCGGGAGCGAGCGCAGCATGACCGCGTGGATCAGGGTGAAGATCGCGGTCGTGCCGCCGATGCCGAGCGAGAGCGTCAGGACGGCCGAGGCGGTAAAGACGGGCGAGAGACGGAATTGACGGATCGCGTAACGGATGGCGCCGACCGCGTTGTCCATGCGGATCGATTAGACGGCCTGGACCCGCCATCCGTTGACGCCGTACCGAATCTGCCTCTAGTCTTCGCGTAACGCGACGACCGGGTCGACTCGCGCGGCCCGTCGCGCCGGGAGCCACACGCCGACAAACGCCACCGCCGTGAGCAGAAGCGGCACGGCCGCGAAGACCACCGGGTCGCGCGCCGTGACGCCGAACAGAAACGAGGCCACCACCTTCGTCAGCCCGAATGCCGCGGCGAACCCCATCGCGACGCCGACGAGCGCGACGGCCATCCCCTGGCGCACGACCATATTGCGCACGCTGTCGGTCGCTGCGCCGAGCGCCATGCGGATGCCGATCTCCTGCGTGCGCTGCTGCACCGAGTACGCCATCAGCCCATAAATGCCGATCGCCGCCAGCACCAGGGCGGATACGGCGAAGGTCGTGAGCAGGATCATGTTGAAGTCGGAACGCGCGGTCGAGCGCGCGACCACGTCGTCCATCGATCGGGCGCGCGCCACGGGCATGCCGCCGGTTGCCGCGCGCAGCTCGCGCTGAATGTCAGCGTTCACCGCAAACGGTTCGCCGCGAGTCCGAACAATCCACGCGATCGGGGTGATGTCGAGCAGATTGGCGCTGTGCGCATCGGGCATCTGCGCCCACGGCACGTACATGATCGGATTGGGATCGCGGTTCAGCGCGCCATCGTGCACGTCGGCGACGACGCCGACGATCTGGCGACCGGCGAGCTCCATGCGCACGCCCAGGCCGCGCCCGATGGTGATGCGATCGGCCAGCGGATCCCCGTCCTGCCAGAAGCGTCTGGCCATCGTCTGATTGATAATCGCCACGCCCGGCGCGCCGGCCGCGTCCTGATCGGTGAACGCGCGGCCGCGCAGGATCGGAATCTTGAAGGTTTGAAAGTAGGTCGGCGAAATCGGCGCGAAGCCGCCGCCGCCGTGCGACGGCCCTTCGAGCGGCCGCCCTTCGATGATGAACCCCAGGCCGAATCCGCCGTCGAGCGGCAGGCAGCACGCGGCGGCTGCCGCCTCGACGCCCGGGAGCGCCTGCAGCCGTTCCGTCCCGTTTCGCATCGCCTGCGCGACGGCGGCGGCGGTCACGAAGGGGTCGCCGCGCAGGGACATGTTCAACGTCAGCACACGGTGCGCATCGAATCCCGGATCGACCGCTCGCAGCGCGAGAAACGTACGGATGAACAGCGCCGCGCCGACCAGCAGCACCAGCGCGAGCCCGATCTCGACGACGACCAGCACCGCGCGCGCTTTGTTCTGGCGAAAGCCGCTGCCCGATCGGCTGCTGCTTTCCTTGATGGCGCTATTGAGATCCGCGCGCGACGCCTGAATCGCCGGCACGACGCCGAATATCAATCCGGTTGCGAGCGCGACGACGGCGGTGAAGAGCAGGACGTGCCAGTCCACACCGGCGCGCGAGCCAGCCAATCCGATGCGCGGAATGTTGCCTGGGTTGACCGCGAGGAGCGCGCGCATGCCGGCGATACCGATCACCAGACCGATTGCGCCGCCGACCAGCGCCAGCACCACGCTCTCCGTCAGCAGCTGCCGCACGATGCGACTGCGGCCGGCGCCGATCGCGGCACGGATCGCCATCTCGCGGCGCCGCACGGTGGCGCGCACCAGCAGCAGGTTGGCGACGTTGGCGCACGCGATCAACAGGACGAAGCCGACCGCACCGAGCAGCACCAGCAGCGACTGGCGCACGTTCCGCACCAGAAATGTCTGCATCTCGACGGCACCGAAGCCGTTTCTGGGGCCGAGCGCGTTGGGAAACGCTTCGCGAAACTCGCCCGCCGCGCGCTGCAGCGGCGTTGCCGCGGCGGCGAGGGTCATGCCCGGTTTGAGACGGGCGGCCGCGATGAAAAACTGGCCCTGCATGACGCTGTGGGGATCGATTTGAAACGGCAGCCACACGTCGGCCGGACCGGCCTGCGACTGAATGGCTTCGGTGTCGAACGGTCCGAGCACGCCAATCACGTCGTGCGGCTCGTTGTTCAATGAGATCGTCCGCCCCACGATCGCTGGATCGCCGCCGAAGCGCCGCCTCCAGAATCCGTCGCTGAGCACGACGAGACGACCGCCGCCGGGCGCGTCTTCCGAGGCCGAAAACGTCCGGCCCACCGCCACCGGCGCGCCGAACAGGCGGAAGAAGTCGGCGCTCACATGCGCGGTTTGAATCTGCTCGGGCTCGCCGTTGGTCAGGTTGACGGCGCTGAACCGGTACGCCGAGATGTCCTGAAACACGTCGGTCTGCCGCCGCCAGACGTTGAAGCGTGTCGGCGAGGCTCCGGGGAACGACCCTTGCGGAGCGGTATTCGTGAAAAACACCAGCCGTTCCGGATCCGGATACGGCAGCGGCCGCAACAGCACCGCGTTGATGACCGAAAAGATCGCGGTGTTGGCGCCGATACCGAGCGCCAGCGCCGCGACGGCCGCGCTGGTAAACGCGGGCGAATGACGCATCATCCGCAACGCGTGGCGCAAATCGTGGAGAAGAGTCTCCATTTACTCCTCGGATCGGGCTCATGTTCGACGCGGCCGGCGGAGTTCAGTCAATATAGCGCACACTCGGTGTCGGCGTGCATCCGAAGAACTCTTTCAACTGAAAGGAACCGAATAATGCGATCGAGTACTGTCGCCCTTGCGATCGTTCTCGCGATCCTCGCCGCGCCACTGCGAGGCGAGGTGATTGAAAGTACCGCCGCCGGCTTTCTCGTACGAAACACCGCCGCGATCAACGCACCGCCGGCGAAGGTGTACGGCGCGCTCACCGATGGAGTCGCGCGCTGGTGGGATCCGGTGCACACCTTCTCCCATGATGCGCGCAACCTCACGCTCGACGCGAAGCCGGGTGGCTGCTTCTGCGAGCGGTTGCCGGACGGAGGTGGCCTTGAGCACATGCGCGTCGTTTACGCATCACCCGGCAAGCTGCTTCGCCTGAGTGGCGCGATCGGGCCGCTGCAGGAAGCGGCGCTCGTCGGGACGATGACGTGGAATCTGTCGCAGGCCGGCGGCGGAACGACGGTCGAACTGATTTACGCGGTTGGCGGCTTCCGCGCCGGCGGTTTTCGCGACATCCCCACGGTCGTCGACGGGGTGCTCCGCGGGCAGCTGGCCCGGCTCAAGACGCTCGTCGAAACCGGTCGTCCCGATTAATGAAACCGTTTTTCATTGATCATGGTTGGACGCTTTGTCAAACGGAAGCAGCCGGAGAGCGACGAGGTAATTGAAGATGGCATCAGCGTCGATTGAGTGCGCGAGCGCGTTTGGGTGACCGTCGGCCGGCGACACCGCGAAGTTCGCGTTCGGATAACGGTTCAAATAATGCATGTAGTAGGGATAGGTGTTCACGAAGTGAAATCCCAGGCGCCGGCTTTCTCGCTCGAGAAGCTCGCGTTGGCCATCACGCCACTCGTCGCGTTCATAGTTGGAGACAACGCCCGGGTAGGCCTTCACGGTAAACACGACAAATGGAATGGCGCGCTCGCGCGCCGCACCAGCGAGCTGCTCGAGAGCGCGCACAACGCCTTTGGCGCCAACCATGTACCGATATTCCTGTGGCAGTGCCGGATCTTCATCGAGGTGCGCCGCCTCCTGTAGTGGAGTGGTGCGGTTATTGAAGTCGAATGGCGGCGGCTGCCGTGCTCCAAGCCCCGCGACACCCTCATAAACGGAGTACGCCAGGTCGAACACGTATGACCTGCGTAACGTTGCCAGGTCACTCGGGAGCCGCATGAAGTTCGGCACATCGTAGTCATTGGTGTTGAAGTTCAGGATAACGAGATCGGGCGCGTACTCGAGGCACCTCTGCACAAACGTATCGGCCTCCATCGCAGTGTTGTAGCCTGGCACGGCGAAGTTGATGACCTCGAATTTCTGCGGACCGAATGTCTCGTTGAGGCGCCGTTCCAGCACTTTCAAGCCGCTGTCCTCGAATGGCACGCCCCACCCGAACAGCGACGAATCGCCGACTCCGACGATCCGAAATGTACCGGGTTCTTTGCGCAGGCTGTACTCGTTGTCGTGAAGCCCCCGGGAGTTGATGAGGATCGACTGGCCCATGAATCGTCCACGAACGTTCGGCCTCAGTTCGTAGACGATGCCCGGGTGCCGGCTCGGCTGAACGATGTCGCCGAGATTCAGAGCGAGAAGCGAGGACTGCGCCTGAGCACGAGAGCTCTGCAGCTGCACATTCAGGGGCCGCCGATCGTCGTGCAGGTAGTGCGCGAGCCGAAGGATCCCCTCCGCGACGAGTAACGTCACGACGGTCGCTGCAAGCGCCAGCGTCAGGCGCAGCGCGAACCGGCGCCGGTCGGCGTTGGCGGTGTCGCGCGCGCTTTTCCAAATCCGTGCGGCAATCACCAACGCGAGTGCGAACCAGCACAGCAGCCATAGCGAGGAGGCGCGGCGGGTCAGAAACACCATCGCGGGACGTGGTCTGTGGACGAACAACTGCTGCGTCGGCAGCGCTGATTCGTCTTTTTCGCCCGGCGGCGTCCAGGACGCATAAAACTCGTAGGTTTCAGCCAGCTGCATGAAGCGCACGCGAATCCGGTGCGGTCCCGGGACCATCGCAATGGTGGCGGTTCGTCTGGTTGGCCCATGCGCACCGCCGTTGTCGACGACGACGCGGCCATCAATCTCGATGGTCGAGCCATCGTCGGTCCGCGTCGAGAACGTGTACTGGCCATCGCGATCGATCCGAAGCCAACCGGTCCATTCGACGCTGAAGTTCTGCTGCGGCAACGACGAATCCGCGGTCATGAAGTCGAGATTGATCTGTCGCTCGACGCGCACGATAGCCGGTTCGTTGCTCCACTGCGGGTTGGTGTAGAACGCCGCTGTCGTCCCCCGCTGCGGCCACACCCACAGGATTGGCAGGAGGAAGATCGGCACGAGGAGAAGACGTGTCATCCACCGCATGTTACGGTATGTCTTGAAGTTGAGTGGCGTGTGATACCACAACGACCCAGCGGCCGTTTCGCTGGACGACGACGTCGGTGAACCGAAGAGCGACGGTCTGGGGCGGTGTGCTCGCTGCGGTCGCTGTGGTGCGGCCGGTTACGATGGCAGTATCCCCATAGACCCGTACGGCGATCTGGTCGACAGATGACGTCACAGCCGGTCCGGTGCGACACATCTCGAGCGCCTGGGCCTTCGTAATCACCTGAGCGTTGATGTGAGTGACCGTCCAATCGTCGGCCAACAACCCACCCCATCCCGCACAGTCTCGATTCTTCCAGGTCGAGGCGAGTTGTTCTTCGAGTGTTTCGAGCTGGCGCACGATGGCCGGATCAGCAGTGGATTGCAGCATGAAGTCTCGTCGTTTCTGATTATGACTATCGCGCGCCACACACATTATTCACATCGCAGCGCTACGACGGGATCCACGAGAGAAGCCGCTATCGCAGGAAGACTGCACGCCGCGATCGCCGTCGCTGCGACGCCAACACACGCAACAGCGAACGAGGCGCCGTCGGTCGGCTGGATGTCGTACAAAAGGCTGCTCAGCACTCGGCTCGTCCCGGCGGCGGAAACCGCTCCGACCGCGACGCCCGCGGCAGTCAATCGTATGCCCTGTGCCATGATCATCATCAGAACGGCTTGTCGCGTGGCCCCGAGCGCCATTCGAACGCCGATCTCCTGCGTCCGCTGCGAGACCGAATACGCCATCACGCCGTAGATGCCGATGACGCCGAGCAGCAGCGCTGATCCTGCGAACACCGCGAGCAACGTCAACGTCATTCGCCGCGGCGCAATCGAGTCGATGAGTGCGGCGTCGAGGCGCTTCACCTGGAACAACGCTTGTGTCGGGTCGATCGCAGCCAGCTTCGCCCGGACCGTCGGCGCGACGTGCAGAGGATCGGCTGCCGTTCGCACGTTGACCGTCATCGCAAACGGATTGCCGTGACGGTAATCCAGGAACAGCTGCGGCTCGACTGCCGATTCGAGATCCGCGGTGCGGAGATCGGCGACGATCCCGACGATCGGGACAGGGATCGCGCGTGCGGGATCCGGTCCGTTCGGAAGCAATAGACGCCGACCCATCGGGTTCTCGCCAGGAAAGTATCGACGCGCAAGCGCTTCGTTGATCACATACACAGCCGACGGTTCATCGTCGGTCATCCATCGTCCTTCGACGATGCGCATGCCGATTGCCGCGGCGTATCCCCCCGACGTGACGTTCAGACGAACGATAGGACGGTCCAGGATCGACATGGGCGGGCCATCCTGGCGGATGAGACGAATTCGCGCGTCGGCATCCGATGAGAGGCCCGTTGCGAGAACGCCGGGCACGGCGCCGGCCTGCCGGAGCACCTCGTCGAGGTACGCGCGCTTCCTTTCCGGCGTGCGGTACGCCTGACCGGACATTTGGACCTTCAATGTGAGCACGTGCTCGGGGTCGAAGCCGGCGGGATATGCCGTGATTCGCCACAGGCTCTTGACCAGCAACATGGCGGCAACGACGAGGACCGACGCGAGCGCGAGCTCGACTGTCACGAGCACGCGACGTGCGCGCAGCGCTCGTGGCGGAGCCGTGGTCGTCCGCGTACCGTCCTTGAGCGCATCCTGCACGTTCATCCGCCACAACGCGGCGGCCGGGGCGATCCCGCACGCAAGCGCGGTGACGACGGACGCGATGCTGGCAAACGTCAGCACGCGGGCATCGATCGTCGTTTCAGTCAGGCGCGGAATCGCATACGGCAGCAGTTGAACCATCGACGACACGGCGGCGCGTGCGACAAGCAGCCCGACGATGCCGCCGGCCGAAGCCAGCAGCAGGTTTTCGACGACGAACTGCCGCAGCACGCGTCCGCGTCCGGCGCCGATGGCCGCGCGCACGGCCACTTCCTTGCGCCGTGCCGACGCGCGTGCGAGCTGCAGGCTCGCGATGTTGACGCACGCGATCGTCAAGACGAGGAGGACACAGCCGAACAGAATCAACAGCGGGCGCTGCGCGTGTCCGACGAGGACGTCCGCGAACGGCGTCACCCGCAGTCGAGGCGCTGACGCGAGCTTCGGATAGGCGCGCTGAACGTCCGCGCGCAGCGTCTCGAGCTCGCTCCTCACCTGGGCGACGGTGACGCCAGGCCTTGTCCGCGCGATCACGTAGAACAACTGGACGCCGAAGTCGGTGGGCGAAGGCGGCCGGATCATCGTTGCGTGATAGGCCTCGACCTCGCCGGGCGGCAGCTGCGAGACAGCGGCCGGCGCCGGCAGCTGCGGGCGAAAGGTTCGCGGCAGAACGCCGGCGAGGAGCGCCTGCCGATCGTTGACCGTGACCATTCGTCCCACAAGCGTTGCATCGCCGTTGAATGCGCTTTCGAAGAATGCGTGCGACAGCACGATCGCGTCCTCGTTCGTCGACGGCAGCCGGCCGAGCTCCGGCGTCGCGCCCGCGAGGTCCCAGAAGTCGCTCGACACTGTCGCCACCCGCGTCGCCACGACGCCGTCTTTCGCCGTGACCCGTTCCATGCCGATGTAGAAGGCGACGACGCGGTCGAGCGTCGATGCGTGGTCATGGAAAGCCAGAAAATCCGGCGCGGAGACGACTTCGATCGATTTAATCGGTGCGACGCGATCGTCGTAGGTCACGATCCAGTTCAGCCGGCTGCCATCTCGGTACGCCAGCGGCCGCAGCAATACCGCGTTGACGACGCTGAACACGGCGGTGGTCAAACCAATGCCGAGGGCGAGGGTGGCGACGACGAGCGATGCGAAGCCTGGACTTCGACGAACGAGCCGCAGCGCGTAGCGAGCGTCCTGCAGGAGTTGGTCTGCCCAGATCGGGACCCACACCGCGCGCGCATCTTCTTTGGTTCGTGCGACGCTGCCGAATGCGCGGCGTGCCGCCACGTCTGTCTCTTCTCGCGACATGCCTCTCGCGATGTTCTCTTCGGTTTCGCGCGCAAGGTGGTCGCGAATGTCCTCGTCGAGATCGGCGAGCGCGCGGCGGCGGCGCCAGATCATGCCGGCCTCAGAACGCGAGCGATGGCGCTTGCGAGCTTTTCCCAATTGGAGGTCTCGACCGCGAGTTGCTTCAGCCCCCTGGCGGTGAGCTCGTAGTACTTCGCTCGGCGGTTGTTTTCCGACGTGCCGTGTTCGAAGGTGATCCAGCCGCGTTTGATCAGACGGTGCAGCGCCGGATAGAGCGACCCCTGTTCGACGTGGAGGACCGATCCGGACCTGCGTTCTATCGCCTGCATGATCGTGTGGCCGTGCGCCGGACCGCGGCGCAGCGACTGCAGGACCAGCAGGTCGAGCGTGCCTTGAAGCAGTTCCAGACGCTCTTCACTAGACATTCTAGGTGAGTATGCGGACGTTCACCTAGAATGTCAAGGCGTGTATACGCCGTGGAAACCATCCGAGATACGACCTCACCGATGAATGCCTCATCACAGCCACGGTGCTCAACACGCTGAATGTGTCGCTGCACGCGGAGTTGCTGATTCGAGACCCAGGAAACGGCGGAGACGGTGCAACTCGTCTTCCAGCGCGCGGCGGAAGGAGCGATCGCGTGGCGGATGGGACGCGATGTAGCCGACGGCCGACGTCAGCATATTTCCCCGCTGTGAGACGTTTCCCCAGCCGACGACGCGGTCGCGCCAGAGGAGCGGCAGCGCGTAATAGCCATGCTTACGCTTCACGGCAGGGATGTAGGCTTCGAACCGATACGCCCAGCCCCAGAGGAGCTCGAACCGGCGGCGGTCCCAGACTATCGGATCGAACGGCGCCAGCAGACGGACGCGATCGTCTGGACCGTCCACGACCGCCTCGCCCGCCGGTGAATACCAGTCCACGCCGTCGACGCGATGATGGGCGAGTCGCCGCTTCGCGCGCTGTAGCGTGCTCGTGAGCTCGCCGGTCCACTGCGGCACGGCGTACTGCAGGCGTGCCACCAGCGCCGAGAGGCTCCGCGGCGGCAGCGGTCCGTAAATACCGACGATCACATCGACCAGCGCGTCGAGCTGTGCGCGGCGCGTCACGGCGTCGTTCGGCGACGCGCCGTGCTCACGCACGGCGTAGATTCGAATTCCCGCGTCACGGCCGACGACGCGCAGCAGGCCACTGTAGAGCAAATGCGTCGTGGCGTTCGACGAGCCACCCCAGTAGTTGGTGACGGTGCCGTGCGAGAAGTGCCGATCGACATCGCGTGGGTGCACGGGTCCGCGCGTGCGGACGAACTCCAGCAGTGCACGCACGCGTCGGCCGTGTCCTCGCTTCCACGGCGCCGGCCCGCGCCGCGGGTGCATCAACGCCTGGACGCGGCCGGTCACGAAGCCGTAGTTCACGAAAACGTCTTCGTGGACATCGAGCTCGGCGTAGCGGCGCTCGAGATCACCCGCGCAGTAGTCGACGACGCGATGGCGCAGCGTGAGGTCCTGCGCACGCGCTGGAGCCCGAATCGGATCGGCCTGGACGAAGCCGAGCCGGTCGAGCGCGCCTTGAAGCGTGGCGGGCGTGAAGAGCGTGCGCGCGACGGCGGCGCGCCGCAGATCGTCCAGTGTCACTCCGGATGATTATGCGATCGTGAGCGGCACCCGCGCGGGTGTCTGAGGAACAGGCGCAGCGAATTTCTCGCACAACGGTTCGCACGATTGCGCACAACGCTCCTGGTTCGGCACCACAACGCGCTCGAGTGAGCCGCGGACTGAATCTGCAATCGTAGCGACGCTTTCGCGATCGAGCGAGCTGCGAGCCGTATCGAACTACTCGTCGCGAAGCGCCTCGATCGGCTCGAGGCGCGACGCGCGGAGCGCCGGCACGTAGCTCGCCAGCGCGGCGACGAGCCCGAGGCCGACGACGGCGGCGCCGAGCGTCGCCGGATCGCGAGCCGTCACGCCGAACAGGAGCGCCGACGCGAACCGCGTCATGGCGAGCGCCGCCGGGACGCCGATCGCCAGTCCCGCCGCGAGCAGCCCGCCTGCCTCGCCCATCACCATCCGCATCACCTGTCGCCGGTCCGCCCCAAGTGCGATGCGCACGCCGATCTCGTTCCGCCGCCGCGCGACCGTGTAGGACATCACCCCGTAGAGCCCGATCGCGGCGATCAGCGCGGCCAGGCCGCCGAAGAATCCCGAAAGGGTCGCCATCAGCCGCTCGCGCAGGAGCGAGTCGTGGAGCTGCGATGCCATCGTGCGGAAGTCGACGACGATCGCCGGGTTCGCTTCGCGCGCGAGCGCCGCGACAGCCGCGGTCACCTTTTCGAGCGGCTGCGACGACCGGATGACCAGTTTGAGCGACCCGAGCGGGTATTGCGGATCCTGGACCGCAGGGGAATAGAACTCCGGTGCGAACGGCTGGCGCAGGTCGTTGTACTTCGTGTCGCGCGCGAGGCCGACGATCGTGTAAGTCGGTCGCTGCACGCCTGGCGCCACATCGGTCTGAAACGTGCGGCCGAGCGCGTTCGCGCCGCCGAAGTACACGCGCGCGAACGACTCGGATATGATCGCCACCTTCGGCGCCGCGGCCGCGTCGCGATCATCGAAGTCGCGCCCCGCAATCAGGGCGATACCCATCGTCTGGACGTAGCGATCGCTTACGGCGTTGAAGTTCGTGGGTTCCGGCCGGCTCACGCCGTTGACAATGATGTTGCGGTTCGAGAAGCTGCCGCCGATCGGCACGTTGCGCACCTGCGCGGCGCTCTCGACGCCAGGCACGCGTCGGGCGCGCTCGAGTACGTCGCGGTAGACGGCGGCGAGTCGGTCCTTCGTGATTCCGGCCTGGCGGAAGTTCATGTCGGCGACGAGCAGGTGGTCCTTGACGAACCCGGTGTCGAGCGTCGTCAGGTTCCGGAACGTTCGAACGAACAGCACGGCGCCGACGACGAGCGCGAGCGACAGCGCAACCTGCACGACGACCAGGACGCGACGCAGCCGGAAGCGTTCGTGTGTGTCGGTCGATCCGCGGCCGCCCGCCTTCATCACCGCGGCAGCGTTCATGCGCGTGGCGCGAAGCGCCGGAACGACGCCGAAGATCACGCACGCCGCCGACGCGACGAGCCCGATGAACGCGAACACGCGCCAGTCGTGCTCCACCGCGAGGAAAATGCGCTCGCGCTCGGTCGCGATCGACGCGACGAGCACGCTCGTGACCCATCGTGCCAGCAGGGCGCCGGCGGCGGCGCCGCACGCGGCGATGAGCGCGCTCTCGGCCGCCATTTGCCGCACGATCCGGCCGCGGGACGCCCCGAGCGCGAGTCGCACGGCCACCTCGCGCTCGCGCGCGGTCGCGCGCGCCAGCATCAGGTTCGCGAGATTCGCGCAGGCGATCAGCAGGACGAGCGCCGCCGTCGCGAGGAGCAGCCACAGCGGCGCTTCGAAATCGGATCGCACGTCGGACACGCCGGTCGCCGCGGGAAAGGCGCCGAGGCGGAACGCCAGATACGCCTTCTCGTCTTCGGGGCGATAGTTCGGCAGAGTGGCGCGGAACAGGGCAGGCGAGATCGCGTCAAGGTGCGCCGTCGCGCGGGTACGCGACCAGCCAGGTTTGAGTCGGCCCATCGCCGCGAGAAACCAGTTATCCTTCCGGTCGAGATTGCTGAGCCGATTCGTATACGGCTCGGCGCACAGCGGCACGGCCACGTCGAACGTGCGTCCCACCTCCACGCCGAAGAAGTCGGCCGGCGTGACGCCCACGATCTCGTACGGATGACGATCGAGCGTCAGCGTTTGACCGAGCACCGATACGCTGCCGGCGTACTCCTGCCGCCAGAAGCCGTAGCTGATCACGGCCGGTGGCGCCGCGCATCCACGGCGATCATCGGACGCCGTCAGCAGCCGTCCGATTAGCGGATGCACGTCGAGCGTCGTGAAGAAGTCGCCGCTCACCCAGAGGCCGGCCGCGAGGCGGCTGATGCCGCCGGCGGTCAACTCGAAATTGGGCGTGCCCCAGGCGAACAGGTCCGAAAACGCCTGCTGCCGTTCCCGCAGCGTTTCCCAGAGCGGGTTGGTCAGATCGGGATGGCGCCCGTCGAACCCGCCCGACATCCCGCCGTCGTTTTCGATCCGGATGCGCGCGAGCTGCTCGGGATGGGACACCGGGAGCGCGCGCAAACGGAGCGCGTTCAGCAGCTCGAAAATCGCCGTGTTCGCGCCGAAGCCGAGCGCGAGCGACAGGACGGCAATCGCCGCAAACCCCTTGTTGATGCGCAGGAGCCGCGCCGCGTATCTAACGTCGCGCCAGATCTCGTCGATCCAGCCGATTGTGTTCATGTCGTAGATCTCCTCGCGCAGCGCGTGCGGTTGCCGAACTTGCGGACGGCCGCGGCGCGTCCTCGGCGCGCTCCTCGTCCCACCGCGCGCGATGGAGGAAGCGGCGGAGGCTCATGCCGGCCTCAGCACGCGATCGATCGCGCGCACGAGCGCTGCCATCGCGACGTCTGCGCGGCGAGCTGGCGGCGGCCGGCCGGCGTGAGGCGGTAGTAGCGCGCGCGCCGATTGTTCTCGGAGGTGCCCCAGAACGACGCGATACAGCCGCGGTCCTCGAGCTGGTGCAGCGCCGGGTAGAGGTTCGACCCGCGGCGACGTGAGCCAATTAGAAGCTCAACCCCATCCCGATGTCGATCTTCCGCATCCCGCTGACCGTCGTCGGACGACCGAAGAACGGCGACGTCAGCGTCCCGCTGTATCCGAGATAGTTGCGCTCGTTCGTGATGTTCTGGGCCTGCACGAAGAGCTGCAGACGGTATTTCGTGTTCGTTTGCTCGATCGTACGCACCTGGGTCGCGGCTCCGCCGCCGAACACGCCGATTCCGGGCGGCAGCGGATTGGTGGCACGGCCGAATGTGAACACGTATCCGAACATCGTGTTGACGTTGACCTGCCCGCTCGCCCGCAGGGTGCTGCGGCCCACGCCGGCGGGGCGATCGTTGAAGATGCCGTCGCCATTGGTGTCGAGGCCGGTCAGCAGCGAGTACGGCGGCGCCGAGCTCGCATTGACGTTTACTGCGAGCAGGAGGTTGCGCACGATCTGGTTGTTGAACGAGACGTTCATGCGATGTCGGACGTCGATGCCGCCCGAGCCGCCGCCGAACGCGATGACGCCGGGGACGAACTGCCCGAAGCCGCCGCCCCCGGCCGCGGTCACCGATGGCCCCCATTCAGTCGCGAGCGTGCCGGTTGGCGAGACGCTGAACGGCCCGTCGGTGTTGTTGCCGATCGAGCCGAGCGTGTAGTTCGCGAACACCGTCGCGCGCTTCCAGCTGATCCGCGGCGCGTTGCGGTTGACCGGCAGCAGGGCGCCAGGATTGACCGTCGCGTCGAGCTGCAGCTGGTGCTGGATCGACGCGGCATCCGAGACGACTTCGATGATGTTCGCGAAGCTCGGGTCGGGACGCACGCCCCCGGTCGCCACGTTGAGATTCTCCCCGCGCGCGAGACGCGAACCGCGCTGGTAACTGTAGGTGGCCGACACGCGCGTCACCTTCATGACCGTCTGATCGACGCCGGCGCTGACTCGCGTGATCCGCGGCGTCGCGAACGAGTCGCCGAGCAGATAACGATTCGCCGGCGGCACGATCGCGTTCGTCGGCACGTCGGGGTACGAGGGATCAATGATGTTGATCTCCCGCTGATGGAACCCGTCGACGCGGACCACCTGATCGTAGGTGGACGCAGGCAGCCAGTCGTAGAACACGCCGACGCTGCCGCGCAGGGTCGTCTGGCCACTTGCCGCGGGCGCGTAGGTCACGCCGAAACGCGGACCGACATTCGTATCGCGGCTCACGTGGTTCTGCAGCTCGTACCGCAGACCGGGAGTCAACGTGAGGTTCTTTCGGACGCGAACGTCGTCCTGCACGTAGATCGCCGCCTGGACGTTGGCGTAAGAGATGTTCGGATCGCCGATGCGGCGCGAGTAGTTGATCGGCTGGTTCGCCTGGAACGACTGCAGGTTCGCGAACGTGTACGTGCCGAGGTAGTTCGCGGCCGAATCGGAGTGATACGCACCGCTGTCGAGGACGAGGCCGGTGCGGATCGAATGGCGGCCGCGCACATAGTCGAAATCGGAAGCGACGTTGATCGCCTTCGAATGATCGCCGCCGGCGCGCTGTGCCCCTCCGCTGGTGAACGCGTCGAGCACACGAATCGTCGACGTCTCGGTCGTTGAGTCGCTGGTCGTGTCGGTCGCGACGAACTGGACGCGCGAACGCCAGAACGCGCGCCGCCCGATCGGGCCGAAATGCTGGACGCGGAAGGTGTGCACGGCGTTGATGATCGAATAGGCGCGCTCCGGCTCGTCGTAGCCGCCGACGCCGAGGTTGTCGTTGGCGACGTGCGTCAGGTTGTACCCGAACCGCAGTGTCTGATCGAGCGTCACCGCGTAGTCCATCTGCCCATTGAGGAAGATGTTGTCGCGCGGCGCCTTGAGGCTCAGCGCATGAGCCACCGTGCCGCCTGGCACGGCGGTGTTCAGGTTTGGCGTGTCGTAGGCACTGATGCCGAACGCGTTGATGAAGAAAGAGCTCTTGTTCTGAACCACCGTGCCGCCGAAGCCGAAGCCGTAGTTGACGTTTTGTTCGGGGCCCCTGACCGGCACGAACGGGCTGCGGCCGCTCAGGCCATCGTCGCGCATCAACAGGTTCGAGAAGTAGCGCAGCGGTCCGACGCCAGGCTGCGTGATGATCTCAATCGACACCCCGCCGGCGGTGTGAAACTCCGCCGCGAACTGATCGCGGGCGATGCGGATCGATCGAATCATCGCCTTGGCCGGCAGCGCCCCGCCCTCGAAGCCGTCGATGCGGATGACGGCGCCGGGCCCGGCCATCTCCTGCAGCTGCTGCTGCAGCATCGCCGGGTCGTCCGACAGCGCGTCGATCTGATCGCGCGTCAGCGTCGTCCCGAACGAAGGACCATTGCGGTCTGAGGCCGCCTGCTGCTTGTCCTGCTCCACGTTGACCGACGCTTCCATGCGCTGAATCGCCAGCATCGCGACCTGCCGGTTGTCGCCGGGCCGGACGCGTACGTCGTTCAACACGCGCTTCTCAAAGCCCGGAAATTCGACCTCGACGGTGTAGCGGCCGGGTGCGAGCGCCGGCACGATCGCGACGCCAGTGTCGATGGTCTTCACCGGTTCGATCGTCCGCGCCTTCGTCGCATCGTCGGCTCCCACGACGGTGACGGTGGCCCCGACGACCACGGCATTCGTCTGATCGATGACCGTGACCCGCAGCGTGCTCCCGGCCGCCTGCTGGATGAAGAGCGCCAGCGCGATGATGCCCGTCATTTCGGTGCCTCGAACTTCTTCGGATCGATCTTCACGTTGACGTTGATCCGATCGAACATCGTCTCCTCGATCGTGTTGCCGCCGACGGCGCGCCGGATTCGGAAGGGCCATTTCGTGCCCTTCACGTCGCGATAGTCGGCGAAGTACAGCCGGTTCTCCGGCAGCGGTCCCGCCGGCTCGGCCCCGCGTGGCGGCGCCCCCGGCGGCGGCGGTGCCCCAGGTGGAGCGCCACGCGCGGGAGGACCGCCGGGAGGCCCGCCGCCCCGTCCGCCGGGCGGCGTCGGCGGGGCGTTCCAGATCAGCATCACCGGCAGGTGGGTGTCTCGCTGGATAACCAGGCGTGCGGCGAAGCCCGACGGCCCGGCGACGTCGAGAATGTCGGCCTTGCCCTCGGGGGCGTCGCCCTCGGCCGCGTACTTGAACGTCAGCGGATGGCTTGGAAAAGAAGCGGCGACCGCACCGAGCATCAGTCGCGCGAAGTCCTGCTTGGCGGCCGTCAGCCGCTGCGTCGGCGGCGGCCCGCCGCGTCCAGCCGGCGGCTGAGGGAAGACGATCAATTCATCGCCGCGAAATCCGCTGACCGTGACATCGGTATCCTGCGCCGGGAACTCGTCCTTGCGGACGTACTTGTCCGGCAGCTCGCAGCTGATTTCGAACTCGATCGGCACGAGGTTGTTGCCGCGGAGTTGTCGGGTCCGGCCGGTAGCGACGAAGGTCTTCACCGCCGCCAAATTTTTGTCGCCGCCGAGCGCTTCCCGCGTCGCAGCCAACACGGAGTCGGCGTCCCGAGCCTGGCCAAGTGTCCGCGAATCCCAGATCAGGACAGCCACTATCGGCAGGAGTCGACGGCCTAGAACCATTGCCCGTTAGACAGCGAAAGGGCGCGAAGAGTTCGCTTGAGTCGGCACAGGATCAGCTTAGGAGGGTTCCGACGGGACGCACGCGCCGTTCCTCGCGTTTGCGGTTGTGCTGCCGCAACTAGTTTCGCCGGCGTTCGGGACGACGAGTCACCGCTATTCGGATCGAAGCGCCCAACCTTATATTCGCCTTGACCATCCAACCGGTGACGTCATGAAATCGAAACCAGACCGCACATATGAGGCGACACGTCCGACGTGATGGAGGACTTGCTGCGCGACGTTCGTCATGGCCTCCGCGTGATGCGGCAGTCGCCCGGTTTCACCGCCGCGGCGCTGCTGACGCTTGCCCTCGGTATCGGCGCGACCTCGGCCGTGTTCAGCGTCGTCCGCACCGTGATGCTGGAGCCGCTGCCATACCGCGACCCCGATCGTATCGTCGCCGTCTGGGAAACCAACCGCGGCGGCACCAGCCGCAACGTGATCGCCCCCGCCAACTTCGTCGCCTGGCGCGAACGGACGCGGACCCTCGAGCACCTCGGAATGGTGGGTCCGACAAATCTGGTCGTGATCGTCGACGGCCAGCCCTCGAACGTCTCGGGTCTGACAATGTCGGCCGACGTATTTACCGCGCTCGGAGTCCAGCCCGCGCTCGGCCGTGCGTACACAGTCGAAGAAGATCTCGCCGGACGCAGCACGGTCATCGTCCTGTCCTACGAGTTCTGGCAAAGCCGCCTCGGCGGACGGGACGTACTTGGAATGACGCTCAGCACCGGCAGTGGGCCAACGACGGTGATCGGCATCATGCCTCCTGAATTCACGGTGGTCGGGCAGAAGGCTGACTTCCTGGCCCCGTACGGTCAAACGCTCCAGCAACTCCGCGCCGTCAGCGGACGCGGAAGTTCGTACGCCATCGCACGTCTTCGCGACGGCGTGTCGTTCGAACAAGCCGCGAGCGAGATGCGTCGCATCTTCGCCGATCTCGAGCGCGAATTCCCGCAACTCAACGCCCGGCGCACGGTGATGCTCCTGTCACTGCAGGAGCAGATGGTTGGAGAGGTCCGGCCGGCGTTGCTCGCACTGATGGCGGCAGTTGGATTGGTGCTGCTCGTCGGCTGCGTCAACGTGGCGAACCTGCTGTTGGCGCGCAGCGCCGCGCGCGAGCGCGAAATTGGACTGCGCACCGCGTTGGGTGCCCGGCGCGGGCGGCTGGTGCGTCAGATGCTGACGGAGAGTCTTGTCCTTGCCGCGGGCGGCGGGCTCGCCGGACTGGGCGTCGCGGCGCTCTGTCATCGCGGCCTGCTAATGCTCGTGAGCGATCGGATCCCGGTGCCGCGGCTGGACCAGATGTCGCTGGATCTGCGGGTTGTCGCCTTCACCCTGGTGGCCGCGCTTGTAACGGGCGTCGCGTTCGGCGTCGTTCCCGCATTCGTCTCGACCAGCCACGCCGGCGACGCGATACGCGAGGGCGGGCGTCACGGCGGCGGCCGCCGGCTGCATCGCGTGCTCCGTTCGCTCGTCGTCGTCGAGGTCGCGCTGTCGCTCGTGCTGTTGGCTGGCGCCGGTCTACTGATGCGAAGCATGGTGAAACTCCAGGCCGTCGACCTCGGATTCCGCGTCGACGGCGTGCTCACCGCGAGCGTGCAACTGCCGACGTCGCGCTACGACTTCCTGGCATCGGGCGCCCTGTTTCGCGATTCGATGACGAGAATCGCCGCACTCCCAGGCGTCCAGTCGGTCGCGGGAGCGTCGTGCATGCCGCTTCCGTTTCCCTGCATCGGTACGAGCTTCTGGCGCGTCGATCAGCCGCGGCCAGCGGACGGACAGCTCCCGACAAGCCACGTCCGGCCGGTCACGCCGGGCTTCTTCACCACGTTGGGCATTCGACCGGTTGCCGGACGCGATTTCTCCGATTCCGACACGGCCGACTCGACGCCGGTCGCGATCGTCAGCCAGCAGGTGGCTCGCAGCCAGTTCGCGGATGGCTCACCTCTGGGCCGGCGACTCCGAATCAACGTCAATCATGCCAACGGCAGGGAAGACGTGGAGTGGACGATCGTCGGCGTGGTCGGCAACATGCGATCAGCGCTTGACGGACCCCTTCAGCAGACAATCTTCATTCCCAAGACGCAGCGTCCGGGAGGCAACATGACGTACTTCGTGCGTACGCGCCAGGATCCGCTCGCGCTCGCATCAAGCGTGGCCGGTGTCGTGCACGCGATGGAACCGGAAGCGCCCGTCGATATCCGCACCCTCAACGACGTCGTCGGCCGCACGATCGCACGTCCGCGCGCGATCTCAGTGCTGGGCAGCGTCTTCGCCCTCGTAGCGCTTGTGCTCGCAGCGGTCGGCGTGTATGGCGTCATGACGTACTCGGTGAAAGAGCGGACCCAAGAGATCGGTGTGCGCATGGCGCTGGGCGCGTCCGCGGCATCGGTGTTCCGGCTGGTGCTGAGTCAGGCGCTGCGCCTGGTCCTCGCCGGCGTTGCGACCGGGCTCTTGGCCGCTGTCGCGCTGACGCGCCTGCTTGCGGGATTGCTGTTCGAGGTCGAACCGCTCGATCCGGTGACGTTTGCCGCGACGTCGCTCGCTCTGGTCACCATCGCCACAGTCGCGGCGTACTTGCCCGCGCGGCGCGGGATGCGAATGGCTCCTGTCGACGCGCTCCGGACAAATTAGTACGCTGGTTGGTCCAATGTTCGGACTGTTTCCCTCGTCACGCGCCAATGGTGCCCGTCACGAGCTCGCCCGCCGGCTCGTAGGTGGCGATGATCACGCCGGCGTCGCCGACGCGGCTCTTCACGACCTTCCAGGTGGCCGAATGCGTGCCCTCGGCGAACAATCGCTTGCCGGTGCCGATCGTCACGGGATGCGTCCAGACGTGCATGCGGTCGACGAGCTGTTCCCGAAGCAGCGTCTGGATCAGGTTGCCGCTGCCCCAGACGATCATGTCCGGGCCATCCTCCGCCTTCAGCCTGCGGAGCGCGGCGGGCACGTCGCCCGAGACCACCTTCGTGTTCACCCAGTCGGGCTCGAAGGGCTCGTGCGATACGACGTACTTGGTCGCCTCGTTGAACGGCTTGGCGATCGCGTTGTGCGGATCTTGCTTCGGCCAGAAGCCCGCGAAGATGTTGTAGGTCGTGCGTCCGAGCAGCATCGCGAACGGCGGCTTCACAAACTCCTTGAGGGCCTCGCCCAACGAGTCGTCCATGACGTGAGCCTGCCATCCGCCGTATTTGAACCCGCCGGACGTGTCCTCCTCCGGTCCGCCCGGCGCCTGCATGACGCCGTCCAGCGTGACGAAGGTCGTGGTGATGATCTTCCGCATATCAGATTCCTTCGTGAATAAAGGCGTCGCCGCCTTCGGTCGATGTCCCCCGCTAGTGTGGGCCGGCCTCGCTTCCGTTGGTGGTCGATCGAAGGCGGTCGCAATCGACAGAGTCAGGGCGCCGGCGCGAGGTCAGGAATCAGAGCGGCGTTTTCGTTAGTGAGCTACGAAGTGGTCTACAGCATCGTCCAGCCGCTCGGCAACGTGGCTCGGCCGATCGAGCGTCCTTGCAGTCGGTGCGCAGGTGGCATCCAACGTGGGGAGCGACCCCTGTCGTTGGAGTTGCCCGGTCGTGGCGATTGCCCCATATTGGCTCGACTAGCGCCAGCCGATTGCGCGGTTCCCCAGGGCCGCGTCTTGCGGTCAGTTGAAGTCCGACGATAGCATCGACAAATGAACGCAGCACGTATCCATCGTTTTGGTCCGCCCGATGTCATCGTGGTTGAGGACATACCTCGTCCCGTTCCGGCGATGAGAGAGGTGCTGGTCCGGGTCGCAGCGTCGGGAGTCGCGCCTTGGGATGCACTGATTCGCCAGGGCAAGAGCAAAGTGAGTCCGCAGCCGCCGCTGACGCTCGGTTCGGATTTCGCCGGTGTCGTGGAAGCAGTCGGACCGGGCGTCAGTCACTTCAACAGCGGTGATGAAGTCTACGGCGTCACGAACCCGCAGTTTGTTGGAGCGAATGCGGAGTATGCCATTGCCTCCGCGAGCATGATTGCCCTGAAGCCGTTGCGCCTAAGCAGCCTCGAAGCCGCGTCACTGCCGGTTGTCGCGGTGACGGCGTGGCAAATGTTGTTCGAGCATGCACGTCCAGAAGTCGGTCAAACTGTTCTGATTCTCGGTGCGGCAGGCAACGTCGGCGCCTTCGCGGTCCAGTTTGCCGCGAACGCGGGCTTCCACGTTGTTGCCGTCGTCGGGACTAACGACGTGGAATACGCTCGAAGTCTCGGCGCTACAGATGTGATCGACTATCGAACGAGCGATTTTGCGGACGTTGTGCGTTCGGTTGACGTGGTGATCGACACGGTCGGCGGCGACACTCGTGAACGTGCGGTCACCGTGCTGAAACCAGGCGGAATTCTCGTCACGGTCGTTTCCACGGACTTCGTGCCCGCGCGTTCGGAAATCCGCACGGCATTCTTCTACGCAGATGTCACGACGGCGCGGCTCAGCACGATTTCGAGGCTGCTCGAAAGTGGTAAAGTCGTTCCACAAGTCGGTTCCGTCCTGCCATTGGTGAACGTGCGCACGGCTCACGAAATGCTCGCTGGTGCTCCACACCAGCGCGGGAAAATCATGTTGCACGTGGCGAGTTGATTCCGTGGCGCGAGCCGAAATTCCGTCATATCAGCACCCGCGTGTCCACCCGGACGTCGCGAGAGCCAGATGGGCATCGATAACGCACAACTCTGACCCGGCGCAAACCGGGACCCGAGGGACGCCAGAGGGTGAGGGCAGGACTACAGAAGATTAGTCCTGGGTAGCCGCCTGTTTTAGGGAACGTCGGTCGCCAGATTGGCGTTTCGATTAGCCAATCGGCGAAAACGCGCTCTGGCTAGTCACGATCGGTGGCCTCGTCGGCATCAATGACCACCGATGATTTCGTACCATTCGTCATGAGAGATTTTCGCGCGAAGACCGTCGGCGCGTCCACATCGTGAGCATAGGACGTGGGCCTCCCACGCGTTCTTC
>Ga0209474_10001618_pt1 | contig 21671 bp, 13 predicted proteins | sample GraSoiAngelo_145_FD_185902 | JGI IMG/M metagenome (GOLD analysis project Ga0209474, IMG submission 185902) | Grasslands soil microbial communities from the Angelo Coastal Reserve, California, USA - 14_1009_05_20cm (SPAdes) (version 2) | ecosystem: Environmental > Terrestrial > Soil > Grasslands... | reverse complement strand
GCGACCTTCTGGCTGCGCTCGTTGGGATCGGGCGACACCGCGACGACCTCGACCCCGGCCTTCTCGGCCTCCGACAGCGCGGCTCCAAGCCCTTGGAGCTCCGCCATGCAGAAGGGTCACCAGTAGCCGCGGTAGAAGACGAGCACCACCGGCTTCTTGCCGCGCAGCGCCGACAGCGTGAGCGTCCGGCCGCCGGCGTCCGTCAGCGTGAAGTCGGGGGCCGCCTGGCCGACGTGCAGCGTGGTGGCCGCGCTCGGCACCCGGGCAGCGACGAAGTTGAACCAGCCGCCGGCGACGAGGAGCAGGCTCGAGAGGGCGAGCGCGATCCACGGCGGCCATCGGCGGCGAGCCCCGGCCATCGCGCCGCCGGCCACCACCGTCGCCACCGCGAACGCGACGACGTAGCCCTCGGGATGGTTGCGCACGAACGGCACGCGCAGCAGCGAGACGTAGGCCACGACGGCGCCGACCGCGATCAGGCCGCTCAGCGCGGCCAGCAACGTCGGCCGCATCAGCCCATCACGATGTGATCGAAGCACTCCGCGTACGAGTAGCCCTTCGCCTTCCCGAGCTCGGCCGCGCGCTGGCGCACGCGCTCCTGCAGCGCGGCCACGTCGGAGAACTGGCTGGCGTGGCAGGCCAGCGCGCGCAGCTTCACGTCGATGACGTCGGTGATGTCGACGACGAGCTGCGGGTTCTGCCACTGCATCACGTATACGTGCTTGACCTTGTGGGGCTCGAACTCGGGCATTAGCTCCGGAAACGCCATGTGGTCGCGCGCCAGCGGGTAGACGCAGTCGAGGGCGACCCCGCCCACGACGCGGTGATCGCGATGGGAGGCGCCGAGGTTGTAGGTGCGGTTCGGGTTCTGGCAGATCAGGAGGTCGGGTCGCCACTTGCGGATCTGCCGGGACACGTCGCGCCGCAGATCGCGCGTGTCCTCGACCTCGCCATCCGGATAGCCGAGCAGCTCCACCCGGGCCACGCCGAGCGTGCGGGCGGCGTTCCGCTGCTCGTCGGCCCGGATCGCGGCCAGCCGCTCCGGCGTCATCGAGCGGTCGCCGGACCCCTTGTTGCCGTTGGTGACGACGACATAGGTGACCTCGCAGCCGTCCTTGACCAGCTTCGCCACGGTGCCGCCGGCGCCGAACTCCGAGTCATCGGGGTGCGCCGTCACCACCATCGCCCGCGCGATTTGCTCTGCCATGCACGCTCCTCACACACCGCTGCTGCGATTGAGACGCCGCGTTCCAGCATACCGATTCAGCGCGGACGCCGCGTTATAATCGCGCGATGTCAGTCGCCGCCGGGCGCCGGACGGGGATCATCGCGCTGCTCGTGCTCCTCGCGGTGGCGCCGCTGCTGGCGCTGGCTCCCGCCGCGCCCGGCGCCGTGCGTCTGGCCGGCGTCAGCCTGCTCTGGTGGTACGTCGGCGTCGTCGCTCCCCTGCTCGCCACCGCGCTCGCGCTCGTCCTGCTGCTGCGCGACGCCGGATGACGGCCCTGGCCGCGGTCGCGGCCTGGCTGCAGCCCGCCCTGCTCGCCGCGCTCGCGTTTCGGATCACGGCCGGCGAGGCCGACGCGTCGTGGCTCGCGCTGGGCGCGCTCGTCGCGCCGCTGATCGCGCTGCTCGCACCCGCGCGGCCTCCGGGCGCGCCGCCGGTCGTCGGCGCGGCCGCCGCGCTGGCGATCGGGATCGTGCTGGCCGCCGACTTCCTCGTGGCCGGCGACGTCGCCACGCTCTTGGGCGGCGCGCGCTGGCCGGGCGTCGCGCTGGCCGCGCTGGCGGCGCTGGCGGTCGCGGCGTGGCCGGGGGCGCGGCGCCTGGCGGCGCCGGCGCTGGTGACCGCGCTGGGCCTGCTGGCGCTGGCGCCGCTCGCCGTCGCCCTCGCCGCCGGCGCGCCGCCGTGGACGGCATGGCCGCGGCTCGCGCTGCGCCCGACGCTGACGTTTTCCGAGCGCAGCCGCTGGGTGGTGGGGGGCGACCGGTTCGCGCGCAGGACGACGCTGCGCTTCACCGAGGGCCAGCGGGTGACCGCGCTCGCCGACGGCGTCTACCGGGTGGTGGAGCACGACGCGGCGCCGCCGACCGTCCGCGAGTGGCGGCTCGCCACCGGCGACGTGCTCACGCTGCGTCCCGGCGACGAGCTGTCGGTGGAGGCGGGCGCGCGCGTCCGCTTCGAGGCCGGGCGGCGCGTGCCCGGCGCGCCGGCGTCCGGCGTCGAGTGGGCCGACGCGCCCGCGCGTGGCCCCGACATGGTGCCGGCGGCGCTCGGCGCGCTCGTCACGCTGGTCGGCGCCGCGCTCGTGCTCGTCCCGTCGCCGCGCCGCAGCGCGGCCGCCGGGCCGCTCCTGCTGCTGGCCGGCGTCAGCGGTGCGCTCGCGTGGGGCGTCTGCGCGGCGGCGGCCTTCCCCGACCTCGCGCTCGGCGGCGCGCTCCCGGCGCCGCTGCTGCGGCTGCCGGCGCTGGTGCTGGGCGCGCGGGCGGGCGCTGGCGTCCTCGTGCTCACGCTCGGCGCTCTCGCGCTCCTCCTGGCAACGGCGACGCTCGCCTTGCGAGAGCGCCTGGCCGCCGCCGCCTCGCCCGCGCTCGAGCTGTGGGCGGCGCTGGTGGTCGTGGCGGCCGGGGTGGGGATGTGGCCGCTCGACGCCTGGCGCGTGCTGACGCTGGGGCTCGGCGTCGCCGCCGCCGCGTGGGCGCCGGCCCGACTGGCCGATGGCGTCAGCGGCGCGCTCGCGGGCGCTGGCGTCCTCGTGCTCACGTTCGCGGCGCTGGCGGCGCTGCCGGCCGTCGCGCCCGGCGGGCCGCTCTGGCTCGAGGCGCTGGCGCGCTATCCGGCCCTGGTCGCGTTGCCGCTGGGCTGCCTGGCCGCCCGCGCGCTGCCGGCGCCGGCCGATGCTGGGGAGCCGGTGGTGGGCTGAGGCATAATAGCCAGATCATGGCCAGTGACCGCATCGTCGTCCGTGGGGCCCGCGAGCACAATCTGAAAGGCATCGACGTCGAGATCCCGCGCGACCAGCTGGTCGTGCTCACCGGACTCTCCGGCTCGGGGAAGTCGTCGCTGGCCTTCGACACGATCTACGCCGAGGGGCAGCGCCGCTACGTCGAGTCGCTGTCCGCCTACGCGCGTCAGTTCCTCGAGCAGATGGAGAAGCCGGAGGTCGACTCGATCGAGGGGCTGTCGCCGGCCATCTCCATCGAGCAGAAGACGACCTCCAAGAACCCGCGCTCGACGGTGGGGACGGTCACCGAGATCTACGACTATCTCCGTGTCCTCTTCGCGCGCGTCGGGGTTCCGCACTGCCCGAAGTGCGGACGGGTCATCTCCGCCCAGACCGTGCAGCAGATGGTCGACCGGATCCTGACCCTGCCCGCCGGCACCCGGCTGCTGGTGCTGGCGCCCGTCGTGCGCGGGCGCAAGGGCGAGTACAAGAAGCTCTTCTTCGATCTCCAGCGCCAGGGCTACTCGCGCGTCCGCGTGAACGGCGTGCTGCGCGAGCTCGGCGAGGAGATCGACCTCGACAAGAACCGCAAGCACACGATCGAGGTCGTGATCGACCGCCTGATCGTCCGCGACAACCTCGGCCCCCGCCTGGCCGACTCGCTGGAGACCGCGCTGCGCCTCGCCGACGGCATCGTCCAGGTCGAGCCCGTCACCGAGGCCGGGAAGCCCACGACCGATCCGATGGTCTTCTCCGAGCGGCTGGCCTGCGCGGAGTGCGGCATCTCCTTCCCCGAGGTCTCGCCGCGCATGTTCTCGTTCAACAATCCCTACGGCGCCTGTCCGGAGTGCGGCGGCATCGGCACGCGCTGGGAGATCGATCCCGAGCGGCTCGTGCCCAACCCCGCCCGCTCGCTCAAGGCCGGCGCGCTGGCCCCGTGGGCGGGCCGCGAGACGACCTATTTCAAGCAGACGCTGGCGGTGCTGGCCAAGCGCCACAAGTTCTCGCTCGACGAGCCGTGGAGCAAGCTCAAGAAGAGCGTGCGCGACGTGGTCCTCCTGGGCGAGCGTGACGGCGGCTTCGAGGGCGTGGTGAAGACGCTCGAGCGGCGCTATCGCGAGACCCAGTCGGAGGACGCGCGCGTCGAGATCGAGGCGTTCATGGCCGAGCGGCCGTGCCCGGCCTGCGGCGGCTCCCGCCTGCGCCCGGAGTCGCTCGGGCTCAAGATCGCCGGCCGCTCCATCGCCGACGTCGTCCGCTTCACCATCAAGGAGGCCGGCGCCTTCTTCGCCTCGCTGAGCCTGGGCGAGCGCGAGGCGGCCATCGCCCGGCGCGTGCTGAAGGAGATCCGCGAGCGGCTCGGCTTCCTGGTGAACGTGGGCCTCGACTACCTCACGCTCGATCGGCCGTCGGCCACCCTGTCGGGCGGCGAAGGCCAGCGCATCCGGCTCGCCACCCAGATCGGCTCCAGCCTCGTCGGCGTCCTCTATATCCTCGACGAGCCGTCGATCGGCCTGCACCAGCGCGACAACCGCCGGCTGCTGGACACGCTCAAGCGCCTGCGCGACCTCGGCAACACCGTGCTGGTCGTCGAGCACGACGAGGACACGATCCGCGCCGCCGACTACGTGCTCGACCTGGGCCCGGGCGCCGGCGAGCTCGGCGGCCACGTCGTCGCCGTCGGCACGCCCGACGAGATCATCGCCAACCCGCAATCCCTGACCGGGCAGTACCTCTCGGGCGCCCGCCGGATTCCGGTGCCGGCCAACCGGCGGCGCGGCAGCGGCCAGTTCCTCACGATTCACGAGCCGCGCGAGCACAACCTCAAGGGCATGGCGGTGAAGATTCCGCTCGCCACCTTCACCTGCGTCACCGGGGTGTCGGGCTCGGGCAAGTCGACGCTGGTCAACGACATCCTCTATCGGGCGCTGGCCCAGATGCTCTATCGCGCCCAGGACCGGCCCGGCGCGCACACCCGCATCGAGGGCGCCCAGCACATCGACAAGGTCGTGGACATCGACCAGTCGCCGATCGGTCGCACCCCGCGCTCGAACCCCGCGACCTACACCGGCGTGTTCACCTTCGTCCGGGCGCTGTTCGCGCGGACGCCGGAGGCGCGCATGCGGGGCTACGCACCGGGTCGCTTCTCGTTCAACGTCAAGGGCGGCCGCTGCGAGGCGTGCCAGGGCGACGGCCTGGTGAAGATCGAGATGCACTTCCTCCCCGACGTCTACGTGACGTGCGACGTGTGCAAGGGCAAGCGCTACAACCGCGAGACGCTCGACGTGCGCTACAAGAACGCCAGCGTGGCCGACGTCCTCGACATGACCGTGCGGGAGGCGCTGGCCTTCTTCGACGCGGTGCCGGTCATCAAGTCGAAGCTGCAGACGCTGGACGACGTCGGCCTCGACTACATCCGCCTCGGCCAGTCGGCCACGACGCTGTCGGGCGGCGAGGCGCAGCGCGTGAAGCTGGCCACCGAGCTCTCGCGGCGGGCGACCGGTCGCACCCTCTACATCCTGGACGAGCCGACCACCGGCCTGCACTTCGCGGATATCGAGCGGCTGCTGGACGTGCTGAACCGGCTGGTCGACCAGGGCAATACCGTCGTCATCATCGAGCACAACCTGGACGTCATCAAGACCGCCGACTGGGTCATCGATCTCGGCCCCGAGGGCGGCGACGAGGGCGGGCGGGTGGTCGCCACCGGCACACCGGAGGTGGTGGCCCAGCAGGCGGAGCAGTCCTACACCGGGCAGTTCCTTCGCCCCGCCCTCAAGGGCGTGTGATGTCGTCGCCGGACAGGAGTGGCAGCATGCGTCGAACGAAGATCGTCTGCACCATCGGCCCGGCGTCCTCGACCGTCGAGGCCCTCGACCGGCTCGCGGCCGCCGGCATGGACGTCGCCCGGCTGAACTTCTCGCACGGCACCCACGCCGAGCACGCCGACGTCGTGCGCCGCATCCGCGAGGGCGAGGAGCGCTGGGGCCGGCCGCTGGCGATCCTCCAGGATCTGCAGGGACCCAAGATCCGGCTGGGCACTTTCGGTGAGGGCGGTGGGCGGCGCGTGGACCTCGAGCCCGGCCGGCCGTTCGCGCTCTCCCGGACGCCGTGCGTCGGCACCGCCGAGCGCGCCTACGTGGCGCCGCCGGAGTCGCTCAGCGAGGTCAAGGTCGGCGACCAGGTGCTGATGGACGACGGCATGATCCAGCTCCGCGTCGAGGAGATCACGCCCACCGAGGTGCGCTGCCGCGTGGTGGCCGGCGGCCGCATCAGCGATCACAAGGGGCTGTCGCTGCCGCGGGTGGCGCTGCCGGTCTCGTGCCTGACCACCAAGGACCGGGAGGACCTGCGGTTCGGCATCGAGCAGGGCGTCGACTTCGTCGCCATCTCGTTCGTGCGCTCGGCGGCGGACATCGGCGAGGTGCGCAAATTCCTCCACGAGCAGGGCGCCAGCCTGCCCATCGTGGCCAAGCTCGAGCGGCACGAGGTCCTCGAGAACCTGCCCGGCATCCTCACCACCGTCGACGCCGTCATGGTCGCGCGCGGCGACCTCGGCGTGGACGTGCCGCTCGAGGACGTGCCCCACATGCAGAAGGAGATCATCCGGCAGGCGCGCGGCGCCAAGGTGCCGGTGATCGTGGCCACCCAGATGCTCGAGTCGATGGTCACGCACCTGCGGCCGACGCGGGCCGAGGTCTCCGACGTCGCCACCGCGATCTTCGACGGGGCCGACGCGGTGATGCTGTCGGCGGAGACGGCGACCGGGCGCTATCCGGCCGAGGCCGTCGAGATGATGGCCCGCATCGCGGTCCGGGCCGAGGAGACCGTTCTCACCGACGAGCCGCTCCAGCGGCGCCGCGTGCGCGAGGGCGTCGGCTTTCCCGAGGCCGTCTCCGACGCCGCCGCCATGGCCGCCCGCGTGCTGAAGGCGCGGGCCATCGTCGCCTTCACGCAGTCGGGCTTCTCGGCCCGCCTCATCTCCCACCAGCGGCCCGACGTGCCGATCATCGCCTTCACGCCGACCGTCGACGTCCGCCGGCGGCTGGCGCTGTCGTGGGGCGTCTCCTCGCGGCTGATCCGCAAGGTGGAGACGACCGACGACATGGTGGAGGAGATCGAGAGCGCGCTGCTGGGCGACGGCTCGGTGCGCATCGACGACGTCATCGTCATCATCTCGGGCGCGCCCATGTGGGTGACCGGCACCACCAATCTCTTGAAGCTGCATCGGATCGGGGAGCGTCGCTGAGTCGGCGCCGCGGGCTGGCCCTCGCCCTCGTCCTGGCCGCGCTGGCGGCGCTCTGGGGCGCGGGCGGGGCGTCGCTCGGGCGGCGCCTCGACGAGCGGGAAGAGGCGGTGCTGGCGGCGCTGGCGGCCGGCGCCCGCGCGCGGCTGGGCGAGGACGAGGCGCTGGTCCGGCGCGAGGCCACGCTGCTCGCGCAGGATGCGTCGGTGATCGAGGGCGTCGCGCGCCGCGACTGGCCGACGCTGGCCCGCGGCGCCGCCCGCATCCGCACGCTGACCCTGGACGGCCACGCCGATCTCGTCGTCATCGCCGACGCCGGCGGCCTGGCGCTCGCCCAGGTCCCGGCCTCCGTGCACCTCGCCCCCGACGACACCGCGGCGCCGCTCGAGCCCGTGGTCGCCCTGCGCACCCTCGACGGTCGCCCCTACCTGCTCGCCCGCGCCGCCGTGCGCGCCGCCGCCGGCCCCGTCGGCCTGGTGGCGGTGGCGCGCCGGCTCGATCGCCCGACGTCGACGCCGGGCGCGCCCGCCGTCGCCCTCGTCGCCGGCGATCGCCTGCTCGGCGCGAGCGTGGCCGGCGCGCCCGCCGCCGGCTGGACGTCGGCGGTCACCGCCGGCCGCGTCAGCGTCGCCGGCGAACGGTTCCTGCTGCGTCCGGCCGGACGCCTCGGCGAGGACGCCGCCTGGGCGCTGATTCCCGAGCGCGCCGTCGGCCGCGAGCGCGGCTGGCTGTGGGCGATGCTCGCCGGCTCGTTCGCGCTCGCGGCCGCCGGGGCGTGCGGGGCGCTGCTCCTCGGCCGGCGTCGCCGCGACGTCGCGCTCGCCTCGCCATCGCCGGGGAGCGCGGCGCCGGCGCTCTCGATCCCCGACGAGCGGCGCAGCCGCGAGCTGGAGGCGCTCTACACCGCCGCCCTCACGATGGGCTCGGGCAGCGACCTCGTGACGACGGCCGAGCAGACGCTCGAGGTCGTGCTGGCGGTGGCGGCGCTGCACGTCGGGCTCGTCTTCCGCGTCGACGCCGCCCGCGATCGGCTCGTGCTGCTCGCCAGCCGCGGCCTCAGCGCCGACCAGGCCGAGGCGCTGCGCGAGCGGCGGCTGGACGCCTCGCACGTCGGCGAGGCGGCGCGCACCGCCCGCGTGGTGGTCGCCGAACTGACGAAATCGCCCTTCGTGGCCGACCCGGCGCTGCGCCGCGCCATCGGCGAGGGCCGCTTCCACACCCAGCTCGCGCTGCCGATCTTCGCCGCCGGCGCCGTGTGGGGCGTGCTGGCGCTGGTCACCGACGGGCCGCGCACGTTCGACGCCGACCAGCTGACGCTGCTACAGGGCGTCGCCCACCAGGTCGGGCTGGCCGTGGGTCGCGCCGCCCTCTTCGCCGAGACGCAGGAGAAGAGCCGGCGGCTGGAGACGCTCACCCGCCTCTCGCAGGGCCTCAGCGCGACGCTGTCCGGCGACCAGGTCCTGCAGCGCGTCGTCGAGGCCGCCGTCGAGCTGCTCGACTCGGCCATCGCGCGCCTGTGGCTCGTCGACGACGACGGCGCGCGGCTGACGCTCGGCGCGGCGGCGGGACCGATGCCGGATCCGGAGGGCCTGCGCGCGATGCCCATCGGCGAGGGGCTGGTCGGCCTGGTCGTCGCGCGCCGCGCGCCCGTCACCATGGTCGACGTGCCGAACGACCCGCGCGTGCGCAACGCGGCCCGCCTGCACGCCGAGGGGATCGTCTCGGCGGCCGGCGTGCCGCTGATGATCGGCGATCGCGTCATCGGCGCGCTGGCGGTCGGCACGCGGGAGCCGCGCGAGCCCACGCCGGAGGAGCTGTCGCTGCTGCAGTCGCTCGGCAACCAGGCCGCCATCGCGATCGACAACGCGCGGCGCTTCTTCGACGAGCAGGCACGGCGCGCGTACCTGAACGCGCTGCTCGAGATCAACACCAAGATCGGCAGGCTGGCGCCGGCCGACACGCTGCTGTCGTCGATCGCCGAGGAGGCCGCCCGCCTGCTTGCCGTGGACAATGCCGGGTTCCGGCTGCTGGAGGGCGACGAGCTGGTGCTGGCCGGCCTGGCCGGCACCGCGGTCGAGACGATGGTCCGCGCCCGCCTGCGGATCGGCGAGAGCATGAGCGGCCGCGTCGTCGAGGCCGGCCACTCGCTGGTGTTCGACCTCGACGACCCGCGCATCGTTCCCGAGCACCGCGAGGCCGGCCGCCGCCTCGGCTACACGACGTTCCTCGGCGTGCCGCTGAAGGCCGGCGGGCGCACGATCGGTGTGCTGACGTTCCGCGCGCGCCGCCCGTTCACGCCGCGCGACCAGGACCTGGCCGAGGCGTTCGCCGGGCAGGCGGCGATCGCGCTCGAGCACTCGCGACTCTACCAGGAGGCCCGCCGGCAGGCCGAGCGCATGCGCGCGCTGGCCGATCTCGGGCGCGTGCTGTCGGAGACGCTCGACCCCGAGGCGGTCGGGCAGCGGGTCGCCGACAGCCTCTGCGCGCTGCTGGGTGCGCGCTCGTCGGCGCTCTACCGGCTCGGCGAGGGCGGCGAGATGGTGGCGGTGACCGTCTCGCGCGAGAGCCGCTTCGAGTGGACGCGCGTGCTGGCGCCGGGCACCGGCCTGGCCGGGCTGGCCGCGCGCGAGCGGCGGCCGGTCGCGGCGGCCGACGTGCTCCTCGATCCGCGCATCCGGTACGGCGAGGGCGTGCGGGAGGCGGTCGCGCTCAACGAGGACCGCGCGCTCATCAGCGTGCCGCTCATGGTGCAGGGCCGGCTGTTCGGCGCGCTGGCGCTCGCCGACCGCACCGGCCGCGCCTTCGACGCCGAGGACACGCGGCTGGCCCAGGCCTTCGCCGACCAGGCCGCGCTCGCGCTCGAGAACGCGCGCCTCTACGCGGAGACGACGCGGCGCCAGCGCGAGGCCGAGGAGCTGGCGCGGGTGGTGCGCGGCCTCACCGAGAGCCTCGACGTCGACGCGGTAGGCGCCCGGATCGCCGAGAGCGTGCTGGCGCTGTTCACCGCGCAGTCCTCCAGCCTCCGCCTGCTCCGTCCGGACGGGGCGCTGGTCGGCCTGGCGTTCGCCGGCCGCGCCAAGGAGGCGTTCATGCCCGGTCACGTGCTGCCGCCCGGCACGTCGACCTCCGGCCGCGCGGTCGAGCGCGGCGCCGCCGTCGCCACCCGCGACATCGAGAACGATCCCACGCTCGTCGTCGCCGCGGACGTGCGCGCCCGCCTGGCGGCCCTCGGTGACGTCGCCCATCTGGCGGTGCCGCTGCGCGCCAAGGGCCAGACGATCGGCGCGCTGTCCGTCTCCGACCGCGCGGGCCGCGCCTTCAGCGCCGCCGAGGCGCAGCTGCTGCAGGCCTTCGCCGACCAGGCCGCGCTGGCCCTCGACAACGCGCGCCTGTACGCCGAGACCACGCGGCGCCGGCACGAGGCCGAGGAGCTCGCGCGGCTGGCCCAGACGCTCACCGAGAGCCTCGACGTCAGCGACGTGGTGGGGCGGACCGTCGAGAGCGTCATCCCGCTGTTCGCCGCGCAGTCCTCGGTCTTGCGGCTCATGCAGCCCGATGGCTCGCTGGTGGCCCTGGCGCTGGGTGGGGCGAGCCGTGCCGGCTTCGAGCCCGGCCACGTGCTGCCGCCCGGCCACGGCCTGCTCGGCCGGGCCGTCGTCGAGGCGCGCGCGATCTGGAGCGCCGACGTCCTCGACGACCCCGGCGTCAACGTGTCCGACGACCTGCGCGAGGAGTTGCGCCGCTCCGGCGACGGCGCGGTCCTGGCGGTGCCGCTGCGGGTCAAGGGCATGGTCATCGGCGCGCTCGGCGTTGGTGATCACCGCGGCCGCGCCTTCACCGACGAGGAGGCGCACCTGCTCCAGGCCTTCGCCGACCAGGCGGCGCTGGCGCTGGAGAACGCGCGGCTCTTCTCGCTCGAGCGCGCGCGGCGCCGCCAGATCGCCGCGCTGGCCGAGATCGAGCGCGAGTTCGCCGCCGAGCTCGATCCCGAGCGCCTGCTGGGGCTGGTCGTCGAGCGCTCGGGGCGGCTGTTCGACGCCGAGGGCGCCATCTACCTGGTCGACGAGGGCGGCCTGCTCGTGCGCCGGGCGTGGACCGCCGAGGGGCCGGGCGTGGTGCGCCTGGCGCCGGGGCAGGGGCTGGTCGGGGTGGCCGCCGGGGAGCGGCGCGGGATCATCGCCAACGACTATCCGAACTCGCCACTGGCCCGCCCGGAGTTCGTCGCCCACGGCGTGAAGCACGCCATCGTGCAGCCGCTCGTCGTCGGCGAGCAGGTGCGGGGCGTCGTCGTCATGACGCGCACCGCCGGCGGCGATCGCTTCCAGGCCGAGGACCTGGCCCTGCTGGAGAGCTTCGCCGCCCAGGCCGCCATCGCGATGGAGAACTCGCGCCTCTACCAGGCGGCCGAGACGCGCGCCACCCGCTTGCGCACGCTGGCCCGCCTCAACCACCTGGTGACGTCGTCGCTGGACACGGGCCACGTGCTCACGTCGATCGCCGAGGCGGCCGGCGAGATCATGAGCGCGCCGTTCGTGGCGTTCTGGCTGGCCGACGAGACGACCGGCACCCTGCACATGCAGGCGTACTCCGACGCCTCGCTCGGCCGCGGCCAGAACCTCGGCGACCTGCGCTTCGGCGAGGGCGCGGTCGGCTGGGTCGCGGTCGAGCGCCGGGCGCTGGCCATCGACGACGTGCTCGCCGACGGCCGCTTCGTGGCGCGCGAGTGGGCGGGCGAGCGCGGCTTCCGCTCGCTGTTCGCCACGCCGATGCTCGACCAGCAGAAGCTGCTGGGCGTGCTGGTGATGATCAGCGACCGGCCGTTCCGCTTCAACCGCGACGACGACGACCTGCTGCAGTCCTTCTCGGCCCAGGCGGCGGCGGCCATCCGCAACGCCGGCCTCTACGAGGAGGCCCGCCGGTACGCCGAGCGGCTGCGCGCGCTCGAAGAGGTCAACCGCCTGGTGTCCTCCTCGCTGAACGTCGAGGAAGTTCTCCAGAACTTGGCCCGGGCCATCGCGCAGTTCTTCGACGCCCCGTACGTCAGCATCTGGGCCCATGACGCCGGCAGCCAGCGCCTGCGCCGTGCGCTGACGTTCGGCGACGTCGAGCTGGCGACCGAGCTGCACGACGATCTCGCGGTCGGCGAAGGCGCGGTCGGCTGGGTGGTGCAGCACCGCGAGCCGATCTTCTGGACCGAGCTCGCCGTCGATCGGCGGTTCGTCGACCTGCCGCCGCTGCAGCGCCGCGGGCTGCGCTGGCTGACCGCCTATCCCATCGCCATCGGCGACCGCGTGCTGGGCGCGTTCGCCGTCCACCGGGCGACCGCGTGGGCGGTGACGCCGGAGACCGCCTCGCTGATGGGGTCGCTGGCCGCCCAGGCGGCGATCGCGCTGGAGAACGCGCGCCTCTACTCGGAGACGTCGCGCCGCCTGACCGAGACGCGGGCGTTGCTCGAGGTGGCCGAGCTGCTCAACTCGACGCTGGACTCGCGCACGCTGCTCAAGCGGGTCACGCTCAAGATCGCCCAGATCTGCCACGTCGACCGCTGCACGCTCGAGCTGTGGGACGGCGACCGCGTCGTGCCGCTGATGTCACAGTTCGCCGACGGGCGGCGGACGCCGCAGATGTGGGAGGAGTTCCAGACCCCCCCGCTGTCGCCGCCGACGGCGGTGCCGGCCAACGCCCAGGTCATCGAGACGCGGCAGCCTCTGCTCATCGAGGACGCCGCCACCACCACGCTGATCCCGCGCCAGTGGGTGCAGGCGTTCGGGCTGAAGTCCTGCCTCATCGCGCCGATGATCCTGCAGGACCGCGTGATCGGGGTGATGACGCTCGACTACTGCGAGCGGCCGACGCGATTCCAGGACTGGCAGAGCGACCTCGCCATGGCCATCGCCGGCCAGCTCTCCTTCGCGCTCGAGAACACGCGCCTGTACGCCGAGGCCCAGGACCGCCTGAAGGAGACGCGCACCCTGCTCAACGTCGGCCAGGTCTTCTCGCAGGCGGGGCCGACCGATCACGCGATCCGCCGGATGGCGGCCGAGGTGGGCCGCGCCTTCGGCGCCGACATGGTGGGCGTCTACCTCGTCGACGAGCGCCGCGAGCGCCTGCTGCCGTCGGCCGGCTACCACGTGCCGCGAAAGCTCCTGGGGTTCTTCACCGAGCGGCCGCTGGTGCTCGAGCAGTTCCCCGCGCTGCTGCCGGCCTGGAAGGAGGGCCGCTCGGTGGTCAGCAGCGACGTGCACGCCGACCCGCGCTTCGACAGCGAGTGGGCCCGGACGCTGCCGCCGCACTCGCTCCTGTTCGCCCCGACGATGGCCCACGGCCAGTCCGTCGGCGGCCTGTTCCTCGTCTGGTGGCACACCGGCCGCGTGTTCAGCCCGACGGAGATCCGGCTCATCGAGGGCGTGGCGTCCCAGGTGGGCCTGGCGATGGAGAACGCCGACCTCGCCCGGCAGACCCAGAGCAAGCTGGCCGAGACCGAGGCGCTGCTGTCGGTGACCCGGGCGGTGTCGACCACGCTCGACGTGCAGGGCCTGGTGCGCCACTTCCTCCGGCAGGTCGCGCACACGTTCGACGCCGACACCGTCGGGCTGTGGATGCTCGACGAGACCGGGCAGTGGCTGACGCCGCTGGCGGGTTACCGGGTGCCGCCGGAGTGGCTCGGCGCGCTGCGCGATGTGCGGCTGTCCCTGACCGCCCACGGCCTGTACGAGGAGGCGTCGCGCACCAAGCGGCCAGTGTTCACCGCCGACGCCGCCAACGATGCGCGCCTGCCGCCGGTCATCCGCGAGCGGGCGCCGCACCGCACGCAGCTGTTCGTCCCGGTCGTCGCCAAGGACCGGATGATCGGCGGCTTCGCCGTCGTCTGGGCGGCGCGCGTGCGAGAGTTCAGCGCCGGCGATCTCGCGCTGATGGAGGCGATCGCCAGCCAGGCGGGCGTGGCCATCGAGAACGCCCGGCTGTTCGAGGAGAACCGGCGGCGGGTCGAGGAGCTGTCGGTCCTGCACGAGCTGTCGCGCGCCGTCACCGGCCAGCTGGACCGGGCGGCGCTGCTGGACGCCCTGCGCGCCCAGCTCGCCCGCGTGGTCGACGTGCGCAATATGGTCGTCGTCCTGCGGGCCGACGACGCCGACGAGTTCGAGGTCGCCCTGCGCATCGTCGACGGCGAGGTCGACGAGGGCGAGCCGCGCCGCTACCCCTCGAGCGGGGTCGGGCTGATGGCGCCGGTGCTCGAGTCCGGGCGACCGCTGCGCACCGACGACTACGGCGCCGAGTGCTCCCGCCGCGGCCTCAAGCCGGTGCCCCTGTCCGAGCAGCTGCGCCACTGGCTCGGCGTGCCGCTGAGCGCGCGCGACCGTGCCCTCGGCATGCTGGCGCTGCGCTCGGCCGAGCGCCCTTTCACGGCCGGTGAGGAGAGCCTGCTCGTCAACATCGCGCACCTCACGGCGCTCGCGCTGTCGAGCGTGCGGCTCTACACCGAGCGCACGCGCGCCTACGGCGAGCTGGCCGCCGCCCAGGACCAGCTCGTGCGCACCGAGAAGCTGCGGGCGCTGGGCGAGATGGCCTCCGGCGTCGCTCACGACTTCAACAACCTGTTGGCCTCCGTGCTGGGCCGGGCCCAGCTCCTCCTGCGCCGCGTGCAGGAGCCGCAGCTACGCCAGTGGCTGCAGGTCATCGAGCGGGCGGCGCTCGACGGCGCGCAGACCGTGCGCCGGCTGCAGGAGTTCACGCGGATCCGGCGCGACCAGCCGCTGGTGCCGCTCGACATCAACCAGGTCGTGCGGGGCGCGCTCGACATCACCCAGCTGCGCTGGAAGGAGGAGCCGACCAGCCGCGGCATCGCCCTGGAGGTGCGCACGGCGCTGGGCGAGGTGCCGGCGGTGCTCGGCGACGCCCCCGAGCTGCGCGAGGCGATGACCAACCTCATCCTCAACGCGCTCGACGCCATGCCCGACGGCGGCGCGCTGACGCTGACCACCGCGCTGGTCGACGAGCGCGTGGAGGTCGTGGTCGCCGACACCGGCGTCGGCATGGCGCCCGAGGTGCGGGAGAAAGTCTTCGATCCGTTCTTCACGACCAAGGGCCCACAGGGGACCGGGCTCGGGCTGTCGATGACCTACGGCATCGTGTCGCGCCATGGCGGCTCGATCGCGGTCGAGAGCGAGCCGGGCCGGGGCTCGACGTTCCGACTGTCGTTCCCGCGCAGCAGCGACGTGCAGCCGACGCCGCCGGCGCCGCCGGCCTCCGCGCCGGCCGTGCGCGCGCTGCGGTGCCTGGTCGTCGACGACGAGCCGCCGGTGCGCGCCGTGCTCGGCGACATCCTCGAGTCGGCCGGCCACAGCGTCGTCACGCTCGGCGACGGCGTCGAGGCCATCGCGCGCTTCTCGGCCGAGACGTTCGACCTCGTCGTCACCGACCTGGCCATGCCGCGGGTGTCGGGCTGGCAGGTCGCCCGCGCCGTCAAGCAGGCGGCGCCGCAGGTGCCGGTATTCCTCGTGACCGGCTTCGGCGTCGAGCTCTCGGCCGAGGAGCGCCGCGCCCACGGCGTCGATCTCGTCCTCGTCAAGCCGCTGCAGATCCAGGAGATCCTCGACGCCGTCGCCGACGTCGCCCGGAATGTTTCCTAGATGGGGGCCCCGAAATGGCCCCCACGCCCCCCAATATTCGGGACCTCACGGCGGAGTCGTGGCGCCCCTCCATCCCCCGCACCCCGGCGTCGTCGCGGGTCCCTCGGAGAACACGCATGACGTACCAGAATCTGATCGTCGAGCGCGCCGCCCACGTCGCCACGCTGACCCTCAACCGGCCCGAGGCGTACAACGCGCTCGATCTGGCGCTGGGGCGCGAGCTGTTCCAGGCCTCGCTGGAGCTGGACGAGGATCCCGACGTGCGCTGCGTCGTCATCACCGGCGCCGGGCGGGCGTTCTGCGCCGGCGGCGACGTGAAGGCCTTCGTCGACAACCTGGGCCGCATCGGGCAGCACATCAAGGAGCTGACGACGTACCTGCACGGGGCGATCTCCCGGTTCTGTCGCAGCGACAAGCCGGTGATCATGGCGGTCAACGGCGTCGCCGCCGGCGGCGGCTTCAGCCTGGCCCTCTCCGGCGACCTGGTGGTGGCCGCCGAGTCGGCGCGGTTCACCATGGCGTACTCGAAGATCGCCGCCACGCCAGACGGCTCGTCCTCCTACTTCCTGCCGCGCCTGGTCGGCGTGCGGCGGGCGCTCGAGCTCTACTTCACGAACCGTCCGCTGACCGCGCAGGAGGCGCTGGTGTGGGGGATGGTCACCCGCGTGGTGCCGGACGCCGAGCTGCGCGCCTCCGTCGACGCGCTCGCCCGCGAGCTCGCCCAGGGCCCGTCGAAGGCGTTCGGCGCCGCCAAGCGCCTGCTCCACCAATCGACGTGGGAGAGCCTGGAGACGCAGATGGAGGCGGAGGCGCAGGCGATCGCCGCCTGCGGCCACACGGAGGACTTCCGCGCCGGCGTGACCGCGTTCGCGGAGAAGAAACCAGTGCCGACGTTCCGCGGCCGCTGAACCGGGATCGCGGTACCCTGTTGGCGGGAGGAAGCTGGCCATGAAGCCGCGCGTCTTCTACCGTCCCGGCTGATCGTCCTGCGCCAAGACGAAGGAGCTGCTGACGTCTTGGGGGATCGAGTTCGATCCCGTCGACATCCAGGCCGATCCGTCCACCGTCGCCGAGCTGAAGCGCCTGGGGGTGCCGCGCGTGCCCGCCGTCGCCGTCGCCGATCGCGCCGTGCACGGCTGGAACCCGCAGGGCTACGCCGAGCTGCTCGGCGTGCCGTACAAGGCCGCCGCGCAGCTGACGCCGCGCGAGCTGGCCGAGCGCCTCGATCGCATTCTCGAGATGGCGCAGGCGCTGGTCGGCCGCTTCGACACCCCCCAGCTCGACGTCGTGCCACCGGAGCGCAAGCGGACGATCCGCGATCTCGGCTATCACGTCTTCCGCGTCGGGCTCTCGTTCATCGACGCGATGGACCAGGGGCGGCTGCCGGAGACGTGGTTCGACGAGCGGGCGCCGCAGGGGATGGACGACGGCGGCGACGTGGCGCGCTGGGGCGCGCTCGTCCGCGGGCGGATCGCCGGCTGGTTCGAGGGCGCCGCTCCCGACGAGTTCGAGCGCGTCGTCGACATCTACTACGGCCCGCAGGGGGCTCACGACCTGCTCGAGCGCACGACCTGGCACTGCGGCCAGCACCTGCGTCAGCTCTACGTCCTCGCCGAGCGTCTGAAGATCGCGCCGCCGGCACCGCTCTCGCCGGAGCTCTTCCGGGACCTGCCGATCCCCGACGCGATCTGGTAGCACCGCCGAACACGCCCGCGTGATGCGGCCGTTCCGGTTCGGCGTGAACGTCTGGGGCGCGGACACGCGCGCCGCCTGGACGGAGAAGGCGCGCAGGATCGAGCAGCTCGGCTACTCGACGCTGACCGTGCCCGATCACCTCGCCGACTTCTTCGCCCCCATTCCGGCCGTGGTCAGCGCCGCCGCGGCGACGACCCGGCTGCGGGTCGGCACCCACGTCCTCAACAACGACCTCCGCCATCCGGTGCTGGTCGCCCGCGAGGCCGCCACCGTCGACGTGCTCACCGACGGTCGCTTTCAGCTCGGGCTGGGCGCCGGCTACATGAAGGCCGAATACGACCAGGCCGGCCTTGCGTTCGACGTCGGCGGCACCCGCGTCGAGCGGCTGGCGGAGGCGGTCACCGTGATCAAGGCGCTGCTGGCCGGGGAGCCGGTCGACTACACCGGGCGCCATTACCGAGTGCGCGCGCACCGGATCCATCCGCGGCCGGTGCAGCGCCCGCGGCCACCGATCGTCATCGGCGGCAACGGTCCGCGGCTCCTGGCGCTGGCCGCCCGCGAAGCGGACATCGTCGGGCTCACCGGCATCACGTTCGCGCGCGGCGGGACCGAGCCGGACATGTCGGCCTGGCGGGCGGCCGAGGTCGACCGGCAGGTGCGCCTGGTCCGCGAGGCGGCCGGCTCCCGCCACGATGGGCTCGAGCTCAACGCGCTGGTGCAGCGCGTGATCGTCACCGACGATCGGCGCCGGGCCGCCGCCGAGCTGGCCGCCGAGTGGAAAGCGCGCACGGCGGCCCTGACCGCCGAGGAGCTTCTCGAGGCGCCCTACGTGCTGCTCGGCACGGTGGACCAGCTGGTCGAGGATCTGCAGCGGCGGCGCGAGCGCTGGGGACTCTCGTACTACGTCGTCTTCGAGCGCTTCGCCGAGGCGTTCGCGCCCGTGGTGGCCCGGCTCGACGACCGCTAGCCCGCCCTACTCCTCCTCGGCCCAGGCCTGGGTGAGGCGGCGGGCGAGGGTGCGGTGGCCGGAGAAGTAGTAGGCCAGCATCGCGCCGGCGGCCAGGATGTTGCCGACGAAGATCGTCCAGCCCGCCAGCTCGTCGAGGACCCAGCTGGCCACGATCACGACCGCGCCGAAAAAGAAGATCTCGAACGCGGTGAACACGATCACCAGCGCGAAGACCAGCAGGGGCTGGCGCTCGGCGCCGGCGATGAGGAGCGCGCCCACGATGCCGAACACGACGAACGCCAGCCCGTGGAACGCGGTGTAGGCGATCAGGCCGACGGTGGGATCGGGCGCGCGGAGCAGGGCGGTGCCGAGCAGGCGCGGCGTGCGCAGCGGCTCGCCGTGGATGGCGTCGATGGCGAAGAACCACAGCGCGACGACGGCGCCGCCGATGACGCCGGCCACCACGCCCTCGCGCAGCACGCCGCCCCACGAGCCGATCAGGGTGCGCGGCAGCGCGCGGTGGGCGCGGAAGAAGTACCAGAGCATGGCGATCGACGCCAGGAGGTTGCCGACGAGGACCGCCCACCACACGAGCGCGGCCTCGACGGCGCGGCCCAGCACGCTGAGCACGCCGAAGAAGAACACCTCGAAGCAGGCGAACAGGATCACGAAGCCGACGAACAGCGTCGGCTCCCGCTCGCTCATGGCCATCATCGTCGCGGCCACCACGCCGAAGGCGATGAAGGCGAGGCCGTGCAGCACGGTGTAGCCGAGTATGGGGCCCGGCGCCGGCTCCAGTCCGGTCGACGTGCTGACGCCGAAGAACACGAGCGAGCCGAGCAGCGTGGGCGTGAGGAACGGGCGACCGCGCAGCAGATCGAAGACGAAGAACCAGACGGCGACGACGGCGGCGCCGATGAGGCCGGCGACGATGCCTTCGCGGACGACCGAGCGTTCGGCCGGGTGCATGGCCTCGATCCCGGCCGCATCTTACCGCAAACGGCGGACGTGCGGGCGGCCCTCAGGCATCCCGCGCGAGGCGCACGCCGTAGTCCGAGTAGCGCAGGTGCGGCGGGAGCGAGGAGCGGTGCGCCACGGCGCTCCACGGATCGGCGTGGCGCCAGGCGCCGCCGCGGCTGACGCGACGCGTCCCCGTCGCCGGGCCGTGCGGATCGCGCGCCGGCGACACGGCGTAGTACGTCTCGTCGTACCAGTCGGCGCACCACTCGTGGCAGACGCCGGAGAGATCGTGCAGGCCGAGCGGGTTGGCCGGCGTCGCGCGCACGCGCGGCGGGGCCTCGAAGCGGCCGGCGGGCGGTGGCGCGTTGCCCCACGGGTAGCGGCCGCCGGCCACCCCGCCGCGCGCGGCCTTCTCCCACTCGGCCTCGGTCGGCAGCCGCGCGCCGGCCCACGCCGCGAATGCCGCCGCCTCGTCCCACGAGACGCCGACGACGGGCTGATCGGGCTCGTCGAAGCCGGCCACGCCCCAGAAGGCCGGCGCCGGCGCGCCGGCCACGGCCAGCCAGGCGGCCCAGTCGGCGTTGGTGACGGGCACGACCGCGACGCCGAACGCGCCGACCCAGACGCGGTGCGGCGGACGCTCGGCCGGATGGCCGTCGCCCCAGCCCATCGTGAACTCGCCGCCCGCCACGGTGACGAATCGCATGAGGGCTATAATCACCCGGCAAGGAGGCGGCCATGAAGGTGGCGGAACGGATGGGCCGGCTCGGGACGGAGTCGGCGTTCGAAGTGCTGGCGCGCGCCAAGGCACTGGAGCGCCAGGGTCGCGAGATCGTTCACCTCGAGATCGGCGAGCCCGATTTCGACACGCCCGCTCACATCAAGGACGCCGCCAAGCGCGCGCTCGACGCCGGCGCGACGCATTACGGCCCCTCGGCCGGCTTGCCGGAGCTGCGCGAGGCGATCGCCAAGCACACCGCCGAGACCCGCGGGGTGCCGGTCTCGCCGGAGCAGGTGGTCGTCACGCCGGGCGCCAAGCCGATCATGTTCTTCACCATCATGGCCCTCGTCGGCCGCGGCGACGAGGTGATCTATCCGAACCCGGGCTTCCCGATCTACGAGTCGGTGATCAACTTCGTGGGCGGCGTGCCGGTGCCGATCCCGCTGCGCGAGGAGAGCGACTTCGGCTTCGACCTGGCGCTGTTCGAGCAGCGGGTCTCGTCGAGGACGAAGCTGATCATCGTCAACTCGCCGGAGAATCCCACCGGCGGCGTGCTCGACCGCGGTCAGGTCGAGCGAATCGCGCGGATCGCCGCCGACCGCGACGTGCCCGTGCTCACCGACGAGATCTACCGCCAGTTCCTCTACGAGGGCGAGTTCGTGTCGTTCTACGCCCAGCCCGGCATGCACGCGCGCTCGATCCTGCTCGACGGCTTCTCGAAGTCGTACGCGATGACCGGCTGGCGCCTGGGGTACGGCGTCATGCCGGCGGACCTCGCCGAGCACGTGACGCGCCTGATGGTGAACTCGAACTCCTGCACCGCCTCCTTCGTGCAGCTGGCCGGGGTGGCGGCGCTGCAGGGGGACCACACGCCGGTCACCCGCATGGTGGCGGAGTTCAAGCGGCGGCGTGACCTGCTGGTGGACGGCCTCAACCGGCTGCCGGGCGTGACGTGCAAGCGGCCGCGCGGCGCCTTCTACGTGTTCCCCAACATCACCCGGACGCGCCGCAAGTCGAGCGAGGTCGCCGAGCGCCTGCTCCAGGAGGCCGGCGTGGCCGTGCTGTCGGGCACCGCGTTCGGCGCCCACGGCGAGGGCTACCTGCGCATCTCCTACGCGAACTCCGAGGCCAATCTCACCAAGGCGCTGGAGCGGATGCGAGCGGTGTTCGAGGCGCTGACCCGCTGACGGTCGCCGACGTCGTCGCCGACGGCCTGGCCCGGGCCGGCGCGGCGCGCGTCTTCGCCGCGCCCGCGGCGCCGGCTGCGCTGGACGGCGCGCTCGGCCGCCGCGGGCTCGTGCGCATCGCCGCGCCGGACGGGGGCGCCGCGTGTGTGCTGGCGGCGGTCACCGGCGAGATCCTGGACGCGCCCGGCGCGGCGCTGGCGCCGCTGGCCGGCGCTGCCGCGCTCACGCCGGGCCTGGCGCTGGCCGCGCGCGACCGCTGCCCGCTGATCCTGCTCACCGATCTTCACGCCGATGCCGCGCTGCTGGCCCCGGTGGTCAAGGCCACCGTCGTCGTCGAGGCT
>Ga0209474_10001615_pt1 | contig 21678 bp, 16 predicted proteins | sample GraSoiAngelo_145_FD_185902 | JGI IMG/M metagenome (GOLD analysis project Ga0209474, IMG submission 185902) | Grasslands soil microbial communities from the Angelo Coastal Reserve, California, USA - 14_1009_05_20cm (SPAdes) (version 2) | ecosystem: Environmental > Terrestrial > Soil > Grasslands... | reverse complement strand
GCATCGGTGCAACTGGGATTCGTCGGCCTCGGCAAGATGGGTTTGACCATGGTCACGCGCCTCGAGCGCGGCGGCCACGACATCGTCGCGTACGACCGGAGCGCGGACGCCGTGAGCAAGGCGCAGGCCGCGAACGCGAGCGGCGTCGCGTCGCTCGACGCGCTCGTGAAGGCGCTCGCGCCGCCGCGCCACGTGTGGGTGATGGTGCCTGCCGGCGAACCGACCGAATCGACTGTCGCCGCGCTCTCGACGCTGCTCTCGCCGGGCGACGTGATCATCGACGGGGGCAACACGAACTTTCACGACGACCAGCGCCGCGCGAAGACGCTCGCTGAAAAGCGGCTTCACTACGTGGACGCCGGCACGAGCGGCGGCATCTGGGGGCTCTCCGAAGGCTATTGCCTGATGGTCGGCGGCGAGGCGGAGATCTGCACGCGCCTCGAGCCGATCTTCGTCACGCTCGCGCCGCCGGACGGCTACCTGCGCGTCGGCGATCACGGCGCCGGCCACTACGTGAAGATGATTCACAACGGCATCGAGTACGGGTTGATGCAGGCCTATGCCGAAGGCTTCGAGCTGATGCACGAGAGCGCGTACAAGATCGATCTCGCGAAGGTCGCCGCGCTCTGGGACCACGGCAGCGTCGTGCGCTCGTGGCTTTTGCAGCTGGCGGCGCGCGCGCTCGCCGAGGACGGCGACCTGTCCGCGGTCGCCGGCTACGTCGAGGACTCGGGCGAGGGCCGCTGGACGCTCGTCGAAGGGATCGAGCGCAGCGTGCCGATGCCGGTGCTCACCGCCTCGCTCTTCACACGCTTCAGGTCGCGCCAGAACAACCCGTTCGGCGAGCGGCTGCTCGCCGCGCTGCGCAACCAGTTCGGCGGGCACGCGGTCAAGAAAACTACGTGACGATCGTCATCTTCGGCGGCGGCGGCGATCTCGCGCGCCGCAAGCTGCTGCCAGCGCTCTACAACCTGCACGTCGACGGGGTCCTGCCGCCGCGCATCGCGATCGTCGGCGTCGGCCGCAAGCCGATGAGCGACGACGACTACCGCGCGTTCGCGAAGGCGGGCGTCGAGAAGTTCTCGCGGCGCCCGATCGAGGCGCACGCCTGGGAGGCGTTCGCCGCGGCGCTCTTCTTCGTCGCCGCCGAAGTGGACGGCGAGCAGGCGCTCGCGCCGCTCGGCGCGCGGCTCGACATCGTCGAGCACGAGCGCGGCCTGAACGGCGACCGCATCTACTACCTCGCGATTCCGCCGACGCTCTTCGCGCCGACCGTGAAGCAGCTCGCGCGCTCGCGGTTCGTGCCGCCGCCCGAGGGCAGGATCGCGCGCGTCATCGTCGAGAAGCCGATCGGCCGCGATCTGCAGAGCGCGCGCGTGATCAATGACGCGATCGCCGAGGTGTTCCAGGAGCCGCAGGTCTACCGTATCGATCACTACCTGGGCAAGGAGACCGTCCAGAACATCCTCGTGATGCGCTTCGCGAACAGCATCTTCGAGCCGCTGTTCAACCAGAAGTACGTCGACCACGTGCAGATCACGGTCGCCGAGGAGGAAGGCGTCGGCACGCGCGCCGGCTACTACGAGCAGGCGGGCGCGCTGCGCGATATGGTGCAGAACCACATCCTGCAGCTGCTCGCGATGGTCGCGATGGAGCCGCCGCACTCGCTCGACGCCGACGTGATCCGCGACGAGCGGCTCGAGGTGCTGAAGTCGCTGCGGCCGATCGAGGGCGAGGCGGTGGACGCGAACGTCGTGCGCGCGCAGTACGGCCCCGGCTTCATCCTCGGCAAGGCGGCGCCGGGATACACCGAGGAGAGCGGCGTCGCGCCCGCCTCGACGACGGAGACCTACGTTGCGCTGCGCGTCTGCATCGACAACTGGCGGTGGGCCGGCGTCCCGTTCTTCCTGCGCACGGGGAAGCGGCTGCCGAAGCGCGCGAGCGAGATATCGGTTCACCTGAAAGAGGTGCCGCCGATCCTCTTCAACGCCGACCGGAGCGCGCGGCTCGATCCGACCATCCTCTCGATCCGCATTCAGCCCGACGAGGGCTTCTCGCTCGGCATCAATTCGAAGGTCCCCGGACCGCACGTGCAGATCTATCCTGTGAAGATGGATTTCCACTACGGCAGCACCTTCGGCGGCTCGTCGCCCGAGGCGTACGAGCGGCTCCTGCTGGACGTGATCGCCGGCGACGCGACCCTCTTCATGCGGCGCGACGCGGTCGAAGCCGCGTGGCAGTGGGTGATGCCGATTCTCGATCGCTGGGCGGAGCGCGGCCGCGACGGGCTTGCCGCCTATCCCGCCGGTGAATGGGGACCGTCCGAGGGCGAGGCCTTGATCGAATCGACAGGGCGACGATGGCTGGCGCCGTAGCGGATCGCAGCTGGCGTGCGTCGACGCCCGAGGCGATCGACGCCGATCTCGCCGCGCTCTGGCGCGACGTCGGACGCGGCGAAACGTCCGTCGCGCGCGCCGTGATGTCGAACCTGATCGTCTTCCGCAGTCCGACATCGGCCGCCGGCGGCGACATGGCCGCGCTCGTCGGCGGCGTACCGGTCGAAGAGGTTGCCGCGCGCCATCCGTCGCGCGTGATCGTGCTCGAGCACTGCCACGGCGAAGCGCCGCGCGCGCCGTCGGCGTCGGCGGTCGGCATCCTGACGTTCGGGCCGCCGACCGCGCGCTACGGCGTGGAGCTGATCGTCGTGCGCTCGGCGTGCCCCGAGCCGTCGCTGTTGTCGATCCTTCGCCGCTTCGTCCGCGGAGACATCCCCACGAGCATCTGGTGGACCGAGGACATGTCGGATGCGGCGCCGAGCGACGCGCTGCTGACCGTCGGCCGCCAGCTCGTGTACGACAGCCGGCGATGGCGTGACGCGCGGCGCGGCGCCGCGGCGATGGCGCCGCTCGTCCGCCACCACCGCGTCGATCTGGCCGATCTGAACTGGCGACGCCTCGCGCCGCTGCGGCGCGCGCTGACGCACGCGCGCGGTCAGCTCAAATCCGACGCGTGGCGCGGCGTCGACGTGCGCGTGTCCCACGCGGCGGATGAAGCGGCGCTTGCGTGGTTGTTTTTCGGATGGCTGCGAAGCGACGGCGTCGGTTGCGCCGACCCGGCGCCGATGGCGGAGGCGGCGGCGACCGCGGCGCGCGACCGCGAGGGCGGCGCGCTCCTCGCGATCGAGATCGGCGACATGCACGCCACCTTGTCGCTGCGCAGCGCCGACGTCGTCTGCCCCGACGCGCCGCCGCTCGGCGTCGCCGCCGCGGCGGAAAGCGAGGCGGACGCAGTCGCCGCCGAACTGCGATCGCTCGCCCCCGATCGCACGCTCGCCGCCGCGCTCGAGGCGATCGTCGAACGTTTCGAACGCTAGCGCTGACGGCCGCGCAGCATCGATCGGATCTGCTGGATCTCGGCGCGAATCTCGTCGATGTCCCCGCGAGTCAGCTTCACCTTCCCCGGGTCGGCCGTCGCGTCGTCGAGGATCCGCTGCATGCGATCGAGGAGCGTCAGCGCCATGCCGAGATCGGTTTCCACCTGCGGCATGCCGTGGTTCACGGCGCCAGGCGGCGATCCGGCGGCGCCGGCGGCCGGCTGGGCGCTGGCGGCGGGCGGCGTCTGCGGCGCTTCGGCAGTCGGCGCCACCGGCGGCCGAGTGGCGGCGGGCGCCTGCGCCTGGGTCGTTTGGGGCACGCCGGTGTGCGCGACTGGATTGGCGTCGGGCGCGCTCATCGTCGCGGCATAGAAGAGCTGCAGGTGCGAGCGCACCGTCTCGAGCTGCGAGCGCGTCGCCGGATCGAGCGCGACACCGCCCGACGAAGGCTGCGCGCCCGATGCCGGACCGAGCAGCGCGGCGAGATCCGCTTCGACCTGACGATACTTCGCGCGCCAGTCCGCCTGCGGCGCGGCGACGCCGATCGTGCCGACGGCGCCGGTCGTGCCGACCGGAACGTTCGACGGGCGCGTGAGGTATGTCGCGGCGAAGTCGGTGAAGTCCCGCTTCAGCGCCGCGATGAGCCGGCCGCTTTCCGATTGCGGCGGCGCGGCGATCGTGCCGAGCAACTGCCTCGCCTGCGTGAGCGGTTCCTGCGCCGTGGCCTGCGCGAGAACGGACGAGCTCCATGCGAGCGCCGCCACGAGGACCGCGCCGGTGAATGTCTTGAACGACACAGCTTCCCCTTTCATGCGTGTACGCCACGAGGCAGCAAGCCAGGTGCCACCGGCGTACAATGAACGCATGCGGTATCTCGTGACGGCGCGCGTCAAACAGGGGCGGAGCGCTGCGCTGGCGCGCGCGATCGACGAGGGAACGCTCGGCGCGGGCTCGGTCGCGGAAGGCGAGTACCTCCGCAACATGGCCGACGCGCGGCAGCTCGACGACGGCCGCGTGCAATGGGTGGAAGTCTGCTATTGCGCGACGCCGCTCGCCGAGGAGCGCGAGTACTGGGAGGAGTTCTTCGTCCTCGAGAAAGTCCAGGACGCGCACGCGCGCAGCCGCTGCCGCGACGCGACCGGTGCGGAGCCGTGGGCGTGCGGCGGCTGCGACTGCTCCGCCCGCCTCGAGGCGCGTCTGGCGGCGAACGGCCGCCGCTTCACACCTTAGCGCGCCGCTTTTCGCTTTTCAGTTTTTTCGACCGTATACTCGCCGACGTGGCCTCGTCCTCCATCCAGGCGTTGTTCGTGCGCGCCGGCGCCTCGCTCGAGCGCGGCCGCGGCGCCCAGGCGACGCAGATGCTCGCGCCGGCGCTGCGCTCGTCGGCGCTGAACCGCGACGAGGAGCTCACGCTCCGCTCGATGCTCGCCGAAGCGGCGCTGCTGCAGGACGATCTGGATCAGGCGGCGAACGCGCTCAGCCGGCCGCCCGACACCTTCCGCGACACCGTGCCGCCGCGCCGCCTGTCGACGTTGTGGCGGCTGCACGGACGCCTCGCCTCGGCGCGCGGCGATCAATCGCGCGCGATCGCGATGCACGGCCGCGCGCTGAAGCAGGCGGAAACCGCGCACGATTCGCGCGGCATCGGGCTCGCGCACTACGAGCTCGGGCAGTGCTACCGGCAGGTCGGCGACGCCGCCATCGTCCGCGAGCACATCTCGAAGGCGGCCTCCGCGCTGCACGCCGCCGGCGATCGCCGTCATCTCGCGCTCGTCCACTCGCTCTCCAGCATCTCGCTCGCGCAGCTCGGACGCTACGACGAAGCGATGGCGGCGCTGCGGCAGGCGGAGCGGCTCGCCGCGATGGTGCACGCCGACGACGTCCTCGCGACGGTCTGCGGCAACCAGGCGAACGTGATGATGCTGCAGCACCGCTACGAGCAGGCGCTGGCGCTTGCCGAGCGGAGCGTGTCGCTGCACGAGGCGCACGGGTCGGGCCACGGCCTCGCCGTCGCGCTCGCGACGCTCGGCCAGATCTGCGTGCGCCTCGGCGATCTCGGCCGCGCCGAGAACGCGCTGCACCGCGCGCTCGAGGTGCGCAGCCCGATTCAGTTTCACGAGACGACCGGCGCCGTCTTCGACACGCTCGCGCAGATTCACCTGATCCGCGGCCGCTACGACACGGCGAGCGAGTTCCTCGCGCGCGCGAGCGAAGCCTACGGCGCGTACGGACGGCAGACGAGCCAGTGGTACGAGTGGTCGGTGCGCGTGCTCGGCGCGCGCCTCGCGCTGCGCCGCGGCTCGCTCGACGAAGCGGTGTCGCGCGTCGACGAGATCCTGCAGGCGGGCGCGCCGCCGTTCGACGCGCTGCAGGCGACGCTCATCGCGGCCGAGGCGCTCACCGCCGGCAACCGTGCGGCCGAGGCCGAACAGCGGCTGCAGGCGGCCGCCGACGGGCTCGATCCGCAAGTGGCGCCGGCGGCGTGGGGCGAGTACCTGCGGCTGCGCGGCATGCTGCACGCCAGAACCAGCAAGGGCGCCGACGCGTACCACGATTTCTCGCAGAGCGCGACGCTGCTCGATCTGCTCGGCGAACGCTATCAGTCGGCGCTCAGCCACCTCGCGCTCGGACGGCTCGTCGCCGAGACCGGCGCCCGATCGGTCGCCGAGCGTCATCTCAACAAGGCGTTCTCGATTTTCCAGCAGCTTGGCGCCGATCGCGATCTCGACGACACGCGCGAGGCTCAGGCGCTGCTGACGACGGTTGGCACCGGGCAGTATCTGATCTCTCCCGCCGACGCCGACGATGCGATCGTGCGGCGGCTCGTCGACGCGGCGGCGCTCCCGGAGCTGCTCGGCCGCGAGACGGCGGCGGCGCTTCTCGATGCCGCCGCCGCCGATGCGAGCGTCGTCTTCGTGCACGAGCCGGGCGGCGACGTCCACGTGATCGCCTCGGCCGGCTGCGACGACGATGCGGCGCGCACGCTGGCGCGCGCCGCCGCCAACGGCCTCGTCTACGGCCGCGGCACGCTCGTCGTCGAATCGCTCGGCCGCGCTGCCGACGGCCCGCGGCTCGGCCTCATCGCGTCGCCGCGGCCGATCGGCGATCCGGTGATGCGCCGGCTCCGCATGATCGCCGCCGTCGCGCGGCAGGGATTCGCGCTGTGCTCGGCGCGCGATCGACAGCCGCCGGTCGTCGGCGGCGCCGTCGATCGATCGCTCGAGCCGCTGCTGCCGGGATTCCTGTCGGCGAGCGCCGCGATGACGCGCGTCGTCGAGCAGATTCAGCGCCTGTCGGGCAACGACCTCACGGTGCTGATCACGGGCGAGAGCGGCACCGGCAAGGAGCTGGTCGCGCGCGCGATTCATGTCGGCTCGCACCGCAGCGCCGCGGTGTATCTGCCGTACAACTGCACGACGACCGGCCGCGATCTCGCCGACAGCCAGTTGTTCGGGCACCGCCGCGGCGCGTTCACCGGGGCCGTCTCCGATCAGCCGGGGCTCGTGCGCACCGCCGTCGGCGGCACGCTGTTCCTCGACGAGATCGGCGATCTCCCGATCGACGTGCAGCCGAAGCTGCTGCGGTTCCTCGAGCAGTCGGAGATCATGCCGATCGGCGAGACCAAGCCGCAGCGCGTGGACGTTCGCGTGCTGGCGGCCACCAACGCAGATCTCGAGCAGCGCGTGGCCGAAGGCAAATTCCGCGAGGACCTCTACTACCGCCTGAGCGTCATTCGTATCCACGTGCCGCCGCTGCGCGAGCGGCGCGAGGAGATCCCGCACCTGAGCACGTACTTCCTGCGCGAGGCGCTCGAGCGGCTCGGCAAGCCGGACGTGCACCTGAGCTCGGAGACGCTCGACGTCTTCTCGCAGTACTGGTGGCCCGGCAACGTGCGGCAGCTGAAGAACGAAATCCAGCGGGCGGTCGCGTTGAGCGCGCCGGGCGGGACGGTCGAGCCGGCGCACCTGTCACCGGAGATTCACTCGACGCGGCTCACCACGGCGGTCACCGCGTCGGCGCCGAGCGCCGCGCGTCACGCGCCGTCGTCGCCGAACCTCGCGACAGCGGTCGAGGAGGTGGAGCGCGACCTCATCCAGGCGGCGCTTGACCGCGCCGGCGGCAACATCTCCGAAACGGCGCGCTCGCTGGGGCTGACCCGCCGCGGCCTCTACCTGAAGATTCGTCGACTCGGCCTCGACACGCGATCCGACGTCGAGGCCCCCCACTGACTGAATCGGATACTGTCGAGTGGATACCTGATAGTCAGTTTCCAGGTTTGCTGGCTACCTAGTTACCAACTTGCACAGAGAGTTCGAGCTCTGCACTAATTCGTAACACACTGATATCACAATCGTTAGGTCCCAGGCCCCACTTTCGGACTGCACACGGCTGCAATGGGCGCGGCATTTGATAGGTCCGTCAGCACACCCTGGAGACCATCGTGAAGCACATCTGGACGGACGCCAAACCGACGAAGCAGGCCGAGCCGAAGCCGGCCAAGCAGGCCGACAGCAACAAACGCACGACCGACCGCCGCGACATCGAGCTGCCCGCCCGCCTGACGTGGAAGGACCAGCGCGGCACGACGCGCTTCGCCACCGTCGTCACGCGCAATGTGAGCGACTTCGGCGTCTACGTCGAGACCCCGTCGCCGCTGTCGATCCCGCTCTTTCGTCTGGTGCAGTTCCAGCTCGAACGCGACGGCCGCGCCGGCGAGGCGCTTCCAGGATGGCTCCAGCAGGGCCGCGTGCTGAGCGCGGTCTACCGCGTCACGCCGCCTTCCTCGTCGCGGAAGCAGGGTCTCGCGCTCCGGCTGATGGTGGACCCTCGGCGAGTGGCCGCGGTCGTCGAGGACGCCCGCGCCACGGCGTAAACGCGTCGACGAACGCCCCGAAGCAAGGCCGGCGAACGCCGGGCAACAAGAAAGCCGGGAAGTCGCAATGAGGAACAGGCATTCGGCGCACGGCGCGACCTACGACGAATTCCTGTTCCTCAACTCGCTCGTGCTCAGCTGCGCCCTTCGCGTTTTCGCCAGTATCTGGCGAGCCCTCGCCAGCTCAGGTCGAATCGTCCGGCGACTTCGTAGGCCTGCGCGTCGGCTTCGGGCATCCGCCGGCGGAGCTCCCGCCGCATCTCGTCGGTAAACCACTCCTCGCGCTCCTCGTCGCTGCCCGCGCGCGCGAGCGACGCTTTCACGAGCCCCGCCACGAGCGAGAGCTGATCGGCCATCTCGGTGAGATGCGGATCGACCGGCACGTACGGACCGAAGTGCGTGACGAAGAGCGTGCCGGCGCGCCACGCGCCGATGCGCGCGAGGCTCTCGCGCCACACCTCGAGATCGATGTCGGGCGGCGGCGTCGGCGGCATGATGAACTGGCCTGACTGCAGGCGGATGCCGCACGCGTCGCCGACGAACGCGATGCCGGCGTCGCCGCAGAAGTAGCTGACGTGGTGCGACGCGTGGCCCGGCGTGTACGCGATGTCGAGGCGGCGTCCGCCGGCCTCGATGCGCTCGCCGCCCTTCAACACCTCGAGTCGATCGGCGGGCACCGGCAGGAACTCGCCCCACAGCCGATCCATCTCGCCCGGCCACAACCGCGACGCGCTCGCGATCAGCTTTTCGGGATTCACCATGTGCGGCGCGCCGTTCTCGTGCACGTAGACGCGCAGCGACGGGTTCTCGCGCGCGAGGGCGCCGGTGGCGCCGGCGTGATCGAGATGGATGTGCGTGAGCAGAATCGCGCGCACGTCGCCGATCTCGATCCCGCCGCGCGCGAGGCGGCCGCGCAGCGCCGGCAGCGTGGACGCCGGACCCGGATCGATGAGCGCGGCGCCCGCCGGCCCGTGCAGCACGGCCGTCGCGATGACGCCGCGGACGCCGAGAAAATCGAGGTCGATGTAGGAGAGGCCCGACGCGAGTGTGTTCATGAGTCGTTCTTTCGGCGCGCGCGCACGACGCTGACGACGACGATCGCCGCGACGACGGCGAGGCCGACGAGGCCGGAGCGGCCGATCCACCGCTCGAGCGTCTCCCAGCTGTAGGCGAGCGAATAGCCGGCGATGGCGATCGCGGTCGACCAGGCGATCGCCCCCGCGGCGTTGTAGAAGACGAACGACGGCCAGCGCAGGCCGCTCGCGCCGGCGAGCACCGCGCCGAAGACGCGCAGCCCCGTGATGAAGCGCGCGATGAACACCGTGCGGCCGCCGTGCCGGTCGAAGAATCGATCGAACTGCTCGAGCCGCGCGCGCGTCAGCCCGAGGCGCGACCCGAAGCGCTCGACCAGCCCGCGGCCGTAGCGGCGGCCGATGAAGAAGCCGAGGTTGTCGCCGAGCACCGCGCCGCCAACCGCCGTCACAATCACCCACGGCAGCGACAGCCGGCCGAAATTCGCCATCGCCGCGCCGGCCAGGAGCGCCGTCTCGCCAGGCACCGGCAGGCCCGTGTTCTCGAGGAACACGCCGAAAAAGACCACCGCATAGCCATATCGTGCGAAGAGATCGACCAGCCATTCCGGCATGTTTGAATTAGGAATTTGGAATGAGGAATTTGGAATGCGTTGTCACGACTGTCACGACTCGCTCGCGAATTCCAAATTCCAAATTCTACATTCTTAATTCCGATACCCCGGCCCGCGAAGCGGGCGACCCGGTCGTTCGGCGGTGATCGTCCCGTCGGCGACGACGCGGCGGCCGTTCACGAACACGTGCCGGATGCCGACCGAGTAGCGGTTCGGATCCTCGAACGTCGCCACGTCGCGGATCGTGGCCGGATCGAAGACGGTGATGTCGGCGGCCATGCCCGGCCGCAGGATGCCGCGATCGGCGAGGTGCACGCGGGCCGCGGCCTTCGACGTCATCTTGCGGATCGCCTCCTCGAGCGTGAGCAGGTGCTCGTCGCGGACGTAGCGGCCGAGGATGCGCGGGAACGAGCCCCACGCGCGCGGGTGCGATTTCGATTCGGCCAGCTTGCCGTCCGCCGCCTTCGATCCCGAGTCCGTGCCGACGCCGACCAGCGGATGCTTCAGCGCCGCGCGCACATCGTCCTCGTCCATGATGGCGGTGATCACGGCGGTCTCGCCCTTGTCGGCGACGACCAGATCGATCGCGGCGTCGCGCGGATCCTTCCCCATCGCCCTGCCGATTTGGGTGAGCGTCATGCCTTCCCACTTGCGCAGCGCCGGATCGAGAACGCTCGCGATCATGACGCCGTCGCCGCCGTTCGCGCCGTACCACTGGTTCTCCCACGTGGCCGCGTTCGGATCGTCCATGTCCTTCTTGATGCGCTCGCGCGTCGCCGGATCCTTGAGGCGCTCGACGAGCTTCTCGAACCCGCCCTCGCGCGCCCAGAGCGGCAGGCAGGAGTCGAGGCCGTTCGACGCACGGGTGTAGGGATACTGATCCGCCGTCACGTCGAGACCGCGCGCGCGCGCCGCCTCGAGCCGCCGCAGCACCTCCGGCATCTTGCCGAAGTTCGCCTTGTAGGCCGTCTTCAGGTGCCAGATCTCAGCGGGAATGCGCGCCTGCTCGGCGATCGTGAACACCTCGTCGAGCGATTCGAAGATGCGCGCGCTCTCCGAGCGCTGGTGCGAGAAGTAGACGCCGCCGTAGCGCGCCGCGACCTTCGCCAACTCCACGATTTCCGCCGTGGAGGCGAAGCGGTCGGGCACGTACTGGAGCGACGTACTCACCCCGAGCGCGCCCTGCTCCATCGCCTGCGCCGCGAGCTGCCGCATGCGATCGAGCTCGGCCGGCGTCGCCGGACGATCGGCCTTGCCGATCACGTAATTGCGCAGGCCGCCGGCGCCGACGAGCGTCGCCACGTTGATTGTCGTGCGCGAGCGCGTCTCGAGGCGCTTGAAGTAGTCGGCGAGCGTCCGCCAGTCCTGCGAGACGCCGAAGTGCGCCGCGTTCGGCGCCGCGTCCGCGATCATCCGATCGTTGACCGGCGCGATCGACGATCCTTCGCCGGTCACTTCCGTCGTGACGCCCTGGAGCACTTTGCTCGCCGCGCGGCCGTCGACCAGCACGTTGAACTCGGATTGGCCGAGGAGATCGATGAAGCCGGGCGCGATCACCAGATTGGAGGCGTCGACGGTGGATGCGGCGCCGCGATCGGAAGCCACGCCGACCGCCGCGATCCGGTCGCCGGCAATCGCGACGTCGCCGCGGTACCACGGCGCACCGGTGCCGTCGACGATCCGGCCGTTCGTGATCACGACGTCGTACCGGGGCGGCGGCGCCTGCGCGGCGGCGAGCGCGGCGATCGCGCCGCCCGCGGCGGCGAGGCGTAATGAAAACATCACGAGATGCTACCAGATTGTGTACGGGAAAGCGGTCGCCGTGTCCTCGAATCGCGACGCGATCGCCGCCAGTCGATGTAACTTCCGCCGCGCCGTCTGGTCCAACACGTGCAATGGTCAGCGCCGCGCGCTCCATGCGACGATCGATTCGCACGCTTTCCTTATCGCTGCTCCTCGCGATCTTCGGCCGAACGCCCGTACATGCCGCCGCCGACGTTGCCGCCCGAAATGGCGACGCGTCGATCGAGCACGATCGTGCGGCGGGCACCTGGACGATCAAAGCCGGCGGCGCGGCGCTGACGCTCGCGCTCGATGCGACGCGCGACTTCGCGCTGCTCGCGTTGATCTCGCCGGCGGGCAGGGCGTGGGCGCTCGGCGCGGCGCCCGATTCGTTCGTCCGCGTCGGCGGCCGCTCGCTGCCCTTCGGCAACCGAGCCTCCGGCTTCGCGTTCGACGGCGCGGACGTGGCGGCGCACGACAACACGCTCCAGTTGAGCGCCGCGTTCACGCTCGGCGATCTGAGGATCACGCGGCATTACGCCGTCGTCCCCGGCGCGCCGGCGTTCGAGGCGTGGACGACCTACGCGGCGCGATCGGCGACGGCGATGTCCGATCTGAACGCGCTGCAGCTGACGGTGCCGGCTGGGGCGATTCACTGGGTCACGGGCCTGCAGGGGGATGCCGCCGGCGCGCCGGACGGCGCGCCGGACGCCGCCTTCACGCTGCAGACGAGGTCGATCGCGGCGGGCGCACGCCTCGTGCTCGGCGCGGCGAAGCGCGCCTCCGAGCAGACGGTTCCATGGTTCTCGATCGACGGCGCGCCCTCGACGACGGCGGCCGGCGCCGGGACGCCGGAGGACGAGTTCTTCGCCGCGCTCCTGTGGTCCGGCGCGTGGTCCCTCACCGCCGACCGCGCCGGAGCCGGCCTCGTGATCACGCTCGGCCTCGCGGCGATGACGACCGACGTGCAGAGCGAGGTGAACGGCCCGCACGTGATCTTCGGCGCCGCGCGCGGCGGCGTCGCCGGCAGCACCGCAGCGCTGCGGTCGTACGTCATCGACGGCCTCCGCAACGGCCGGCCGATCGTGCCGCGCGTCACCTACAACACGTGGTTCGCCTACGGCACCGAGATCGACGACGCCTCGATGCGCGCGGAGATGACGCGCGCCGCCGCACTCGGCGCGGATCTGTTCGTCGTCGACGCCGGCTGGTATGCGGGCGCCGGCGCGAACGACCCGTACGACTTCGATTCGGGCCTCGGCGCGTGGTCGGCGGACCCTGCGCGTTTTCCGGACGGCTTGCGGCCGCTCAGCGACTACGCGCACGCGCTCGGAATGCGGTTCGGCCTCTGGATCGAGCCGGAGCGCGTCGCGCTCGCGCTCGTCGACGAAGCGGGCGTCGACGAGCAGTGGCTCGCGAAGACCGGCGGCGACTACGGATCCGATCATGCCGCGCAGATCTGTCTCGCGAGCGAGCGCGCGCGGGCGTGGCTGCTCGCCCACCTGTCGGCGCTCGTCGACGAAGCGCAGCCCGACTACGTGAAGTGGGACAACAACATGTTCATCAACTGCGATCGCGGCGGCCACGGCCACGGGCCGACCGACGGAAATTTCGCGCACGTGAGCGGCCTCTACGATCTGCTGGGGGCGCTGCGCGAACGCTATCCTGATCTCTCGATCGAGAACGTGTCCGGCGGCGGGAACCGGCTCGACGTCGGCCTTCTGCGCTACACCGACGCCGCGTGGATGGACGACCGCACCGCCCCGTCGATGCACGTGCGCCACAACATTCAGGGGCTGAGCGCCGTGTTCCCGCCGGCGTACCTCCTGTCGTTCGTCACCGACGACAGCGACGGCGGCGAACCGCTGCACGACGCGCCCGATCTCCCGCTGTACTTCCGCAGCCGGATGGGCGGCGCGCTGGGCCTCTGCTTCCGCGGCGACAGCCTCACGGAGGGCGATCAGGCGGCGGTCTCCCGGGAGATCGCGATCTACAAGGCGATGCGCGGGACGCTCAGCGTCGCGGCGGCGGCGCTCCTCACCGCACAGGCGGCGAGCGGCGATCCGCCGCCATGGGACGTGCTGCAGGAGAGCACCGCCGCGTACGACGCCGTCGTGGTCAGCGCGTTCCAGTCCGACGAGGGCACGCGCAGCTTCACAATCATGCCGTCCGGGCTGATGCCGGAGGCGACCTACGACGTGTCGTCAGTCGACACCGGCGTGCTCGGGACGGCCACAGGCGCCGACCTGATGGCGAATGGGATCGAGGTCGTTCAGTCGCCGAACTCGGCGGCGCACGTACTGATCGTCACGGCTGTCGCTGAAGGCGTAATTAAGAATTAAGAATTTGGAATTTGGAATTCGTCGTCACGCTGTCACGCTTCAAGATTCTTTAATTCTTGATCTCGGCGGCGGCCGTCGACGATCCTGGCCGCGATTTCGCCGCCGCCGACAAGATCGGCCGTCCTGGCTTGGCGCCGGTGTGCCGCCCTTTGTCGATCACCACGACGCCGTTGACGAGGACGTAGTCCACGCCCTTCGCGTAGGACTTCGGCTTCTCGAACGAGTTGGTCTCGCCGACCGTCGCCGGATCGAAGACGACGACGTCGGCGGCGAATCCCTCGCGCAGCTGGCCGCGGTCGCGCAGGCCGAGGATCTGCGCCGGCAGCGACGTCATCTTGCGCACGGCGTCCTCGAGCGAGAGCACGTGCTGCTCGCGCACGTAGTAGCCGAGGACGCGCACGTTGGTGCTGTAGTTGCGCGGATGCGGCACGCCGGCCGCGTCGAGGTTGATCGCGGATCCGTCGCTCGCGATCGCCACCCACGGCTGCCTCATCACGAGCCGCACGTCGTCTTCCGACATCGTGTGGAACATCCCGGAGATCCGCCCGCCGTCCTCGGCCATCAGCGTCACGCAGGTGTCCGCGGGATCCGCCTCGCCGCGCGCCTTCGCGATCTCGGAGAGGCGCATCCCCTCGTACTTGCGATTGCGCTCGCTGCCGGCGCGACCCATCACGATCCCTTCCCACCAGCCGTGTTCCCTGGCCCAGGTGTTGAAGTCCTTGTCCTTCTTGATCCGCTCGCGGACCGCCGGATCCTTCAGCCGCTCGGCGAACTTGGCCGGGCCGCCCTCACGCGCCCAGACCGGGAAGAACGCGCTCCAGCCGTGGTTCATCGCCGTGTACGGATACTGGTTCGCCGTGACGTCGAGGCCGCGGGCGCGCGCCTGCTCGATCATCTGCACGTACTTCCCGACGGTGCCCCAGTTGTCGCGCGCGCGGATCTTCAGGTGAAAGATGTGGACCGGCAGCTTCGCCTCGTCGGCGACGCGGATCGCGAAGCGCAGCTCGCCAACCTGCTCGAAGCCCTCGCTGCCGATGTGCGATGTGTAGTTGCCGCCGTAGGACGCGGCGACCTTCGCGAGCGCCACGATCTCGTCGGGATACTCGGGTCCGCCGCTCTCGTAGCGCGTCACCAGGCCCCACGCGCCTTCTTCCATCGAGCGCGCAACGAGCTTCTTCATCCGATCGAGCTCGGCCGCTGTGGCCGGCCGCGCGGCGTAGCCCATCACGACGCGGCGCACCTGCTCGGCCGAGACATGGGAGATGAGGTTCATCGACACGCCGCGGCTCTCGACGCGCTTGAAGTAGTCGGTGAACGTCGTCCAATCCTGTCTGACGGCGCCGCCCTCGTTCGTGGTCTCTTCCTTCAACCCGTCGCGCGGTGCGACGCTGGTGCTCTCGCCGAGCACGTCGAGCGTGACGCCCTGCCGCACTTTGCTCTCCGCGAGCGGATCGGCGAGCACGGACACGTCCGAGTGGGTGTGGAGATCGATGAAGCCTGGCGCGACGATGCGGCCTGCGGCGTCGATCACGCGCGCGGCCTGCGCGTTCGCGAGCGATCCGACGGCGGCGATGCGCCCGTTCCTGATGCCGACGTCGCCCGCGACCCACGGGTTGCCTGCGCCGTCGACGATGTGGCCGCCGCGGACGATGACGTCGAACGGCGCCGCCTGCTGCGCGTAAGGCGCGGCGGCGTACACCGCAGCGAGGGCCGCGCACGCGAGCGTCGCGAACAGCATCGACTTCTTCCAGGACATCGCGCTCCTCCTCAAGCCGTAAGCGTAGCGGGCGATCGCCGCGCGCGCAACGCCGTATCGCGCGGACGACGATCAACGCAGAACGCGCAGAGCTCGCAGACAGTCATTTGCTCTGCGGGTTCCGCGGGCTCTGCGTTGATTGTCGTCACTTCGCGCCGCGCGCATGCCGAATTGACTCAGGATTGTCTCGAGGAGCGGCAACATGGCGCCGACGCGGCGGGCGCGAATCATGAGATCCCACAGCGGCTCGAATTTCTTCCAGCCGGCGGCGTACGCGGCATGCCGAAGCCCGCCAGCGACATCGTCGTGCGCCCATGCGCCGCGCGCGATCGATCGCCACCGATAGAAGTCGCGGTACGCGCGCCGGTAGCCCGCTTCGAGCGCCGCCGCCGACATCCGCGCCGGTTGAAACACCGCATGCCGCGTGTCGTAGAGATCCCAGCTGGCGGTCGTGATGCGGCCCTGCGCCGCGATCCGCTGGTGCAGCGCCGTGCCCGGATACGGCGTCAGGATGTGAAACGTGGCGGTCTCGATGCCGTGATCGATCGCCCATTCCACCGTGCGATCGAACACCGATTCGTCGTCCTCGTCCATGCCGAAGACGAAGCTGCCGTTGATCATCACGCCGAGATCGTGGAGCCGCGCGACGGCGTCGGCGTAGCTGCGCCGCATGTTCTGATATTTCCGCTGCGAGCGCAGGTTCGCCGGATCGAACGTCTCGAAGCCGACGAAGAGACTGCGCAGCCCGCAGTCGACGGCGCGCTCGAGGAGGCCGGGGGCGAGCACCGAGTTGACCGTCCCCGCCGCCTGCCACAGGCGGCCCATGCCGCGCATGCCGTCGAACAGCGCCGCCGCGAAGCGCGGCGCGCCGAAGAGATGATCGTCCAGGAAATACAGATGCCGGCCCGGCAGCCGGTCGATTTCGGCGAGCGCGGCGTCCACGGTCTGCGTGTAGAAGGACGCGCCGCCCTCGAAGAAGGCTTCCTTGTAGCAGAAGTCGCAGACGTGCGGGCAGCCTCGCGACACGACGATCGAGTTCGGCACCAGATACAGATGCCGCTTGATCAGATCGCGGCGGATCGGCGGCACGCCCTGAAGCGTCCGCGTCTGCGATCGATAGAGGCGCTGCGGCGATCCGCGCCGGAAGTCGGCGAGAAAGGCCGGCCACGTGTCATCGCCGGGTCCGAGAAAAATCGTGTCGGCGTGCGCCGCCGCTTCATCCGGCAGGGAGGTGACGTGCAGTCCGCCGAGCGCGACGTGCGCTCCTCTCGCGCGGTAGTGATCGGCGAGCCGATACGCGCGGTACGCCGACGTGATGTAGACCTGAATGACGACGAGATCCGGCTCGTCCCCGAGCTCGAGCGGCTCCACGTGCTCGTCCTGAATCGTCACTTCGTCGTCGGCGTTCAGGTAGCCGGCGAGCGTCGCGAGGCCGAGCGGCGGAAACAGCGAGTACTTGATCGGCCGCCAGAAGGGGCTCGTCGCTTCCGTCAGCGCCGGCAGGATCATCTTCACCTTCATCAGCCGAGCTCCCCGACGATGACGACCGAGATCGCGCGATCCTGCGGACCGTCCATTTCTGCGAAGAACACGCGCTGCCATCGGCCGAGCCGCAGCGCGCCGCCGACGACGTTGAGCGACGCCGAGATGCCGACGAGCAGCGCGCGGCAGTGCGCGTGCCCGTTCGGCCGCTCGCCGGCCGTCAGGTTGACGGTGCGCGCGCCCGAGTCGTGGCGGTACTGGCCGCCGGTCCGCGCCACGCGCTCGAGCGTGGACTCGAAATCGTCGAGCAGCAGCGGCTCGTGCTCGTTGACGACGATGCCGGTCGTCGTGTGGAGCGTCTGAACGTTGACGATGCCGCAGCCGACGCCGCTCTCGCGGACGAGCGTCTGAATGCGCTCGGTGATGTCGACGAACTGCGTCGCACGGCTGGTCGTGATGTGAACGAGCGCTTCGGTCGTCGTTGCGTGGGCGAGCATCGCCATGGCTGTCCCTCCAGTCGGCTGCACGGGCCGACGTGGCAGCATCGGCGACCGGAGGCGGCGAAGTCCTCAGCGGGCGATGAGCGATTCGTGAGATCTTGGTGAGCGCGTGAGCCCGGCGGCCAGGCCGGCGCCGAACATCCCCGCTTCGCCGGCGGCAATCAGCGTTCTCGTCAGCAGTCCGAAGTCGGGCTCGCCGACCAGGTGCGCCAGCGGCGTCAGCAGCGCGTGCGCGCCGCCGGAGGTCTGCGCAATGGCGTGAATCGTGCCGCCGACGAGCGGACGTCCGGAAATCGCGAGGACGATGCCGCCGAGCGCGCACGCCGCGGCCGTGATCGCCGCCGCCTCGACGCGGCGCGCGCCGCGCGGCGCCGCGAGGCCGCCCTCGGTTCGCCGCGTCGCCGCGGCGTAGCCGATCCCGCTCAGCGCGCCGAGCACGATGCCCTCGAGGCCGCCGCCAATCGACGCCTGCACGCCGGCGAGCGTCTCGAGCGCCGACCGGCCCAGCCACTGCGCCGCGTAGCCGACGACGCCGCCGCCGGCGGCGCCGGCCGTCGCAAGCGCCAGGAATCGATGCGACCGCGCCGTCGCCTCGCCAATCGTCAGGCCCGCGCCGACGCCGGCGCCGGCGATCGCCCCGACGAGCGCGCCGAGGAACGCGAGCACGGCGGCGATTTCGAGGCGAGCGCTGCTGCCGGGCGCGACGACCAGGATCACGCCGCCGATCGCGCCGGCGCACAGCCCCGCCGCCGCGGCACCGGCCGATGCGCCGAGCCAGCGCGCCGCCGCGGCGCGCGCGGCACGCCGGAGCCGGAGCCGAACGAGCGTCGCCGCCGCGGCAAGCGCGCGCGGCTGGCCGAGGATCGGCACGCGGCCCGCGCCGGCCACATCCCATCGCGTGTCGCGGAGCAGCGCACGGGCGTTCGCGTGTCCCGGGCGCGTCGCGAGACGCCGCAGCGCGTCCGCGGTGCCGAGGCCGTGCAGCAGTTCCGCCGCCTCCCGCGCATCCTCCTCGTCGGCCGCCGTCGCCGGCGCGCGCGCGATCCGCATGAGCAGCGGCTCGAACGGATCGCCGGCGTCCTCCGGTGCATCGCGTCGACTGTCAGCCGCCGGGCGAGCCGCTCGCGGCGGCCCACCGTCGTCCTCGTCGACGGCGACGTCGGGATAGACGAACTGATAGCCGTGCCGCGAGACGGTCCTGATGAAGCGCGGCTCGCGCGAGTCGTCGTCGAGCGTCCGCCGCAGCGTCCGCACCGCCTGGCTGAGCGCGCTGTCGGACACGATCACTTCGCTCCACACGCGATCGAAGATCTCGCGGCGCGTCACCGCCTCGTGCCGGTGCTCGACGAGAAAGACGAGGAGATCGAAGTACCGAGGGATCAGGGGGAGGTCGCGCCCGCCGCGGACGAGCGTCCGCCGGCGGGGCGAGAGCGTGAACTCCGCGAACCGATACCGGGGCAAGGCGTCGCGCGTTCCGCGCCTACGTGCGCTCGATCGGATAGACCGTCTTCCCGCCGAGCACGGTTCGGTTCACCTTGATGTTCATGATCTGGTCGGGATCGACGTCGTGCGGATCCTTCTCGAGCACGACGAAGTCAGCGAGCTTGCCTGCCGTGATCGATCCCTTCAGCGCCTCCTCCGACGAGGCGTACGCGCCGTTGATCGTGGCGATGGTGAGCGCCTCGTCGACCGAGACTTTCTGCTGCGGTCCCCAGACGCGGCCGCGGTAGTCCTTCCGCGTGACCATACTCTGGATCGCCATCAGCGGCTCGAACGGCCCCGGGTTGTAGTCGGACGCGCCCGGCACGCGGATGCCGGCGTCGAGGAACCACTTGTGCGCGAACATCCGCTGGACCTTCTCGTCGCCGTATTCCTTCCACTTCTCGCCGTGGAAGTAGACGTAGGTCCAGAAGGGCGTCGGGATCACGCCGTTCGCCTTGATGCGGCGGATGAGATCCGGGTTGACGAGCGTGCAGTGCTCGATCCGGTGCCGCCGGTTCGGATCGGGCCACTTCTGGAGCGCACGCTCGTAGGCCTTCAGCACCATGTCGATCGTGACGTCGCCGTTCGCGTGAACGCCCACCTGGAAGTTGTGGGTATGCGCATCGTCGACCGCCTCGTGGATCTGATCCTGCGTCATCGTCAGGATGCCGTAGTCGTTCGTGCCGACAAACGGCGTGCTCATGCGCATCGTGCGCTCGGATGCCGAGCCGTCGGCCACGAACTTGAAGCCGCCGATGCGGATCCATTCGTCGCCGAAGCCGGTGTAGATGTTCGCCGCCTTGAGCGCGCTCTGCACCGGCGGCGACGACACCATCACGTAGGCGCGGTGCGTCAGCTCGCCGGTCTTGCGGCAGTCCTCGTAGGCGAGGATGTGCGTCTCGTCGGCGGCCGCGTTGTGCACCGACGTGAGGCCCGCGGCGCTGAACAGCCGCGACATGTGCGCCATGCCCTTGCGCGCGCGGTCGCGGCGCTCGGCCGGCGTGAAGGTTTCGCGCTTGCCGACGCGGTCGAACACGTCGCGCGCGTTCTCCGCGACGCGGCCCGTGAGCTCGCCCTTCTCGCGGAAGAAGCGGCCGTCGGGCGGATCGGGCGTGTCCCTGGTGATGCCGGCGAGCTCCAGCGCCTTGCTGTTGTACCAAGTCGTGTGGCCGCCGCGATGCGCGACCGAGACGGGATGCTCGGTCGTCGCTTCGTCGAGATCCTTCCGCGTCAGCGGGCGGTCGAGCTTCGTGTCGTCGAACATGAATCCGTCGATCCAGACCTCGGGAACGCTCGTCTCGGCCTTCTGCCGGATCGCCGCCTGGATTTCGCGGACCGTTCGCAGGTTCATGTTGACGCCGAACAGCTCGTCGACGCCGCTCGGGTGGCAGTGCGCATCGATGAATCCCGGCACCACCGTCATCTGCTGCGCGTCGATCGTCGTCGTTCGCGCGGTGGCCAGGTTGCGGACGTCCGCGTTCGACCCGACGGCGACGAAACGGCCGTGCTTGACGGCGAACGCCGGCGCGCGCGGCAGCGCCGGATCGCTCGTCAACACACGCGCGTTGACGACGATCAGATCCGGTTCGGCGGCGAGCGCCCGCGCCGCCGGCGGCTGCTGCTCGTAGGCCGCAAGGCCGCAGCGCGGGCCGCGTCCGAGCGTGAACGCGCCGGCCAGCACGGCGCCGAATCCGAGAAACTCTCCGCGTGTGTATTTGGGCAAGCGCTGCCTCCGCTGTGCGATGCGCGCGTAGTATCGCACGGCGTGACGGCGTCGCTCAGGCGGGTTCGTCTTGACTGGTGGGACCGACGATGCGGGCGCGCGCGTCGTGGAGCTCTTCGCGGATGCGGTCCTCGATGCGCCGTTCTTCCTGCTGCTCGAGATACCGGCGCTCTATCTGTGCGCGGACACGACCCACGTGGTCAATCGTCGAGGGCGCGGCCGATTCGGTGGGTTCCGGCGGCGGGGCGCCGGCGGCCGCCTGTGGCTGCGGCGGCGCCGGCGGCGCCGGCGGCTCATAGGAGACGGCCCACCCTTCGGCGACCAGCAAGTGGGCGTCGTGGCGCGACAGGTCCAGCACGTCGCCTTCGCGCGACCGTGACAGGTCGATGCCGTCCACGCGTTCAGCCAGCTTTCGCGTCAACCGAATCAGCATTCGGACCCTGAGCGCCGCCTGCCGTCCGTATGTCGGCGGAACGGGCGGTGCAATTTTTTCGCAGCGTTATTGACACCGATGACGTTTATGCATGCACGTACACCATTTGAGCAGAAACGTCAGGCCAGCCGATCTTGCCGTAGCAACAACGGCACCATGCTCGAGATGCTCTGACCTGCCGCAACCACGCACAAACATCCTTCAGATAAAGAGCGGCGAGCCGCGCGATCCGTACACCTGAAATTTGCGAATCGTTCGGGTGGGCGGCGTTCGCGGCGCCCGTATAC
>Ga0209474_10001613_pt1 | contig 21697 bp, 20 predicted proteins | sample GraSoiAngelo_145_FD_185902 | JGI IMG/M metagenome (GOLD analysis project Ga0209474, IMG submission 185902) | Grasslands soil microbial communities from the Angelo Coastal Reserve, California, USA - 14_1009_05_20cm (SPAdes) (version 2) | ecosystem: Environmental > Terrestrial > Soil > Grasslands... | reverse complement strand
CATCCTACCGCAATTCCTCACAATCAATTCGCAATCCGCAATGAAAACTGCCAAGGGGGAGATTCGAACTCCCGACCAATCCCGAAAGCTTTCGGGGCTGCTCTACCGCTGCAAATGATAAATTGCTAATCTCGCATTTTTCTTCCGCTTCAAGAACCGTTCAATCTTTCGAGCTTCAGCAAGTGTTTCCACTTCTTTCCTTGCGGCGATCTCAAGTTTGTCGGCGAGTCGTTTCGTAGTTGCCGTGTGACCACGCAAATGTTGCGCAAAGCGCGCATCAAGATCGACAGCCGACCCAATATAATGTCGGCCAGACGATCCGCGCAGGATGTACACCCAAGCCATAGTAAAGGTGCCAGGGGGGAGAATCGAACTCCCGACCAAGGGCTTATGAGTCCCCTGCTCTACCGCTGAGCTACCCTGGCATCTATTTGTGCCAAAGCTTAACGAAATTCTCTTCAACGACCAACGCCGAACGCTTTCGGAGCTGCTGTACCGCTGAGCTACCTGGCAAATTTTGGCGGCGACAAATGTCAATCGCACGGCGCTTTATGTCAACGACGCCGGCAAGCATCGCCTGTTTGTTTTACTCGAAGGGAAGCAAGAGTATGATTAGAGTAAGGTTGATGTTTACTCTTTCGCTTCTGAAATGTACCTGATGAGATCGTCTTTGCGACCGCGAAGCGCGGCCATAAAGCAGACGCCGTTGTGCTCGGCAACCGCACCAGTCCAGCCCTCCTGTTGAACATACCGCCAGCCGGGAAAACGCAGCACAGCGCCGGTTTTCATGTTTCTCTCAGCGGGAAAAAGAAAGAGCTGCATCCGTTTCTCGACGAGCCAGATTTGGGCAATGCGCCGCGACTCTTCGTCCTCAAAAACGCGGCAGCCAATGGTACGAAAATCGGCGAATTCCGGCGGCACCTCGTAATGCTCCAAGCCGTGTTTCATGAAAAATAAATCGCCTAATGTTCCAGCATCGGCATCGACCGGATCGAGCAAAACCGGTCGCGTCGAGCTGGCAAGCACCAATAATTTCCGCGCGGTCGCGGACCCGGGGAAATCGTTCAGGTGATTGAGTAAATTAAAGACAAACACCCCGGCAATGACCAGCACTGCGATGCCGACGGCGAGGACGGCAGGATTGCGCATCATTTTTTTCCATGTCCACTTGGAAGCGGGAAAGAAGTCTTTATCGGAGAACCACTCGGCAGTCTCCGGCGGGATGGGAATAGCATCTACCAACGCTGCCATGGCGCGATCGAAGCTCTGCTGGTTTGCAAATTCTTTGGAGCCGCGCGCGCGAGATAATGCCGCGCGCATGGAACGGTCGCGTATTCGCTCTTCGTTAATCGGTGCGCAACTGAGAAGGGTGCGTTGCGCGCGCGATAGCCGCTGCGCCTTCATATCTTCGAGATTTGCGGCGCCATCATGTTCAACCAAGCTTGAAATTGACGCCGACCCATTACCAATAACCGTGAAAGCTCGCTCAGTTTCAGGTCCGCTAGGTCGAGGATCTCGCCATAATCGAATTCATTGAGATAAAAAAGCGCCAGCGCAGTTCGCTGTGGTTCCGGGGCGCTTGAAATCCAGATTGCCAGTTGCGCCGGCTCGAGCTGCTCGATCTGCAAGGAGGCTTCCGGAGTTATCTCGTACTCCTCCATTTCGAGAGGCTCAGCTTGCAAGTCGGTCTTACTTTCTTCCAAACAACGCCAGCGTGCCTCACGAAAAAGCCAAAATGGCTCGCGCGGCACGTCACCATGAGCGGCGCTTGCGGCCGCCTCACGCAAAGTGGCCTGAAAAACCTCCTGTGCTTTACGCGAGTCCCCTAGCATTAGGAAACAAAAGCGATAAAGCTGTGGCAGATTTTGCTTTCGATCCGGCACGCCTGCTCCCAAAAAAATCCAGCGCACTCTACGCGCCTGGACAGCGTCGACAAGCCCTTGTGGATATTCTTGCCCTGCGAAACACCTATTGATAGATGCTGTAGACTAACTGCCTTCAGGCGCTCAGGCGCTCTCTGTGGCACGCAGGGCTGTTCCGTTGGGGAGAGCGGATACCACAGCTCCCGATATCAATGCAACTTCTTCAAACGGCGCGCGACTTCCTCGGCGTTCTCGCGGCTATTGAACGCGGAAATGCGAAAATAACCTTCGCCTTGCGCGCCGAAACCGTTGCCCGGCGTGATGACTACGTTTAAATTGCCTAACATTCGGTCAAACATTTGCCAACTGGTCAAGCCATCCAGCGTTTTCGACCAAATATATGGCGCATTTGTCCCTCCGAAAACTTCGAGGCCGGCATCCACTGCAGCAGCGCGCAAAATTTTGGCGTTCGTCATGTAATGATCGATAAGCGCGCGCACCTGTTTGCGACCCTCAGATGAATACAGCGCCTCGGCTCCCCGCTGCACCGGGTAACTCACGCCATTCGCTTTCGTGCTCCAACGCCGATACCAAAGCGCATGCAAGGCCATGCGCCGCCCGCTTTCAGTTCGCGCCACAAGCGATTTTGGCATCACCGTGAAGCCGCAACGCACACCCGTGAACCCGCCGTTCTTTGAAAAACTGCGGAACTCAATCGCGCATTCGCGCGCTCCGGGAATTTCGAAAATGGAATGAGGAATTTCCGGGTCGGAAATGTATGCTTCGTAGGCGGCGTCGAAGAGGAGAATCGCTTCGTGTGCACGCGCGTATTCAACCCAGCGCGCGAGTTGCTCACGCGATGCAACTGCGCCAGTTGGGTTGTTCGGAAAACATAGATAGACAAGATCGACATGTTCATTTGGCGGCTCGGGAACGAACTGGTTTTCCGCAGTGCATGGCAAATAAGCGATCCCTTCGTAACTGCCATCTTTCCGCGCCGACCCGCTGTGCCCTGCCATTACATTGGTATCGACATAAACCGGATAAACCGGATCCGGGACTGCGACCTTGTTTCGATCGCCGAAGATGTCGAGGATGTAACCGCAATCGCATTTCGATCCGTCGGAAATAAAGATTTCGTCATCGGCAATATCGACCTTGCGGTCGCGGTAATCGCGCTGCGCAATTGTCGATCTGAGAAATTCGTAACCCTGCTCCGGCCCGTAACCGCGAAATGTTTCAGGTCGCCCGAGCTCTTCGACTGCCCGCTTCATCACCTCAATTGCTGCGCGGGGCAGCGGCTCGGTAACATCACCGATTCCACACCGGATTAACCGCTTGGCGGCTTCAGGATTAGCTCCGCAGAATTCGCGCACCCGGCGCGCCACCTCCGGAAACAGATAGCCAGCCTGAAGCTTGAGATAATTTTCGTTGAGATAGGCCATCGTTGTAGGGGCGTTTGTGTCAAACGCCGAACCTAAAAAAGATAGGCGCTTGGCACAGCGCCTCTACAACGTTTACGCTCGCTGCTCAGTAGTTCTTCGCGACCGCGTCCCAGTTCACTACGTTCCACCAAGCCTTAAGGTAATCGGGCCGGCGGTTTTGATACTTGAGGTAATAGGCGTGTTCCCACACGTCGACGCCGAGAATCGGCGTGTTGCCATCCATCAGTGGACTGTCTTGATTCGGCGTCGAAATAATTTCGAGTTTTCCATTCTTGTTTTTGATCAACCACGCCCAGCCGCTGCCGAAGCGTTTCACACCCGCATCGGCAAATTTCTCTTTGAACTCGTCGAAGCTGCCGAAGGTTGATTTGATGTCATCGGCGAGTTTGCCTTTCGGTTCGCCGCCGGCGCTCGGTCCCATGATTTTCCAGAAGAAGGAATGATTGGCGTGCCCGCCGCCGTTGTTGCGCACGACTGTGCGAATGTCTTCCGGCACCGATTTTAGATCGCTGATCAAATCTTCCACCGATTTCTTTTCGAGATCGGCTTTGCCTTTGATCGCTTTGTTGACGTTGTCGATATAAGCCTGGTGATGCTTGGTATGATGGATTTCCATCGTCTTCGCATCGATGTGCGGTTCCAAAGCATCGTACGCGTAAGGTAATTTTGGTAATTCGTAAGCCATAATCTTTACAGTTAGATCGAATTACCCAGCGCGATAGGTTTTATTTTTTCGTTCCAGAATCGATCCGGCGCGCACAGAGCGACGCGCCCTACCTAATCGCAGCGATAAAAACTTAGTCGATGTCCGAGGCCGTTGCGATAATTGACATATGTTGCCAGCGCGAGCAGCGGGAAATTTTGTCGATACATGTCGTACTTCAGATAAAACACGCCTGGAAACCCCGTGCCTGTGATTTGCTCTTCATCCCATGAGCCGTCGGGCTTTTGTGACCGAAGCAAGTAATGCAATCCTCGTTGAATACTCGGCCGATCGAGATCGCCGCATGCACAGATACCCATCGTTGCCCATGCTGTTTGCGATGCGGTGCTCTCGCCTATGCCTTTTGTCGAGGGATTTTCATAAGTGTCGCAGGTCTCGCCCCATCCACCGTCGCTGTTTTGACAGCTCTCCAGCCAATCGCGCCCGCGCAATATCCAATCTTGCGTCATGTCCTGACCGATAGCGCGCAAGCCGCGCAGCACCTGCCAGGTACCGTAAATGTAGTTTACTCCCCAGCGGCCATACCACGATCCGTCCTCAGCTTGAGTGTCAATTAAATATTTAATGGCGTCCCGGACGCACTTCGCACTGCGATCGAATCCAATATAACCAAGCAGCTCAAGCGTGCGCGCAGTCAGATCGCTGCAGGTGGGATCTAGAATCGCGTTGTGATCCGCAAACGGCATGTCTTCGAGCCAGGGTGCGGTTACGTCTTTGTCAAACGCTCCCCAGCCGCCATCGCGGCATTGGAAACTAAGCTGCCAGCCAAGCGCGCGACGAAAGATTGTATCGAGCGTTTGTGGATCTCTGGGCCGTATCGTGCGCAACGCCATCAGCACCATCCCTGTATCGTCGGTGTCCGGGTAATAAATGTTGTCGTACTCGAATGCCCAGCCGCTTGCTTCCGCATGCGAATTGTTCACCGCCCAGTCCCCTCTAATTCGCACCTCCTTATTGATGAGCCAATCTGCGGCTTTTTGCAGCGCAGGATGTTCCGGCGCAACACCGGATTCGGCCAGCGAGATGACGTTGATCGCCGTATCCCAAATGGGCGACCGACAAGGTTGAATCCGGAAATCCTCCGGATCATCGACAAATAGCCCGGCGAAATCTTTCTCCGCCTTCGCGTAAATGGGATTTGTCTTCGAGTAACCCAGCGCGCGCAGGGCGATCAAACAGTTCAGCATCGCCGGAAACACTGCTGCGAGGCCGTCACTCCCCTCGCCGATGCGTTCAACCATCCAGCGCTCCGCTTCCTCCAGCGCACGATGGCGCAGCGGGCGGATCCGCAGTGGCTGCAAAAATTTGAAGGTGTCATCAAGTCGCAGAAAGAAATTGCGCCAGGTCCAGAATCGCTCGCTGCGGGGAAGTCGCAGATCGCTTTGCTCGGTGCCCAACGGATAAAGTTCGTGCAATTGTTTTTCGCCAGGTATGAGGCGGGTTGGTTTGAAATGATTGATAATGGCGAGCGGGATAAGCATCGCCCGGCTCCACGATGACATTTTGTAAATGTGAAATGGCGCCCAGCTCGGCAAGAGAACCATCTCTACTGGAATCGCCGGCAGATATTTCCACGGGAACTGGCCCAGGAGCGCAAGATAAAGCTTGCTGAACGTGTTCATCTGCGGAATTCCTCCGCGACGCATGATACTGGCACGCGCCTCGCGCATAAACGGCGCGTCCACCGAACAACCGGCGAGTTTCAGGGCAAAATACGCTTTGACCGACGCGTTGATCTCGCTCGGACCGCCGTGATAAATATTCCAACCGCCATCCGGCAGTTGCCGTTTCAAAATGTGACGAACGCAACGCCGTTGCAATTGCGCATCCACTTCGCCGCACCAGTGCATGAAGAGGATGTAATCGGAGCAGAGCGTGCTATCGACGATGAGCTCGCCACACCAGTGGCCATCGGGTTTCTGTTGCCGCAAAAGGTTTTCTTGCGCGTGAGCAATCGCACGGGCGATCTCTTGATCTGTCGCGGAATAAGATTCCGAGACTTCGGGCCGTGCGCTTGGCAAAACGATCAGGTTCTTCGACGGATTCAGCATTTCGATCCTACGAGGCGTGCGCTGCGGCGCCGTTCGTTTGAGCGGACTTCCCCGTGATATGCCCGTTGCCGCTGCTTACACCGTTAAACACAACCGTTTCGCTGCCCCGGCCGGTCGGCTTTGGTTTCGCCCCGAAATTGAACTTGATTGTCTTCCACGTATCGCCACGCTGCGCTTGGAGGCCGAGGCTGGCAGTTGGCTCGTAACCGCAATGCACCATGCAATTCTCGCAACGGCTGTCGCGCGCGATGCCATTCACCACGCCATATCTGTTCCACTCCGTTTTCTCGAGCAATTCCGCGTAGCTCGAATAATGACCGTCGGTCATCAGATAGCAGGGCCCTTTCCACCCACGAATGTTTCGGGTGGGGATCGCCCAGGCTGAGCAGGTCAGATCCCGCTTGCCTGCGAGAAATTCAAAATAAATCGGCGTTCCCAAAAATGTGTATCGATTCATCCATTCCTCGACTTTCCGGAATTTCTGAATCGTCATGGAGCGCGTAAGGAAAAAGTCTTCCGGGCGCAGATTCAGCCGTTTGATCATATCTTTCTTTGCGGCGTCGTACTCATAGCCGGGCGAAATTGTGTGGCCATCGACGCCGAGATCGGAGAGATAATCGAACATCTGCTCGACCTCTTGCATATCGGCTTCCTTGTAAATGGTCGTGTTGGTAGCCACTTGATAGCCGAGAATCTTTGCCATCTTGATCGCAAGGATGCACTCTTGAAAGACGCCTTCGCGCTCCACAATGAGGTCGTGCGTTCGCTCGAGACCGTCAAGGTGCACGTTCCAGTACATCCATTTAGTCGGCCCGATCGTTGACTTGCCAGGATCCTTTGGACCTTTCCGAATTTCCGCCGCGTCCTTTTCCGAAATCAGACCTCTCGATTGTAGGAATTCAATCTTAGCTTCCAAATCTCTCCGGTTTCCGGTATCCGCTTTCCGGTATTCAGAAGCGAGCCATTCGCGCATTTTTTTGCGCATGAACATGGCGTTGGTGCAGATGTAAACGATCCGGTTTTGCTTAAGCAATCCTTTCACCAGCGCTTCAATGTGCGGGTAGATAAGCGGTTCACCTCCGCAGATGGAGACCATGGGCGCGTTGCACTCTTCTGCTGCCGCGAGGCAGTCCTCCAATCTCATCATATCCTTCAGCGATGTGGAATATTCGCGAATCCGTCCGCATCCGGTGCACGTCAAATTGCATGTGTGCAAAGGTTCAAGCTGAAGCACCGTGGCGAACTTCTTCGTGCCACGTAACTTGTGGCCGATCATGTAAGCCGCAATCTTCGTCGTTAATGCCAGGGGAAATCTCATAGGAGCGAGGATAGTAACAAGGGTTGCCAGTGTGTCAACGACCCCGAGTTAAGCTCTAAATACGCTAAACTGAATCGGTTCTGGCCTCCTCTTCGGATTTAACCGGCCGTAAATTAAAACGTTGTGTGCTAAAGGCAAAAACTGATTATGAAGCCGCGGCATGCCAGCCACGCCGAATCAGGCTGACGGCAATCGCGGCAAGAAGCAGGGCGATTATTTTCGATACCCCACGCAGGCCTTGTTTGCCCATCCAGCGGGTAAATCGCTCCGCGTTGCAGAACGCGATCGCGACCAGTGCCAGATTTACCAGAAGCGAGACCAGCGTAAAAAGCAGCCCGACGGTATCGACTAGGACCAGAAGGGCGGTAAGCAATGCCGGCCCAGCAATGAGCGGCATCCCCAGCGGAACAATTCCGAATTCGTCGCTACCACCGCGATCGTGTGGTCCGAGCCCGAGCAATTCTCGCCCCGCCAAGCCAAGCAAGATCAGACCGCCAGCGACCTGAAAATCCGCCACGGTAATTCCGAGTGCCGCAAAAATAATCTTACCGAGAAAAATAAAACCGATTGCCACGCAAAGAGCGGTGAAGATTCCCAGATACCCTTGTCGTTTTCGATATTCGCCCGACGCGCTGGTGCCAAGGCCCATGAAGATCGCAACGAGCCCGATTGGATCGACGGCAACAAAGATCGGAATAAAAGCGAGGAAAAATTTCTCGATCATACAGGATGGCCGGCGTTTTCACTTTACCGGCAAAGCCTTTTACACAATGTTCGCTCCCTTCATCAACAAACCTTTCGGTATGAAATGCCTGTGTCCATCAATCTTCTCTCTTGCTCTAGCTCTAGCTCCACTTGTCGATCTTTCCGCCACTGAAACAAAAACGGTGGATGATTTTCGTACGGCGGCCGCAAAAGCAAACGCGGTGCTGACGGTTCCCGATTGGGACCAAACGCCGGAAGCGGTCGAGGCATCAATCAAAGATGGGATCGCTCAAGCAAATAGCGCACTGGATCAAATCGGCGCCCAAGACTTGAGCAAAGTTACTTTCAAAAGCACGGTTGTCGCGCTCGACGATCTCACTTACCAAGCCGGAAACGCGGCGAACAAGGCAACGATCATTAAAGAAACAAATACGAATCCCGCGATGCGCACCGCCGCGGAGAACGCGGTGAAGGCTCATCAAGAATGGGCGGTCGGAATTGACTATCGTGAGGACGTTTACAAGGCGATCAAAGCTTTCACCGACACCCGTCCGAAACTCACTGGCGAAGAGGAGAAACTGCTCAATGAAACGTTGCGCGATTATCGGCGGGCTGGCTTGGATTTGCCGCCCGACCAGCGCAAGGAAGTCGAGCAGCTGCGCAAAGAATTATCCAAGCTCGGGACCGATTTCGACACCAACATCGTTAAGGCGAGCGCTCCGGTCATGTTCACAAACGCCGATCTCGACGGTCTCCCGGACAGCTTTTTCGCCTCCCCGGGTATCAAAACTGGAGACGATGCTTATACCGTGATGGCGAACGTTACGTGGCAGTTCAACACGGTGGAGGAAAACGCGAAGAGCGAAGCCACGCGCAAACAACTTTATTTAGTGCGCGAAACCCTGGCGAAAGACACGAATGTCCCCGTTCTCAATCAAATGCTTGCGCTCCGGAACAAGATCGCGTTGCGGCTCGGCTACAAATCGTGGGACGACTACCAAACCGAGGTCAAAATGGCTAAGACCGGCGGGAACGCGAAGAAATACATCAACGACCTTGTCGCTGGGATCCAGCCGAAATTCGACAGCGAAATAGCGGAATTACAAGAATTGAAAGCGGCCGATACGAACGATTCCGACGCCAAAATCGAGGTGTGGGACTGGCGTTACTACAGCAATCAGCGAAACAAAGAAAAATACGCTGTCGATAAGGAAGCGTTGCGGGCCTATTTCCCGTTCCAAAATGTCCTCGACGGGATGTTCAACATTTACCAGAGCATTTTCGGCCTGAAGTTCGAACAGATCGCCGCGCCTTACAAATGGATCGATGATCTTGATCTTTACATGGTGATCGATGCTGCGACGGGCGAGCCGTTGGGGATGTTTTATCTCGATATGTTTCCCCGCGAAGGAAAGTTCAATCACTTTGCGCAGTTTGACATTATCAGCGGCAAACTGTTGCCAGATGGAAAATATCAGCGACCAACGGTCGCATTGCTCTGCAATTTCCCGCCGCCGAACGGCGATACACCATCATTGATGACGCATCAGGACGTGGAAACGTTGTTTCACGAATTCGGGCACGCCCTGCATTCGATCGTGACTCGGGCGAAATATAGCCGGTTCGCCGGAACACATGTACCGGGTGATTTCGTCGAGGCGCCATCGCAAATGCTGCAAAACTGGGTCTGGGACAAGAAAGTGCTCGACATGTTTGCGGCCGATTACCGCGATCCATCGAAAAAGATTCCGCCAGACATCATCAAGAAAATGAACGACGCCAAACTCGCCAACGCCGGCGTTTTTTACCGACGCCAGTTCGCCTTCGCTTCGCTTGATCTGGCGCTGCACGATCAGCATCCCGAAGATGCGCCTTACGATTGCGTGGCAATGTCGAATCCAATTCTGGAAAAAGTATTTCTGCCAATCGATCCAAGCACCACGTTCGTTTCCTACTTCGGGCATTTGAACGGCTACGATGCCGGTTACTATGGCTATGCTTGGGCGGATGCGATCGCCGCCGATATGGCGACCGTATTCGAAAAAGCGAAGGCCGGTTACCTTGACAAACAAGCCGGTATGAAATTGCGCCGCGAAATTTACGAGCCCGGCGAATCGCGAGACGTTACGGTTTCCATCGAGAAGTTCCTCGGCCGCAAACAATCGATTCAACCATTCCTGAAAAAGATCGGCATCGGTCCACAAGACGAAAAGAAAGCGCCTGCAGGTCCCTCGCAGGAAAGCAGGTGAGTTCGAGATGCCGAGACACCCTGGACTCTGACCACCCGGCATTCTTCGAATCTCGGGCAGCCATAAGCATCGGTCATTCGTGACCATCGAGTATCTTGATGTCCGTCGTGAGTTCGTACCAACGGTCGCGCGGTGGCTTCATGAGGAGTGGGGTCAGCTCCGGCTCAACGAGACAACGAATGATCGCGTTGTGCGAGTCGAACGTGCTTGCGGTCATCACCGAATTCCTACGACGTTTGTTGCCGTTGCGACCATCAGGCTGTCGGCTGCGCGAGCCTGATTGAGAACGACATGCTCACTCGCCCCGAGCTTTCGCCGTGGCTTGCTGGGGTATTCGTCCCACGCCAGCACCGCAGTTGCGGCATCGGAGCGGCGCCGGTGGAGCGAGTAGTTCGAGAAGCACGGTCCGCCTCGAGTCCCACGCATCTATCTGTCCACGCCTGGTACCGGCGCTTTGTATCTCAGACTCGGCTGGTCTGTGGTGGAGCGCACGTTTTATCCCGTACTCTGGGGAGAAACGGAGGTCATCATGGAGTTTGTCCCATGATTCAAAGGTGGAACTGCGGGGTTATCTTATTCGTCATTTGTGTCGCGTCATTCTTTTACTCATTCGGATTTCGCCATTGATTTGCGACCCTTAGAGTGTGCCGTTACACAAAGGATATGAAAACTGTACGCCGTTTCATCGCAATTCTTTGCGCATGTACGACGTCACTCCTCGCAGTCGATGAATTGGCGTTACGTTTGCAGCCGGCGCTGGAGACGATCACACCGGACGGTTTGCTCGCGCACATTAAGGTTCTGGCATCGGATGAATTCGAAGGGCGAGCACCGGGGGCGAAAGGCGAGGAGCTTTCAGTCAAATACATCACCGATCAGTTCAAACGGATCGGGCTGAAACCGGGAAATCCGGATGGCACTTACACTCAGGATGTCTCGCTTGCCGGGATCAAAAGCGAACCGAAGATGTCGTTCGCCATTGGCGATAAAATAACCGAGCTGAAATACCCAGACGATTTCGTTGCCTCATCGGCACGTCTTCAACCCGAGGTAAAGATCAACAATTCGGACCTTGTCTTTGTCGGCTACGGGATTGTCGCGCCGGAGTACGAGTGGGACGATTACAAAGGTTTTGATGTACGCGGCAAGACGCTTCTGATGTTAATCGGCGATCCGCCTATTCCTGATCCGAAAGATCCATCAAAACTCGATGAGAAAATGTTTAAGGGAAAAGCAATGACCTACTACGGGCGCTGGACTTACAAATACGAAATCGCTGCGAAAAAAGGCGCTGCTGCTGCCGTGATCATTCACGAGACTGGACCGGCGGGCTACCCATATTCAGTGGTGAAAACGAGTTGGGCTAAAGAGAACTATGAGATCGATTCGCCGAATAGGAACATGGACGCAGTAGAGGCCCGCTCGTGGATTACACTCGATGCCGCCAAGAAACTTCTTGCCGATTGCGGTCAGGAGTTTGACGCTCTGAAGAAGTCGGCGATCACAAAAGAATTTCGGCCGGTGGCTCTAAATGCCAATGCGTACATGGAGATCAAACAACATCTTCGTTTGTTCAGATCGCGCAATGTCATCGGCAAACTGGAGGGAAGCGATCCGAAATTGCGCGACGATTACGTCATCTATACCGCCCACTGGGACCATCTCGGCCGCGACCCAAACCTGCAAGGCGATCAGATTTTTAACGGCGCGATCGATAACGCGTCTGGCGTGGCATCCCTTATCCAGCTCGCGGCCGCATTTACAAAGTTAAATCCGCCGCCGAAACGCTCGGTGTTGTTCATGGCCACGACCGCCGAAGAAGCGGGCTTGCTCGGGGCGAAATTTTATGCGGAACATCCGCTTTATCCGCTGGAGAAAACGCTGGCAGACATCAACATCGACACCGTGAACCCTTGGGGGAAAACACGCGACATCGAAGACCTTAGCGACAACAATTCAACGCTCGATGATCTCTTGGCCGCAGCCGCGAAACGCAACGGGCGAGTGATGACACCGAACAGTCAACCGGAAAAAGGCAGTATCTACCGCGGAGATCATTTTGAATTTTTCAAGCGCGGCGTGCCTTCCTTTTACACCGGCAGCGGCAAAGATTTCATCGGCAAACCCCCCGATTTCGGCCAGAAAAAGAAAGACGATTTCACTGCGCACCATTATCATCAGGTCTCAGACGAAGTTGATCCGAATTGGGACCTCTCCGGCGCAGTACAGGATGTGCAACTTCTCTTCGAAGTCGGCTATCAAGTCGCCAATGGCGACAAATTTCCAGAGTGGAAACCCGGCGGCGAGTTCAAGGCAAAGCGGGACGAGATGCTGAAGAAATGATGGATTTGGAGGGAACAATTCAGCCGAATTCTTGTTAGGCGTGGAGATCCTCACGAATACTCTCACTGAAGAAGAGTTCTAAGTGCTGCATCCAACGGCTCGACTCCAGCACGGATTCGGTCGTTAACGCTGTAAGACGCCGCGCCGCGGCGGTCGGACATTGCAGCGCGATCTTCCTATATTTGCCGCACAGAACGAGGTTGCACCGCGGCGCATTAAATGGTTGAATCAAGACTCACAATTCTGGAAATCTGAATGGGCTCACTCAAGAAAAGACGCAAGGCAAAAATTGCCAAACATAAGCGCCGCAAACGCATGAGGGCACATCGGCATAAGAAGCGTCTCCGGTATAAGGCGTAGAGTTCACAGGCTTCCGGGGAACATCGAGCGTCGTACACCGAACATCCAACACCGAATCAGGAGGCTCGGTCATCGCCGTGGAGGCGGGCGTGTGGCCCGCATTCCAGATCGCAGCCAACACTTAGTGCCACCACAAAATCTAGACTGGCCTGCCAAGCCGTCTCAGCAGCTGCCAGACAGAGGCTGGTTTGCTGAATGTATTGCTGAAGCTAAAATTGAGGACATGAGGGAACTGAGGAAGCGGAGGCGTTTGCCGTTGCGCTGTTTCATTTTTACGCTCGGCTTACTTGTCGCGACGAATGCTGGATTCGCGCGAACCCAGCGGACGTTATTGCCTCCGGCTAGCCCGTCGGCAGCCCCAATCAAAGCCAACCCACAGGATGACTTCATCAATCTCAAGCCGGCCGCTGATCTTGCGTTGCGTCCAGACGGGGAGCGTAAGGCTGGGGCGCTGACACACTTTGTGGAAGGCATGGCATTCGAAGAGAACGGCGAGATGGATCAGGCGCTGGAGGCATATCGGAAGGTGCTCAATGTCGATCCTGGTCAATCGGAACTCGCCTCGCGTGTTGCCGGCTTGCTCATACGCCAGGAGGATTTTCCTCAGGCAATTGATGTCCTCAAAGACTCGATTAAGGCGAACCCGAGCAATGCCGAGCCTTACCGGCAGCTGGCTGTCATCTACGCGAAGTATCTCAAGAAAACTGATCAGGCCATTGAGTATGCCAATCGCGCCATCGCACTGAATCCGCGAGACATAGACGCTTATCATCGGCTCGTGGAGATCGAGCTGGCTGCCGGCGAAGAAAAAAAAGCGCTCGAAGTTTTGGATCGCGCCGCAAAAGTTCGCAGCGACGACGCGAATTTCTGGATGCGCCTTGGGAAACTCTACGCAATCATCCTTTACAAACCCGATTCGCCGCCGAAACCGGAGGAATTAAAACGGATCAACGAAATTTTCAAAAAAGCAACCGAACACGCGAACGACGACCCCGCAATTCTCAAAGATGTGGCCGATTACTACGCATCAACGCAACAGCTAAAAGAAGCGATTCCACTTTATCTGCGCGTACTTGAAGTACAGCCTGATGACGCCAACGCGCGCGAAAAATTGGCCACTGGTTTCATTTTGACAAACCAGCGCGGCAAAGCCGTTGAGATGCTCGAGCAAATTATCAAGGAGCATCCCGAGAAATATCAGCCGTATGATTTGCTGGCACAGGTTTTGGACGACGAAGCGCGGTCCCTTCAGCGCGAAAACCGACTGGATGAAGCGAAAGGGAAGTTTGCCAAAGTAGCGGCGAACTACGAGCAGAGTCTGCTCATTAACCCCGACCACGCCGGTACCTATGTGCGCCTCGCGGAGCTGCTCCTAGGGCCACTTAAAGATCCTGAACGCGCGGTAAACTTTCTGGCTGAGGCGCGTCGCCGGTTCCCGGGGGCGCCAGAAATCGTGTACTATCTGGGGATCGCTCAGAGAGAAGCGAAACAGACTCAGCAAGCGGTCGCCACGTTTGAGGAGGCGCTGCACGAAGCAGAGCTTGATCAAGACGACGAAATCGTAAACGCGAAATTCTACTTCAACTATGGGGCAACAGCCGAACAGGCGGGTTTGTATGACAAAGCGGCTGACTTGCTTCGCAAATCAATCGCGCTGGATCCGGCCAACGCGGGGGAGGCCTATAACTATCTCGGTTACATGTGGGCGGACCACAACATGCATTTAGATGAAGCTGAAGAGATGATTAAACACGCGCTCGAACTGGAACCAAACAACGCTTCTTATCTCGACAGCCTCGGTTGGGTTGAGTTCCGAAAAGGCAAATTCGATCAAGCGCTGGCCGACCTGCTTCGCGCCGCGAAGAACATGAGCCGCGGCGATCCGATTGTATTCGAACACATCGGCGACACGTATTGGAAATTAGATCGTCTGCCACAGGCGGTAGAATCGTGGCAAAAAGCCCTGACGCTCGATCCGCAAAACAAAGAACTCGCAAACAAGATTAATAACACCAAGACAACTATCGGCAAAGGTTCCCCGGCAAAAATGAATCCTACTCAGTGAGGACAAGTCTAAAAGATCAGGCCGGCGGATGAATACGTACATGACGGAATATCCAACACCCTGGCAGCGCAAGACGATGTGGGCGGCCTTAACCGCTCTTTTCGTTGTTTTCCTTTTCGTCATCCTAGGCGCGGCGATCTGGGCCGGCGCCAACGTCATCAGTTTTCTGCAGCCGATTTTAATCCCGGTGGCAATCGCGATGATTCTTACTTACCTCCTCGACCCGCTGGTGGCGAAAATGTCTCGAGGAACTCTCAGTCGCACAAAAGCAGTCGCTTTTCTTTTCGTCATCGCGTTCCTTGCGCTCGGCGGGCTGCTTGCCTGGATCGTGCCAATGATTTCAGTGCAAAGCGCAAACTTCGCGAAGGAAGTTCCCAACTACACAGAGCGAGCTCGAGATCGCATTGTTGATCTAATCTATCGCTTTGACCAAACGTTCGGGTTGCCTGGCGGAACACATGGAAAATCTCCATCGACGAGACTAACAAACTGGCTGATTGGCACTCCTTCGCCTTCTCCTTCTCCACAACCCGCGGCAAGCCCTTCCAAAGAGGTTGCGCCTTCGCCCGCAAGCGAGACCATCGGACCAAGCGAGCAAAAACTCAGCAGTGTCGAGCGTCAGCGCATCCAAGCGTATGTCGAAAAACAAATGCCGAAAATGGAACAGGCGCTTCCGACACTCATGGGAAAGTTTTGGCAGATTTTGAAGAAGAGCATCGGCGGCTTTCTTGGAGTCGCAGGGTTCTTGCTCAGCCTTGTCTTGGTTCCGATCTATTTATTTTTCTTATTGAAAGAAAAACCGCGAATCGAGGAGAGATGGAAAGATTATCTGCCGCTACGCGCGTCGCCGCTTAAAGATGAAGTGGCGGAAGTCTTATCGCAGGTCAATTCCTACGTTGTTGCCTATTTTCGAGGGCAACTGCTGGTTTGTCTCGTGGACGGCATTCTCATTGGCACTGCGTTGACGCTTTTCGGGCTTAATTTTGCGCCGTTGATTGGAGTAATGGTCGTCGTCCTCACAATGGTGCCGTACATTGGCATCATCATCTGCTGGGTACCGGCGGTTCTCATTGCTGCGTTTCAATGGGGCGATTGGCTGCATCCAATCGGTGTAACACTCATCTTCATCGTAATACAGAACTTAGAAGGCATTTTCTACGCGCCGCGCATCGTGGGAAATTATGTGGGCCTGCACCCGATGACGGTGATTGTGTCGATCTTTGTCTGGGGCCTTTTGATCGGAGGCGTGCTTGGTCCGCTACTGGCGGTCCCGTTGACCGCAACAATCAAAGTTCTACTCGCGCGCTACGTTTGGAGCCGACGCTTGCGGGAGGAGGTAATGGAATCCATCGAAGAGGTTCCTGTAGTCGAAGAATCCGAGGCAGCGACACACTCTTAGATGAGGGCGAGTCGAGAGTGCGCGCGATGATATTTTTATCAAGCACGGAGACAGGAAGCGAGAATGGCGGAAAAGATCGATACTGCCAGGTACGGGCGAATCGGCCAGTTATTCTCCGATCTTGAGTCTCTCTTGCGAAACAAATTCCCGTCTCACCGTTTCATCTTTTTAATTGTCGCCGTCATACTGGCTGGTTTGCTGGCCATTATTCTCAGCAATTACACTCCAAGACTGTACAGAGATTGGCGTCAAAAGCGTTTGCTGGATGCGGCAGCTTCGCTGCTCCAGGAGCAAAAATTTGATGAAGCGGCACGAACGGCGTACGAGGTCGTAAAAGTGCGCCGAGATTCTTTGGCAGCGTATTATATTCTGGCGGAAGCGACCGAGAAGCAGAACCTTGAGGAAACCGTGTCATGGCGCGCACAAATTGCTCGCTTGCTCCCAAACGATCTGGATAGTCAACTCAATCTCGCTTCGGCGGCGTTGCGCTTTGGGCAAATTGATCGTGCGCGAGAGGCGCTCGATCATATTTCGCCCAGAGATCGGGACAGAGCCGCATTTCACGTCGTCGCAGGATGGCTAGCCCGCGCGCAGGGGAATCTTGTTGAGCAAGAGAAACAATTCGCTGCTGCAGTACAGAGGGAGCCTGGTAACGATCTTTACCAGTTTAATCTCGCTGTTCTGCAGATTCATTCCGCCGATGCGGGAAAAAGCACAACAGCCCGCGAGAGCCTCGAGCGGCTCAGCAAGGTCGCACCGTTTCGAACCAGCGCGCTGCGAGCATTGTTGAATGACGCCGTGACGCACAACGACCTCGCCGCGGCGGACAATTATGCGCAACAGCTTCAGATGTCCCCGGAGGTCACATTCATCGATTACCTGCTCTGTCTGAACTTCTATCGAAAACTCGATGAAAAAAAATTTCGGCTTCTGCTGGAACGAGTGAAGCCATTTGCTGCCCGCGATTCGTCCGACCTCACCTCGCTTATGAACTGGATGAACGAAAATGGACTCGCTGCCGACGTGGCCAAATGGGGCGATAAGTTGCCACCGGAAAAACTCATTTCGCCACCTGTTTCCATCGCCGTCGCCGACGCATATGCGAGCATAAAGAACTGGTCTCGCCTTAAGCGCTGGATCCGCAGCGGCTCTTGGGGCGACGCTGAATACTTGCGCCTGGCATATCAGGCGATCGCGACGCGACGATTGCAACAAAGCGCCGAAGACGAATTTCGAGCGCTTTGGTTCTCGGCAGAACAAGCGACAAACGACCGGCCGGAGCGCGAGCTCGACCTCGCACGTCTCGCTTCAAAATGCAATCTAGAGGCAGAATCCGAGCGACTGTGGTCGCGCGTCGCAAATAATCCGCCAACGCGCCGTGAGGCGTTGGACGCATTGGGCCGCCTCTATCGTACAAATAATAATCTTGAAAAGCTCTACGACGTTCTCCAACGGTTGCACGAAAGCTCTCCTAACGAGGCGCCCATCACAGCCAATCTCGCCAGGCTCGGTCTCAACCTCGAGCAAAATATCGAACGCTCGCATCAGCTTGCGAAAGAGGCGTACGATCGTGCGCCGGACGAGGTCAATTGCGCCGTAACCTATGCGTTTTCACTCTATCGCCTCCGCAGAATTACGGAAGGGTTCCAGATTATACAAAAACTGCCATCCGACCAGTTGCACGACCCGCATGCAGCCGTTTACGTCGCGCTGTTGCTGTTCGACGCGAATCAAATCGATGCAGCAAAGGATTACATCGCAGCTGCCGACGATGCGAAAATTTACGTCGAAGAAAAGAAGCTGCTCGATGAAGTAAGGGCAAAGCTCGCCAGCGCATCTGCCACTCCGACGCCGCCGGTTTCGCCATCGCCCGCTGAGTCAAGCCCGATACCGGCATCGACGTCAACGCCGTCGCCGTTGGAGCCGCGATAGATGATCCCGGCCGTCAGCATGTTTCAAATCCGGCATGGCCCATGTGAGCTACAAACCCTCGGCTCGCCGCGCCTTCTCCTCTTTCGCAATCGCTCTGGTCCAATGCCTGATGTCCCTGGAATCCATCTGGACGCGCTGCTCCAGCCGCGCATCGCGAAAACCTCGCTCCTCAATATCCAGCAGATACTGTTTTCGTGAAAGCAGTGTGCCGCGGCAAACGCGATCGCTCTCAGTAGCCTGCGGTTCTTTCCGAAGCCGGCCAATTAGATCATCGATAACGGCAGCAGGGACCTTGTGGCGCTCGCTAGGATAGATGTAACCGAACAAAACAAGGTGACTCAGGAGCACACGCCAGTCTGGGCCAAAGCGATGAACCAAATGCGGCCAATCGATTCTCTCTGCGCAGCTCTGAAGAATGTGCGCAATATCTGCGCCGTCGAACCGTTCGCGTTCCATAATGTACGCCTTCATCCATATCATCTCCTCCGGCGCACAAAGTTTCACGTGCAAGCCAAGCAATTCGTCATCGTGCGCCCGCTCGAACCACGAATCATCCACCTCGCACAGACCGTTGCCGGCACGAAAAATCAAATCGATGTAGTCCCGGCCGTGCCCTGCTTTAGCAAGCCAATGGGGGAATGTCTTTTGCGTCGTGTATCCGGCGCGGGCGAGGGCATCGATGGCTGCATCGACGTGATGCGGCCGAATATAGAGATCGAAATCTTTTGACCGGCGCGTAACGCCAGCATAGACCTCCACCACGTACGCGCCGCCGATCAAAAACGGCACGTTCGCCTCCTGCAGCATCATCATCGACCTACAGTGAAAATCGCTGGGACTCTCCCTCCCCGTCGTGTCTACCATTCTCTTTGCGGTCATCATCCATCTTAACACAATCGAAACGGCGAGCGCGTGCACGCAGGACGCGCCGCGACCCCGCATCCTCGTCGTCGCAGAGCTCGATCCTCTCCAAAAAGCGTCCATTAAGATTAGCGGTTTCGTTTCTTAAGCGATGGCTGAGCGAGCGTTACGAATCGCGGCAACCGCAGATATTCATTACGGTAAGCATTCGCGTGGGATGTTGCATGAAGCCTTTGCGGAGATCTCGCAAGGCGCCGATATCTTGCTGTTCTGCGGCGATCTCACTGATTACGGACTTCCCGAAGAAGCCGAGCAACTTGTCGCCGATATTCGCGCGTCCGTGAGAGTCCCAATGATTGCCGTTCTCGGCAATCACGATTTCGAATCGGGCCAATCAGAGCTTCTCTGCAGGGTTCTCGATGATGCAGGGGTAAACGTGCTGAACGGCGAAGCCATCGAGGTCGCGGGAGTCGGGTTTGCCGGGATCTCCGGTTTTGGCGGTGGCTACGGTCGGCGAATGCTAAACGCGTGGGGCGAACCGCTCATCAAACAATTCGTGCAAGAATCGATTTCGCACGCGGTTCGCTTGGAGCAGGCGCTCACTAAACTACAAACCGATCGGCGTATCGTGGTTCTTCATTACTCTCCTATCCGCGCGACATTACAGGGAGAAGACCCGGAAATTTTTGCTTTTCTCGGGTCCAGCCGACTGGAAGAGCCGATCAATCGGTTCCGCGTAACCGCTGTGTTTCACGGTCACGCTCATAACGGCATTCTCGATGGCAAAACTTCGACAGGCATTCCCGTCTATAATGTTTCAGCGCCAGCGTTACAGAAAACCGGAAAACCTTACCGCATCATCGAACTGTAGCGGCGGCATGGAGCAGCGCTTCCCCGCCACCACGCGCCACGCTTCGACATCGGCGCGGCTTTGTGTGGGCGAAACGCAACGTACGACTTTGATTGAATCAAAAACAACAAGCGAAAACGGCAGCTTAATTGAGTTCGCCAATTCGCGGCGCGCTGCAGGTGACATCTTCTTATAGAGCAAGCTCAAGTGAGGCTCGAGCTGGTAATCAGACGAATCCTGCGCAGCGTCACGAATAATCTCATTCAAGCGACTCAATTTCGCGTTCAACCGAAATTGCACGAAGAGCGTTTTCGTAAACTCACTGGAGTGACTGATCTCGAGCATTTTCGCTTCAATTCGCCCGGAGCAAGCAGCAGCTTTCGCAATCGCTTTTTCGGCAACATCAAACCGGTGCAATCCAACATGGATAGTCATGTGCGGCTCAAAAACAGGCGCGTCATATCGCCGTGCAAGATCATTGATTAAGTTCTGAAAAAAGCTGTACGCCGGCTTGGCCGGAATTAACCAGTAGGTCATCGCTGGCTTTTTCATCTCTGAGGAATACGCTCCGCTTCATAACATGGGTTTTCAAAGCCCAACATCTAGTAAACTTCGCCTTCGATGTTAAAATCGCGTCGTGCCAACTAATGTTCTGGGAACCGAACTTAAATGTTGCTGTCGCAATCCGATGACCGGCTTTTATCGCGACGGCTTTTGCCGCACCGGCCCGGATGACATCGGGTTGCACACGGTATGCGTGAAAGTCACGCAGGAGTTTCTTGACTTCTCGGTCCTCGATGGAAACGATCTAGTCACGCCGCGTCCGGAGTGGGGCTTCCCCGGGCTAAAGCCTGGCGACAAATGGTGCGTGTGCGTCACGCGCTGGAAAAATGCCTTGGATCACAATCGCGGCGCGCCTGTCGACCTTGAAGCGACTCACGCCTCCGCGCTCGAATTTGTCACGTTGGAAGAACTAAGAGCTCACGCGCTGAAGACGTGAGCTTCTAAGCCAATCTCTGCATCCCTTCGGCGGTCAGAGACCGCCGCTACAATTTCCTCTCTGGAAAACCGACCGGATCGCGCTCACCATATCGGCGAATTGAAACTGCCGTTTAGTCTGTTTCTCGCGCTGCGGTATCTGAAGCCGAAGAGGACATTTCTGTCGATCATCAGTTTGATTTCGGTCCTCGGCGTGATGCTTGGTGTCACCGTGCTCATTCTCGTGATCTCAGTGATGACCGGGTTCGATCGCGAGCTGCGCCAGAAAGTGATCGATTTCGACGCGCACATTCTCGTGAGCACGGAAGATGTCTTGCATGATTGGCGAACGCTCAAAGCAAAGATCGACAAGACGCCGGGCGTGGTTGCAACTGCACCGTATGTCCAGGGACCGGTGATCGTGGAGTCTCAAAACCGCCGGCTCGCGCCGCTGATTCGCGGTATCGATCCCGCGGAGGAAGAGAAAGTGATCCCGCTGCGAAAATTCATTAAATACGGCAAGCTCGATCTGGAAGGCGAATCGACGGTGCTCGG
>Ga0209474_10001612_pt1 | contig 21725 bp, 17 predicted proteins | sample GraSoiAngelo_145_FD_185902 | JGI IMG/M metagenome (GOLD analysis project Ga0209474, IMG submission 185902) | Grasslands soil microbial communities from the Angelo Coastal Reserve, California, USA - 14_1009_05_20cm (SPAdes) (version 2) | ecosystem: Environmental > Terrestrial > Soil > Grasslands... | reverse complement strand
AATATTTCAACGAGTGCATCCGAGGTTTATCAGAAGCAAAAAATCGTGATTCACTTCTCGCGCTGAAGCCAAGAAACGTCGAGCTAAAAGCAGATTCCTCACCGCTGAAGCGCTTCGGAATGACATCGGTTTATTTTGGTGGTCGCGTCATCTCCATCGCCCATATTGCCGCCGGGCGCATGTACATTGACGCCCGGTAGTGTCCGGTTTTGTCCCACGCCTCAGGAGTACGGAACCAATATCCCTCGGTCTCGTATGTCGTGTGGTACACACCCCAGGCGGTTTTGTAGCCTTCATCTTTCAAGCCTTCACTGAGCATGAGCGCCGCCGCGCCGAAAGTTGTGCCGGTCCAGACTTCCTGCACTTGTTCGTTGCTCGTGACCAGTGAGCCATCGGGAGCGATTCCATTCACAGCGCCCAAATTCCCATTTTCAAATTTCATCACGTTAAACTCAAAGATTTTTTTGGTGGATTTGACCTGCATGTCGCGCGGAACCAAATCCCCTAGCCCGGTCATGTTCGCATACCACTGCCCCGCGAGTTGGTCAGCCTGAATGTCATCGCGATATTCGCTCTGCGTGTCATAGCGAAAATATTCACCGGTCCAAAGCTTGTCGATATAGGTCTTCTGCCCTTTCGCGAACCAGTCATGATATTTCGCCGCCGCCGTATTGTTGCCCAAAGCTTTCGCGATTTCCTCAGCAGCGCGCAGTGATGCCAGCCACAACCCGCCGCAGTAGGCGCTTTCGCCGTGCACAATCCACTCGTCATAAGTCTGATCGGGATAGTTATCGCCCTGCGGCAGTCCGTCGCCAGCCCGATCGTATTGACGAAGATGCTCCAGCGCTTCCTGCACTGCCGGCCATGTGTAACGCAGGAATGCGACATCTTTCTTCCCGGTGAAAACGTAATCGCGATAGATCATCAACACGAATTTGCTGTTCAGGTCTTTCCAGTCATTAGTGTTTTGCCAGCTAAATGCATTGGGCAGCTTGAACGGATCCTCCTCAGGGACTCCCAAATCATGAGGCACTGCGCCTTTTGCCTTTCGTAAGCGTAATTGCAGTGATTGCGTTCGCTGCGACTTCCAAATCCAAGCATATTTATCCGTCAGATCTTGCGGAACTGTGTCTGCGAACAACTTCAACTCCAGTTTGTCCAGATCAGGCCAGAACTTTATCAGCGGCATCGATCCGTAGAAGCGCACGTCCAGCGTGGCGTAGTACGGATAATCGAAACACTCCATGAAGGCGAAGCTCTCCGGACTTTGAGCCGTAGCCCCGACTGGGCGGCCCCAGAACGATCCCCCATCCGTCAAAATGTAAAGCTCATTGAAAAGCTCGCCGCGATACCAGAGCGGTTTGCTTTCATCATTCACATACGGCGCTTGCCATGCATCAATTTCATTGCTCCACCGCATGGCGCTCTGCAAGCCATCTTTCGCGATCTTCCAGGCATTGCTTCCGGTGGTGCCGTAAAAATTTGTGTAATGCCGGTACCATTTGCGCCCGCCGCCGAATTCGACGACCGGCATGTCCCACGCAATTGTCATTGGCACCACGCGTTTTTCCCCCGGCTGCAATGTAAAGCGTACGGCAATTGCCGCCGCCAAAGGCTCACCACTGCTGATCCACGTCTGGTTGTCGTTGGGCAAACGGCCATCTTTCGAAAAAGATGTCCATACCTGGCCGGCAGCGTCCGGAGCAAACGTCGTCTGATAACTTATATCCACGCCCGCGGACTGCACTGAAGCGATCGCCCACTGGCCATCCGCATCTTCCTGGACACCTTTCGGATGTACACGGTCGAAGACAATTCCCTTCACATGCCCACCCACCGCGCTCTCATCCACGAAGCGATCGTTGTTCCCGGTATTGATGGCGCCTTTCAGGTCGTGCGAAAAATCACGGAACCACCCCTGCATGTTTGTCCATGAGAGCAGAATTGAAACTGTGACGGGTTTGTCGGTCGGATTCTCGGCGTGCCAGCGATACACGGCAACCGGATAGCTGCTTTCGCGGTAATTGTTCGGAAGCACAGGAGAGAACTGTTCGAGAACGACGTGCGCGGGAAATTTTTCCCAGTTGTAGTCGTACCAGGACTTGGGATAAAGCGCGTAGTAATCTCCCGCGCCAGCGGGATAATCCCATTTCCACGATTTCAGCTGTCCATTCTCAGGATGCGCCGCCGTCAGCACCTGAGCAACGCTGTCGCCGCCCTCGGATTTCTGATACATGGCGAATTGGTTCGCCCATACCGTTTGATATTTGTGGACCCCGGCTTTGATGTGCCAGCGTGCGAAGTCTCCGCGATAAGTTCGTGAAAAAGTACCGGAGCCGAAGCCCCCTACGGGAGCGCCCTGCCAGTAGCCGTCATCGATCATTCCCGACGGATCCAGCGCCGGCTTGCGCCCTCCCGCATTCTCAAGCGGCTGCCCGATGCCGCGCTTCCACGCCGCTTTAGGAATGCTGTCACCGGCAAAAACAAAAGGCGTGAAAGTGACCAGGCACGAAAACAGCAGGCCCGCTGATATAAGACGCGCTGAAAATTTCACCAGATCCTCCGACTTGGGTCATCGCAACAGTTACCGAGAAAATGAAATTCTATATTCGTGAGTTCAGAATACAAGTTGGACACCGGGAACCCGGGCAGTTCCGGCAAACACGTTGCATAAACAGGCATCGGTTTGTTGCTATCGCACTATGCGGTTTCGCGGGCCAGGAGTGCCTCGTGCACGCACTATAATCGATCTATTCCACCGTGATCCGGATAATTCTGCTCCTGCTCATCGCTTGTGCCACGAATCTGTGGGCGCAGTTGCCGCAGTTCAAAGATGTTTCGCGCGAAGTCGGCCTCACTATTCCTCACATTTCCACTCCCGACAAGCAATACATTGTCGAGTCAATCAGCGGCGGAGTTGGGCTGATTGATTGCGACAGTGATGGCAAACTCGACCTCGTGGTAGTGAACGGGTCAACCATCGACCATAATCGCCAGGGCGGCGATCCTATGATTACGCTCTACCACCAGGACGCAGATTTCAACTTTTCGAACATCACGCAATCGGCAGGGCTAACTCGCGAAGGCTGGGGAATGGGTGTGGCCGTGGCGGATTATGACAATGACGGATTGCCTGACATTTACGTAACCGGGTACGGCGGCAACGCACTGTATCGCAACCTCGGCAATTGCAAATTCGAAGATGTGACCGACAAAGCCAAAGTCGCAGCAGGCGGTTTTAGCACTGGTGCGGCATGGGCGGATTACGACCGAGATGGCCATGTGGACCTCTTCGTTTCGCGCTATGTACATTTCGATATAAACAAATTTCCGACATTTGGCAGCGATGAAAAGACTTGCCGCTTCAAGGGAATTCGCGTGCAGTGTGGACCTTGGGGAATGCAGGGTGAAACCGATCTACTGTTTCACAATCGTGGCGATGGCACGTTCGAAGAGGTTTCGAAGAAAGCCGGCGTGGACGATCCTGATCGTTACTATGGCTTGGGTGTTGAATGGGCGGATTACGATGACGACGACTGGCCTGATCTCTACGTCGCAAATGACTCCGGCCCGAACTATCTCTATCGCAATAAGCACGACGGAACATTTGAAGACGTGAGCATGCTTGCCGGAATCGCCGTGAGTGCAGACGGACTGCAGCAAGGCTCAATGGGTGTGGACTGGGGAGACTATCTGCACGATGGCCACATGGGAATGTTCGTCACGAATTTCACCGAGCAGCCTGACACGCTTTATCGCAACTTGGGCAAGCGCGAATTTAGTGACGTGACCTGGCCGGCCAAGATAGCGCAGCCGACTTACATGAATGTTGGATGGGGCACAGGGTTTGTGGACTTTTTGAATTCTGGCCTGCTGGACATTTTCATCGCGAATGGGCATGTCTATCCACAAATGGACCAGATCGCCGGGGCAGCTCGTTACGCGGAGCCGATGCAGCTTTTCCGCAATAAAGGCGATGGCACATTTGAAGACATTTCGAGCGTGCTTGCGGAAGTCCCCGATGCCTCTCGCCGCGGCGCCGCTTTCGGTGACCTAAACAACGACGGCAACGTAGATGTGGTGGTACTCGATATGGATGGCCCTCCGCAGCTGCTTCTTAATGTGACCTCAAACCACAATCATCGCGCCCTGTTTAAACTCGTGGGCACAAAGAGCAACAGGATGGCTGTCGGCGCGAAGGTTGCGGTCAGGGCTGGCAAGATCACGCAAACCGCAGAACTGCATGCGGGCGGAAGCTATCTCTCGAGCAACGCTCCGCGGCTGCACTTCGGGCTTGGCAGCGAAGCGAAAATGTCTGAAATCGAAATTCGCTGGCCGATGGGAGAAACAGAAGTTTTGAAAAACATTTCCGCGGATTTCATTTACACGATTACCGAAGGCAAAGGCATCACCGATAAACAGGCTCTCCCGCCCGTGCAGTAGTCCAACGAAGTCGAATTACGCCAAGACCTGATCGAGCAACTGTCCGACCGCCCGCTGCGCTTCGAGAATTGAACAGCGGTGGTCCATGATTCCCGCTAGGTCAGTGTTTGCAAATGCAATTCTTCCAAACGGCTCAGCGCGAAGAATGTCTCGTTGCGCCGGTTTGCCGTCTTTGCCAAAGAAAAATCCCGGCTGCGGGTTCAAATATGCGTGGCCCCAGCGATTCAAAATTAGGCCAGCGATGTCGCGCTTGGCATCAAATCCAGTTCGCGCAAACATGTCGGTGAACTGCTGGAAAATCTTGCGTTCGTATTCGGCGAAAGAAGTCGATAAAAGCTCGCCACGCCCTCGATGCCCCTGATCGGCAATCGGCATCCCCGGATACGAAAAAAGCACTTTCAGGTTCAGCACAATCGGCGAGTCCGGGCTAAGTGTCGGCGAGTCAGCCCCGATCAGCGCTGTTTTTCTAACTTCCGTGTAGTTACCAATTCCTTCAAACCAGCGGAATCCGTTCAAACCCATTTTGTACAGGAACCGCCAGTTGCGTAATGCGACGTTCACCATCATGCACGGCGAGCGATAAAACTGTGTGTAAGCATCGCTATGTGTCTGCGGCAAATCTTTCACAATGTGTTTCGTCGTCCAGCACCCGCCTGCCATTACTGCGCTGCGCGCCTTTACGCGGTAAACCTGCTTCCCGCAGGTATAGACCACATCAACAAAGTTCGATTTCGCAGGATCGCCATCATGCTTGACCCACACCGCAGTCGACTTTAGCCGAATGCGCACGGGCGAGCCGGCGCGATCGAGTAATCCAAAATTCACCTTTCCCCGGGAAACATCTTCAAGAGTGTTCGCGCCCGAAATTGAATCTGGAATCAGAGTCTTCACCATCAGCCGTGCAATTCCCGTGTTGCCGCCGGGAAACATCTGATCAGTGTCATCGCTCTCCAGCGGACGAAGCAGGTCAGCCGCGTAATCCGCGTACGCTGAAAGCACATCCGGTCCGAGGCCCGACCCGCCGCCCTCGACCGGGGAAAGAAAAGTTCGGATCGTCTCTCGGCTGATGCCGTAAAGATCAACCATGTGATCTTCCAAAGTGATGCCATCGAGTCGTCGTGAAACTTCATCCCCTTCATACTTGGGCCGCGGATCTGGCTTTTGCGGACCAGCACGCCACTTCAGCAATTCCGACCGCACCGCATCTGAAATCGGCGCACCTTGCAGTTTCTTACCCCATGGATCGGTCAACCACACTCCAGGTCTCTGGCCAAACTTCGCGCCAAAGTAAAATCCGTAACTGGCCGGTTCGCTTCCGACCATGTCGTATGGAGTGCGGCTCAGCGGCAATGCAGAATCCGTGCCGCCCCAGGTTTGGTATTCCAGCTTTGGCGAACTCAGTCCGATGGATTCGTAAAATCGCGCTAGAAAACTGTGAGGATATTGCTGAAAAAAAACTGCAGAGCCCTGGTGCGCAATCAACCGCTGACCATCAACCATGAACTCATTGCGTTTGGCTTCGCCGCCGAAGATCGGATGATTGTCGAGCACCAAGCATTTGCTTCCACTTCCCGACTGCCGCATGAAAAACAATGCAGCTGCCAATCCGCTGATTCCGCCGCCTACAATGACGCAGTCGTAGGTCTCGCCGGTGTCGATCACCTTCGCTGGCAACGTTTCGAAATCGCCATTTCGAATCCCGTGCCCGCTTTGGACGATCGAATATGTATTCCCGTTTGAACTGCTGTAATCCCCTACTCCTCCATAGCCGGTCCAGTCCTCTTGCGAGAGAAGTTGCGCGGGACTAACGCCGCTCGTTAATAAAGCACCGCTAGCTATCAAGGTTGAATTCAGGAAATCGCGGCGCGAAATCGGCTGCCCAAGGCCTAAAGCTCGATCTTCAGCTTTTAGATTTCTTCGAGAATTGCTCATTTTGTTTGAAGAGAGTCCCAGTATCTTAACGCGGAATCCGCGCCGCCCACTTAGATGGGAAAGATTTGTTCGATTTTATAGCCGAGGTGCGGGAACGCAGATCGCAGCGCGGCTGCAATCCAAGTCGATAACTGCGCCTCGAACCCTGACCTAGAATCCGGGGGCGGCTTCCAAAGTGTGGTCACAAGCGCCATTGACCGGCTGCGTAGGTAACGTCGGCGGGGTCAATAGGGGAGGTGTGCTTGAGAAATCAAAGAACTCCATCATGTTGTCCGCATTTGCATCGCGCAAAGTAAGTGAGGGCACATGGAATGTGTCTTCAATCAGGCGCAGGATCGAAGTGAAATCACGTGCCGTATGCGAGACAAAGCTCGGCCGCACCCACGGAGAAAATACGATCATCGGCAGACGAAAGCCGCTTTCATTGAAGTCGCCGGGGTACGTTCCCGCAGGCATAATAGGCGCGATTGAATCTGGCTTAATTTCTCGGGCCGGCCGCGCGTGATCATACAAACCGCCTCCCTCGTCGTAGGTCAAGATGAAAGCCGAATCGGGCCATGAGGGGCTCTTAATCAATGCATTAGCAATGCTCGCTACTTTTGCTGCGCCATGTTGAACGTTATTGCCGGGATGTTCGTCGTCAGCCCGTTCAATAAATGCGACAGCAGGCAAAGTGCCGTTCTTCACATCTGTAAACCAGTTCGCAATCGGTACTACTTTAGACTGCGAAGCATTCGAATTGCTCTGATAAATTGCGAACTGCGTAATGAAAGCTCCAGAAAGCGCGCCCTGATAGTAATAGCGCCAGCTGACGCCAGCCTGATCAAGATGATCGAAAATGGTCGGCTGCGTGAACCCTCCCGACGGAGGCGACACTGGTGAGATATTTCCGAATGAGGTTCCGGTAAAAAGGTACATACGATTCGGTATAGTGCGCGTTAGTATCGGGGAAAAGAAGCGGTCGCTCGTAGCGAATCTGGCAGCGGCTGTGTAGTAGTACGGAAAGTCACTCTGATCGTAGTACCCCATGGCACGAGTACCATATGGATCGATCGTGGAATTAAACGCCACGCCAGCACTCTTTACAAACCCATCCATCTTTCCGTAATCCACGTCCTGATGGCTGAAGCCCCAACCTACGCTAAGCCCCTCCGTGCATACGGTTCGGTAATGATAGGGTTGCACCGGCTGCCCCTGCGAGGTCATTAGAGATGTATTCGGATCCAGCCCATCCACATCGTTCGGCAGACCCAGGGAAGCCTTGTACTGACCCAGCACTCCGAAATAACTGTCAAACGATCGGTTTTCCTGCAGGAAGAAGACAATGTGATGTAATTTCGATAGTCCATTGGAAGCAGCGGTCACAGTGATACTGGACTGATTGTTGAATATTGTGCCGGTACTGTCCTGGGCCTGAATCGTTAAAGAATGCGCTCCCAGAGACACGTTACTTACATACTGGTCCAGAATTGCCGAATTCGGAATGTTGACGACATTCACTCCATCGATGAGCAGCTTCATCGACGTCACCGGGTTCGAATCAGTGGCCGCCGCAACCACGTGAAACGGCAGACTCACCACTGCGCCGCTCACCATTGAGCAGAGCGTAACCGTCTGGTTGGCCGGGTTCAAAGCACAAGGCGGCTGCATCACTACCGGCACATTTTTCCTAAAGATCGTCTTTGTTGAATCTATGGCGGAGATTGAGATCGCGTGATGTCCAACAGGCATACTCACCGTCGTGTCCACCGTGGAAGCGTTTACTTTATAGGCAAGCTGGTTATCCACGTAGACCCACATTGTAGTGACTAGATTTGAATCGGTGGTTCCGGCCACCACGTGCACCGGGCTTTGAACCAGGTCGTTTAAGGCCGGCGTACATATGGTCACGGAGGGATTGGTAGTGTCTAGCGGACAAGGTGAGGAAGCATACCCGAAAACTGGAAGAGAAAGCACAAACAACGCGATTCGGATGGCGGGCGAGAAGCGACGGCAGCTCATAAGCAACTCCAGCCAGCAAAGATGTTCTATTCAGAGTGGGTTTATTGTTTTAGGGTTGGCTTCTAAGGCCCTCCTACATTGTTCCTGGTGCATTGAACCAAAATTCGAAACTATTTTTCCGATCAATGACCCCAATATGGCTAAAAACCGGGTGCCTTTTCCCTATTGTTGTCGCATATGCCGTTTGTAGGTTGCGCGGGAAGGCTCGGCGGGGTAAGTAAGCGCGGCGCACCTGAGAAATCAAAGAATTCCATCATGTTGTCGGCATTCTTGTCGCGCAAGGTCAACGGCGTTACATGAAAAGTATCCTCGATCAGACGCAGAATGGACGTGTAGTCGCGCGCAGTATGAGAAACGAAGCTGGGCTTCGCCCAAGGTGAAAACACAATGAGCGGTACACGAATTCCAGTTTGGTTGAACGCCCCCGGCTTGTTTTTCGACGTCAATTTTGGAGCGAGCGAATCCGGCTTCACCTCTCTCGCCGGCCGCACGTGATCATAAAGACCGCCGCCCTCGTCATACGAAAGGATGAGCGCCGAATCTTTCCACGACGGGCTGTGGATAAGCGCATTAATGATGTTCGCCGCGTCCGCTGCTCCCGCCTGAATATTGGCGCCAGGGTGCTCATCGCGAGCGGAAGGCGAGGCTCGCTCTATAAAAATAACAGACGGCAGCGTGCTGTCGTTCATGATGTCACTAAACCAATTCGCAATTGGCACAACTTTCGCCGAATCAGTTTTATAAATCGAAAACTGTTGAATGAATGCTGAAGACGCGCCGTCCTGATAATAGTAGCGCCAACTCACGCCTGCCTGATCCAGGTGCGCGAAAATCGTCGGTTGCGTAAAACCTCCGCTCGGAGGGGTAGGGGGAAATGCGTTCCCAAACGAGGTCCCGGTGAACATATACAGGCGGTTTGGCACGGTATTGGTGAGCGCCGGGGAAAAGAAGCGATCGCTGGTGGTAAACCGGGCTGCCGCCTCGTAGTAGTAAGGAATGTCTGTCTGATCGTAATAACCCATCGCTCTGGTCCCGGTGGGATCGATGGTTGAAGGAACGGAGGTTGTGGTTAACATAAATCCGTCCATCAGCCCGCCGTCGACATCCACGTGAGCTTCGTCCCACGCCGGACTCAGGTTTTCTGTGCACACGGTTTGATAATGAAACGGGTGTACCGGCTGGCCTTGCGTGTTGTTCAACGTAGTATTCAGGTTCAACCCGTCCACATCATTCGCCAGTCCTTCAGAAGCTTTGTACTGTCCGAGCATGCCGAAGTAACTGTCAAAGGATCGGTTCTCCTGCAGAAAGAAGATGATGTGGCGCAGGTTCGATAAGCCGTGTGAAGCATCCGTCACACTAACATTTAGCACTTTGCTAAACGGTGCGCTCTTGTTGTCCTGCGCTTGTACTGATATGGAATGAGATCCCACTGTCAGATTGCTCACATAAAGATCCAGGATTGCTGAATTCGCGATACTGCCTTTGCTCACGCCATCAATGACCAGCTTCATCGAGGTCACCGGATTTGAATCCGTTGCCGCCGCGACCACGTGAAACGGCTGGCTTACTACCGAACCATTGACCACCGAACAGATAGTCACAGTCTGGTTTGTCGTGTTCAAAGCGCATGGTGGCTGCATCGATACCGGGACATCCTGCTTGAAAGTTGCTCCAGTGCTGTCCCATCCCTGGACTGTGATCCGATGATTTCCGGTAGATAGATTCACAAAAGTGTCCAGCGTGGACGCATTTACCTGGAAAGTAAACTTATTGTCGACGTAGACCTGCATCGCTGTAACCGGATTTGTGTCGGTGCTGCCCGCAACAACGTGGACCGGGCTCTGCACAAGGGCATTCGTCCCCGGCGTGCACACTGTAACCGACGGATTTAGTTGCCTTAGCGTGCAGGGAGCGGCATAGACATAGAGCGTCGACGCCAAAAGCACAACAATCCAAGTCAACAGCCGAGCAAAGAATCCCATTAAATTAGCTCCGGTCAGAAAACATCGGGTGAGGCTAAGCAGACGAAGAAGTGGTATTAAAAAGAGTAGATTTTCTGCTCAGGGGTTGCTTGCGCGAGGTCGATTCGTGCGGTATTTCCCTTATACTTCCGGTGTGCGTTCTGTAGCTCTGATCACGATCACGCTTCTCTTCCCTTCATTTCTTCTCGCCGTTAATAAAAACCCAGTCCCGGTTGCTCGGTGGTCTCAGGATGCCCCGAATTGTACCCTTCGCCAAGACTATGGAGACGGCCGTACCTACTACGGAATCTCAATTTCGGACTTTGAAATCATTCTCGCCGTAGACCGGCAGGAGTTGGAAAAAATTCATCACCGGGCGACAGCAATGCTGAGCGTGCTACTCACTTTCCGTTACAAGGGTGGCGGGCAATTGGAAGTTCAGCAAAACCGTTTTTCGCTTGAATTCGTTAAGCATCTTCAACTCATGAAAACCTCTTTGGATCCCGACGTCATGCTTCATCATTTGCAGGAAAACGTAGATGACATTACGGATGAAGTCGAGCGACACCAACTGCGCAAACATCCCGAAAATAAAGCGCAAAAGGAAGCCGAATTGCAAGCCCGGCTAAAGGACTACACGGAAATGATGGATTTCATCAGCACTCAGGGTCTACGTCCTGCGGTACTGAATCATTCAAATCCTGCGATCACCGGCTGGGTCTTTTTCAGCATAAAAGACCGCTGGATAGGGCCTTGGCGCAAGCCGGAACAGTTCATTTTGCGGGTACCGGTCCACAACCTCATGGTTGAATTCCCTTTCTTTTTACCTCCGCACACGGGAGCAGTTGAGCTACGCCGCAGGCCAGAGCCGCAACCGTAGACATTCCGCCAAGCACCTCGGATGATGATTACCAAGTAACGGTGGTCACTGCGCACCTTGATTACCGATGTAATCTATCTCGGCCTGATTCCGTGCTGACTCTAGGGGTCCGGAATTTTAAGATCGGGGTTACGTGTGACAACCCTTCACCAAACCCTGGGTCGTTACCTGATTGAGGCTGAGATTGGCCGTGGCGCAATGGGAGTCGTGTATCGCGCCTACGATCCTCAGATCGGTCGTCAGGTCGCGATCAAAACGATTTCGCTGAGCGGGCAGGAGTTCGCCGATGAGGGCGAATATCGAGCGCGGTTTTTGCGCGAAGTCCGTGCTGCGGGACGGCTATCCCACCCAGGTATCGTCACTATATACGACGCGGGCGAAGATCCTGACACCAACGAGCCTTACTTGGTCATGGAATTTGTGACCGGAGAACCGCTGAACCGACTTCTGGCGCGCGAGCGAAAGCTCCCTTTATCCTTGTCGCTCCAGTACGCACAAGAGATCGCAGAAGCGCTGGACTATGCCCATAGCCAGGGAGTGGTGCACCGCGACATTAAGCCCGCCAACATTCTGATCACGGAAGACGGTCACCCCAAGATTGCAGACTTTGGCGTCGCCTGGATGCATCAGGAAATTACGCAAGTGGGTGAAGTTGTGGGCAGCCCCGCCTACATGGCTCCGGAACAGATGAGTGGCAAGCAGGGCGACGCGCGCTCTGACCTGTTCTCATTAGGTGTCGTACTTTACAGCATGATCACCGGCTTTCGTCCTTTCCAGGGAAACAGCGCTAAGACAGTCGTGTTCAAAGTCATGAACATTGACCCGGTGCCGGTCACCAGTTTTCAAAGCAATGTATCGCCGGAGTTGGATGCGATTGTCTCCCGGGCTATTGCCAAAGATCCGGATGAACGTTATGCGAGTGGCGGTGCCTTGGCACGCGCAATTCATGAATTCCGCAGTTCTGAGCTCGCGCCGTCGGAGACTGCAACTTTTATTACTCCGTCGCTGCAAAGAGATTTACTGCACGCAACCAAACAAAATAGATTGAGGGCGAGTCGAATTCAGGTTTATTCGCTGTGGTCTGCAATCGGCGTTGTCGCCGCCGCAAGCATATTTTTTGCATGGCGGATGACGAGAGTACGAAATGTGCCGTTTCCCGCCCAGGTATTGGCGGAACTGCGATCACATCCTATCCACCCGCGCGAGCTTGCGCCTGCACAGACCGCAGTCAAAAAAGTTATAGCTCATAAGCCACGCGCACGCCGAAAAGATGTGCTGCCGGTCACATCAACAACGCCCGGCGCAACCGTCGAATCTGCCAAAGTTCAAGTGGAGATCCAGCATCATTTCAATGGCGCAAAGGCTTCCATCTGGCTGGACGACAAACTCGTTTTCGATGAAAATTTGCGCGGCGTAGATCAAAGACATCCGCTATTGCGCGCGTTGGAAGTCAACCAGGTTACTAAGTTCCAGTTCGCTCCTGGAAAACATGCGCTGCAGATACGCATCGTCTCGCCCGCCAACAACTACGATCAAATCGAAACTATTGACGCGGAGTTGACAGCAGGGTCTGAGCACGTTCTTTCGGTAAACTGCGACAAGCGGAAAATGCAAGTCGCCTTGCAATAAAAAAAGCAGCCCTCCCGGGCTGCCTTTTTGGACATTGAGAGAAGTTAGAACCGGAACTGCGGTCCGAACGTCACCCTCAAATTGTTAAACGTCCCGTTGCTGATGTACACCTCGTCTCCAGCTTCGAGACGAAGCCCAATTGGTCCCCAGAAACCTTCGAAACCTGCTCCTGGATACATCGCGAAATGCGTACCCCTTCCGCCTACGCTGCTAATCGCACTTCCAACCGTCCCCGGTGTAACCGCAGCCGAACTCGTGGTGAAGTTTAAAAAGCCAAGTTTTCCGGTAACAAAAAACTTGAATGGTCCCGGAGTTTCAAACTTCGGTCCGAAGAGTCCAGTCAGGGGCCGCACCCGAGTGGTGCTGAAACTGGTGCTCGCACAGTTGTTGCAAATGGTCGTGAAATTACGTTCGAAGTCGTAGTTCATTTCGCCTTCGAGCGCAACGTGACTGCTTACATGGAAACCAGCCCGGGCGCCAAACCCGACAAAGTTTGTCGTGCTAGAACCAGGCGAGAAGCGGAAATAGTCCGCGAAAATCCCTACGCTACCGTGGTTGTAATCGCCAACTTCCTGCGCCGCGAGCCATGAATGAGCTGCGATCATCAGCCCCACCATCGCCATCCACATGATCTTTTTCATCGAATACCCTCTCCTTATTCTCGAAATTAGTATTTCTGCTCGCGCCTTTCCCCAGCTTTCACAGGGCAGCAGGTTGAAAGTTGGATGCGACGCAGTTGGGAGCGGTTGGGCTTTGCACCTGCGCCGATACCTTAGATGATTGCGGGTAGGCGTTTTCTAAGGGCGAATCTAAAGCAAAGGCTTGTTATCGTGAGCCGCGAGGAAACGTGGCTATTTTGCCGGACCCGAGTCGCGGGCGCTGTGAGTTGTTTCCGCCGAATTGTTAGGCACCATCGAGATCACAATGTATTCGCGTTCTTTGTTGTCCATGTCCTCGACGCGCAATAACATTTTGTCTTTCTCTAAGCGGAACTGGGCTGTCTCGCCGACGGGCAGGAGGGCCGGATGTTTGTCATCTTTTGGCTGGACCGTGTACACCAGCTTATCGGTTTCAAGTATGTACTGTTGGCAAAGCAGCTCACGGGTCTTCATGTGCGAAGAGTCTGTCCCGATCATCTCGCCCGCTAAACTCTTGCCGTTCTTCTCGTCTGTTCCGCATTTAACGGATTCCATTTTCATCAGCCTGCCGCTCTGGTAGTGCTTCGGCTCTTTCGCGTAAGCGACAGTCGCTAACAATACAATCACCAGCAAGTAGTTACAGCGCATTTTTGAATCTCCAATTCGGTCCGTGGTTTCACGGCATCAACCATTCTGGCTAATAGGTGGCTTCATCAGAAGATTGCCTTCGTACGATTCCCTTCCGTAATCGGTAAATCCCTGTACGCTAGGTTGCGTAAACCTTTTACAAACGCGATTGCGTGCGCCGGTCTCGCATCTCTGATATCTTCCACCAGACGGATTCCTGAATGGAACAAGCGCTGGTAAACGCTCCGCCCGAACATTCGGATACTAGCTTTTTCGGCCATCCCCGCGGCCTCGCTACGCTTTTTTTCACCGAAATGTGGGAGCGCTATAGCTACTACGGAACGCGCGCTCTTCTCATTCTCTATATGACCGCGGGCCTCCAGACGGGGGGCATGAACTTCTCGGTGATGAAATCGGGAGCAATCTACGGTTTTTACACCGCGATGGTGTATTTGCTGAGCTTGCCGGGCGGTTGGGTGGCCGATCGCATCATTGGGCAACAACGGGCGGTACTCTTCGGAGGCATCCTGATCGCGGCCGGAAATTTATGCCTGGCTTCCCCTAGCTTAGCGGCGTTTTACAGCGGTCTAGCTCTGCTCATCTTCGGGACAGGTCTGTTGAAGCCAAACGTGAGCACGATTGTCGGACAACTTTACGGCCCGAATGATAAGCGCCGGGATGCCGGCTTCTCAATCTTCTACATGGGCATCAACCTGGGAGCTTTTTCGCCGTTGATCGTCGGCTGGGTAGGCGAAAAGGTGAATTGGCGGCTCGGCTTTGCGACGTCCGCAATCGGAATGTTGATAGGCGTCGTGCAATATCTGATTACGAGCAAATACCTCGGCGAAGCCGGCCGTCATCCCACTCGATCTGCAAGTCCGGAAAAAGATCGCAGCCAAAAACGTAATGCCGGCTTCCTTGCCGGCGCGGGAGTCCTCGCGTTTGTTGTGCTCGCCGCGCTGAATTCCAGAGGGACAATCCACATTACCGCGGAATCAGTTTCCAATGCCTTGGGTTGGGTTTTGCTCGCAATAGCAATTGCCGTGTTTGCCTGGATGATCCTGACCAAAGGATGGTCTACGACTGAACGAAAACGGGCCGCTGCGATTCTGGTGCTCTTCATCGCTTCGTGCGTTTTTTGGGGAGCATATGAGCAAGCTGGCTCCTCCCTCAATTTGTTCGCGGAGCGGAATACGAATCGACATGTTCTGGGCTATCAATTCCCTGCAAGTTGGTTTCAGTGGGTCCAGCCGCTATTTGTCCTCATGCTGGCTCCGCTGTTTGCATGGCTGTGGGTTAGATTGGGAAAACGTGAACCGTCCAGCCCCGCCAAATTTTCGGTTGGTTTGCTATTCGTCGGCTTGAGTTTTCTTGTGCTCGTCCCGCCGGCAGCACACACCGGCGTTTCCCCAAACTGGTTAAATTTTGCTTACTTTCTAAGCGTAGTCGGAGAGATGTGCCTGAGCCCGGTAGGACTCAGCGCCATGACCAAGCTCGCGCCGGCCAGAGCGGCAGGGTTCGTGATGGGAGTTTGGTTTCTGTCATTGAGTATCGGGAACTGGCTAGCTGGACGGGCCGGTTCGCTTTTTGAGTCAATGCCGTTGCCAAAGTTGTTCGGTATCAGCGGAGTTGTTCCGGTATTGGCTGCGGTGGTTCTCGCTTTGCTCATAAAACCCACAAAGCGGCTGATGTCGGGAGTCTCGTAATTCGAAACATAAAAACTAGGCGAGTTGAACTCGCCTCTCTTACACTTTAGGCTCCCTACCGTGGTAACTTTTAGCCTGCTGCCCCGCCGCAAGCAGTACAACGAAAAGAACTTTATGCCGCATCACACCTACTGCGGCCGGAAAAGGCAAGTTGACGGACGCGAAACGATCGAAGGGCGCCAAGCTCTCTGAGCCAGAGGCTATAGAGAAAGCAAAGCAGGGGGATGCAGAGGCTTTCGACTTCCTCTACCACCTCCACAAGCGTCGTGTCTATTCGTTGTGCCTGCGGATGACGGGCAACACCGCTTCTGCAGAGGACCTGACGCAGGAAGCCTTTCTGCAGTTGTTTCGCAAGATCGGAACGTTTCGCGGCGAATCGGCATTTTCGACCTGGTTGCATCGCATGGCGGTAAACGTCGTCTTGATGCAACTGCGAAAGAAAAACTTGCCGGTGGTTCCAATTGAAGAGACCACCGAAGGCGAAGAAGAGGGCACGATCCGAAAAGAGCTGGGCGCTCCTGATGAGCGCCTGGCTGGATCAATTGACCGGCTACAGTTGCAAAGAGCGGTTGACGAACTACCTCCCGGTTATCGTACGATCTTTGTACTGCACGACGTCGAGGGCTACGAGCACAATGAAATTGCCACAATGGTCGGCTGCTCGATTGGCAATAGCAAGTCGCAATTGCACAAGGCACGCATAAAATTACGCGATCTCCTTCGAGTGAACAGAGCCGAAAAGGCCGGGAAGAGGAGATGATTAATCAAGAGGCGCATGGTTCGGGGAGAGGCCCTATGAACTGCCTGCAGTTTGAAAACGCCCTGTCAGATTATCTGGAAGGTGCTCGCAGCTCCGAGCAGCAGGCTCATGTGAATTCGTGCTCCGCGTGCTCCGGTCTTCTTGCGGATTTGACCCTGATCTCGGCTGAAGCTGTCTCCCTGCGAGAGTTGGATGATCCCGCCCCTAAAGTTTGGAGTGCCCTTGAAGCGCAATTGCGCAGAGAGGGGTTGATCCGCAGTGCGGCGCGCCCTTTGCTGCCTGACTTTTTCCGGCGTTGGCGGACTGCTTGGCTAGTGCCAGTTGCCGCAGCCTTGGCGATCGCCGCCGGAATTAAGCTCTATCATCCAGCGAAAATCGGCGACACCCAGCCGGTTGCGAAAGTCAGCGTTCCCAAGAGTTCACGAGCGCCTGCAGTTTCCGCTGAAGACAGGGACATCCTAAAGACGGTTGCCTCACGCCCCCCGGCGCAGGCGGTGGCCTACCGGAATGACTTGGATCAAGCTAATGCCTTCATTCGGGACGCACAGGAAGCGGTGAGAAACGATCCCAATGATATTTATTCGCAGCAAATGCTGATGAACGCATACGAGCAGAAGCAGATGGTTTATCGCCTGGCTTTGGATCAAAGCAATGACGGGCAGTAATTGGGAGAGAATCATGTCCTCGGGTAGATGTGCTGCAACCGTCGTGACCGTAATGATGCTCGCCGGCGCGTCCCTTTGCGCGGAGAACATTCGTAAGGACTTGCATTTCAAAGTCGGCAAACATCCAACCATTTCAATTAACAATCCTTACGGTCCGGTGGTCGTAAAGGCCGGCGCCGCACACGAAATAAGCGTTACCGCCATTCTCCATTCTGACAAGGTAGAGTTGGACCAAAGCAAAAGCCGCAATCGCGTGGACATCGTCTCCCATCTTCTTCCCGGTGGCGACGCCTCCAGCGGTATTGTGGAGTACGAAATTTTAGTGCCACCTGATGCGAACCTTACTTTGCATTCTGATAACGGGCGCATCCATGCTGAAAAATTGCAGGGCGATCTCACCGTCGTCGGCAACAGTGGCGCCATCGAAGTTGTGGATTGCAGCGGCGGGCACGTTCGTTTGCGAACGTTAACTGGTCCGGTAAGCCTCAGCAATGTACATGGTGACGTTGAAGTTATGTCCGTTAGCGGTGACATAGTCATGAGCGCAGTGACCGGCAGCACGGTTGCCGTGAACTCAAATACCGGCAAGATCGAATACCAAGGCGACTTTGCCGGCGAAGGCGAATACGCTTTCACCAGCCATACCGGAAACATTGAAGCGGTCGCCCCCGCTTATGCCTCGATTGATGTGCTCGCTCGTTCAACCAACGGCATTGTGCAAAGCGACTTTTCTCTCGAGCCAAAGCACGCACCATTTCTAGTCCGCGGCGCGAATTCGCTTTCCGGAACTCTCGGAAAGGCTGCCTCCTCAGTAAGGCTGTTTTCCTTCAGTGGTAAAATCCGGCTAAAGAAACGCCAGAACTAATCCAGCTTCAAGAAGGCTGAATGCCGCAAATGACGGATGAACTGCCTTCGTCTACCAGGCCGCGTACGCCACCTCATCTCCCATCCGCAGTATCTCTCGTCGGTTTTATGGGTGCGGGCAAGACAACTATCGGCCAGGCTTTGGCCGCCAAACTGGGCTGGCGCTTTGTGGATCTTGATGATCTCATCGTGAAGCGGGGCGGCCGCACCATTCCAGAGATATTCCAGCAAGACGGAGAAGTCGCCTTTCGTGACCTCGAACAGCAGCTGTTGCAGCAAGCCATTCGTCCTTCCCAGGCCGGCGGGGCAGTACTTTCGTTAGGTGGGGGAGCATTCATCGACAATACAAACCAGCGGCTTCTGCGCGAAAATGAAATTCCGGCGGTGTTTCTCGATGCTCCCGCAGAAGAGCTGTTTCGCCGTTGTGAGGAGTCCGGCGTGGTTCGCCCGTTGTTGAGCGACCACGATTGCTTTTCTGCTCTTTACGAGCAGCGCCGGCCCGCATATATGAATGCCGCGTATTGCATTCAAACTGCGGGACGAGAAATTGCCTCTATTGTCGATGAAATTATTTCCAGGCTTGGCCTGGATGCAAATTCAGGAGCGTCGAAGTGAAGTTCTACCGGTCAATATTGGGATTTACGATTGCGCTCGCCTTATTCGGAGCGCAGGAGCAAGCGACACAAGTATTCGCCAAAGAAAAAGATGCTGCTTCCAAAACTGTAGACTCCGGCTCTTTTGGGGTATTCAACGGCGCACATCGTGTGGCGACCGAAACTTTCTCCATTAAACAAGATGCGCAGGGCAGTGTTGTTTCATCGGAATTCAAATCTGAACAGGGCGAGCACAAAGCGGACCAATCGTCGCAGTTGGAATTGACCCCCTCGGTCGAACTCCGCAGCTATCAATGGAAGGAACTGAGTCCCGAACGAATTGACGCCACGGTCATGCCGAATAACACGTTTTTGATAGAGCGATTCTCTTTCGGCTCCGATGCGAAAGCGCACGAGCAAAACTTCCTATTGCCGCCTTCGACATCCATACTCGACGACTATTTCTTTATTCAACGGGAGGTTCTGGCCTGGAAATTCTTGGCCACAGCCTGCAAACAGCAGAAAACCGGCCTCGGCTGCACTCCCAATCAGAAAACCCAATTCGGTACTCTGAATCCGCATTCGCGGAGCTCAATGCTGGTAAACATTGAGTTTACAGGTAAGGACAAAGTTATGATCCACGGCTCCGAGCATGAGCTCACCCGTTTCATGTTGAGGGCCGAAAGCGGCGACTGGGCTTTTTGGCTCGATGATAAATTGAACCTTGTGCGTTTGCTGGGCGAGAACGGCATCGAAGTGGTGCGCGACTAGTCCAGCAGAAATAAGGGAATGATGTCGCTCATTGATGGCCGCACGACGCGCGTGCTGTTCACGGTGCTTTTGTTCGCTCTCGGACTTGGGTTCCTCTACGCTGCGCATCGCTCACTGATCGTCTTTCTATTCGCGGTCTTCTTCGCCTACCTTGTCGATCCCGCCGTTTCGCGCGTACAACACTGGACCAAAGGTCGCGGCAGCGCGATCGCCGTAATTTATTCGTTGATCGTGGTCCTTCTGGCGACTTTCTTTTTCTTCGTCGGCCCCAACATTGGCCGTCAAACACAGAAGCTCACAGAGTCACTGCCTTCATTGCTGGAGAAAGTAAGCAGCGGGCAGATTGCGGAAGAAATCGGGATCGAACATCACCTGAGCGCGGCCACCAGTCGGCAGTTGAGCCAATTTCTTACATCACATCGCGGTTATTTGGTGCAACTCGCACAAAAAGCTGGACTGCGCGTCGCCGCGATTGCGCAGAACTCATGGCTGCTGATCCTGGTCCCAATTTTGGCAGCATTTTTTTTGAAGGATGGTCACATTTTTAGCAAGGCTGCATTGTCTATCGTTCACTCCAAACCCCAACGTGAATTCCTGCAGGGTGTAATAAGTGACATGAATCAGATGCTTGCAGATTTCATCCGTGCCCAGCTCACGCTCGCAGCTCTCTCATGGATGGCCTACACATCTTTTCTTGCTGCTGTAGGAGTTCCTTATGCGCTGATGCTGGGAACGGCTGGTGGAATCCTTGAGTTTATTCCCGTGGTTGGACCTCTAATGGCCGCAGCGTTGATAGTGAGCGTAGCGCTGCTCACAGGCTTCTCTGGTTATTCCCATTGGATTGGCGTCGTTGTCTTCCTGATCGTATGGCGCCTGATCCAGGATTATGTAGTCAGCCCCAGAATTCTGGGCAAGAGCACGGAACTGCATCCGCTGGCAGCAATCTTCGGGGTCTTGGCAGGAGGAGAAGTAGCCGGAGTCCTTGGGGTTTATCTTTCCATTCCGGTTATGGCCAGCCTGCGGATCGTTTGGCGTCGCTGGCGACTTTACGCCGAACGGCGCCGCTTCGGCCCATTAAACGAATACTCATTCATGGCCGAGCCCACACCGCGAAAATGAAGCAGAGGAATTTTCGGGTCACTCTCGCGGTGAATTCCGAAAATTAGGCTGGACGTTGCTGAACCGATTCTTCGCCGGCGATTTTGGCGCGTTGATCCAGGTCCCAGGAAATCAGCTTGTTGAGATCGTAGCTGAAGGGCCCGTACGCGCAGAAAGACTTCTCGTCGAATAGCCGCTTGATTCCGCAGCCCAGGCAAACCTGATAAGAGTGCTGCTGATAGCGCACCGGCCAACTCATCTTACGGTGCCAGCAGCCGCGAAAAACGAGTACCGCGGCTCCAGCCACGCCGGTCGCCATCAGGCTAAGAGGCAGCTTCCACCGCGATTTTTTTTCTTCGGCCATTAGGACCTGCGGAGATACATTCTAACAGCGCTACCTGTGGAAGGCTTACTAAAGTTACAACACCAAAGGCGATGCCTGTCCCATAGAGAGGTATTGCGATTGCAGCCAAACCGCTGTAACTTACTGTTAAGGAATGTCCAGCCCGTCCAGCAGCGCCAGCTGAAGTAAACAGGGAACCGTGGCGGTCACGAGGTGCGTTCAATTTAGCAATGAGTGCAACTCCAAATAATGCTGGGCCTGAATGGGGTTCTGCGGCAGTCCTGCCGCCCATGAAAGAAAGTGCCGCCGGAACTGGACAGGATGCCCTCCAGGTGCTGCTGGCGTTTGCCTGTATCCATGAGCAAACCGCGCATCGTCGCCGCCTGAGAGGATCCGGCCTTTCCTCGGAAACCGCAGCCGATGAATATTTTGGCCTCGATGAAGTGTTACACCTCGTCGCCGTGCGGGCTATTTCGATTACTGGAGCCGGCGGCGTCGCCATCGCGCTCGCAAAAAACAATGCTATTGTCTGCCGCACGTCGGCAGGTGCCATCGCACCCGATCCGGGTATCCGCTTGGATCCAGATTCGGGATTTTCCGGCGCATGCCTGCGTAGTGGGCAAACTGTCCGCTGCGATGATTCTGATAGCGATTCGCGGGTCAACCCTCAGGCTTGCCGCGCCTTGGGCGCTCGTTCCATGGTTGCGGTGCCCCTTACTGCGAAGGGACGTATCGTCGGCCTTATCGAGGCCTTTTCGTCCAAGACCCACGGCTTCAATGATAAAGACGTAAAAAGTCTAAGCCTGCTCGGTGA
>Ga0209474_10001611_pt1 | contig 21726 bp, 18 predicted proteins | sample GraSoiAngelo_145_FD_185902 | JGI IMG/M metagenome (GOLD analysis project Ga0209474, IMG submission 185902) | Grasslands soil microbial communities from the Angelo Coastal Reserve, California, USA - 14_1009_05_20cm (SPAdes) (version 2) | ecosystem: Environmental > Terrestrial > Soil > Grasslands... | reverse complement strand
TCCGCGCTATCTGCAACAGCAATCGAGTCCCTTAGAGGATGGGCTGGTGATGCGCGCGTTCCGCGACGGCACGCCCTACAGCAATGAAGATCTGTACCTGGCGAAGATGCCAAACCTGACCGCGCGCTGTACCCGCGACACCACAACGCCGGGGATGTGTCTGAGCGAGCGCCGTATCGACGGCGCCGACCTGACGTTTCGTTTTCCGCGCGGCTGGCTCGCGCAATGGCGCGACGTGGCCAATGCAATGGACCGGCTTGCGGCGCAATTGCGCGGCGGGGCGGGATAAAAAGCCTCAGCCCTGTTCCACCAGGTCATCCTCGAGGATCGCCATCTGGAATTGGAACGAGCGATCGTCGTCTTCGTCATCGACGAACAGCACTCCGATGAATTCCTCTCCGATATAAACCTCCGCCGAATCGTCCTTCTTCGGCCGTGGCACCACGCGAATTTTGGGATTGCCAAACAGACGCTTGAGATAGGCGTCGAGCTTCCTGACTTCCTGAACGTCCACGGCAGTCTCCAATACGATTTGAGGTTTCGGGAATGTTTAGGACGAGACGAAGCGGACCGCTAGTCTAAGTTACAGAGAATCGTACACGCGATTGACCGATGACTTTCACGGTTTGCGCGCATTCCGCTGGTCATCCCGACACTGGACTCAGGTGCATCCGCGCGAGCCGTCAGAGCCCGATGGCATTGAGCATTTGATCCATGGTGCGCGATGGCTCTGCGCAGCCGGCCTCGCCGACAATTTTGGCGGGAACCCCCGCTACGGTGACGTTGTGAGGCACCGCCTTCACGACGACGGAGCCGGCTGCGATGCGGGCGCAATGGCCGACCTCGATATTGCCGAGAATCTTGGCCCCTGCTCCGATCAACACGCCGCGGCGGATCTTTGGATGTCGGTCCTCGTTTTCCTTGCCGGTGCCGCCGAGAGTAACGCCATGCAGGATCGAGACGTCGTCTTCGATGACAGCGGTTTCGCCGCACACGAATCCGGTGGCGTGATCGAGAAAGATGCCGCGGCCGATCCGGGCCGCTGGGTTGATGTCGGTCTGAAATACCGCCGATGACCGGCTCTGCAGATAGTAAGCAAAATCCTTGCGGCCTTTTTGATACAGCCAGTGCGCCAGCCGATGGGTCTGCAGCGCATGGAAGCCTTTGAAGTAGAGCAGCGGATCGATGAAGCGCGACGTCGCCGGGTCGCGGTCGTACACTGCCACCATGTCGGCACGGAAGGCGTTGCCCAGATCGGGTTCGTCGCGCAGCGCTTCGTCATAAGTCTGGCGTATCAAATCGCCTGATAGCGCCGAATGGTCGAGACGTTCGGCGATGCGATGCACCACGGAGTCCTCCAACCGCTCGTGATGCAGCACGGTGGAGTAAATAAACGAGGCCAGCTCCGGTTCGCGGCGCACGATGTCTTCCGCCTCGGTGCGCACGCGGTCCCAGATTGGATCGAGCGCGGCAAGCTTCGCGCCCTGCGGACTGACCTGATGCTTTGCCATTTTCTGCTCTCGCGCGAGTTCTGAGGTTCTGATCATCGATTATAGCACGGCCGGCGGACGGCTGTCCCGCGCCTTTCCGCGAGGGACGAACGCGGGCTTGGCTTTGCATTGCACGCTAAAACATTGAAGCAGCACATGTTCTTCATGGCGGAAATCCACTTGCGCTAAATGCCTTTGGTCCAAGTGGTCGGAAATTCGAGCAAATCAAGCCGGTCTACTACCGCCGTCGGTGGATTTTCCCATCGCGCCCAATCGTGAGAGAAAATCCAGCACGCCTGATTTGTAAACTTTGTCGCCGACCGCACGCATGTGGTCGCGGTTGGGAATGTTGAGAACCTTGGCGCCGGGGATGATTTTGCCGAGCGCTTCCGCCGAGCCGGCGATTTCGTCCTTTGTTCCGACCGCGATCAGCACGGGAAGGCTGATGGCCGCAGCCTGCTCCCGCGTCATCAGGCGCCGCGAGCCGCGCAGGCAGGCAGCGAGCGCACGACGATCAGAACGGGTCTGGTCCGCGAACGCGCGAAAAGTCCGTCCCACCGGATCGGTGACGTCATCGAGCGAATTCGCCTCCAGCGCCTCGGCCACGTTTTCGCCGGGGCCGCCGCCCTCGATCAGGCCCATTCCAATGCCGCCCAAAATCGCCGACCGCAGCCGCTGCGGCTGGCTTTGCGCGAGCCAGGCCATCATCCGCGAGCCCAGCGAATACCCCATGACATCGGCACGCTCGATGCCAAGATGATCCATTAACGCGGTGACATCACCGGCCATGGTTGGGACGTGATACGCCTCGGGATCATAGAGCTTGCCGGACTCACCATGGCCCCGATTGTCGAGCGCCACGACACGGCGGCCGCTTTTCTTCAATTCCGAAACCCATGTAGGATACACCCAGTTCACATTCTTGGTCGATGCAAAACCGTGCACGAGGACGATCGGCTCGCCCTCGCCCTCGTCAAGGTAGGCAATTTCAACAGCGCCGTTGTGAAAACTCGGCATCAAGCACCATGCTCTGGCAAAGGGAAATGGACGGCCGTGAGGCTAGCCGCTTGCGTCTGAGATCGCCACTGCCGGTTGGCACGCGGCCATCTGCTGGCGGAAGCGCCGTGCCTTCTTGCGATCGAGCCAGGACTGCGTCAGCCGCTCCGTCATCGCCTTGATCGACGATAAAAAGCCGAACAGCGCCAGCACCGCTCCGAACAGCCACAGCGTCAGATCGAATGCGCCGGCCGCCAGCAGCAACGCGCCGCGCCCTAACAGTTTCAAAATGGCGCGAGTCTTGCCGCCGCTCGCCTCCGCCAGCCGCGCCGCCCGCGCCATATCCTTGGGATTCTCCGCGATCCGCAGCATGTCCTGCGCGGCGCGGATACCGGCTTTCTCGCCGACCCGTCCGACGTCCTTGGCAAGACGAACCAGCGCGCCCGCCTTCTCGGCTTTGAAAGTGGCTCGTATCGCACTGGCCGTTTGAACCGGCCGCAGGACCGAACCGGAAGCGACCGCCTTCTGCAGCATCGGCGTGTCCACCATTTGGCGCGCCGAGCGGCCGGCCCATTCCGTGAGCCTCTCGCCGAGCCGCCCAACCTTGCGGGCGTCCTTAACGAGCGTGAGCCCCGCGCGCGCGGGTGCCACCTCGCCGAGAGATACATACGTGGCGGCCGTCACTGCCAGACCCGCTGCCGCGAGCCCGAGCACCAATCGGTCGGTGTCCTCGCCCATGGCAAGGTGCTTGCCTTCGCGCACCATGTCCCTGATGTCGCCGAACACCAGAAGATCGCCGGCGACGGTACCCGAGAGGCTGGCGACATCGTCGGCGTTTCCGGTCACGAGCCCGGCGGCAAAGCGCTTGGCGAAATGCGCGGACGAATTTGCTTCAGCGACCGCATTACTCACGCGCCTTGAGAGTTCTTCGTTCAGCGGAATGTCTTTGTCCCGGGCGAGTTCGACAAGGCTGTCGGCAAGATCGGCATCGTCGGCGGCCAGCGCCGCCTCGATATTCTCCGTGACGACGGCGGGTTCAGTTCGCAGAGCAGAGGTCAATCGGGCATCGGCGAACCCGGCGGGATCGTCCTGCGCTGCGAGAATAAGGGCGGCATCGCGGGCACGCGGCCACAGCAGCGCGCAGACAACCGCACACACCACCATACCAGCCAAAGCAATCCGTTTCATCCCGAAAAACCGGTGTTTTCGCCTACCGGAAAATGGTGCGCCGTTTTTCAGACACAACGTCCCCGACGAAAGAAGGGCTTCTCTCGGACGACAAGATTGTGTCGAATTTACACGGGCGGAATGCATGATCGGGGCACTAGGAATCAAGGGTCTCGGCCAGTATGAGTATTCGTGCGCAGCTTCCGTGCTGCTGCGGCGTGCTGAGTGTGTCCGGCTCTATTGCGACGCAAGGTGAATATAATGTCCGACCATGTCGTTCCGCACTTTCACAACGAAGCCGGCGTACCGGTCATTGAGATCGGCTCGCAGGAGTTCATGTGCGTGGGCGCCAATCCGCCTTTCGATCACCCGCATGTCTTTCTCGATCTCGGCAATGACAACGAGATCATCTGCCCCTATTGCTCGACACTTTATCGTTTCGCCGCCGACCTGAAAGCTGGCGAGGCCCGGCCGCCTGAATGTGTCGTCAAGGACAAGGCCGCCTGATCGAGCAGTGGCGTGGCCGGATCGCGCACCATCTTCGTCGCTGGTGCCGGAATCGGGGGATTGACCGTCTCGTTGGCGCTCGCGGCACGAGGATTTCGCGTCGTCATTCTGGAGAAATCCGAGCGTCTTGAGGAAATCGGCGCCGGCCTTCAGCTCTCGCCCAACGCCAGCCGCGTGCTGGTCGCGCTGGGATTGCAGCCCCGGCTCGCAGGGCGCGCCGTCACGCCCGAGGCTATCAGCCTGATGAGCGTGCGCAGCGGCGGAGAAGTGGCGCGACTGCCGCTCGGGGAAGTCGCCGCTCGCAGCGCCGGCGCGCCGTATTGGGTGGTGCATCGCGCCGATCTGCAGGCCGCGTTGCACGCGGAGGTCAACGAACATCACGATATCGAATTGCGGCTCGGCTGCCAGTTCGAAGACGTTGCTAGCCATGCCAAGGGATTGACCGTGGTCCATCGCAGCGGCATGACGCGCCAGCAGGATCTGGCGCTGGCACTGATCGGCGCTGACGGAATCTGGTCGGCGGTGCGGCATCATCTGTTTCCGCACGTGCAGCCGCAGTTCTCCGGGCTGATCGCCTGGCGCGGAACGCTCGATGCCACGCAGTTGCCGCGCGAATATGCCTCGCGCGGCGTGCAGCTTTGGATGGGCCCGAACGCGCATCTGGTTGCCTATCCGATCTCGGGGGCGCGGCAGATCAACATCGTTGCGGTGGTGCCCGGGACGTGGAACCGGCCGGGCTGGAGCGCCCCAGGCGACGGCAACGAACTCAGAAACACTTTCGCCTCGCCGAGATGGCCGGGTCCTGCGCGGATGATGGTCGCCGCTGTTGACGGCTGGCGGAAGTTCGCGCTGTTCACGGTGCCGGATGGCGGCCAATGGACCCAAGGCGCGATCGCGCTGCTCGGCGACTCGGCCCACGCCATGCTGCCGTTTGCCGCGCAAGGCGCGGGAATGGCGATCGAGGATGCAGCCGTGCTGGCCAGGTGCCTCGCCGAAGTCCAGAACGAAGGTGGCCCGGCGATGGCGGCGGCGCTGCAACGCTACGCGCGCGAGCGCCGACCACGTGTGGCGCGCGTTCAGCGCATGGCGAAGCGCAACGCGGCGATCTACCACCTCAGCGGTCCCGCGGCCTTCGCGCGCGATCTCGCGATGAAGGCCATCGGAGCGCGCCGGCTGCTCGCGCGACAGAACTGGATTTACGACTGGCGGGTGTGAGCAGCATGATAGGAAAGAGCACGGCATATCGAATTCAGTTCGTCATAGTTGGGAATGTTCAGACGAGCGAAGCTCGCTCTTTCTTGTCCCTCCCGCTTTAGTGGGGAGGTCGGCCACAGCGAAGCTGAGGCCGGGGTGGGGGTGACGTGAGGATGCGCTCTATCGGACAGGCCTCACGCGTTGATACTTCTGCGCTCCGTCTCCGTCATTGCGAGCGAAGCGAAGCAATCCATGGCTCGGCATCGCCAAATCGAAGAAGGATTGCTTCGTCGCTTCGCCCAGCCATGACGGAGGGTAACCGGCGACTACAACGGCGTCATCACCGGGCTTGTCCCGGTGATCCACGCCCTGGCTTTGTTACCGCAAGAAAGACGTGGATGGCCGGGACAAGCCCGGCCATGACGACGGCGGATTCTCGAGTCAACTGTTTAACAGCCACACCTCCGCGTTCTCGCGACGCGATGCGCCCGAGTTGTGCATGAATGTTTCGCCCAGAGAGAGAGGGCGCAGGGAATGCCGGGCGCTCGACGCGCCCGCAGCCTCGCATGCAAAATAAAAAAGCATACGAGCATAGTCACCACGGTCACACCGGATTTCACCCGGCATTCCCCGCGCAATGGTTTTAACGGTTTCCTTCGTGCTCTTCCCGGTGACCGGGCTTGTTTGCCACCGTCGCCAGCGGAAATACTTCCGCCGACTTGATGCCAGCGTCGGGGCATCAGAACCACACGACTTCGCCGTCCGCCTCAGTGCTGTTCGTCAGCAGCACCATCAGCGTCCATCGCATCCCGTGCCCAACGTCCGTGACGATCGCGAAACGCCCCTCAGTGGGACGGGATGGCGCGACTAATGAAGTGATTTGCTTTGGAGAGGAACGGAAATGTTTTTGCAACTGGGACTGGACAGCCCAAATCAGATTGATCCCGTTGGACAAATTACGTTTAGCGCGCATGGCGAATTCGAATGGGTCCGCTCTCTGACGCCTTCATGGGCGTTCCAAAGCGCTCTAATACACCGCGCTGCCGGAGCGAGACGGCTGCGCCGCTCTGGGCGTCGCCGGTGCAGCAACGGACGGCGCGGGCGTTGGCGTCGCAGTTGCCGGCGTGGAGCCGCATTTACTTCGTCGCCAGGCCTCCTCGGCGAAACTGGCCTGCCCGCGCACCGAAACGTATTCGTTGCGATAGGCGAGTTCGGCCACCACCGGGCCGGCGACGCCGGTTTCGGCTTTCGCCATCAGGCCCCGCAATTCAGCGCTGCGGTTGGCGAGGTTTTTCCGCTCGGTCTCGAGCTGCTTGCAGTCGTAGAGATCGTATTTGGCCGGATCGGCGAAGGCGGTGGCCATGGTGTCGCTCATCTCGGCGCAACCGTTCAGCCCGAGGCCAAGCGCCAGCAGCGCGGCCGCGGTGGCGGCGCGCAGATGCAGCCTGGAACAGGAGATGCCAACGATCATGCGAGCTTTGGTAAAGCGACTGTCTTGAGGTTGCGTAAAGCAGGCGGGGGTGACCGGATTGAGGCTTTGCCAAAGCACTCGCGCTCGCCTAAGGAATAGCGGCGGTTTTCTTCAGCCCAGCCCAATTCCATTGCTTAAGAAAACGCGCTAACTAGCTGATCTCGCGACCAAAGCGGACGTGGCGGAACTGGTAGACGCAAGGGACTTAAAATCCCTCGATGGCAACGTCGTGTGGGTTCGAGTCCCACCGCCCGCACCACCCGATCGGCCGCACGCGGTCGTTCCGCATCCGGTCAACTCGATGCCCACGCTCTGCACAATCACAGTCCCGCCCGCCCTCACCTTCGACGCGCTTGTCGACGGCAAAGAATTCCACGCTCGGGAATAACTTGAATTGCGACCCATGCGAGTTGAGCGTCATGCTGTTCAGCAATAGCTGCCACATTAGCCCCCTTCTTGCGAATGTTGTAGGTGGGGTTCAACGCACCTCGGGCCGTATATTTATTTCGTGTTTTCACTCCTATCATATAGCGGATGCCGCTCCGCTCCGCGGCAATATCTCGAAACGGATGATTGAATGTTGACTCGTTCAAATCGCGGACGAACTTCGCCCCGCTTAGCAGCGTTAGTGCTTTTCTTTCTCCCCAGAAGCCAAGGGCCTTTCTGCGTTCGTGTTCTGTCATCATCGGAAGTGCCTTGATGCGATTGAAGGAAATAGCGACCGGACCAAACCATTTCTCTGGGCCGAAAATTATAAGCCCCATAGCTGTCTGATATGACGGCATTACGTGCGGACTAGGGAATATCGAGGTCATCTCACGCGATTTTGCTAATGATGCTTCCCCGTATATGAAGCCACACAGCACTCGTCAGATCGCACGATAGGAGGGTGACCTACACCTTCGCGGTTCGTCACGGGTCCTCTGGCCGCGAGCGCAAATGCGGTAGGCGGCATGGTTCCCCGAGCCAGCGAGCACTCAAGTGCCGCACAATGGCCTCATGGTGGCCAATATCCCCGCCGTTGATACCATTAATTCTGTTTCGTGCGGGGACATCCGCGCTCGTCTCATATGTCACCAAGGGAACAGCCGATGAATTTTTTTCGATCCGAAAAGATTTCACTAACTGAAGACAACCTTGTCGCTGAAGTTGAGGCGGGTATGCGCGACTTCGTCCGAGGCGACGTGGCAGATTTGCGCCGTCCGGCAAGGCTGCCTACCACCACCGATACGGTACTCGAGCCGAGCACAGTGGCTGCCGTCAACAACATCAATTCGTTGGTCGAGCGCGTCGCCGGGCCGTCACTTACGGAAATTACAAACTTAATTTCTGAACTCACAAGTATGCGCGAAATGCTGCACGCCGAAGGTCATCGCGTGCAACGTGAGATGTCAGGCTACGGCCAGCTCAGTCAGGTCGCCAACGAAACCACGCGCATGATCGCCGATAACGTGTCCGAATGGAAGCGCGTTGCGGAGGGCCTGCGCAACGGCTGACATCGATACTCTTACGTCAGCGCATGAGTGGTGCATATGTCGTCATGCCCGCGCCAGGCGACGAAGCTTCGCTTCGCGCCGATGTCGCGGGTATCCACGCCTTCCTCACAGCCAAAAAAACGTGGATGGCCGGGGGACGCCCGGACGTCTAGCGCGGAAGATGCGCTTCGCGCTTTTGCCCGGCCATGACGAAATATCCACCTCAGCGACATTTCAGGTTCATGTGAACCTGCTCACATGCGCGCTTCGCCATCCGAGTTATCGAGGTGCGGGGCGTATCAACGTGTGCAGCATGAAAACGAGCTTCGAGTTTGTGACGGTTAGCACTGCAATTGTGTTCGATGTGGAGCGGGAATTACAACTACTGGAACGCTGCGCATTGGAATGTTCGCTGATTGCTGAATCCGCGACGGATCGCCGCGCGAAATGCGAACACCAGGCGCTTGCCTCCGAGTATCGGGAAATTGCGGAGGCACTGAGGTCCTACCGCCGGGTGACGGTCGGTCCTGCGCACCGGTCTTCGGCGTTTCTGTAGGACACTCCGCGAGCCTGGGAGTCAGTTACTTCGGTTTAGGATCCGGCGGGCATTCGGGGCGAACTTCCATGGGTTTTGCCCCGCTCTGCACTGTAGGCGCAGCCGAATTCGAACCACCGGCGTCAGGAAGGACCGCGCTCTTTTCCATCGCCATGGAATTCGCACCGGTGGTCGCCGAGGGTGAGGTGGTGCAATTGGTTTCCTGCTTTTGGCTCGGTGGCGCTGTCGACTGTGCGGCCGCGGGCCCCACTATCAACGATGCTAGGAAGACAACCGCGACACACCATGTTCACTCCCGTTGAACCAAAGCCCTTTCCCAAATGAAACGTACTTGCAAGACGATGGTTCCATCTCCCTTTCAGCGGCTCGGATTTGAACTTTCCCATCCGCCGTGTGGGCACGCTCGCTCGTTATCCGATCTTGCCCTACACTGGTTCTCAAAATGGTGAGGCTTCAGAGACCAGCCTTGCCGAACAACATCCAGATGAAGGTGCCGACGAAGGCTGAGCCACCTAGCCTCGACAGGCTCGAGTCGACCGCCTCGGAGCATTTGGAGGACACATGCGGCGTCTGGTGACACCTTCGATCGTGATCGCTCTGGTTGCGATGCTTGTCGGCTTCATTTACCGCCATTTCGCGGATGATCCGGCCGATGCCACGGTGGCGAACTATGCCCGTAGCGGCCTTCATGCGATGGGAATAGCCTTTTCGGGTTGGGCAGTTCATCTCTACTTCATATCTCGCCGCAGCGAGTGGATACGGACATGGCCACTTTGGTTCGAACTCTGCCTCCGTTCGCTGCTCATGGCGGTCGTTGTTGCGATAGCCGTCGTAACTTTGCAGGTCGCGCTCTACAGCAACCGCTTGGAAGCAGCGTGGCTAGCTGCCAAATTTCCGCAGATATTTGGCATCTCATTGGTCATGTCGATCGTAATAGGTGCGATATTCGAGCTGACGCAGCTCGTGGGGAGTTGGGTATTGCTCAACGTCCTCGTTGGACGATATCGGAGGCCACGGCGAGAAGCGCGGGCATTAATGTTTCTCGATCTTTCTGGGTCGACTTCTCTGGCTGAGTCGATGGGTGAGCTGCGTACGTACGACTTCCTCGCCCGTTTCTTTTTCGACATAGACGAGGCCATTCTTGCACACGGCGGGGAAGTTCATGCCTACGTCGGGGACGAGGTGATCGTAACATGGCCGCTCACCAGGCCGGCGTCGGCTGCCGGTTGCATCGACTGCTTTTTTGGTATCCAGGACAGGATCGCCGAGAGAGCCGACCTGTACCGCCGCGAATTTGGCCTCGTACCACAATTCCGCGCAGCATTGCATGCTGGTCCAGTGGTGATCAGTGAGTGCGGCGACTCGCGCCGTCAGATCGCCCTCTTCGGCGACAGCATGAATGTCACAGCGCGCATTCAGGAGCAGTGCAAGGAAACCGGTCGGAATCTGCTTGTTTCGGCTGATCTCCTCAAGCAAATCCCTGCCGCACCTGGCGTCTCAGTTGAGGCGCTTGGGTTAAAACAGTTGCGCGGGCGGTCAGGGGCGGTGGAACTCTTCGCTATCGAACGCCCACGAAGGCCCACAATTGATGGAGCCAAGCCGCCGCAAGATCATCTAAGTGAACTCGCCCTCAGTCGGTCACCTTAGCAAAACCGCCCTCACTCCGACTTGTCGATATTCCAGAAGACCGGCGTCGCCGGGCCGTCGAGCACGCCAGAGAGAGACTTCCTCCAGGCGCTTGGAGCCTTGTATTGCCCGAGCGGAATGTAAATCACCTGCTCCAGGACGTAGGCCTGGATCTCAGCCGCAATTTTCTTTTGTTCGTCCGGTGAGGTCGATCGGGCATACGCGTCCCGCATCGATTCCAACTTGGCGTCCTCAGGCCAGCCGAACCAGGCGCCATTTTTGCCTTTGCCGCTGGTGGGCAGGCTTGCGATCGGGTTGATAACGTCGGCGGCGGACCAGTTGGTGAAGAACATATTCCAACCGCCCTCCTTCGGCGGCTTCTGGCTGGCACGGCGGGTGACCACGGTCTGCCAGTCGGTGGCCTGCACGTCCACCTTGAAGCCAGCCGCGCGCAGCAACTGCGCAGCGACGATCGGTTGCGCCTTCAGCGTCACGACATCGCCGGGAGCCATGATCACGATGGGCGTACCGTCATAGCCAGACTCGGCGAGCAGTTTCTTGGCCTCGGCCTTACCGTTGCCCTTTACCAGCGTCTCCGACCCGGCTTCGTTCGCCAACGGCGTGTCGCACATAAAAATCGCGCCGCAGAGTTTGAAATATTCGGGGTTGCCGACCATCGCATCCAGAATGTCTTTTTGATTCAAGGCCAGGAAGGCTGCGCGGCGAACCTTGAGGTTGTCGAAAGGCGGATAGAGGAAGTTCATTCGCCCGACCGTCTGAAAGCCGATCTTGTCGAGGGCCTCGACCTTCAGCTCCTTGTTGGCAGTCAGCACAGGGAGAATATCGAAGGACGGGTTCTCGATGAAATCGATGTCACCGGACTGCAGCGCATTCACCGCCGTCTGCGCATCGGCCATCGTGATCCACTCGACGCGATCGACCTTGGCCACCTTGCCGCCGGAGGTCCAGCTCGGGGCTTCCTTGCGCGGCACATAGTCCTTGTTCTTCTCATAAGCCGCCTTCACGCCGGGCTGAAATTCGGCCTGCATGAATTTGAACGGGCCCGAGCCGATCTGCTCCGAGATTGCTTTGTCGGCCGGCGTCTCCGCGATTCGCTTCGGCATCATGAACGGGACTACCGAGGAGGGTTTTCCGATCGACTCCAGCACCAGGCCGTAGGGCTCTTTTAGCTTAAGCGTAATGGTTTTGGCGTCAGTCGCCTCGATGCTCGCCGTGAAGCTCATCAACTTCTGGCCCATGCCGTCACGCTTGCCCCAGCGTTGCAGCGAGGCGACGCAATCCTCCGCCGTGACCGGCGCGCCGTCATGCCACTTCAGGCCGTCACGCAGTGTGAAGGTGTAGGTCAGCTTGTCGTCCGAAACCTTCCAATCCGCCATCTGCGGCTGGATCTTGAAACTGGAATCGGTCGCCAGCAGCGTGTCATAGACCATGTAGCCATGATCGCGCGAGATATAGGCCGTGGTGATGATCGGATCGGTCACGCGGAGATCGGAATGCATCACCGCGGTGATGGTCTTGGCGTCCGCCAGCGATGGCAAGGCCAACGCGGCCCCGAGCGCAAGCCCGCGAGCCAGGCGCGAGACGATCGTGGGACGTTTGCAGCGCGGCATCTGGAACATTCTAACTCTCCGTGACGTAAAACCGGTCAATCCGACGATTTGTTGTGCATGCGGCGCGTTATTTGGTCACGCTAACATGCTGCTACTCCATGAGATTTGAGACTTGCATCATGCGCACTGCGCGTCAATCCGGTTTTGTCTCATAGCCCTGCGACGCCTCGTCCCTGATGTTTGACTTTACAAATTCATCACGGATCATTCTCGTAGGCGGCGTTTCGATACCAAGGCCTCGTTGCAGTCAGCTCGCAAACCAGCTCGCAAGCCAAGAGAATTTGTCATGAACCCGGCCAACCTTCCCTTTGACTCCGAAGCCATGCTTCAGGGGCTGCGCGGCTGGGTGGAATGCGAAAGCCCGACCTGGGATGCAAGCGCGGTCGAACGCATGCTCGACCTCGCCGCGCGCGAAATGGCTATCATGGGTGCGTCGATCGAGCGCATCGCCGGCAGACAAGGCTTTGGCGGTTGCGTTCGGGCGCGGTTTCCGCATCCCAGGCAAGGCCAGCCGGGAATTCTTGTTGCCGGACATCTCGATACGGTTCACCCCATCGGCACGCTGGAAAAGCTGGCCTGGCGCCGCGAAGGCAACAAGTGCTTCGGCCCGGGCATATTCGACATGAAGGGCGGCAATTACCTGACGCTGGAAGCGATCCGGCAGTTGGCGCGCGCCGCTTTCACGACCCCGCTGCCAATCACTGTGCTATTCACGCCTGACGAGGAAGTCGGCACGCTCTCCACGCGCGACATCGTCGAAGCCGAAGCCGCCCGCAACAAGTATGTGCTGGTGCCTGAGCCGGGCCGGCCGAACAATGGCGTCGTCACCGGGCGTTATGCGATCGCGCGCTTCAATCTGGAGGCAACAGGCAAACCGAGCCATGCCGGCGCCACGCTGTCTTTGGGCCGCTCCGCGATCCGCGAGATGGCGCGCCAGATCATCGCCATCGACGGCATGACTACGGACGACTGCACTTTCAGCGTCGGGATCGTTCATGGCGGCCAGTGGGTCAATTGCGTCGCCACCACCTGCACCGGGGAAGCGCTAAGCATGGCCAAGCGCCAGGCCGATCTCGACCGCGGCGTGGAACGCATGCTGGCGCTTTCCGGAACCGCCAACGAGGTGACGTTCAAGGTCAGCCGCGGCGTGACCCGTCCGGTGTGGGAGCCCGATGGCGGCACCATGGCGCTCTATGAAAAGGCGCGAGGGGTGGCGAAGCAGATGGGGCTCGAATTGCCCCACGGCAGCGCCGGGGGCGGTTCCGATGCCAATTTCACCGGCGCAATGGGAATCCCGACGCTCGATGGGCTGGGTGTCCGCGGCGCCGACGCGCATACGCTCAACGAACATATCGAGGTCGACAGCCTGGCCGAGCGCGGCCGGTTGATGGCGGGGCTGCTGGCGACGCTGGAGTGAAACTTTGCAATCGAACGCCAGAGTGCGAGAATGGCATCATGAAAGATTTCTGTAACGTGCTGAAAGCTGGACGGAATAGGCAGGCCTGATGCTTGGGTACCTCGTTCGCCGCGTGCTTGCCGCCATTCCCGTCATGGGCGTGGTCGCGCTATTCGTGTTTCTGCTGCTGCGCCTGACCCCGGGCGATCCCGCCGCCATTCTGGCCGGCGACAACGCGAGCCCTGAGCAGTTGGAGCGCATCCGCGCCTCGCTTGGTCTGAACGAGCCGCTTTACGAGCAATTCTTCACCTGGATAAACAAGCTGCTGCATGGCGATCTCGGGGTCTCGCTGATCTCGCACGTGCCGGTGCTGCAGATGATCGGCCAGCGCGTCGAGCCCTCGATCTCGATCGCGCTCTCCACCATCGTGCTCTCGATTCTGGTCGCGGTGCCACTCGGGGTGATCGCGGCATGGAAGCACGGCACTTGGATCGACCGCTTCGTGATGGGATTGTCGGTGGTGGGCTTCTCTGTTCCGGTGTTTGTGATCGGCTATGTGCTGATCCAGATCTTCGCGATCGAACTCCGCTGGGTGCCGGTGCAGGGCTTCAAAAGCATCACTACGGGTTTTGGTCCATTTTTCGAACGCATCATCCTGCCAACCTGCACGCTATCCTTTATCTACGTCGCCTTGATCGCGCGCATGACCCGCGCGTCGATGCTGGATGTGCTGGGTGAGGATTACGTCCGCACGGCACGCGCCAAGGGCATCGGCGAGATGGCGGTGCTGCTGCGACATGCGCTGCGCAACGCCGCCGTGCCGGTCATCACCGTGATCGGCACCGGGTTTGCGTTGTTGATCTCCGGCGTCGTCGTCACCGAGAGCGTGTTCAACCTGCCCGGCGTCGGCCGCCTCACGGTGGATGCCGTGCTGGCGCGCGACTATCCCGTCATTCAGGCGATGATCCTTCTGACGTCGGCGATCTATGTCACGGTCAATCTCCTGATCGACGTCGCCTATACCCTGCTCGATCCCAGGATCAGATACTAATGGCGATCGAAACCCTTCCCGAACCATCTATTCCCGTCACCACGCCGTTCCGGCCGGGGCTCGGATTTCTCACGGCGACGCCGATTATCGCCGCCGCAAGCATCTGCCTTGCGCTGGTGATCTTGTCCGCGCTGCTGGCGCCCTGGCTTTCGCCGCACGATCCACTGCTGCTCGCCCCGGCGCAGCGGCTGAAGCCCGCGACCGCGCAATTCATGCTCGGTACCGACGGCTACGGCCGCGACGTGCTTTCCCGGATTCTCTACGGCGGGCGGATATCGCTGCTGATAGGACTTGGCGCGGCGGTGTTCAGCATCGGCGTGGGGCTTGTGATCGGTCTCGTCTCGGGCTTCTTCAGGTGGGTCGACGCGATCATGATGCGCGTCATGGACGGCTTGATGGCGATCCCGAGCATTCTGCTGGCCATTGCCGTGGTGTCGCTCTCGGGTGCCAGCCTGATGACGGTGCTGGTCGCCATCACCATTCCCGAAATTCCGCGCGTGGCGCGGCTGGTGCGCTCGGTAGTGCTGTCGGCGCGCGAAGAGCCCTATGTCGAGGCCGCAATCTCGGTGGGCTCCAGCCTGCCCAAGATCATGTGGCGGCATTTGATGCCGAACACTATCGCCCCGCTGATCGTGCAAGGCACTTACGTCTGCGCCTCCGCTATTCTGACCGAGGCGATCTTGTCGTTTCTCGGCGCCGGCATCAGTCCGGAAACGCCGACCTGGGGCAATATCATGGCCGAGGGCCGCGCGTATTTCCAAATAAAACCCTCGCTGATCTTCTGGCCCGGCCTGCTGCTCTCGATCGCCATCCTCAGCGTCAACCTGATTGGCGACGCCGCGCGCGACGCGCTCGATCCACGCATGAAGCAGCGGGAGAGCGGGAAGTGATGAACCCTCCACGTCATTGCGAGCGAAGCGAAGCAATCCATGGCCGCCAATTGAAGAAAGATGGATTGCTTCGTCGCTGCGCTCCTCGCAAAGACGACGGAGAGCAATGATCATGTCGAACCTCGTTCTCGACATCGACAATCTCGTCGTCAGCCTCGGCAACAGGCCAGGCGGCGAACGCGTGATCGACGGTGTCTCGCTGCAAGTACGCGAGCGCGAGACGCTGTGCCTCGTTGGCGAAAGCGGATCTGGCAAATCCGTCACCGCGCTGAGCGTGATGGGATTGTTGCAAAAGGGCTCGCTGGTGCCATCAGGCGGCAGCATCAAGCTGGTTGGCGAAGAGCTTCTCAGCGCCAGCGATCGCCGCCTGCGGCAACTGCGCGCCACCACCATGGCGATGATCTTTCAGGAGCCGATGACGGCGCTCAATCCGGTGGTGCCGGTCGGGCGCCAGATCGACGAGGTGCTGCGCGCCCATACCGATCTCGACGCGCGGGCGCGGCGCCGGCGCATCCTCGACATGATGGAGCAGGTTCGCTTGCCGGAGGTCGAGCGCATCTTCGCCTCCTATCCGCACCGTCTGTCGGGCGGCCAGCGCCAGCGCATCATGATCGCGATGGCGCTGGTGCTGGAACCGAAACTTCTGATCGCCGACGAGCCGACCACTGCGCTGGACGTGACCACGCAAAAGCAGATTCTGACGCTGATCCGCGATCTGCAGCGCGATCACGGCACCGCCGTGCTCTTCATCACCCATGACATGGGCGTGGTCGCCGAAATCGCCGACCGCGTGGCAGTGATGCGTCAGGGGCGGCTGGTCGAGACCGGATCGCTCGACAGCATTCTGCGCACGCCGGCGATGGAATATACCCGCAATCTGCTCTCGGCTGTGCCGAGCCTGGTGCCGCGTACGGCTCGCGCCGAGTCTGCCGAGCCCATCGTGCTGGAGACCGATCAACTCGTGAAGATCTATCGCGAGCGCTCTTTCTTTGGCACCGTGCGTCAAGTGCCGGCGGCGCAGGATGTCACGATCACCTTGCGCAAGGGCCGCACGCTCGGGATCGTGGGCGAGAGCGGTTCCGGTAAATCGACGGTGGCGCGCTGCATCGTGCGGTTGATCGATCCAACCTCCGGAGGCATTCGCCTTGCCGGCCGCGAAATCTCCGAGCTCTCGCGCGCCCTGCTGCAACCGCATCGCAAGCGCATCCAGATTATTTTCCAGGATCCTTATCGCTCGCTCAATCCGCGCATCACGGTCGGCGAGACTATCGCGGAAGGTCCGATCAACTACGGCGTGGCGCGTGAAGAGGCGCTGGAGAAAGCGCGCGAACTGCTGGAACTGGTTGATTTGCCTGTCGACAGCATCTCGCGCTATCCGCACCAGTTTTCCGGCGGCCAACGCCAGCGCATCGCCATTGCCAGGGCGCTCGCGCTCGATCCCGATGTGCTGGTCGCGGACGAAGCGGTCTCGGCGCTGGATGTCTCGGTGCAGGCACAGGTTCTGCATCTGCTCGATGAAATCCAGACCCGGCTTGGAATCGCGCTCTTGTTCATCACCCACGATCTGCGCGTGGCCGCGCAAATCTGCGATCATGTCGCCGTGATGCAGCGTGGGCGCATCGTCGAACAGGGACCCGCGGCGCAAGTCCTGACACATCCGCAGCAAACCTATACGCGCCAGTTGCTCGACGCCGCCCCGGGACGAGATTGGGATTTCGCCAATTTCCGGCCCGTCGCGGTTGCAGCCGCTTCCTGAGAGACGCGAACATTTCTCGGATCTCGTCCTGAGGAGCATCGCGCATCGATGCGTCTCGAAGGATGGCCGCGGGCTCCATCAGCGGCCTCATGGTTCGAGACGGCGCACCGGACAGCGCAACGCGCGCTGCCGGGAGCGCGCCTCCTCACCGCGAGGGAGGCCCCAGAAACCAATCCATACTGCCTGCGCGGCATGCAAAACTGGATTGCTTCGTCGCTTGCGCTTTTCGCCGTGACGAGGCTAACGTCAGCTCGAATAAAACGTCCGAGACAATTGATGCCCCGTATCGCCGTTGGCGGCTTCCTGCACGAGACCAATACCTTCGCGCCGACGAAGGCGACCTACGACGACTTCGTGCATGGCGGTGGCTGGCCGGCGATGGCTCAGGGCGCAGACGTGCTCAGGGTCATGCGCAACATCAATATCGGGCTGGCGGGATTCGTTGAAGCGGCGGAAGCTCAGGGCTGGGAGATGGTCCCGACGATTTCGTGCGGCGCCAGTCCCTGCGCGCATGTGACCCGCGACGCCTATGAGCGCATCGTCAAGGTGCTGGTCGAGGGCGTCAACGCGGCGGGAAAGCTCGATGCGGTTTATCTCGATCTGCACGGCGCGATGGTCACCGAACATCTCGACGACGGCGAGGGCGAAATCCTCAGGCGCGTGCGCGAGGTGATCGGCAAGGACCTGCCGCTGGTCGTCAGCCTCGACCTTCACGCCAATGTTACGCCGGAGATGGTGGAACACGCCGACGCACTGATCGCCTACCGCACCTATCCGCATGTCGACATGGCCGAGACTGGCCGCGCCGCCGCAAGGCATGTTGCGCTGCTGCTGCGCAGCAAGCAAAAATTTGCAAAGGCGTTCCGGCAACTGCCGTTCCTGATTCCAATCAGCTGGCAATGCACCAGCGATCAGCCCACCAAGGGCATTTACCAAAAGTTGGCGGCGCTTCAGGGCGAGGCGGTGCCGACGCTGTCGTTCGCGCCGGGCTTTCCGGCCGCGGACTTTGCTCATTGCGGGCCGAGCGTGTTCGCGTATGGCCGAACGCAGGCCGATGCCGATGCTGCAGCCGACAACATTGCCGCGCTGGTCGAAAGCCACGAGGATGATTTCGATGGCCTGATCTACACGCCGGATGACGGTGTGCGCTTGGCGATGGAGCTGGCGAAGACCGCAAGCAAGCCGATCATCATCGCCGACACCCAGGATAATCCGGGCGCCGGCGGCGATTCCGACACCACGGGCATGTTGCGTGCGCTGGTGCGCAATAACGCCACCAAAGCGGCGATTGGCGTGATCTACGATCCGCAATCGGCAAAGACGGCGCATGCCGCCGGTGTTGGCGCTACCGTCACCATCGCGCTCGGCGGCAAATCCGGTATCCCGGGCGATGCGCCGTATCAAGAGACCTTCATCGTCGAGCAATTGTCCGACGGACGATTCGTGGCGCCCGGTCCGTATTATGGCGGCCGTGACATGGACATGGGGCCGTCGGCGGCCTTGCGGATCGGTGACGTCAGGGTGGTCGTCAGTTCACACAAGGCGCAGCTCGCGGATCAGGCGATGTATCGCTATGTCGGGATCGAGCCAACCGAGCAAGCCATTCTCGTCAACAAGAGCTCGGTGCATTTCCGCGCCGATTTCGAGCCGATCGCCGAGAAGCTATTGATCTGCGCCGCACCAGGCGCGATGCCGGCCGACACCGCGGAGCTGCCGTGGACGCGGCTGCGTCCGGGCATTCGCACCAGGCCGAACGGTCCCGTTTTCGCTCCCCCCAACAAATCACGTTTAACTGGATAGAGGTTCAATGCCCAATATCGAGCGCATCGAGGGTTATGCCGACGAACTCACCGCGATCCGCCGGGATCTGCACGCACATCCCGAGATCGGCTTCGAGGAAGTCCGCACTTCCGGGATTGTCGCGGACAAGATGAAACAATGGGGCATCGACGTGCATCGCGGCATCGGCGGCACGGGCGTGGTCGGCGTACTCAAGGGCAAGGGCACCGGCGGCAAGCGCATCGGCTTGCGCGCTGACATGGACGCCCTTCCGATGGAAGAGAACACCAACTTGCGCTGGCGCTCGACTATTCCAGGCCGATTCCACGGCTGCGGCCATGACGGCCATACCACGATGTTGCTCGGCACCGCGCGCTATCTCGCCGAGACCCGCAACTTCGACGGTACCGTGCATTTCATCTTCCAGCCGGCCGAAGAAGGACTCGGCGGGGCGCGCGCCATGATCAAGGACGGACTGTTCGAGAAATTCCCTTGCGACGAGGTTTATGGGCTGCACAATGCGCCCGACCTGAACCATGGCGAGATCGCGATTCTCCCAGGACCAGCGATGGCCGGAGCCGATTTCTTCGATATCACCATCAATGGCTATGGCGCGCATGGCGCGATGCCGGAGCGCTCAAAGGACCCGATCGTCATCGCGATGACGCTCGGGCAGGCGCTGCAAACAATTGTCAGCCGCAACGTCGATCCCCTTCAAGCGGCGGTGCTGTCGATCACCCAGATACACGCCGGCTCCGCCTACAACGTGATTCCAGGTGAAGCAAAACTCTGCGGCACCGTGCGGGCGTTTTCCGACGAGGTGCGCTCGATGATCCGCGAACGTATGCGTGCGTTATGCGCCGGTATCGCCAGCGCCTTCGATGTCGAGATCACGGCCGATATCCGCGACACCTTCAGCGTGCTGGTGAATCAGGAAGAGCAGTCCAGGGTGGTCGAGGCGGTGGCGCGCACGGTCGTCGACCCAACCAAGGTCTTCACCCGCTCGCAGCCGAAAATGGGTAGCGAGGATTTCTCCGATATGATGCAGGCCGTTCCCGGCGCTTATTTCTGGGTCGGCCATGAGGGCTCGGTACCGGTGCACAATCCTGGCTATGTGCTCGATGACAAGATCTTGCCGATAGGTGCCAGCATGTTTGCGCGTATTATAGAAACCCGGCTTCCGGTGGGTGGCCATGCATAAGTCGGCATCGGAGGAATCTGTTGCGTCGCTGCACGATCTCAGTGCCGTCGACCTGATCGCGGGCTTTCGTGGCCGGCAATTTTCACCCTCCGAGGTGCTGGAGGACGTGCTGGCGCATATCGCGCGGTGGGAGCCGCACATCAAGGCGCTGTACGCTTTCGATCCGGATGGCGCACGCGCGGCAGCCAAGGCATCGAGCCAACGCTGGCAGCAGGGCGAAGCCATGGGGCCGCTCGACGGCGTGCCGGTAACGATCAAGGACAATATCGCGCTGAAGGGCGTGCCGGTTCCGCTCGGCGCAGCCAGCGTCAAGCTTGTGCCTTCACCTGTGGATGCACCGCCGGTGGCGCGGTTGCGCGAAGCGGGCGCGGTGATCTATTCGAAAACCACCATGCCGGATTACGGCATGCTCTCCTCGGGGCTCTCCAGCTTCCATCCCCTCACCCGCAATCCCTGGGATCTCAGCAAGAATCCCGGCGGCTCCAGCGCCGGGGCCGGCGCGGCAGGCGCGGCGGGTTATGGCCCGCTGCATCTCGGCACAGATATTGGCGGCTCGGTGCGGTTGCCCTCATGTTGGTGCGGTCTTGTCGGGCTGAAGCCAAGTCTTGGACGAATTCCCATCGATCCGCCCTATGTCGGCCGCGTCGCCGGACCGATGACCCGCACTGTCGATGACGCCGCATTGATGATGAGCGTGCTGTCGCGGCCAGATCGTCGCGACGGCATGAGCCTGCCTCCCGATAATATCAACTGGAAGGCGCTTGAGAAATCCTCACGCAAACTGCGCATCGGGCTGATGCTGGATCTCGGGGTCGGCCAGGCGCTTGAGCAGGAAGTGCGCGACGTCGCCGTGAAGGCCGCCAAGATCTTCGAGACGGCGGGTGCGGTTGTTAACGAAGTGCCTGGCGTGCTGACGCGCGAGATGCTCGACGGGCTAGACAACTTCTGGCGCGCCCGCATGTGGGACGATCTTTCCAGGTTGGAAGAGACAGAGCGCGCCAAAACGCTGCCTTACATTTACAAATGGGCCGAGGCCGCGGCAAAGCTCAGCGGCGTCGAGGTCATCAGAGGCTTCAACGCCACCATGGCGATCCGAGCCGCGGCGGCGAAACTGTTCGGCGACCTCGATTACGTGATCTCGCCGGTGTCGCCGGTGGTGAAGTTCGGGGCCGAACTAGCCTCGCCACTCAACGACCCGGACAAGCCGTTCGAGCACATCGTTTACACCGTGCCCTGGAACATGTCGGAAAATCCGGCCATCTCGATCAACGGCGGCTATGACGAGCAAGGCTTTCCGATCGGCGTGCAGATTATCGGCCGCCGCTTCGACGACCTCGGCGTGCTCGGAATGGCGAAAGCGTTCGAGTCGGCGCGCGGCGCACAACGGCCCTGGCCGAGTCCGCCGCACCAATAATCTCTACCGTCATTCCGGGGCGTCGCGAAGCGAGGAACCCGGAATCTCGAGTTTCCGGGTCCACGCGAAAACGCGTGTCCCGGAATGACGGTGGACAATAAAAAGGAAGGAAACACCCATGGCATA
>Ga0209474_10001610_pt1 | contig 21728 bp, 19 predicted proteins | sample GraSoiAngelo_145_FD_185902 | JGI IMG/M metagenome (GOLD analysis project Ga0209474, IMG submission 185902) | Grasslands soil microbial communities from the Angelo Coastal Reserve, California, USA - 14_1009_05_20cm (SPAdes) (version 2) | ecosystem: Environmental > Terrestrial > Soil > Grasslands... | reverse complement strand
GCCGGCACCGTCCTCGCGTCGGATCGTGGTGAGCGGCGCTCGGTCGCATGCTCCGGGCGGACGGGGATTTCGCGACGGGGTGTTACAATCGCGGCGTGAATTCCCGGACGCGGTCGATCTTCGTCGTGACGGGTGGGGCGGGGTTCATCGGGTCGCACATCGTCGAGCGGCTGTTGCGTGATCAGCCCGGGGCGACGGTGCGGGTGCTGGACGATTTCTCGACCGGCAGCGAGGCGAACCTGCCGTTTGCGGCGGCCGCCGGGAACCGGCTGGAGATCGCGCGCGGCGACATCCGGGATCTCGACACGGTCGAGCGGGTGGCCACGGGGGCGTCGGTGATCTTCCATCAGGCGGCGCTGCGGTCGGTGCCGCGGTCCGTCGAGGATCCGCTCGGCACGAACGCCCGGAACGTGACGGGCACGCTGCACGTGCTCGAGGCGGCGCGGCGCCAGCGCGTGCGGCGGGTGGTGTACGCGTCCTCGTCGTCGGTGTACGGCGACCGGCCGGAGCTGCCCAAGCGCGAGGACCAGCCGCTGGCGCCGATCTCGCCCTACGCGGTCTCCAAGGCGGCCGGCGAGCAATACGCCCGGGTGTGGACGCAGCTCTACGGCGTCGAGACGGTGGGCCTGCGCTACTTCAACGTCTTCGGGCCGCGGCAGGACCCCGCCTCCGAGTACGCCGCCGTCATCCCGCGCTTCATCCTGTGGGCGCTGCACGGCAGCCCGCTGGAGGTGCACGGCGACGGCGAGCAGTCGCGCGACTTCACCTACATCGACAACGTCGTCGACGCCAACCTGGCGGCGGCGAGCGCGCCGGCGGCGGCCGGCGAGGCCTTCAACGTCGGCTGCGGCAATCGCGTGAGCCTGCTGGAGATCATCGGGCGGCTGGAGAAGATCCTCGGCCATCCCGTGGCCCGGCGGCACACGCCGGCCCGGGCGGGCGACGTGCCGCACACGCAGGCCGACGTGAGCAAGGCCGAGAAGCTGATGGGCTACGTGCCGCAGGTGGACTTCGACGAAGGCTTCCGGCGGACGGTCGACTATTTCAGGAGGAGCGCATGACGCGCCGAGCGTTGCTCGCGGTGCTGAGCGCGGCGCTGGTGGCCGTGGCCGGCGCTTCGGCCGACGCCCAGGGTCCGCCGAGCCTCGTCGTCCAGGCGTCGACCGAGCCACCCGGCCTCGACCTCACCGCGACGCCGGCCTCGGCCACCGCCGGGGTCGTCCTCTACAACATCCAGGAGTGCCTGGTGAAGGTCGATCGCCACGGCAAGCTCGGGCCGTGGCTGGCCGAGCGATGGCACACCGCCGACAATCGCAACTACACGTTCTTCCTCCGGCGCGGTGTGCGCTTCCACAACGGTCGCGAGCTCAAGGCCGCCGACGTGAAGTACGTGTTCGAGCGGGCGCTGAACCCGGAGACGAAGCACCCCTACGCGAAGGACTACGAGGCGATCGGCGACATCATCGTCAAGGACGACTACACCGTCACGTTCGCGCTCAAGAGCGTCAACGCCAACTTCCTGCAGAACATCGCGCGCCAGGGCTCGGTGATCTATCCCCGCGAGGCGGTGGACACCCTGAAGAGCGCGCCGATCGGCACCGGACCGTTCCGGTTCGAGGACTGGGTGCGCGGCGACCGCATCGTCCTGGTCAGGAACCAGGACTACCACGTCAAGGGGCTGCCGAAGCTCGACCGCGTCACCTTCCGCTTCATCACCGACCCCAACGCGGTCCAGGCCGCCCTGAAGGCCGGCGACATCGACGCCTCGCTGTTCGGGCTCGGCGCCGAGCACGTGCAGGACTTTCAGAAGGACCCGCGGTTCACCGTCATCGTGGGCGACACCACCAACGACGTCATCCTCGCCATGAACAACTCGCGCAAGCCCTACAGCGACGTGCGCGTGCGGCGGGCGATGACGTACGCGATCAACAAGCCGGACGTCCTCAAGGGCGCCATGTTCGGCATGGGCAAGATCCTCGGCACCAACGTGGATCCGCTCAATCCCTACTACGTCGACCTCTCGAGCGCGATGCCCTACGATCCCTCCCGGGCCAGGAAGCTGCTGGCCGAGGCCGGCTATCCGAACGGGTTCGAGTCCGTCCTCCGGGTCTCGCCCCAGTACCAGTACACGGTGCGTTCGGGTGAGGTGATCGTCGACAACCTGCGCAAGGTCGGCGTCAACGTGAAGATCGAGCAGATCGAGTGGGCGCAGTGGCTCGCCCGCGTGTTCCGCGAGGCCGACTACGACCTCACGATCATCGGACACGCCGAGGCGTGGGACATCAAGAACTACGCGAACCCGAAGTACTACTTCCGCTACGACAGCGCGAAGTTCCAGGAGCTCTTCAGGAAGTCCGAGGAGTCCGTGGACGACGCCCGGCGCCGCGACCTCTACGTGCAGATGCAGAAGCTGCTGGTCGAGGACGCGCCGGCGGTGTGGCTCTACATGCACCCGCGCCTGGCCGTCGCCAAGAAGGGCGTGCAGGGCCTCTGGAAGGACCTGCCCGTTCCGGCCGCCGACCTCTCCGAGGTCTCGTGGACGCCGGCCAAGTAAGCCTCGCCTAGCGCGTGCGCCGCTACGTCGCCCGGCGGGTCGCGGCGCTCGCCGTCACCCTCCTGTTCGTCTCGGCGCTGGTGTTCGTGGTCGTGCGCGTGCTGCCCGGCGATCCGGTGGCCGTCATCATGGGCACCGAGGGCGGCCGCGAGGCCGGCGACCGGCTGCGCCGGGCGATGGGCCTCGACCGGCCGCTGCCGCTGCAATACGTGACCTGGGTCGCTGGCGCGCTGCGCGGCGATCTGGGGCGCTCGATCCAGTACGACGTGCCCGTCGGCGCGCTCATTCTCTCCCGCCTGCCGGTGACGCTGCCGCTCACGCTCCTGGCGGCCGCCTTCATGGTGCTGGGCGCGCTGCCGCTCGGCCTCTACGCCGCCACCCGCCATCGGCGCGCCGGCGACTACGCCGCCATGATCGTGTCGCAGATCGGCATCTCGGTGCCGCAGTTCTGGTCGGGCCTGCTGCTCATCCTCCTCTTCTCGGTGCGGCTCGGCTGGGTGCGCTCGGGCGGCTTCGACGGCTGGTCGGCGGGCGTCGGACCGGCCCTCCGCTCGCTGCTGCTGCCGGCGATCGCGCTCGGATTCTTCCAGGCCGCGGTGCTGGTGCGGGCCACGCGCTCGGCCGTGCTCGACGTCATGCGCGAGGACTACGTGCGCACCGCGCGGGCCAAGGGCGTGAGCGAGCCGCGCGTGCTGGCCCGGCACACACTGCGCAACGCGCTGATCCCCATCGTGACCGTGGCCGGCATCCAGCTCGGCCAGCTCGTGGCGGGCTCCATCGTGCTGGAGTCGGTCTTCGCGCTCCCCGGCCTCGGTCGCCTGGCCCTCGGCGCCATCACCGCGCGCGACCTGCCGGTGGTGCAGGGGGTCGCGCTGTTCGTGGCCTCCGTCATCGTCCTCGTCAACTTCGCGGTCGACCTGGCCTACGGCCTCCTCGATCCGCGAATCCGGTACGAGTAGGGTGGCCCGCCGGCGGCCGCTGCGCCACGTCACCTTCACGCTCGGCGCCGTCATCACGCTCGCGCTGCTGGCCACCGCCGGCCTCAGCCTGCTCTACACGCCGGCCGATCCGCTGGCGATGTCGATCGGTGGGCGGCTGCAGGGCCCCTCCGGTGGCCATCCGTTCGGGACCGATCAGTTCGGTCGCGACATCCTGTCGCGCGTCATGACCGGCGCCGTCACCTCGATCGCCGTCGGCGTGATCGCCGTCGGCATCGGCGCCGGCGTCGGCGTGCTCCTCGGCCTCCTGAGCGGCTACGTCGGCGGCTGGCTCGACGAGTCGCTGATGCGGCTGATCGACGCCGTGCAGGGCTTTCCGGCCATTCTGTCCGCGCTGCTGTTCACGGCGGTGTTCTCGCCGGGCATGGTCGTCAGCATGGTCGCCATCGGCATCGCCTTCGTGCCCGCCTTCGCCCGACTCGCGCGCGGCTCGGTGCTCGAGCTGCGCGAACGCGAGTTCGTGGTGGCTGCGCGCGCGCTGGGCGGCCGCGACGCGTGGCTGCTGCTGCGTCACATCCTGCCGAACTCCCTGCCGCCGCTCATCGTGCAGGCCACCACCAGCTTTCCGGTGGCGATCCTGGCCGAGGCGGCGCTGGCGTATCTGGGCCTGGGAACGCAGCCGCCGTATCCGTCGTGGGGCCTCATGCTGAAGGAGGCGCAGAATTTCCTGTCGCTCAACCCGTGGTTTGCCGTCTTCCCGGGCGGGGCCATCGCCCTCACCGTGCTTGGTCTGAACCTTCTCGGCGACGGCCTGCGCGACCTGCTGGACCCGAAGACCGCTTGAGCATCCTTATTTGACATTCGTGCAAAGGTGCCTTTATCGTATCGGTTGGCCTCGGCGCTGGCACGCCGGCTCGAGCATCGCTGGCGAATCTGACGGGCGCCTCGGAGAATGCACGGACATGAAGGTCTTCAGCACGTCGTTGACGCTGTCGACGGAGGAGCGTACCGAGGTCTCGGACATCACCAAGCTCATCCGTGAAGCGGTCCAGCAGTTCGCGGTGGCGAACGGCATCGCGCTCATCAATACGCTCTTCATCAACGAGTTCCAGAGCGCGTTGATCGACGATCTCAAGGGGCTCATCGAGCGGCTGGTGCCGGAGCGGGGTGGCTATCGTCACGATGACCCGCGCTTCTCCGACTGTGAGCGGGGCAACGCCCACGCCCACCTGCGGGCCGCGCTGCTCGGTCGCAACATCGCCGTCGGGCTCGTGAACGGCGAGCTGGCCCTGGGTCGGTTCCAGTCGGTGATCTTCGCGGAGCTCGACGGGCCGCGAAAACGAGAGATCACCATCCAGATCCTCGGAGAGTAGCGCCCCCCTCCGGCCTGCCGCCCTTCCCGCCGCCTCGGGGGCGCCGAGCGCGGCGCATTAAGATTTGACCGGCCCCCACCCGCTGTGCTGGAATCCATGTTCAAGTGTTGAACATGCCCGCCGCCCGCACGCTCCGTCGATGATGGCCCTCGTCGCTCCCCACGGGGGACGGCTCGTCGACCTGCAGGTGGCCGCCGCCGAGGCGGCAGCGCTGCGGGCCGAGGCCGCCCGCTTGCCCTCGCTGCAGCTCTCCGATCGCGCGGTGTGCGACCTCGAGCTGCTCGCCGCGGGCGGCTTCTCGCCGCTCGAGCGCTTCATGTCGCGCGCCGATCACGACCGCGTCGTCGGCGAGATGCGGCTGGCCGGCGGCGCGCTGTTCCCCATCCCGGTGACGCTGCCGGTCGAGCCCGGCGCCGCCGGCCTGCGGCTCGACGGGCGCGTCGCGCTGCGCGACAGCCGCAACGACCTGCTCGCCCTGATGACCGTGGAGGAGATCTACGAGTGGGACTGGCGGCCGGTCGCCGGCGAGGTGTTCGGCACGCTCGACGCCCGGCATCCGCTGGTGGCCGAGATGCAGCGCTGGGGCCGTCTCAACGTCTCGGGGCGGCTGCAGCAGCTGCAGCCGCCGGCCCGCTACGACTTCCGCGAGCTGCGCCTCACGCCCGCCGCGACCCGCGCGCGGCTGGCCGCGCTCGGCCGCGCCAACGTCGTCGCATTCCAGACGCGCAACCCTCTGCACCGCGTCCACGAGGAGCTGACCAAGCGCGCCACCGCCGGCGTGGACGGCGTGCTGCTGCTGCATCCGTCGGTCGGCATGACGAAGCCCGGTGACGTCGACCACTACACGCGCGTGCGCGGCTACAAGGCGCTGGCCGAGAAGTACTACGAGAGCGACCGCATCGTGCTGGCGCTCCTGCCGCTGGCCATGCGCATGGCGGGCCCGCGCGAAGCCCTCTGGCACGCCCTCATCCGGCGCAACCACGGCGCCAACCACTTCATCGTCGGCCGCGATCACGCGAGCCCCGGCGTGGACTCCGCCGGCCGGCCCTTCTACGGTCCCTACGACGCCCAGGAGCTCGTGGCCAAGCATCGCGAGGAGCTCGGCGTCCGGATGGTGCCGTTCAGCGAGCTGGCGTACCTGCCCGACGAGGACCGTTACGAGGAGATCTCGCGCGTCAGCGCCGCCACGCGCACTGCCTCGATCTCCGGCACCCAGGTGCGCGAGCAGTACCTGAACCAGGGCCGCCCGCTGCCGGCGTGGTTCACGCGGCCGGAGGTCGCCGAGATCCTCGCCGAGACGTACCCGCCGCGCCACCGCCAGGGCGTCTGCGTCTGGTTCACCGGCCTGAGCGGCAGCGGCAAGTCCACGACCGCCGACGCCCTCACGGTGCTGCTGCTCGAGTGCGGCCGTCAGGTCACACTGCTCGACGGCGACGTCGTCCGCACGCACCTGTCCAAGGGCCTGGGCTTCAGCCGCGAGGATCGCGACACGAATATCCGCCGCATCGGCTTCGTCGCCGCCGAGATCGTGCGCCACGGCGGCCTCGCTCTGTGCGCCGCCGTCAGCCCCTACCGGGCGACCCGTGACGAGTGCCGCGCGATGGTCGGCGCCGACCGCTTCGTCGAGGTCTTCGTCGACACCCCGCTCGACGTCTGCGAGGCGCGCGACAGCAAGGGCCTCTACGCCAAGGCGCGGCGCGGCGAGCTCCGCGGCTTCACCGGCATCGACGATCCGTACGAGGCGCCGGCGGCGGCCGAGCTGACGCTGGACACCGTGAGCCACCCGGTGGCCGACAACGCCCGCCGCGTCCTCGACGAGCTCCGGCGGCGCGGCTTCGTGCGCTGAGCGGATGGACCGGCACGACGCCCGCGAGCTGGAGATCCTGACCGCGATCGGCGAGGGCCGGCCGCTCAGCCAGCGCGCGCTGGCCGAGCGGGTGGGGATCGCGCTCGGTCTCGTGAACCTCTACCTGCGCCGCCTGAGCCGCAAGGGCTACGTGAAGATCACCGAGTTCCCCACCAAGCCCGCCGCCCGCAAGCGGCTGCGGTATCTGCTGACGGCCAAGGGCCTGACCGAGAAGAGCCGTCTCACCTACGAGCACATGCTCTACTCGCTGCACCTCTTCCGGCGCACGCGCGAGACCCTGCGGGGGTCGCTGGCGCTCATGGCCGGGCGCGGCATGAAGCGCGTGGCGCTCTACGGTCCCGGCGAGGCGGCCGAGCTGGCCTACCTCACGCTGAAGGAGTTCGGGCTGGAGCCGATCGGCGTCTTCGCGGCCACGGCCGGCGGCGAGTTCCTCGGCTTTCCAGTGCAGGCCGCCGCCGCGCTGCGATCCGAGGACCTCGACGCGGTGATCGTGGCCACGTTCGACCGGCCGCAGGCGGAAGTCGCCGCCCTCGTGCGCCAGGGCATCCCGGCCGCCAAGTGCCTGACGCTGCGGCGGCTGGCGCCGGCCGCGAACGGGAGTGACGCGTGAGCCGCTTCGCCGACGCGCGCCGCCTCGCGCGGCTGCTGCGCCGCTACGTGGCCCCGTACTGGCCGGCGCTGGGCGTGCTGCTGCTGACCAGCGCGCTGGCCACCGGGCTGGCCGCGCTGTTGCCCGTCGTCATGGCGCCGATCCTCGACCTGGCGCTGGGCGGCGCCCGACCGGTGCCGGCCGGCGGGGTGGGGCTTGGGGGCCTGAGCCTGACCAACCTCGGCGGGGCGGTGCTCGGGTGGCTCGGCGCTTCCGCGGTCGACGATCGCTTCCGCGCCATCGCGCTCCTCTGCCTGGCCTACGTCGCCGTGGGCCTCGTCAAGGGCTGGCTCGACTTCGGCAACTACCTGCTCGCGCTGTGGCTGCGCGTGCGCGCGGCCAGTGCGCTGCAGGCCGATCTCTTCCGCCATCTGCTGACGATGTCGATGAGCTTCTTCACGCGCCACCGCTCGGCCGAGCTCGTCTCGCGGCTGTCCACCGACACGCGCTCGGCCACCGCCGGCCTGGAGACGATCGTCTGCACGCTCTTCAGCGCGCCACTGCTCATCGCCTTCTACGCCTACCTGCTGGCGCGGACGAATCCACGCCTGGTGGCGGCCGCCCTGGCCGCCGCGGTGCTCCACTACGCGGTCACGCGGGGCATCCGCGGGCCCGTGCGCCGGTTCGCGACCGACCAGTTCTCGGTGCTGGCCGAGGTGGCCTCGCGCTTCCAGGAGGCGCTCGTCAACGTTCGCACGGTGAAGTCGTTCGCGGCCGAGACGTTCGAGCTCCGGCGACTGAGCGCCACGCTGCGCGAGGTGTTGCGCGTCAACGTGAAGTTCGGCGTCTACAAGCACATCGAGGAGCCGGCCCGCGCCGTCGTCAACTACGTCGTGGAGGCGGGGTTGATCCTGCTGGCGGCCTGGGAGCTCCTGGCCGGGCGTCTCACCGCGCCGGCGTTCTTCCTCTTCCTCTATGTGGGCCGCGCCGCCATGGTCCAGATCGGCCTCCTGGCCGGCGCCTACACGGCCATGCAGGCCATCCTGGCGGCCACCAGCCGGGTGGACGAGCTGTTCGCCGAACGCCCGGCGGTGCCCGACGGCCCCGAGCCGATCGACGCGTTCCGTGATCGCATCGCGCTGCGCGACGTCAGCTTCCGCTACGGCGACGGCGAGCCGGTGCTCTGGCGGGTGACCCTCGACGTCCGCAAGGGCGAGGTGGTGGCGGTGGTGGGGCCGAGCGGCGTCGGCAAGTCGACGCTGGTCGACCTCGTGCTGCGTCTGTACGATCCGACCGCCGGCGTGATCACCATCGACGGGCGCGACCTCCGGTCGCTACGGCAGCACGCCTATCGCCGGCTGTTCGGCGTCGTCGCCCAGGAGCCGCTGCTGTTCAACACGACGATCCGCGACAACATCGCGTACGGTCGCGACGACGTGGCCGAGGCCGAGATCATCCGCGCCGCCCGTGTGGCCAACGCGCACGACTTCATCGCGGAGTTTCCGGACGGCTACGACACGGTGGTGGGTGATCGCGGCATCCGCCTGTCGGGCGGCCAGCGCCAGCGGGTCGCCATCGCGCGGGCGGTGGTCGGCAACCCGCCCATCCTGATCCTCGACGAGGCGACCAGCTCGCTCGACAGCGAGTCGGAGCGCCTCGTGCGCCAGGCGATCGAGCAGGTCGTGCAGGGGGCCACGTCGATCGTCATCGCCCATCGGCTGTCGACGGTGCTGCACGCCGACACGATCGTGGTCCTGAACCGGGGCGGGGTGGAGGCGGTCGGGCGCCACGCGCAACTGCTGGAGACGAGCGAGACCTACGGCAGCCTGTACCGGCTGCAGTTCAGCGAGGCCGGCGCGGTATGAGCAGGCCGGCGCGACAGGGGAGGGCGACGGTGGGTGGTGTCCAGGGCGTCGTGAACTGGGCGGAGGCCTCGGTGCTGGTGACCGGCGGCACCGGCTCGTTCGGCAACAAGTTCGTGGAGATCATGCTCGAGAAGTACCACCCGCGCCGCCTGGTGGTGTTCAGCCGCGACGAGCTCAAGCAGTCGGAGATGATGGGACGCTTCAAGGATCCCAGCCTGCGCTTCTTCGTGGGCGACGTGCGCGACAAGGAGCGGCTGGAGCGCGCGATGCACGGCGTCGACGTCGTGATCCACGCCGCCGCCCTCAAGCAGATCCCGTCCTGCGAGTACAACCCGTTCGAGGCGATCCAGACCAACGTCATCGGGGTCAAGAACGTCATCGACGCGGCGATCGACCAGGGCGTCCCCCGGGTGATGGCCATCAGCACCGACAAGGCCGTCAACCCGATCAACCTCTACGGCGCCACCAAGCTGTGCGCCGAGAAGCTGGTGGTGCAGGGCAACGCCTATGGCCACCCGCGCTCCACGATCTTCAGCGTGGTGCGCTACGGCAACGTCATCGGCAGCCGGGGCAGCGTCATCCCGCTCTTCGCCGAGCAGCGCCGCACCGGCACCGTGACGGTGACCGACCCCGAGATGACGCGCTTCTGGATCCGGCTCGAGGACGGCGTCGGCTTCGCGATCCGCTGTGTCGAGCAGATGCGGGGCGGCGAGATCTTCGTGCCCAAGATCCCCAGCATGCGCATCCTCGACCTCGTGCAGGCGGTGGCGCCCGGCTGCCGGGTGGACGTCATCGGCATCCGGCCCGGCGAGAAGCTGCACGAGATCCTGATCTCCGAGGACGAGAGCCGTCAGGCCGTCGAGTTCGACGACATGTTCGTGGTGGAGCCCATCTATCCCTCGTGGACGTTCCGCGCCTGGGAAGGCGGCAAGCGGCCCGGCGCCGGCTTCCGGTACTCGAGTGACACCAATCAGTGGTGGCTCAGCGGCTCCGAGATGCAGGACCTGGTCCGTGGCTGACCCGCTCGCGCTGCACGGCGGCCGGCCCGTTCGCGGCGCGCTGCTGCCGTACGGCCGCCACCTGGTCGAGGACGACGACGTCCAGGCCGTCGTGGCGACGCTGCGCGACGGGCTCATCACGACCGGCCCCGCGGTGACGGAGTTCGAGCGCGCGTTCGCGGCCGCCGTCGGGGCGCGCCACGCGGTGGCCGTCAGCTCGGGCACTGCGGCGTTGCACGCGGCCGTGTTCGCCGCCGGCCTCGGGCCCGGCGACGAGGCGGTCACCACGCCGCTGACGTTCGTGGCGACGTCGAACGCCGTCCTCTACCAGGGCGCCCGGCCGGTCTTCGCCGATGTGCGCCCGGACACCCTCACCCTCGACCCGGCCGCCGCCGCCGCCGCGCTCACGCCGCGCACGCGCGCCCTGATGCCCGTGCACTTCGCGGGTCAGGCGTGCGACGTGGACGAGTGGGAGCGCCTGGCCCGCGCGCGCGGTCTCGTGCTGATCCAGGACGCCGCCCACGCGCTCGGCGCCGAGGTGCACGGCCGTCGCGTCGGCGGCGGGTCGGGCCTCACCGTCTTCAGCCTGCACCCGGTGAAGCACATCACGACCGGCGAGGGCGGCGTGGTGACGACCGACGACGCCGGGCTGGCCGAGCGGATGCGGCGCTTTCGCAACCACGGCCTGGCGACCGACGCCGGCACGCGCGACGCCCATGGGCGCCTCTGGTCGGAGATGGTGGACCTCGGCTACAACTACCGGCTCACCGATCTGCAGTGCGCGCTGGGACGCTCGCAGCTCGGCAAGCTCGAGCGCTTCCTGGCGCGCCGCGAGTCCATCGCCGAGCACTATCTCGCCGCGCTCAAGGACGTGCCCGGTCTCGCGCTGCCGCAGGTCGTGCCCGACGCGCGTCACGGCTGGCACATCTTTCCGGTGCTGCTCGAGCTGCCGCGCCTGGCTGCCGATCGCGCGACCGTCTACGCCGCCCTCCGGGCCGAGAACATCGGCGTGACCCTGCACTACGTGCCGGCGTACTGGCATCCGTACTACGCGGCGCGCGGCTACCCCCGCGGCCTGTGCCCGATCGCCGAGCGCGCGGCCGAGCGCATGCTGACGCTGCCGATCTTCCCCGGCATGACGGAGCAGGACCTCGCCGACGTCGTCGGGGCCGTGCGGAAAGTCCTGGGGCATTACCAGCGATGAACGCGCTGCGGGTGGCCTTCGTGACCGACGCCGGGGAGGAGGCCGGCCTCGGCCACTTCAAGCGCTGTACGGCCCTCGCGCGCGTGCTCGCGTCGCGCGGGGCATCGGTGGAGATCCTCGTGAGCGGCGCGGTGGACGCGGCGCTGGCCACGGTGGCGCCGGACGTGACGCCGCGCCGGCTCGACTGGTGGGACGCCCCGTCGCACGTCCTCGAGGCGCTGGCCGGCCGCGGCATCGACGCCATCGTCGTCGATTCCTACCACGCCGACACGGCGCTGCTGGCAAAGCTGCGGCACTCGGCCGTGGTCGCCGCCATCGACGACCTCGCCGATCGGCCGCTGCCGGTGGACGTCGTGATCAACGGCGCCTGGCACGCCGAGCGGCTCGCCTATCGGACGCCCGCCGACGCCCTGCGCCTGCTCGGACCGCGCTATGCGCTGCTCGACCCGGCGTTCGCCGTGCCGCCCTCGCCGGAGGTGGGCGACCAGATCGGGCGCGTCCTGGTGACCCTCGGCGGCGCGACCCCGGCGGCGCAGACCGTGGCGGCGACGGCGGCCGTGCGCGCGGCGTTGCCGAGCGCGAGCCTCGACGTGGCCGGCGGCCTGGCGAGCGTGTCAGCGATCGCCGACGGGGTCACCGTCCACGGTCCGCTGCCGAGCCTGCGTCCGCTGCTCGCCGCCGCCCAGCTCGCGGTGACCGCGGCCGGCATGACGATCTACGAGTGCCTGGCCACCGCGACGCCGACCGTGGCCGTCTGCCTGGCCGACAACCAGCGGCCGAACCTCGAGCATCTCGGCGCGGCCGGGCTCATCGTGGCGTCGGACTTCGCGACCCTCGCGGCGACCGTGGCGCGCATCGCCGCCGACCGGCCGCTGCGCGAGCGTCTGGCCGCTGCCGGCCGCCGCGTGATCGATGGCCGTGGCGCCGAACGCGTCGCCGAGGCGATCGTCCGCCTGGTCGCGGCCCGCGCACCGGCGAGGAGCGGGTGATGCGGGTGGCGTTTCTGATCCGCCGCGACAACCACTACCGCCTGCTGGGGCCGGCCATCGATCGGGCGCTCGCGCGCGGGTGGGACGTCGAATGCTGGCACGCGGTCGACGAGGGTCTCAAGGGGGCCCGTGCGCGTGAGCGGCGGCAGGCGGGCCCGGCGTTCCGCTCGGGTCGACCGCGCCTTCGCGAGTTCCGCGTCGACGGCCTCGCCCGGCTCGTCACGGAGGTCGCCCCCGACATCCTGATCACGATGTACCGCGCGCGCGGCATCGCGCGCGACGGCCGCGCGCGCTGGCTGGGCCTGCAATACACGCTCAACATCGGCGAGCTCGTGGACGGCGATGGCGCCACGCCGTTCGACGCGATCGGAGTCCACACGGAGCACTGGCGCACCGTGGCCGCCGACTCGCTGCGCATGCTCGACGAGACGCGCGGCCGGGCGGCCGCGCCGGTGGACGACCGGGCGGTGGCGGCGACGCTGCGCCGCCGCGGCGTCGTCGTCGGCTTCCCCGAAATGGACCAGCTCCATCTCGTCGACGCGGCCGCCGTGAGGGCGACGCTCGGACTGGACGCCACGCGCCCCGTCGTCCTGTACTGCCCGTTCCCGTTCCTCAGCAACCCACGGACCTTCTGGACCAGGAACATCTACGGGCCGTTCCAGGCCAACCCGTACACGGCGAGGATCGAGCACCGGCTGCAGCGCGCCGACCGCTTGCTCGACCGTGCCGGCCGGCTGCGCCAGCGGCTGGCCGTCCGGATGCCGACGGGACGTCGCTACTCCCGGGACGTGGCCAACGGCTGGGACGACCGCCGGGTGGTGCGGGCCGTGCGCGCCTTCTGCGACGCCAACGGCGCCGCCCTCATCGTCAAGGCGCGCGCGAAGGATCCGGTGGCGGGCTATCTGAGAGCGGCGGCTGATCACGTCCGCTACGACGGCACCGATTATCCGGCGACCATCCTGGAGCTGATGAGCATCGCCTCGCTGTGCGTGCACTTCTTCAGCACGGTCGCCTACGAAGCGGCCTACGCCGGGGTGCCGTCCGTCTGCGTGACGGCCGACGCCGACGACCTCGGATTCTCGCCGACGCTGCGGACCTCGTTCCTCTCCACGGCCTCGGGGAGCAGCTTCAATTTCCCGGGGGTGACGTATCCCCTCGGCGTGGCGGACCTGGTCGCCGACTTCCCGCGGCGCCGATTCGCCGATTTTCCGCTCGAGCCGGCCGCGCGAGCGCAGTACCTCGACAAGTTCGTCGGGCGCGACGACGGCAAGGCGTCCGACCGTCTGCTCGACGTCGCCGCGTCCCTCGTCGACGGCGAGGAGCCCGGACGATGAGGCTTCGGGTCGGGCAACGGTGGATCGGCGCCGGCGAGCCCTGCTACGTGATCGCCGAGGCCGGCTCCAACCACAACGGCAGCCGGGAGACGGCGCTGGCGCTCATCGACGTGGCGGCCGAGGCAGGCGCCGACGCGGTGAAGTTCCAGGGCTTCCGTGCGCGCACGCTCTACCCGCGCAGCGCCGGCACCTCCGACTACCTCGGCGACCCGCGCTCGATCTACGAGATCATCGAGGCGATGGAGCTGTCGCCGGCGTGGCTGCCCGCGCTGGCGGCCCACTGCGCCCGGCGCGCCATCCACTTCCTCTGCACGCCGTTCGACGAGGAGTGGGTGGAGCTTCTCGATCCGCACGTGCCGGCCTTCAAGCTGGCCTCGTACGAGCTGAGCCATCTGCCGCTGGCGCGGGCGGTGCTGGCCAAGCGCAAGCCCGTCTTCGCGTCGACCGGCGCCCACACGATCGACGAGGTTCGCCCGCTCCTCGACGTCGCGCGCCAAGTCGGCAACGACCGGCTCGTCGTCCTGCAGTGCACGGCCGCCTATCCGACCCCGCCCGACGCGGTCAACGCCCGCGCGATGGTGACGCTGCGCGAGGCCACCGGGCATCTCGTCGGCCTCTCGGACCATTCCCGGGATCCGATCATCGCGCCGGTCGTCGCCGTGGCGCTGGGCGCCTGCGTGATCGAGAAGCATTTCACGCTGAGCAACCTGATGTCCGGCCCCGATCAGAAGTTCGCGGTCGAGCCCGGCGAGCTGAGGCGGCTGGTTCAGGCAATCCGTCAGGCCGAGGCGGTGCTCGGCACCGGCGACAAGAAGGTCCTGCCCGTGGAGGGCGAGCTCCGTCGGTTCGCGCTGCGCTCGGTGTTCGCCGTGCGCGCGATCAAGACCGGCGAGGCGTTCTCGGCCGAGAACGTGCGCGTGCTGCGCAACGGCGTGAACGCGCCCGGGCTGCCGCCGGCCGCGTACGGACGCCTGCTCGGGCGGCTGGCGACGCGGGACGTCGCCGCCGAGACGCCCATCACGGCGGCGATGGTGGAGGATGGCGCTGAGCTGGCGTAGCGCGCGGATGGACGACGCCGTGCTGCTGTGGCGCTGGGCCAACGACGCCGAGACGCGGCGGCGTTCGTTCAACCCGGCGCCGATCCCGTATACCGACCATGTCGCCTGGCTCGATGGGCGCCTGGCGTCCGCCGCGACGCGCCTGTGGATCGTCAGCGACGAGATCGGTCCCGTGGGACAGCTACGGGCCGACCTGGCCGACGGCGTGGCGGAGATCAGTCTCGCCGTGGCCCCCGAACGGCGCGGACAGGGCCTGGGAAGCGCGATGCTGCGGCAGGCCTTGAGCGCGGTCGCGGCGGCGTGGGGCGACGTTCGGTTGCGCGCCCGGGTCTTCGCGGACAACGCGGCATCGCTGCGCATGTTCAGGCGCTGCGGCTTCCGCGAGGTGGACACGGAGGGGGCGGCCGGCGGCGGGGTGATCGTGTTCGAGCTGGCCGGTGACGGCGAGGGACGGTAGGAGGCTCCGATGCGATTCGTCGTGTTCGGCGCCGGCTCGATCGGACTGCGCCACCTCCGGAACGCCCGTGCGCTGGGCCACGCCATCGCCGGCGTGTTCGATCCCGATCCCGGCCGCCGCGCGGGCGCCGCGGCGCTGGCCGGCGACGGCGCGCTCGTGACCGGTGACGAGACGGCGGCACTGGCGCTCAGCGCCGATGCCGCGCTGGTGTGCTCGCCGACGCACCGTCACGTCGAGCAGGCGCGGGCGGCGGTGGCGCGCGGCTGGCACGTGCTGGTCGAGAAGCCGCTGTCGCACGCGCTCGATGGCACCGCGGCGCTGGTGGCCCAGGCCGCCGCCGCCCGCCGTACGGTGCTGGTCGGCTGCAATCTTCGGTTCTTGCCGAGCCTGATGCTCGTCAAGCGCCTGGTCGACGAGGGCCGGGTCGGCACGCCGCTATCGGCCCGCGCCGAGTGCGGCTACTACCTGCCGTACTGGCGCCCCCAGACGGACTATCGCCGGGGCTACGGCGCTCAGCGGGCGATGGGCGGCGGGATCATTCTCGACGCCATTCACGAGCTGGACTACCTGCGCTGGCTGCTGGGGGACCCGCGCGAGGTGTTTTGCTACGCCGACAAGCTCTCCAGCCTCGAGATCGACACCGAGGACAACGCCGATCTTCTGCTGCGCTTCGATTACGGCGCGGTCGCCAATGTGCACCTCGATTACCTGCAGCGGACCTATCGTCGCTCGTGCGAGCTGATCGGCGAGGACGGCGTCATCGTGTGGGACTACATCGCGCAGACGGTGCGCGTGTACGGCAAGGAGGAACGGCGGCTGGAGGCCTTCGAGGAGTCGATCAACACCGATCGCAACGCCATGTTCGTCGAGGAGCTGCGGCACTTCGTGGCGTGCGCCGAGACCGGCGCGCCGCCGACGCTGGACGCCGCCGGCGGCCGCCGGGTGCTCGAGATCGCGCTGGCCGCCAAGGCCTCCGCCGCCGAGGGGCGTGCGGTGAGGCTCGACCGGTGATCGCCGCCCTCGTCCAGGCGCGCCTGGGTTCGACGCGTCTGCCCGGCAAGGCGCTGATGGACGTGGCCGGCCGCCCGCTGCTGAGTCACCTCGTGGAGCGCGCGCGCCGCATCCCGGGGCTGGAGGCGGTCGTCATCGCGACCACCGAGCGCCCGGGCGATCGGCCCCTCGTGGCCTTCGCCGAGGCGCACGGGCTGCCGGTATACACGGGGAGCGAGGACGACGTCCTCGACCGCTTCCACCGCGCGGCCGAGCGCTTCGGCGTCTCGATCGTCGTCCGCGTCACGCCGGATTGCCCGCTGCTCGACCCGGCGGTGGCCGGACTCGTGCTGCGGCGGTTCCTCGACGCCGGCGGCGAGCTCGACTACGCCAGCAACACCCAGCCGCCGACGTTTCCCGACGGCCAGGACACCGAGGTCTTCTCGGCGGCGGCGCTGGCCCGGGCCTGGCGCGAGGCGCGCCTGCCCTCCGAGCGCGAGCACGTCACGCCGTACATCTGGAAGCATCCCGACCGCTTCCGTCTCGCCAATGTTCGCCACGCCGAGGACCTGTCGGCGATGCGCTGGACGGTGGACGAGGCGGCCGATCTCGAGTTCGTCCGTCGTGTCTTCGCCCGCCTCGGTGCCGACCGGCCGTTCGGCATGGGCGAGGTGCTGGACCTGCTGCGCCGCCAGCCGGCGCTGCTCGACATCAATCGCTCGTTCACGCGCAACGAAGGCTACGCCAGGTCCGTGCGGGCCGACGGCGCGCGGAGCGGCCATCCGGGAGAGTCAAGCATGGAGACGCCCCGCCCCCTCGCGCGCTCCGAGGAGTACTTCGCGCGCGCCGAAAAAGTCATCCCGTCCTGCACGCAGACGTTCAGCAAGGGCCACACGCAGCTCGTCCGCGGGGTGGCGCCGCTGTTCCTGCAGCGTGCCGACGGCAGCCACGTGTGGGACGTCGACGGCAACGAGTATATCGACTATCCGCTGGCGCTCGGCCCGATCGTGCTCGGCCACAACGATCCCGACGTGACGGCCGCCGTCCGTGCGCAGCTCGCCGACGGGGTGGCCTTCTCGCTGCCGCATCCGCTGGAGGTCGAGGTGTCGGAGCTGCTGACCGAGGTCATCCCCTGCGCGGAGATGGTGCGCTTCGGCAAGAACGGGTCCGACGCCACCGCCGGCGCCGTGCGGGTGGCCCGCGCCTACACCGGGCGCGAGCGCATCGCAGCCTGCGGCTACCACGGCTGGCAGGACTGGTACATCGGCGCCACCACGCGCCACCGCGGCGTGCCGGCGGCGGTGCGCGAGCTGACGCAGCTCTTCGCCTACAACGACCTCGCGTCGCTGCGCAAGATCTTCGACGCCCATCCCGGCCAGGTCGCCGCCGTCATCATGGAGCCGGTCGGCGTCGTGGAGCCGGTCGGCAGCTTCCTGCAGGACGTGGCGGCGCTGGCCCGCGCCAACGGCGCCGTCCTGATCTACGACGAGGTGGTGACGAGCTTCCGCGTCGCGCTCGGCGGCGCCCAGGCCCATTACCGGGTCACGCCGGACCTGGCGTGCATCGGCAAGGCCATGGCCAACGGCTATCCGGTGTCGGCGGTGGTCGGTCGCCGCGACCTGATGCAGGTCTTCGACGAGATCTTCTTCTCGTTCACGTTCGGCGGCGAGGCCCTCTCGCTGGCCGCCGCCCGGGCCACCATCACCAAGATCCGCGACACCGATGTCATTCCGCACCTGTGGCGCCAGGGCCGGCGCCTGCAGGACGGTTACAACGCGCTGGCCGCCGAGGCCGGCTTGACCGCGCTCACGCGCTGCATCGGGCTGCCCCCGCGCACGGTGCTGACCTTCGCGGACCGCCGGGGCGTCGAGTCGCTCGCCCTCAAGAGCCTCTTCCAGCAGGAGGTGGTCCGCCGCGGCATCCTCAACACCGGCGGCTTCAATCTCTGCGCCCGCCACAGCGACGCCGACGTCGACCGCACGCTCGAGGCGTGTCGGGCGGCGCTGGGGGTGCTGGCGGAGGCCGTGGCCGCCGACGACGTCGAGGCGCGGCTGCAGGGGCCGGCGATCCAGCCGGTGTTCCGTCGTGCCTGAGACCCGCACGCTCGACGTGACCGCGGCGCTCACCGCCTACTACACGGCGTACTACCGCGACACGCTCGGCATCCCGGGCTGGCGCGACCTCGTCGCCGTGCGCCTGGCCGACGAGCCCTACGAGCAGCAACGGCTGGCCGCGCTCGAGCGCGCGGTCGGCTCGATTCGCGGCGCCCGGCTGCTGAACGTCGGCTGCGGCACCGGCGGCTTCAACGCCCTGGCCGAGCAGGCCGGGGCCGAGGTGTGGGGAGTCGACGAGTCGTCCGCCGCCGTCACTATCGCCCGGGCGCGGATGCGCCACGGCGAGCGCGTGCTTCATGCGATGGCCGAGACGCTGCCATTCCCGGCGGCCAGCTTCGATCTCGTGTACTGCTACGCCGCGATCGAGCACGTCGAGGACGCGCGCCGGTCGCTCGGCGAGATGGTGCGGGTCATGCGGCGCGACGCCCGGCTCTACCTGCACACCAACGACCGGCGCTCGTGCTTCGAGGGGCACTACAAGGTCTTCTGGCTGCCGTGGCTGCCGGCCGCGCTGGCCCGCCTCTACCTGGCCGCGCGGGGCCGGCCCACCGCCTACCTCGCGACGCTGCGGCCGCTGTCGAGGCGCGAGTGCGTCGGCCTGCTGGAGGAGGCCGGCGGGCGCGTCCTGCGCTTCGTCGACCTCGGCGCGGGCCGGCCCGTCGGGGGGCGGCTGTGGCCGCTGGTGCAGCTCTACTACCGCGCATTCGGCGTGACGCCGTACGTCGAGTTCCTCGCCGCGCGTCAGGAGCCGCGCCGATGACGTGGCGCGACCTGCTCTGCCGGCGCCGCAAGCAGGCGCTCGACCGGCTGGGACTCAACCGCGGCTGGTTCCGGGAGGTCTCGGCGTATTACCGAGGCCTGACCATGCAGGAGTTCTGGATCCGCTACACGCTGCTCCGCATGGAGGCGGCCAAGCTGTGGGACCGCAAGCCGCGCGAAGGTGAGGCTGACTACCGGTCGTTCTTCTCCGAGACGGATTACTTCGTCCTGCGGCAGATGTATTACCACCGGAACAGCTGCTTCCACTGGGTGGAGGACGCGCTGCGACGCGCGGGGCCCGCGGGCGACTTCTGCGAGTACGGGAGCGGCGTGGCGCCGGTGACGGCCTGGCTGCGCCCACGTTTTCCCCACTGGCGCTTCACGCTCGTCGACTTGCCGGCGCCGGCGCTCGAGTTCGCGCGCTGGCGGTTCCGGCACGCCGCCAACGTCGAGGCGCTCGAGCCCGGACTCGGCCGCGACCTGCCGCTGCGGCGCGCCTACGACGTCATGACCTGCCTCGAGGTCCTCGAGCATGTCGTGAACCCCCTCGAGGTGGTGCGTCACCTCGTCGAGCACCTCAAGCCGGGCGGTCGGCTGCTGCTGAACTTCTCCGACGATCCCGGCCGCGAGAACCTCGTGGAGAGCGCGGCCGAACGCGAGGCCACCGTCGCGTACCTCGCGAGTCGCCTCGTCGCGGAGGTTCCACTGGGGCCCGGGGAGCTCTACGCGTGTTACGTCAAGCCGTCCTCGAAGGAGGCCCCCCGAATCCCATGAACATCCTGGTGACCGGCGGCGCCGGCTTCATCGGCTCGCACATCGCCGAGGCGTATGCGCGCCAGGGCCACCGTGTCGTCGTCCTCGACAATCTCTCGCGGGCGCGGCTGCTGCACGCCTCGCCGCGCACCGCCGAGTTCACGTGGAACGTCCTGGCCAAGACGCCCAACGTCAGCGGCGTTCGCGGAGACGTCCGCGACGCCGCGCTGGTCGCCGACCTGGTCCGCAACGCGGACGCCGTCGTGCACACCGCCGGGCAGACGGCGGTGACGACGTCGCTGACCGATCCGGTCACCGATTTCGAGACCAATGTCGTCGGGACGTTCCGCGTGCTGGAGGCGGCCCGGGGGACCGGCCGGCCGATTCCCCTCGTCTTCACGTCCACCAACAAGGTGTACGGCGAGAACGTCAACGCCCTCGGTGTGCGCGCGGCGGGCGACCGTTACGTTTTCACGTCGGGCCACGAGGCTGGCGTGCCGGAGACGCTGTCGGTCGATCACAGCAAGCACACGCCCTACGGCGCCTCCAAGCTGGCGGCTGACCTCTATGTGCAGGAGTACGGGCGGCTGTACGGCCTGCCGACCGCGGTCTTCCGGATGAGCTGCATCTGCGGGCCGCGCCAGTTCGGCGTCGAGGACCAGGGCTGGGTCGCCCATTTCGTGATCTGCGCGCTGCTGGGTCGGCCGATCACGATCTACGGTGACGGCAAGCAGGTGCGCGACGTCCTCTTCGTCGACGATCTCGTCGAGGCGATGCAGGCGTTCATCGCGCGGCCGGCCGGCGGTGGCCTGGTCTGTAACGTCGGCGGTGGCCCGGGCTTCACGCTCTCGCTGCTGGAGTTGCTGGAGCTCCTCGAGCGTGAGACCGGTCGCCGCCCTCCGGTACGCTTCGCCGACTGGCGGGCATCCGACCAGCGCGTGTACGTGTCCGACGTCCGCCGCGCGGCCGCCACCCTCGGCTGGCGACCGCGCACGTCGCCGGCGGAGGCCGTGCGGACGATGGTCGCCTGGGTCGCCGAGCACCGCGAGCTGTTCGAGGAGACGGCGCCCTGAGGGTCGGGCTGTTGATCCCGTCGTTCCTGCCGATCCTGGGCGGTGCCGAGATCGGCGCGCTGGAGCTGGCCAGACGCCTGACCGCGCGCGGCCACGCGGTCGCCGTCGCCACGCCCCAGCTGAACCCGGCGTGGCCGCGGCATGAGTCGATGGACGGCATCGACGTCCATCGCTATCCGGTGCCCGCGGCGGGTGGGCGCGAGCGGACGGCCAACATCTTCGTCGCCTCGCTGCGGCACCTCGGACGGCTGTGGGGACACGTCGCACCGGACGTGATCAACCAGCACTATCTGCTGCCCACCGGCATCGCCGGACAGTGGTGGGCGGGCCGCCTCGGCCTGCCGACCGTGACGACGCTGATCGGCATGGACGTCTACGATCCGCACTACCGCCCGTCGGCGCCGTGGCGCGCGCTCATGCGGCGGGCGAACCGGCGCACACAGGCCGTGACCTGCATCTCCTCGTTCGTGCGTGACGTCGTGCGCCGCGACTATCCGCCGGCGCCGGGCGTGGCGTGCCAGGTCGTGCCGTACGGGGTGGACGTCAAGGCGTTCCATCCACGGGCGTCGGCCGAGGCGACGCGGCAGCGATACGGCATCGCGCCGCGGGAGCGGCTGGTGCTGACGGTGCAGCGCCTCTATCCACGCAAGGGCGTCGCGACGTTTCTCGAGGCCGCCGCCATCGTCGGGCGCGAGCTGACGGACGTACGCTTCGTGATCGTCGGCGACGGCCCCGAGCGGCCGGCGCTCGAGCGGCGCGCGGGCGAGCTCGGCATCGGCGGGCGCGTCGTGTTCACCGGCGCGATCGCCAACG
>Ga0209474_10001609_pt1 | contig 21731 bp, 17 predicted proteins | sample GraSoiAngelo_145_FD_185902 | JGI IMG/M metagenome (GOLD analysis project Ga0209474, IMG submission 185902) | Grasslands soil microbial communities from the Angelo Coastal Reserve, California, USA - 14_1009_05_20cm (SPAdes) (version 2) | ecosystem: Environmental > Terrestrial > Soil > Grasslands... | reverse complement strand
TCATGGCGCAGATGTGCGCGCAACCGGCGACCACCACCGCCACACTGCAGATCCCGCCTTTACGGCCCTCCGTCTGCCGTGAAGAACTGCGTTTCGGTCGCGCTCGAGAGCTTACCGTCGTTGACAGTCAAGCCGACCGTGTATGCCCCTGCCGTCGTCGCAGTGAACGATTGACCAGGGTCCGTGCTGTCGTTCCGGGGAAGGTCGACGCCGACATTGGCGGGATCCCGCACCGTCCAGTGATATGTGAGCGTCTGATCGAGGCCGCATCCCGTCGTCGGCGCCGTCGTCGATAAGAACAGGATCTGGTTGTCCTGATCGGCCGACAGGCCACCGTCTAGTTGCACTGTGATGCCGACTGCGCCAGTCGGCGGTGTCATTTCGAAGAAGGCGACAGGCGGGTTGAGGCCGCAGTTGCCCTCCACCGGTACCGCGGCCGTATCGGCCGTGACGTTCTGGTGCGCCGGGGTCGTGATGTCGAGGTGCACACCGTATTGCCCGACCACCGTCCCGCCATCAATATTCTGCGTTCCGACATCCGGCTTGAACGTGAAGCTTAAAGTACCGCCGGTCGCGACGTTGGTAGCCGAGAACGCGCGGAGACCTGCGTCGCTGTTGAACGGGCGGAGCAGCGTGGCTGAATTGACTTGATAGCTGCCGCAGGACGCTCCGGGCGGATCGTCTACCTGGACGGCCATGCTGACGTCGTTATCCAAATAGAACGGGATCGGTACCGTGCCCACCGGGAGACCGGCGTTGGCAGCGGGCGGACCGCCGTCCTCCGGATTCGGATACGCGATGTTCAGCGAGTCCGTGAATGGAGAGCCACCGTCGCCGACGATGCGGATGACGGCATCCAGCGATTGCGTGGCGGTGACCACCGTCAGAAGAGGTGTAGTCGCCGCGCAATTCGCCGTATCGAATGCGGCCGGTGCACTGGCGAGACTCTGCTTAGCCCCGTCGGATACGCTGTAGGTCACCTCATAATGTGACGCCGCTCGTGCAGGAGTCAGCACAGCCCTCGAAGTGGTCGAGGCTGGCGCTTGGAATTCCCCATCGGCGGCGCTCGTATTCATGGTCGCATGCCACGAATAATTGAATGTCGGCGTGCCGAAGCAGGCGGAGGTTGCTGTCCCTGCCTTCAGGCCAACTACATCACCCGCGAAGATCGTCGGCGCACCGGAAGCGGCCCCGTTGACACTTACAATTGTTGGAGCATTCGCCGTCGGCGCGTCGCAGGTCGCGTTTACGGTTCCGTCCGCACCGCCGCTCTGGCCGTTGCCGGACACGGTGAGGCGGACGGCGTAGGACTTCGACTCCGCCGGTGTGAACGTGCTCGGATTGCTCGTCGACGTGGAGAACGCGGTCGCCGCGGCCTCCACGGACGACCAGGCGAACGTGTACGCCGGCGCGAACCGGGAAGGGCACTTCGTTGGATCGGAATCGTCGGAGAAATGCGCTCCCGTGGCCGGTAACGCCGTCAATGTCCATGGATCCATCGGCAACGCCCCGGCCGTTTGCGTCGCTGCCGCTGTGGCCGAAATCGGGCTCGCTCCGCAGGCGTCGCTGGCGAAGTCATGCGACCTCGTTCCCAGGTGGTTCCACTGATCCCTGACCTGGAACGTCAAAGCGTAACTGCCGTTCGGGATCGTCGAATGGAATGTCGCTGTCGCCCCCAGGTTGGCGAGCTGCGGGGTGGAGTCGTTCGTCGTGAGCGCCCAGTTATAGGAAGGCACGAAGTTCGTGCCGGTAAAGCATGCGTGCGTGGCGGATCCGGTGACCCTTACCGTATCCCCCGAAAAGATGTGCCCTTCTTTCAGGTAGTCGTCCGGATCCGACACCTTCACAGTGTCGGGCATGCTCACGGCGGGCGCAGGCGTCGCGCAATTGATGGTGATGACATCGTGAACCGTGGATGATCCGTTCTTCGAGCCGTTCGCAACGACCTGCACGTCGTAGGATCCATTCGTCCCCGCTGCGAAGTGGGCGGTCCCGCTGCTCGGGGTGAAGTCGTAATCGAGTCCGGCCACCGTTCCCGCCGGGCGCGAGGCAATACTCCACACAAATCCGTACGTCTGCGCGAACCGCGCCGGGCACCTGCTGGAATCGTCGTCGTCGGAATGCGCCGACGCCGTCAGCGAATACGGATCGAAGGCCAGGGTGCCGCTGGGGTGCGTGGGTGCGGCGATCGAGGCGAGCACGGGGTTGATACCGCAAGGTTCCGACGTGAACGATGCGGTCGCAGGCAGCGATCGATTGCCGAGCTTGTCGACGACGGTAACGGTAGCGGTCCACGTGCCAGCAGCGACGTCGGCGAAGAACAAAGGGGTTGGAGACGTGGCAGACGAGAGAACGGATGTGCTCGTTACCGGGAGGCTCAGCAGCGACCACACGTACGTGTAGGCCGAGCTCCCTGGAGTGAAGCAGAGCGAGCTTGGTACAGCGGTCAGCGTCGCGGTGTCGTCGCGGAAGAACATTCCGGCGAGATATCCCGGCGTGCTGCTTGCGAGAGAGATGGCCCCCGCCTTCGGAATCACGTCCGGGCAGCTCACGAACACTTCGGACAGGACGTCAGTCTGCTGGAGAGCTCCGGCGACGAGGAGGCGCACGTCGTACACCGCGTTGCCGCCCGGCGTGAACTTCACTTGCGCACCGTGTGCGGAATCGAAGGCGAACCCGGAGGCGGGGGCCGAGGACATCACGCCCCATGTAAATGAGTATTTTCCGGCGAAACGCGCAGGACACTTCGAGGAGTCGTCGTCGTCCGTGAAAAAGCTGCGCCCCGTCGCGTGAACGGCGGTGAGGACGTGATCGTCGAACGGCGCCGCGCCTCCGAGGTCCTGGATCGCGGCGCTGATCGGATTGTTCCCGCAGGAGCTCGTGTCGAGTTCGAGATTCTGCGCGGTGCTGCGAAGCCCGAGCGCGTCGATCGCGACTCCGGAGATGCGGTAATGGCCGTTCTTGTCGACCCTGAAGGTGGGCGAAGCGGCCGTCGCGGAGTCGAGCTGAGCCTCGCTCCCCTGGGGGCGCTGCGTGATTGCCCACGAGAACGTCAGCGGACCGGTGGGGATGAGGCCGCAGTATCCGGAAACGCCCGCGTGCGGCGTCAGTCGCACCAAGCCTCCGACGTTCGGCAGCGGACGGCCGTTCGAGTCGATGAACAGCGGGGCCGGCTCTTGCGGATCCGTCACCGTCACCACGATGTCGCTCGCGCTGAAGACGATGGGCGTCGGAGTGCAATCGAAGACCGGGATGTTCAGGTAGACAGGCGCCGATTCGCCGCCCACCGAGTCGCGTACCCGGAGCGAGACGAGGTAGTCGCCCGGCTCGTCGGGCGTGAACGACGGCGTCGCCGAGGCGGGATCCGACAGAGCGATGCGGCTGCCGGCGGGGACGGTCAGGCCCCATTCGGCAATCAGCGTTGCGGACGCCAGGCAGTTGAGGCTGTGCGCGTTGACCGCAGCAAGCGCAATGGTCGTGCCCACCGTTCCGCCAGACAACGGCTGCGAAGTCGAAGTCCCGCTGGTGACCGCGATGCCGTCGACGGCGGGAGAGAAGTCGCCGCAATCATCGACCGTGACGCTGACGGTCGCCGGCTCCGACGAGCGCCCGGTGTTGTCCGTGGCGACGACGCTCAGTTCGTAGGCGCCCTTCTTGTCGCCGGTGAAGGTCGGGTTCTGGCTCCGCGAGTTCGAGAAGCTCGCGGTGGCCCCGGCGGGTCCGGACGTCACCGACCACTGGTACGTGAACGTCTGCGCGACGCCGCAGGCCACGTCCGCATCCGAAGGCGTCGCGCTGAGTTGGACGGCGGTGTTGGGATGCGTGGTCCCGGGCGTCGCGGTCGCCGTGACCGTCGGGGATGCAGCGCCACAGCTTCCGACGGTGACCGTAAACGTCTTCGGTTGGCTCGAGAGGCCGGTAGAATCCTTCACCGTCAGCCGCACGACATAATCGCCGCCCTTGTCCGCCGTCAGGCTCGGCGTCTCCGAATGCGCGTTGTTCAGCGACGCCGTGCTGCCGGTGGGCTGCCGGAGTAGGTCCCACGTGTACGTAAACGTCTGGTTCTGGCTGCAGGGCGCAGCGTTGTCCGCGTCGGCGACGTCCGCGGTGAGCTGCGTCGTGTCCCCAATGTTCATCGACGTCCTGGTGGAATGGATCGCGTTCACCACCGGGGAGCTTGCGCCGCAAGTCGTCGCCGTCACCTTCACCGTGGCCTCGTTCACCCGCACGGTGTTCGAGACGGTCACCTTCAGCATGTATTCGCCCGGCATGTCCGCCAGGAACGACGCTTTCGCCGAGCCCGCGTCCACGAGCGTCGTCTCGCTTCCCAGCGGCCGGCTCAGAAACGACCATCCGAACGTCAGCAGCCTGTTCTGCGGATCCGAGGTGCGGCTCGCGTCGAGCTGGACGAATGCACCGGTGTTGACGGTTTGTTCGTCACCCGGGATCACGTCGGGCGGGCTCACACTGCCTCCGCAAGCGGCGAGCGCGAACGTGCCCAGGAGTGGAAACAGCTTGCCGATTGCAGAGGTATGCAGCCGCATGGAATCCCCTCGAGGTGCCTAGAAAGACCTGCTGAAGCCGAGAACTGCTCCGTGCCCGATTCGCCAGACGTGCTCGAACTTGATCGCGTCACCGACGTAATCGAGTTCGATCGCGTACGCGGGGCTGACCCGGAACTGGAGACCGGCCCGGATGGCGAGGGCGGAGACAGGCGACAGGAATGCGTTGGGGCCGCTCGAATCTTTGTTCAGGTTGAACGCGTACGAGCCCACCGCGCGCAGCGCGAACGGCGGCAAAGACCAGGAGGCCCGCAGCCCGGCGCTGGGTCCAAGCAGATCGAACGGAAAGCCCGTGTTCCTGGCAGTCAGGAACTGCAGGCCCCCGAGCGGCGTCAGCTCCAGCCGGCCGTTCGACACCAGCAGCGCGCCGAGGTCGAACCCTGCGGCAGCGGAGAAGTCGAACCGGTTCTCGTCGACCGTCACCCGCGCAGCAGGCGGCCCATCGAAGGGCGCGTACTGTTGGCGGGACGACCGCCAGTCGGCGGTGACCGCCGTGAACCAGTTCTCGTCGAATCGGCGCGTCGCCTCTATGCCGATGCGGCCGAGGAGGGCTGAATCCGTGTACGACTTCTCGCTGCTCCGCTCGCCCCCGAGGATTGCAGCCACCGTCCAGGGCGTCGCAATCCGCGGCTGCGCGACCACTCGCGCTCCAGCACCCGTCAGCGCGGGCGGAAGCATGGAAGCATTACCCGCGGGTCCGCCGCTCTGGAACGCCGCCTCGACCACCGGTCCAGGTCGCGGCTCGACCACCGCCACTCCCATCCCGGCGCTGACCGCCGCGGGAGCCGGATCGTCGATGACGACGGCATGCGGCAGCTCGGGCGCTCCGCTGCGCGCCGGCCCGTTCTCGGCGTTGTCCCAGGCTTCCAGGTAGTAGGCGAAGCCGTCGGTGACGGCGCGCGCGGGAACTTCGATGCCGTACCGATCGCCGCCGACGTTCCCAAGCGCGTGGCATTCGAAGTCGCGCCCATACGCATTGCGCCAGCAGGCCTGTGCGGATGCGACGCCGCTGCGGTCGTCGGAAATGTCCGCCAGCAACTGCAACGGACGTCCCCGCATCGTGCTGCGGACGGGATCGTGGCTGAGCCGCGGCGGGACTGTGTCTTCCGGCGCCTGACCCGCGCTCGGCGCCTCCGACAACGGAGGCGGCGCCGCAGCGGCTGCCGACGGGGCGGACGCGAGCGCGGGCACCAGCTTGCCCTCGCAGGCCTTGAGCTGGATCCGCGCCTCTGCGACGAGCTCCTTCTGGAGCTTTGCTCCCTTCTGCTTTTCCGCGAGCGTGAGGAACTCGCGATAGGTGGAAGCGGCTTCATCGTACCGGCCGAGCTTCCGCCTCATCTGCGCGACGTTGAAGAGCAGGCGCGGATTGGCGCGCTGCTGATACGCGGCGCGATAACCGGAAAGCGCGCACTCGAGATCTCCGCGCACGGAGCAGGCGTGCGCCGCCGCGATCTGTGCGTCGAAGAGCTCGTCCGCCGTGGGGGCGCGCTGACGCTGCTCGCCGCCGCGGACGGGGGTGAGGACGACGGCGACGCGGAGCTCGAAATCGCGGTCGTTGGGCAGCACCGGGCGAGTGACGCGCGGCACGTACCCCTCGAGCGAGAGCCGGACCTCGTGGGGCCCGGGCGTGGTCCGGATCTTCAGCGGGGTCGCGCCGACGAGCTTCTGATCGAGGAAGATCTGCGCGCCCGACGGGTCCGAAGAGACGGCGATGAGGGGCGGCTCCTGCGAGACCGCTCTCTGCAGGGGAATCCGGACCGAGAGTCCCTGGCCCGCGTCCACGGTCACCTGCTGCGCCACCGTCTTGTAGCCGTCGGCCGCGACCTCCAGCTGGTGCTCTCCCGGTTGGACCTCGGCGGTCAGCGGCGATCGACCGACCTCCTTGCCGTCGACGCGCACCATCGCCGCCGGCTGGGCCTCGACGTGGAGGCGGGCGGGTCCGGCGCGCTGGAGCGCGAACGCCAGATCGGTGTCGCGGTTGGGATAGACCTGCACCGTCCGCTCTTCCTTGACGAATCCGGCGCCGGACACCGCCACCTTGTGAACGCCGGGCCGCGTCTCGGCGGACCAGGGCGTGACCCCGACCCCGCTGCCATCGACGGTGACGTTGGCGCCGGCCGGCATCGAGCTCACCGTCAGTCGCGAGCCGCTGCGATCGGCGAACGGCAGATCGAGGCGCACGGAGAAGTCGCCGTCCTTCGGCATCTCGAAGTCGGTGCTCACTTCGCGGCGGCCTTCGTATTGCAGCACGAGCTGGTGATGCCCCGGCGGCATCGCTGCGATCAGCGGCGTTCGGCCGCGCTCCTTGCCATCGACGAGAACGATCGCTCCTACCGGATCCGACTCGACGGACAGCGCGGGCGCCTTGGGAAGCGGCATGAGCGCGAACGACACGGTGGCGTCGCGCCCCTCGCGCGCGAAGACCTTCCGCTGCTGCCTCAGGTGACCTTCCATCTCGACGGTCACGGTGTGCTCCCCGGTCTGCAAAGCGCCGTGATACGGGGTCCGTCCAACCACCGTGCCGTCGAGGAGCACGTTGGCATCGGGCGGGTCGCTCTGTACGGCGAGAGTCGCGGGGCCGCCGGATTGGCGCGGCAGGTCCACCGCCAGATCCATCCTCCGGCCTTTCACGTCGATCTGCTGCTCCGCGCTGCGGCCGTCGGGACCGGTGATGGAGACGGTGTGGCGTCCGGGCAACAGGCGGACAGTGAGCGGAGTAGTTCCGGAGTCCTTGTCGTCGATGCGGACGGCGGCGCCCGGCTCCGGCGTTCGCACCGTCACCTTGACCGGCTCGGGCGGCGGGTCGAACGCGGCGCAAGCGATCGGCTTTCGCGGCGAGCCGACGCGGCTGGGCGCCCCTTCGTCGTGCTGCGCCTCGATGAAGTACTCGAACGACCCTTCGGACAACATGCTCGAGGGGAGCCGCGCCTCGAAACCACGGCGCGTTCCACGGTCTCGCATCGTGAACGCCTCGTAGCGGGCGTTCCCCGACTTGCGCGCGAACACGAACGGGTGGAAGAGCCGCGACGGATCCTGCACACGGGCGCGGATCACCACCGCCTCTCCGCGCGGCGACTTCTCCACCGGCGTGTGCGTGATCTTGCCGACACGCAGGACCTCGGCGGAGGGTTCCGCGGCCGTCGCTGAGGCCTCCTCATTGACCGCGAGCAGGGTATCGGCGCGCCAGTCGGAGGGCGGACGAGGCTCGGCAGCCGCGGAAGCGGCGAGCAGAACGACCGCGACGATCATCGAACTCCCCCTCAACCGGACGCCGCAGGCCTCGTGGTCCCCCAGCGCGCTGTCGGACGGCCGTGCTCCGGTTGGACGGTGCAGGAGGAGCGCGCCCCCCGGCCGATCGTCCAACGAGCGATCTACTTTGGACTACAGGGTGATGACAAGTGCGCAAGGTTCGCATCCGCCCCTACAGCAGCGCGTCACGATTGCGCCCGCAGCGGACGCACGCTACGGAGGATCGTCATGCGGGCGTTCGATGTACGCGTTTTGACGGCGGTAAACGAAGTCCGTCCCGAGGATTGGGACGGTCTCCTCTCTCCCCGCTCAACACCGTTCATGCGCCATGCATGGCTGCACGCGCTGGAACGGTCCGCGAGCGTCTCCGCCCGCGCCGGCTGGGATCCACGGCATCTCACTCTCTGGCGAGGATCCCGGCTGATTGCTGCTGCACCGGCTTGGTTGAAGGACGACAGCGACGGCGATTTCTCCCGCGATTGGGACCTCGCTGCCTCGCTGTCCCGGGGAAGGATCGCGTACTACCCGAAGCTGGCGCTCACGGTACCGTTCACGCCGTGTACCGGCGAGCGCATCCTCGTGACGGCCGGAGAGGACCGCGCCGACTGCACGGCGCGCATCATCGATGCCGCGCGGAGACTGTGCGCTGCCGAAGCGTACCCGACCTGGCAGGTCCTGTTCCCCGACGAGGTCGGCGCGCGCGAGCTGGAGCAGGCGGGCATGGCGCTCCGCGTCTCCTGGCAATTCCACTGGCGCAACGAGGGGTATCGCTCGATCGACGACTTTCTCGGGCGCTTCAATTCCAAGCGGCGGCACATGCTGCGCCGCGAGATGGCGGCGCCCGCCGAGCAGGGCATCGCGATCCGTACCATTCGAGGCGAGGAGCTGCGGCGCGATCCCGCGCGCTGGGCAAAGGCGGCGCATGCGCTCCACCGCAGCACGGTGGACAAGCTGATGTGGGGGCGGCGCTGGTTGAACGAGAAATTCTATCTGGCGGCATTCGCGGGCATGCCCGACGCCGTCGAGGTGGTGGGGGCATTCCGCGGAGGCGAGCTCATCGCGGGGGCGTTCAACGTCGCCTCGCCGATGCGCCTTTATGGCCGCTACTGGGGCTGCTTCGAGGAGCACCCCTTCCTGCACTTCAACGTCTGCTACTACCACTCCATCGCCGACTGCATCGCACGCAATCTGCAAGTCTTCGAAGGAGGCGCGGGAGGCGAGCACAAGCTCCCGCGCGGGTTCCTGCCCGCGCTGACGTACTCGGCGCACGGCTTCACCGACGCGAAGCTCGATCGCGCCGTCCGCGAGCACCTGGCGCGCGAGACGCCGGCGCGCGCGGCCAGCGTCGAGCGCTCGATGCGCGAGTCGCCTATATTCAAGGCGGCCTCATGAGCCCCTCCCGCAAGCAGCAGGGCGACGTGGGCGTCGCCGAGCCGAAGGCCAAGGCGAAGCCCAAGCTCGACCGGCCGCGCCTCTACAAGGTGCTCCTGCACAACGACGACTACACGCCGATGGAGTTCGTGGTCCTGGTCCTGCGGGAGGTCTTCGCCAAGTCCGATGCCGACGCTACGGCAATCATGCTGCACGCGCACACGCACGGCATGGCGGTGGCCGGCGTCTATACCTTCGAGATCGCCGAGACCAAGGTGCAAGAGACGCTGGCGCTCGCGGAGAAGGCGGCGTTCCCGCTGCTGTGCACGATGGAGCCGGAAGACGCGCCGGGATGATCGGGCGGCTGCGCTGGCTCTACTTCCTTCATTACGCGGGCGTCGGAACCTTCCTTTCCTACTTCGCACCGTACCTGCGCGGGCTGGGGTTCTCCGGCGAGCAGATCGGCGCGGTCACGTTCGCGCAGCAAGCCGTGGCGGCTCCGGCCGCGCTGATCTGGGGTGGAATCGCCGACCGGCTCGGCGCGCCGGCGCGTGCGCTCTCGGTGTGCACCGCCGGCATGCTGTTCGCCATCTGTGGACTGCCGTTCGCGCGCACGCCGGCGCAGGTGGGCGTCGTGCTGGTGCTCTCCGCGATGTTCTCTGGCGCGGTGGTTCCGCTTCTCGATTCCACGACCGTCGAGGCGGTGCGGCGTCTCGAGGGCCACAGCTACGCGCGGACTCGCCTGTGGGGATCGATCGGGTTCGTGGTGACTGCGCAGGGCCTCGGCCTGCTGCTCGCGATGCGCGGCGACCGGCCCGCCGATCGCGCGATGCCGTTCGCATATCTCGCTTGCGTCGGGGGATATGCCCTTCTCGCGCAGACGCTTCCGCCGGTCGAGGCGCATCCGGACCGGCCCCGCTGGCGCGACGCGTCAGTGCTGCTGCGCAATCCGCGGCTGCTGTTCGTGCTGGCGGTATGCGCAATCCATTGGGCGGCGTGTGCTCCGTATCATCTATTGTTCGGGGTGCTGGTGCGGGACCTCGGCCTGTCCTCCAGCGTGACCGGCGCTGGACTGGCGGTCGGCGTGCTCGCCGAGGTGTTCGCGCTGCTCGCCTTTCCGCCGCTTCTCCGCCGCCTGTCGCTGCGCATCCTCTTTGGCGTCGCTTTCGCCGGCACCGCGGTTCGCTGGGCGCTCGTCGCGCATGCCCGGAGCGCCCCCGAACTGGTGGCGCTTCAGCTCCTGCACGCGCTGAGCTTCGGTCTCTTCTGGGGCTGCGCCGTGGAGGCGATGCAACGGATCGTGCCGGCGCGCCTGCGCGCAACGGGGCAAGCGGTCTTCTCCGCCGTCGTCTTCGGCGCCGGCAACGCCGCCGGATACGCGCTCTCGGGCGCAGGCTACGATCGTTTCCACAGCGCCGCCCCGCTCTACACTTACGCAGCCGCGGTGGAGCTGCTGCCGCTGCTTCTCCTGCTCCTCCCCCTTTCTCCCGAGGAATCGAGTGCATAGCTTGCGCGCGAGCGGGGGCACTGCGTCCGCTTTTGGCGCCGGAGGAAAGCGAATGCCGAAATCCTGGAGCAACAAGCGCGAGAGGCAGTACGAGAAGATCAAGAGGTCCGCGAAGGGTCGCGGCCGCAGCACCGGCACCGCGAAGCGGATCGCCGCCGCCACCGTGAACAAGACCCGCCGCCGCAAGGGCGAGACCAAGGGAAGCAGCCGGTCGCGCCGCCGCAGCAGCAGCCGCGGCCGTTCCCGGTCTCGCTCGCGACGCCGGTAGGCGCAGCGTTCACCGCCGGGGCTGTGGTACCACTCCGTCGTGGCCGGTTATTCCGGAACGCCGCTTCCGCAGAAGCTCGGGATCAAGGACGGCTCGCGTGTGCTCCTCGCGGACGCGCCGGAGGGATTCGCTTGCAGCCTGGGCGCCGAGCGCCGTTACGGTCTTTCGCAGGGACTGGTCGACAACAGGGTCTGCGCCATCGACGAGACGTGGTCCGGCCTGCGCTTCGTCGTCCGCCTTTCGGACCGCCGCTGAATGTTCGCCGCCCTGCTGCTCGCGCCGCTGCTGGTGTTCCACGGCAACGTGGCGCTGCTCGAGGACGTCTACCGCAGCGCGCTCGATCTGCCGGCCAACATGACGGCAACGCCGTCGAACGCGCGCCTGGTGGCGACTAAGCTCGCCGGCTTCCTGCACAGGGCTGGATACGCGCTTGCCACCGTGCGCGCTCGTCCGCAGGGAGAACAGATCGTCGTCGACATCGACGAGGGACGGCTCGACAAGGTGATCTTCCTCGGGGGAGGCGCATTCGAGACGCTGCGGCTCCGGCTCGACCTGAACATCGAGCACGACGTCTTCAACCAGCCCGACCTGGAGCGACAGCTCCGCGCGATGGCCAAACGCCTCGGCCTCGGCGAGTTCGCGTACGAGATCGTCCCCGTCCCCAGCGTGAGCGCGCCACGGGTGCAGCTCGACGAGATCGATCCCATCGAGAGGATGTCCTTCGGCCTGGTCCGCCCCGGTCGCCCGTACGAGCTGCACATCCTGGTCCAGCCGGGCAAATTCCGGGCTGGGCTTTCTCCGGAGCTGGAGATCGACTCAGTGGAAGGAGGCGCCATCGGCGCCACCTGGCATTCCGGCCGCCTGCTGCTCCCGGACGATCGCTGGGAGGTGGGCGGGCGGGTCGCCGGCGCCTTGCGCCAGAAGCTCGCCGAGCCAGGTTCGACGTTCACCTTCACGCGGGCGACCGGCGACTTCCGCTACGAGGCGCCTTCGATCACCGGCGTGCTGCGGCCCGCGGTGCGGGCGCGCGCGGAGCTGACGGACCGGCAGCGTCCCGATCTTCGCCTCGAGAGCTTCCTGTTCACGACCCTGGAGGCGGGTGTCCACCTGGTGTTCGCGCCCGTCGCGTACGTCCGCACTTCGCTGGGCGGGGGCGTACAGCGTCGGCTCCTCTTCTCCGTCGAGCCGGTGAGCGGCTCGATGTTCACGTCATCGTATGACATCGCGCACACGCGGCAGTACGCGGAGGCGGCGCTGGAGCTGACGTTCGACCCGGACAACATCCGCCGCGACCGTCACCACCGGTTTGGCATCGATGCGCGCGTGTACGGGCCGCCGCATACGGGAGAGGAGAGCGCGCTCCACGTCGGAGGCTGGTACCAGAAGATGTTTCCCTTCGGCTGGAACGAGCTATGGGTCGAGGTGCACGGCATGTCGCGCACCGGATTCGTCCTCTTTCCCGAGGAAGCGTCGATCGGCGGCGACGTTCTGCGCGGCCCATTCGGGAACGAATACGCGCGCCGGTACGGCGGGCTGCAGCTCGAGTTCCGGTACTCGTTGCTGCGCGACGTGTTCAAGCTCGGCATCTTCCACAACGCCGTGGGCTACGGCGCGATCGACCGCGTCACCAACAAGGACAAGCTCACGGGCGCGAACGCGGTCGGTCTGGGCATCCACGCCTTGATCATCGACGAGTTCCAGCTCGACGCCTGGTTCGGCGTTGGGTGGTCGACGAAGAAGACGTTCGACCAGGGAGCAGCCCTCGCCATCCGGCAGGCCTTCTGAGGCTACCGGACCTTCTGACTGGCGACGCGGAGGTCGAGGGCGGCGGCGAGCTCGCGCGCCTTCCCCTGGATGAGCCGCGTATTCCGCGATCCCATCCTCAGCAGGAGCTTCTCCACCGGCCCCAGCGCTTCCAGCTTGTCGTCGGCGTACGCAAAGTTCGCTCCCTTCGGCACCAGCCGCGGCGGCTTGTCGAACACCGGCGTGTCGATGATGCGCTTCAGCGCCTTCGTCGCTACCTGATCGAAGCTGCGGTCCGGATACCCGAGCTTGTGGTACGCGCTCTCGAGCAGCGGGTGGAGATCCCGCACCACCTGCGCAGCGCCTTTGGCGTCGATGGAAGCGAGCACGTCCGCGATCCGGTCGTACCGCGACGTATCCAGCTTCTCGGACTGGAGCGGCGTTACCTTCACGAAGTCGAGCTGCTTGCGCGGGTTCACGTCCTCGGCCACGTTGTCGACGATCACGACGAAGCGGTCGAGCAGATCGGAGACGCCGAGCCACTGGGCCCACTCCGGCCGCGACGAGAGCGCGCCCAGGTCCTTGCGCACCTGGACGTCGCTCTTCTCCGGCGGCGGAAGCGGGGCGTCGGCTGGCTTTTGCACCGCGGAAGGCGCCTGAGCAACCGGGACGGGAGCCTCCGGCTTCCTCCGCAAGAACCATACGGCGACCGCCGCGACGGCCACCGCGAGCACGGCGATCGGAATCCATAGCGCGCGCTTGTTCTCCATGACCGCCGAACACTCGCATATCCGCGGGCATTTCGGTTCACCATTCGACGCGACGCTCAGCTCATCGCCACCGCGCGGACCAAGGTGGAAAAACCGCCGGGAACCGCACGGAGCGCCCGGAGCGCCGAGCGCCGCAGCCCTGGACGTCGCGAGAGTGCGACGAGCGCCGCTGCCGGAAGCGAGTAAGCCAGCCAACGGACCCGCAGCCGTTCGTCGTAGCGCCGCAGAAAGGGCGAAAGGTCGGCGGACAGATCGTCGGGAAGCGTCTCCATCAGGACAGCGGACGCCGCGAAGGCCAGCGACAGCCCCTGGCCCGTGATCGCGTCGACGTATCCCCCCGCGTCTCCAACCAGCGCCAGGCGCGCCGCCCACCTCGCCCGCGCACGCTGCAGCAGAGGTCCGGCGCCCCGCACCGCGGACTCGAACGGTGCACCCTCGAGCCGGGCGCTGAGCCGAGGAAAGGAAGCCAGCAGATCGGCGAACTCGCCCGGGGCGTCGCGGTCGCGCAGCAGCGCGACGTTGACCGTCCGGGGGCCCACCGGGGTCACATACGCCTCGATACCCGGCGCCCAATGGACTTCGACCAGGTCTGTCCAGGGAGCGAGCGCGAAATGCCGCCGCACGCCGAAGCGCATGGAGCCGGATCCGCAAACACCCTCGAGGCCCGCGGCGCGGCGCAGCGGTGAGTGAAGGCCGTCGGCGGCGATCACGAGGCGGGCTTCGATGTGTCCGGCGTCGGTTTCGACGTCGACGACGTCGCCGCGGGCACGTGCGGAGACGACGGAGCGCCGCCACACCTCCGCTCCGGCGGCGTCGGCAGCTTTGCGCAATGCTTCCACCAGGGCCGTGCGGCGGATCCCCACCCCCGGGCGCCCGCGGAAGCGCGCCTCGAGGATCGTGCCGTCCTCCTGCAAGTACCGGATGCCGCGGAACGGCGCGCATCGATCGTCGGGCACTCGCACGCCGAGCCGGTCCAGCTCCCCCGCCCCGCGGGGCATCAAACCCTCGCCGCAGGCCTTGTCGGGGATTCCTTCACTCCGCTCGAGCACGAGGGTGCGAAATCCGCGGCGGGCCGACTGGATCGCCGCGGCGAGCCCCGCCGGGCCTCCGCCGGCGATCACCACGTCGTGCATCAGCGGCGGATCCTCGCCAGGAGCGAGCGTGCCGCTTCGCGGGCGACATGAAGGACGGTGACCGGGTCGGGCGGCCGCAGCTCGCCGGACTGGAGCTGTCGGAGCGCTTCGCGGCGGCGCAGCTTGCCGCTCGAGGTGCGCGGCAAGGTCCCGGGCGGCAGAAGATGGACCTGCTCCGGCCTGATCCCTGTCCGCTCGGTCACGCGGGAACGGATCTGCTCGGGATCGGCGGTGCCGTCCGCCTCCACGAGCAACGCCAGCACCTCTCCTTCGGCCGTCGGGATACCGACGGCGGCAGCGCAGCCGGGGCGCACTCCCGCAACCGCGTCCAGCGCTTCCTCGAACTCCTGCGGCGCATGGTTCGCGCCACGGAGGATGACGATCTCCTTGTCCCGCCCGGAGACGAACAGCTCTTCGCCGTCGATGAAGCCGAGGTCGCCGGTATCGAGCCATCCTTCGCGCAGCGCCATCTCCGTCGCCGTGCGATTTCCGAAGTACTCGCGCATCACCGAGGGTCCGCGAACGAAGATGCGCCCCTCTCGCACGTCGACGTCCACGCCCGGGAGCGGCGCTCCTACGGACGCGACCTCGCGCGCGCCCGCTGCAACCGCGCGTGGACCTCTCCCCGCCGGCGTGAACGTGACCGCCAGCGACGCTTCCGAGAGTCCGTAGACGGGCATCAGGGCGCGCGAGTCGAAACCGTGAGGTCGGAAGCGGTCCGAAAAGCGGCGCAGCACCGCCGGCGCAACCGGTTCGGCGCCGTTCAGGGCAAAGCGCCAGGAAGACAGATCGACGCCCTCCAGCTCCGCATCGCGGATCCGGCGCACGCAGAGGCCGTAGGCGAAATTCGGGGCCACGGAGATCGTCGCTCGCTTGCGCGAAATGGCGCGCAGCCAGATTGCGGGGCGCGCGAGGAACGCCTCCGGCGGAATCAACGTCAACGGTCCCGGCCGATACAGCGCGAGCAGCAGACAGCCGATGAGCCCCATGTCGTGGTAGAGCGGCAACCATGAGACGCCGGCTTGCGCATCGTCCGCCGGGACGATGGTCTCGATGGCCGCCACGTTGGCGAGCACGTTCTGATGCGTCAGCGCAACCGGCTTCGGATCCACCGTCGTCCCGCTGGAGAACTGGATCAGGAGCAGGTCGGCCGGATCGGCATCGGCGGTGAACGGCGCACCGGAGCCCAGCCGGCGAAGCCCCAGCGCGGGACGCGCCTCTGCGACGGAGACGCCGAGCAGCCGCGAAATGCGCGCGTCGCTGAGCACTAGGCGCGCGCCGCAGATCCGCAGCATGCGCGCGGTGCGCCGGTGGAACTCGTCCATGCGCCCGAGGCGAACGGGAGGATAGAGCGGCACGGGCACCGCGCCCGCCAGCACCGAGCCGAAGAACGCGTCCATGAATTCAGGGCCGGTGGGAAGGACGATGGCGACGCGGTCGCCACGTTCGATGCCCAGGTCGCGCAGCGCTCCCGCCGCGCGCCGCGCACGCTCGTACATTTCCGCGAACGACAGCCGGGTTTCGCGCTCCTGGGCATCGAGGAACGAAAGGCCCCAGCGCGAGCGCGCCGCTGACTCGAGCGCGGCGTGTACCGTGCCATGCCGCACCGGAGCCGCGGGACCGCCGCTCAGCACGCGCGGGCCTCCTCCCGCCGCCGGAGCACCAGCGCCGCCAGATCGGCGACGGTGCGGACCGCGGCGGCGTCCTCTTCCTTGAGCGCGACCCGGAACCGGTCCTCGAGACCGACCACCAGCGTGAGCAGGCCGACAGAGTCGAGCTGCAGATCGACGACGAGATCGTCGGACGGTCTCGGCTCCCGCGAAAGGCCGAGCTCCTCGCGCAGCACGCGGGCGATCTCGCCCAGCACCTCATCCATGCGGAACGAACCTCGGCACGCCCGAGAACTCGCGCTCCCACGAAGGCCCGAGCGCTTGCTCCTCGATGCGCACCCGCACGCGCAACAGCGCCAGGTTGACGAGCGAGAACGCGAGGGCGCAGAGGAAGGCGCCGTGGGCAAGCGGGACGCAGAGCATCTCGACGGCGACGGCCAGGTAGTTCGGGTGGCGCAGGAACCGGTAAGGGCCTCTGCGCACGGGAGGTTCGCCGGGGACGACGATCACGCGCACGTTCCAGCGCCAGCCCAGGCTGCGGATCGCCCACCAGCGCAGGATCTGCGCGCAGACCGCCGCGGCGGCGCAGGCCCAGCCCAGGGCACCGGGAAACGGCCGGTGGAGCAGCAGCACTTCCGCCGCGCAGGCGGGAAGGAACAGCGCGTGCACCGCGGCCATCCAGCGGAAATGCGCGGCGCCGCTCTCGACGCCCGAGCGCGAGAGAGCAATGCGCGCATTGCGGCGCGAAAGCACGAGCTCCGCGACGCGCTCTGCACCGAACAGCGCCAGGAAGACGAGGTAAGCCGTCACCATTCGAGCAGCACCATCTCCGAGCAGAAGCCGGGGCCCATGGCGAGGAGAAGCCCGCGGTCGCCAGGGCGCGCCTCGCCCGAGCCGAGCAGATCGGAGAGCACGAAGAGAACGGAAGCCGAGGAGAGGTTCCCGACGCTCTGCAGGGAGTCCCAGCTCCGCTGCATGGCAGGGCGGGAAAGCTCCAGCGCGTCCTCGACCGCCTCCAGCACCCTGGGACCGCCGGTGTGGCAGATGAAATGAGCAATGTCAGAGCGCCGCAGGCCTTGCGCCCCGAGGAAGCCGTCGACGTCGGAGCGCAGCTTCTCCCGGACCAGCTGCGGGACGCCGGGCGAGAGCACCACCTTGAATCCGGAGTCCACAACGTCCCAGCCCATCACCCGCTCGGTGCCCGGATAGAAGACCGAGCGGGTGGCGGCGACGCGCGGCCCCTGGTTGCGAGCGCCCCCGTCGACGACCGCCGCGGCAGCACCATCGCCGAAGAGGCCGCTGGCGACGATGTTCTGGATCGAGAGGTCGTCGCGCTGCAGCGTGAGCGAGCACAGCTCCACCGCGAGGAGCACGGCAACCTCGTTGCGGGCGCCCCGGAGCACGTCCGCAACGCGCGCCAGCCCCGCGGCGCCGGCGACGCAGCCGAGGCCGAAGATGGGGATCCGTTTCAGGTCTGCCCGCAAGCCGAGCCGCTCCACCAGGCGCGCATCGATGGAGGGGGTCGCGATACCGGTCACGGTGACGAAGTAGAGATGGTCGACCTGGGCGGGCGCGACGTCGGCGGCGAGGAGCGCGCTCCGGATCGCGTCAGCCCCCACGTCGACTGCTACGCGTGTCCATGCCGCGTTGCGCGCGGTGAAGCTCTCGAGGCGGCGATACTCCTCGAGGGGCAATGCCAGGTGCCTACCCCCCACCCGGACGGCGCGGTGCAACTGTTCGAGGCGGTCGACGTTGAAGTGCTTCTCGCCCCACAGCGTGCGGAAGGCGGCCAGCAGCGTCTCCTGATCGACGAAGTGCGGCGGCAACGCCTGCGCCACGGAGAGGATGCGCGCGCCGGCGGCGCTAGCTCGCCCCACCGCGTCGAAAGTCGGATCACGCACGGCGCGTACTCGCGCACAAGGCCACCGACGTCGCAAGCCTGCGCGTCAGCGAACGCCGACTCGCACACCCGGCAAGAAAGCTGCGAAACCGGCCCCGAATGCCAGTGAAGGCGTCCACGCTCCCGGATGGATGCCGGAACCGAGGACGCGTTTCGCGCACTCCAGCGCCGCCGTCGCGGTGAAGGTGTACCCCTCGGGGATCGACATCGTCATCTCGACCGAACGGGACCCGTCGCTGGCGGATCCCCAGAACTGCGCGCCTCCCCGTGCGCGTTCTTCCGCACCGGGACCCTTCACGTTCCGCTCGATGCGCGACTTGAGAAAGAGCTGCACTGGAGCAAGGCCGAGGAGCGGAGCGGTGAACCGCGTCAGGCGGGCGGCGCGGATCGCCGACGGCTTCGCGGCGACGAAGACGGTGATGTCGGGGATCTTCGTGCTTCGCCATGCAGTGGCCAGGTCGCCCCAGGGGATCGACATGGCCGTGCGCCGCTTGTCGGCGAACGGGATCTCGCGCACCTCGAACGCCGGAGCGACGCGCACGAGCTTGCCGCCGCGACGAACCAGGCCGCCCCGCGGGACCGCCTCGATCGACGTCTTCAGCGTGCCCGGGCTGGCGCGTCCCAGCGAGGCGAAGGCGAGCTCGAGCGTCGTCGCCGAGGGCAGGCGCTGCTTGAGGGAGGCAGCGAGACAGTCGCTCGGGACCACGTCGAACCCGGTCCCGGGCAACAGCACGACGTCGCGCTCCCGTGCTTCCGCGTCCCGAGCGAAGACCGATTCGAAGACCTCGACCTCGCCGGTGATGTCGAGATAATGCGCGCGCGCAGCGAGGCAGGCGTCCACCATCGGGCGGCTGGTCGCGGAGAACGGTCCGGCGCAGTGGAGGACGAGCTGGACGTCGCGCAGGTCGGGACGATCGAGCGCGAACGCCCGCCAGGGCAATCCGAGTTTTTCGGCGAGCGCGCGGACCTTCGCGGCGTTGCGACCGGCGAGGATGGGCTTTTCGCCGCGGGCGTTGGCAAGCTCGGCGATCAGTTGTCCCGTGTAGCCGTTCGCGCCGTAGATCATCCAGGCCATAGGCACGGGCACTCCAAAACATAGGCGCACACCCACACCTTCGGTGCGGGAGCGCCTACAGCATTTGCTTTCCGGCCTTCGTATTCACGACCGCGCGGAGCGCGGCCAGATCGCGCTCCTCGGGGTGCCATTCGGCCAGGTGCGAGAGGCGCCGGCTCGCAAAGCGGTGACCGGCGGCCACGACCGAAGATCCCGAATGGACGTGCTGGGTCTCCGTACGGGCGAGCTTCGCGGTCTCGTGCCGGTGATGCGGATCGACGCGGCCTTCGTCGTTGACGCGGATTTTCGAGAACCACACCCGCGCCACGTGCGCGGGTTTGCGGTCGTGAAGCTCCAGCGACATGCCGATGCAGCGCACGAATCCGTCGCCGTCATGCCGGAGCGCGCGCTCGCCCACCAGGAACCGCTGCATCGAAGGGTTCGGGATCCGGCGGATCTCGCCGGGCGCCGTGCGCTGGAAGAACCACAGCGTCCTTCGCGACATGATCCTCCGTAACACGCGAGCCCGCCTCGCTCGCGAAAACCAGCAAAGCCTGTTCAGCGACCGACAGCGTTCTCGATCAACTCGCGGAGGAGGGACCGGTGGCACGTTTCGTCGTTCACGCAGGAATTGGAGCAGAGCAGGGTGATCGTCTCACCGGCGCGCACCCGCGCTGCCAGCTCCTCGATGCGCCCGCGCTGTCCCGCGATCTCGCCGAGAAAGCGTTCCCGATACTCCTCCCAGGAGATCGGAGGCCCGTTCTTCCCGTAAGCGTCGGCATGTAGCGCGCGGCTCGGCCCGAGATCCGGATCCCACTCGTCCCACGTCTCCTCCGCCTTCCGCACCCCCCGCGGACGATACCGGCACACCAAGAGACGCAGGCCGTCGCCCAGCAGCTTGCGGTCGTTCCAGCGGCGGGTCCGAATCGGCATCGGCGGTGTTGTACCGCCGCCCGCTTCGAGTTGCCGCAGCGAATGAAAATTCTCATCCGACCAACGGTAGGGTAGGGTTTACGAGAGGAGAAACGTGACCGCGCGCCTGCTCGTCGTCGCCGATCCGAAGATGCTTCCTGCGCTCGCCGGCGGGCTTCGCGAGGCTGGCAAGTTCGAGGTCGTGGCGGTTTCCCTGGCGGACGCCGCAGCGGCGCAGGCTGCTGCGGCCAACGCCGATGCCATCGCCGTCTTCTACGGCGGTCCGGGTGCGCCGCTCCCGGCGGCGCTGCAGGTCCTCGCGCCCAAGGTCCGCGACCGCGGGGCCCGCGTCATTGCGGTCCTGCAGCGCGAGCAGGCCGCGCAACGCGATGAATGCTTTCGCGCCGGCGCCAGCGACCTGCTGTTCATGCCGATCCCGAAGGACCAGTTCGTCGCGCGCCTCGCCGCGGCCGTCTTCCTGGCGTTTCCAGCGGAGCCAGGTGCAACGGCGGCAGTGGCCGTCGCGACGCGCAGCTCCTCCTCCCGCATCGACAACGCCAAAGTGTCGCCCATTGGCGTCGAAGCCGCGGGGCAGCTCCCGTTCAAGAGCGGCGATACGGTCCGCCTTTCCTGGGATTCCTTCCAGATCTGGGGCGTCGTCGTCCGCCGGGGGCCGACGGCGCAGATCCGCTTCGCCGGACTCGCACCCGACGAAGAAGGGCGCATCCACGAATGGATCAGGTCCAGCGCGAGGCAGCCGGTGGCCGCGCAGCCCGCGGCACCCGTCCGTTCCTCCCCGCCCCATCCGACGCCGCCGGCGGCGTCCGGACGCGCGGCGCCGGTGGCGGGGCGGCCCCCGGGATTCAGCGATCGGAAACCGGCGGGTCCCCAGACACGTTCAGCATCGGCCGGCGCGGATGTCGCAGTTGGGTCGGTCCCCGCGGCGCCACGCGTGGTGCCGTCGTCACTTCCGTCTGCTGGGCCGGCCCCTGTACCGAAACCCAAGAACGGCGCGGGCGCCTTGTCCGGGCTTTTCGAGGGCGACGGCGCAGCTCCCGGTCCGACCGTGCCGCAACGGCCCGCGCCGCAACCGCCTGCGCTGAAGGGCCCTCGCTGGCCCGTCCCGGCCGCAGTCGCCGTCTGCAAGGAGGCGGCGATGGATCTTCTCAAGGGCGGGGACGTCGGTCCCGCGATTCCGCGCAATGTGGTGGCGTCCGCGCGGAAGATCGCCGCCTTGCTCAGCGTGGGCGAGAGGGTGTCGATCGAGAATGCGGGACCGGAATCGCATTTCGTCGAAACGCTGGCGGTGAGGATGGCTTTGGAGGTGGCGACCGCCGAGGGCACGCGGCTGGCCTCCGCGAACGTTGCTCCCAACGTCGACGGCGAGGCTCTCGCGGCGCTCACCAAGCTCGTCGACGAGGCTGCCGCGCGGCTGCAGAAGGAAGCGAACGCCGCCATCGGCAAGGGCGAGGTCGGAAACCTTCAGATCGTCACCGCGGCCAGCGCAGCGCTCAGCCGCGACCTGCTCAACTTGAAGGAGACCGCCGACAGCCTGCGTGGCGTCGGAGCGGCGCCGCGGCTTGGAACTGGCGCGCTGGATCCCGAGGTCGTGTTGCCGGGTCAGCAGCCCCGGCCGAGGCCGCCTGCGGCCC
>Ga0209474_10001608_pt1 | contig 21731 bp, 15 predicted proteins | sample GraSoiAngelo_145_FD_185902 | JGI IMG/M metagenome (GOLD analysis project Ga0209474, IMG submission 185902) | Grasslands soil microbial communities from the Angelo Coastal Reserve, California, USA - 14_1009_05_20cm (SPAdes) (version 2) | ecosystem: Environmental > Terrestrial > Soil > Grasslands... | reverse complement strand
ACCTAGCGGTCTAGGAACCTGAAGCCCCCTGATGGCCGTGTGCGACGGTCCGCTCTTGCGCGCCGCTGGCCCCCCGATCGGCGATCCGCGCCGCTCCGGCGCTCGACCTGAGCCGAGATTGCGACACGTCGCCGGTCGCGCGTTATACGGCGACCGAAGTCTCGCCGCCGATCCCGACCGCGTTGCGACGGCACCTGCCGAGGCGGGGTCTGGTCGGTCATGTTGTAGTCTCGTGCGGGATGCAAGTCCAACTTCCCAGCAGCCAGCGCAGCGAAGCGCCCTGCATCCCCGGGGCCACGTTCGCGCTCGCGGCGACCGGGCTATTGCCTTGCGGGAACTGGACATGTCTTTTGACCCAACTCCTGGGTCCAGCGACCTGCTCAAGGGCTGTTGCGGCCGGTCACGGAGTGAGGTTGGGATGCATCATGCGACCACCAGGACAGTGGGATCGGCCGGCTCGACGCCAAACATCTGATGACATCGTCTGCACCACAACTGCGCGAGAACGCCATGCTGCGGCAGCGGCACCCGGTCAGTGCAACTCGGGCACACGGCGTAGGGAGCGAACGACGCTGGTGCCACGATTGTCCACCGGCTGGGCAGCGTGTTGACGATTTCGAGGGAGTGATGCGGGAGGATCACGGCGCGGGCGCGCACGAGGACGACCGTTTCCTCTGGACCGGCGCTGAGCACGGGGTACCACGCGCCACGGCGCAGTGGGCACTGTACGTCGAGAACTAAGCGGGCCCACCGTGCTGCTATTCGAGATCCCCCGTCCTGCCCTGTACCCACGGGACGCCTCGGCCCACGTAAGGAAACTGCACGTTCTGCACACTCCAAAGTAAAGACTGTCGTCCGCTTTGCAAGAGATCGCACGCCGCGGTCTGTCGTTCAGCGGACATTCGTCCTACACCAGCGTCGACGGCGCATCGGCGGCGCTGGCGGGTCCCACGACGGTTGCGCTCTCCGGTTGCCGAAACGTCCGCACCAGCTCCGCGACACGGCGAGGCATTCCGCTGGGGAGCGAGTGGCCCGCATGTCTGCGTGCGATGCGTTAGGCGGCTCCGGTTTGTGTTTCACCCGTAGGGGGGAGGACCCCCGCGAGCCTATGGCCGACGGACTCCTCCAGGGCGCCGTGGGCGGCATGTTCGGACACGCCGCTCCCTTGCTCACCCCACGCCGCGGAGCAGATACTATGGGCATGCGCCTCGCTGCAGTCCTCGTAACGAACGCCCCAGAGTGACCATCCCATGAAGACGATCAAGGGCCCCGCGATCTTTCTCGCCCAGTTCGCCGCCGACCAGCCGCCGTTCAATTCGCTCGCGGGCCTCGCGGGGTGGGCCGCGTCGCTCGGCTACCAGGGCATCCAGATCCCGACCTGGGACGCGCGGCTCTTCGATCTCGACAAGGCGGCCTCGAGCAAGACCTATTGCGACGAGATCACAGGGGTGCTCGCCGGGCACCGCCTCGTCATCACCGAGCTGTCGACCCACCTCCAGGGCCACCTCGTCGCCGTGCACCCGGCCTACGACGCCGTCGTGGATGGGTTCGCCGCCCCGACGGTTCGGGGCCGTCCGAGCGCCCGGGCCGAATGGGCGGTGGGGCAGGTCAAGGCCGGGGCGAAGGCGTGCCGCAACCTCGGCCTCGATACGATGGTGAGCTTCACCGGCGCGCTGGCCTGGCCGTTCCTGTACCCGTTCCCTCCGCGGCCCGCCGGGCTGATCGAGACTGCGTTCGACGAGCTCGCCAGACGCTGGAAGCCGATCCTCGACTATTGCGACTCGCAGGGTGTCAACGTCGGCTTCGAGCTGCATCCCGGCGAGGACGTGTTCGACGGCGCCACATTCGAGATGCTGCTCGCCCGACTCGACAATCATCCGCGCTGCGGCATCAATTACGATCCCTCGCATTTCGTGCTGCAGTGTCTCGACTATCTCGACTTCATCGATCGGTATCACGAGCGAATCGTCGCGTTCCATGTGAAAGACGCCGAGTTCAATCCGACCGGCCGGCAAGGCGTCTACAGCGGCTTCCAGCCGTGGCTCGAGCGCGCCGGCCGGTTCCGCTCGCTCGGCGACGGCCAGGTCGATTTCCGCGGCATCTTCGCGAAGCTCGCCCAATACGGCTACGCCGGCTGGGCGGTGCTCGAGTGGGAGTGTTGCCTCAAGCATCCCGAAGACGGTGCCCGTGAGGGCGCGGGGTTCATCCGGGACCGCATCATCCGGGTGACGGAGCGGGCCTTCGACGACTTCGCCGACTCGGGCGTCGATCAGGGCGCGAATCGCCGCCTGCTCGGGCTCGACGGGAAGGCCTCGTGATCGAGGGGCGCGGCGACGCCGCGGCCGGCGGTCGCATCCGCCTCGGCATGGTCGGGGGCGGGCAGGGGGCGTTCATCGGCGCCGTGCACCGCATGGCGGCGCGGCTCGACGACCACTACGCGCTCGTGGCCGGTGCGTTGTCGTCCGCGCGGCAACGCGCGATCGATTCGGCGCTCGAGCTGGGCCTCGCCCGCGACCGGGCGTACGACGACTTCGCGGCGATGGCCGCCGCCGAGGCGAAGCGCCCCGACGGGATCGAGGTGGTGGCCATCGTTACGCCCAATCATCTGCATGCGCCGGTGGCCACCGCGTTTCTTCGCGCCGGCATCCATGTCATCTGCGACAAGCCGCTCGCCACGACGGCCGCCGCGGCGCGCGACCTCGTGCGCCTGACGGAGCAGAGCGGGAAGATCTTCGCGGTGACGTACAACTACACCGGCTACCCGATGGTGCGTCAGGCGCGCGCCATGGTCGCGGCGGGCGAGCTGGGCGAGATCCGCGTGGTCCAGGTCGAGTACGCGCAGGACTGGCTGACCGAGCGGCTCGAGGCCACGGGCCAGAAACAGGCCGCGTGGCGCACCGACCCGGCCCAGGCGGGCGCGGGCGGTGCCCTCGGTGACATCGGCTCACACGCCTACCACCTCGCCTGCTTCGTCACCGGGCTCAGGCTCGATGCGCTGTGTGCGGATCTGACCACGTTTGTCTCCGGTCGGCGGCTCGACGACGACGCCCAGATCCTGCTGCGGTTCCAGGGCGGCGCGCGCGGCATGCTGTGGGCCAGCCAGGTGGCGCCCGGCAACGAGAACGGGCTGCGCCTGCGGGTCTACGGCACGCGAGGCGGGCTCGAGTGGCAGCAAGAGAATCCCAACGAGCTGTGGCACGCGCCCTTCGGCCAGCCGCGACGCCGGCTCACGCGGGCTGGCCCGGGTGCCGGGCCTGCGGCGGCGCGCGTCACTCGCATCCCCGCCGGCCATCCCGAGGGCTATCTCGAGGGCTTCGCGACGATCTATACGGAGGTGGCGCACGCGATCCGTGCGGCCCGGGGAGGCCAGCGGCCCGACGGCGAGGTCTTGTTCCCGACTGTCGCTGACGGACTGCACGGCGTGGAGTTCATCGAAGCCGCGGTGAAATCAAGCACGAACGGAGCGATCTGGGTCGGAAAAGAGCGGCCCTGAGGCCGCCCCTGGCGCGCGGGGCGCGGTTGTTGCACTCTCCAGCGTTGGCCGTGTATCGAGGTGTCACACCCGTGCCTGCATTGCAGTGGGCCCGCCTCAACGCCGATCTCAACCTCCGCCTGCGCCGGGGCGCCTGGTACCGCGTCCTCGAGCTCCACCCGCTCGAGGCGGTGCTGGACGTCCGCGGGGCCCGCGTGACCGTCCCGCGACCGTTTCTGGAGATCGTCGGCACGCCGCCCCGCCGCTGGACCGTCGTCGCGGAGCTGCGGGATGTGTCGCAGGTGCCCCCCGCCTGGGGAGGCCGCTACGCGGTGTGCCCCAACTGCCGCGAGCGCCAGGCACTGGAGCGTCGCAGCAGCGACATGCGTTGCGACCGCTGCGGCGGTGTGTTCGACATCGACTGGAACGAACGGTATCTCGCGGCCGGTTAGGGAACGTCTGCACAAGTGATCGTGGCGCTGGGCGTCGGGGCGGAGGGCGCTTTACACGCGAGGGCGCCACGAAGGCGGACTCGGAGGCGCGGAGCTGGCTCGGGCAGGCACACGTCCCCGTGGCGTATTTCGGAGTGCCCTCGCGTGTAGGCGCCCCTAGCCCCGACCCCCAGCGCCACGTACCGGGTTGTGCAGAGGTTCCTTAGCCGCCGGCGACAGGCGTGATCCGCACCATCACCACCCCGTGTGCCGGCACGGTAGCCATGAAGCGCCCCGGGAATGTACCGAGGTCGGCGTGAGCCCACAGGTCGCGCACCCGCGCGGGGCCGCGGATGCCGAGGGCTCGCCAGGAAGCGGTGATCACCGTCTGCAGCGCCGAGCGGTTGAAGAGGACGACCGCCCGGGAGCCGTCGCCGAGCGGCTTCGCCCACACCTGCAGGTCAGGAGCCGGCTCCTGCACCAACATCCCTTGCACGCCGAGTGAGTCCTGGTCCACCGCGACCACTTCCTTATTAAGGAGGATGTCGCGGGTCGACGCCGCCATGGTGCGAACGTCGTTCCCCGCCATCAGCGGCGCGGCCATCAGGGCCCACAGGCTGAAATGGGCGCGGTACTCGTCCTCCGTCATGCCGCCGTTGCCGACCTCGAGCATGTCGGGGTCGTTCCACGCCCCGGGGCTCGCCGCCAACGCGTATTGCGCGTTGAGATCGAGCAGGGCGATCATGCTGGCCCACCGGTCGCCGATGTCACCGGTGGTGCGCCACAGGTTGCCGGTGCGCGGGCCCCACTCCCACGGCCGGTTCGAGCCCCACTCGCAGATGCTGAACACGATGGGGCGGCCGGCCTTGGCGAGCGCGTCGCGGAACTTGGCGTACTGCGTCGGCCCGTCGAGCCCTTCGGAATTGCACCAATCCTCCTTGACGTAGTCCACGCCCCACTCGGCGAAGGTCCGGGCATCGATCTCCTCGGAGCCGTACGTGCCGGGGCGGCGCTGGCACGTCTGGCGCCCCGCGTCGGTGTAGAGGCCGAACTTGAGCCCCTTGGAATGGACGTACTCCGCCAGCGACTTCATGCCACCCGGGAAGCGGACCGAATCGGCCACGAGCCGGCCCGCGGCGTCGCGGGCGACCTGCCAGCAGTCGTCGATCACGAGATACTGATAGCCCGCGTCGCGCATGCCGCTCTTCGCCATCGCGTCCGCCGTCTCCCTGATGAGCTGCGCGCTGACGTCGCACCCGAAGTGGTTCCAGCTGTTCCAGCCCATCGGCGGAGTGCGGGCCAGCGTGTTGTCGAGCGGACGTGCGGGCTGGTGTGCGACCGCGAGCCCGAGACCGAGGCACATGAACGTCGTGAATCGCGGGAACACGGGACAGCTCCTTTCGGGGGGTTGGGGTTAGGGGCTAGGGGTTAGGGACCCTCCGCACAACCCGGTGCGTGGCGCCTGAGTTCCGCCTTCGTGGCGCCCTGGCGTGTAAAGCGCCCTCCGCCCCGACCCCCAGCGCCACGATCACTTGTGCAGACGTTCCTTAGAGGGTTTGCGCGCGCGACGTGCCAAGCCGAGCATTGCGACCCCAAACACGAAAAGCGCAACGCCCCAGACTAAATCGATCGGGAGGCCGGTGGGCGATGCTCCCGGCGCCCCCAGGGTCGCCCATCCGTAGCCCGTGAGCAGCAGGCCCAGCAGACTGAAGAACCCGCCGATCGGCAGCCGCACGTCGAGCGACATCAGAAGAACACCGCGTTCAAGATCACGGTCACCACCAGCACGACCACCGCGAGCGTGACCGGGCGCTGGAACCAGGCGACCGCCGTGTCGACGAGTTTGGGCGTCAGGCCATACACGAGGCCCCGCAGCTCTTCTGGCGCGCGCGGTCGGGTGACGAGCGACACGAGGATCGTGACGACGAAGCACGTCGTCCAGGCGACGATCGCAGTCCAAAAGGTCTGCGCCAGCTCGCTCGGGAACGTCGTCACGACGCCCAGGTACCCGCCCTTGACGCCCACCGAGGCGCCGGCGGGAAGGGACAGCCCGTGGTGCAGTGCCGCCGCCAGCGTGCCGGCGACGAGCCCCGTGAACGCGGCGTGCCCCGTGGTCCGCTTCCAGAACATCCCCAACGCGAACGTGGCGAACAGCGGCGCGTTCACGAACGCGAACACGAGCTGCAGGAAATCCATGATGTTGTTGAACGACGCGGCGACGTAGGCCGCGGCGATCGAGATCGCGACGCCCGCCACCGTGGCGAAGCGCCCCATGGCCAGATAATGGGTGTCGGGCGCGCCCGGGCGCACGTAGCTCTGGTACAGATCGTAGGTCCAGACCGTGTTGAACGCGGTGACGTTCCCAGCCATTCCCGACATGAACGACGCGAGCAGCGCGGTGAGGCCGAGTCCCAGGAGGCCGGCGGGAAAGAAGTGCAGCAGCATCATCGGAGTGGCGAGGTCATAATCGAGTACCACGCCGCCGGCTGCGTCACGCAGCGGCGCGCCGGTGCGCGGGTCGAGTTTCGGCGGCACTATTCCCGCCGACGGCGCGCCGGAGGTTGTGGAGGTTGTGGAGGTTATGGAGGTTGGGGAGGTTGGGGAGGTTGGGGAGGTTGAAGAGACAATTGGCGCCGCTTGCCGCACGCCGCTGGTTGGACTCACGACCAGTGCCAGCATGCCCGGGAGGATCACGAGAAATGGGAACAGCATCTTCGGGAACGCGGCGATGAGCGGGGTGCGCCGGGCGGCGGTCATCGAGTTCGCGGCCATGGCGCGCTGCACCACGAGAAAGTCCGTGCACCAATACCCGAACGACAGCACGAACCCCAGTCCCATCACCAGGCCGAACCACTCGACGCCCACGGGGTTGGTGGACGCGTGTCCCATGAACGCCCAGCTGCGCGTATAGGCGCCGGGCGCGAAGCCGGTGGCGGTGGCGTGGTCGGCGAGCCGCGCCACCAGTCCCGACCAGCCGCCCACCGCGCGCAGCCCCAGAAACACCAGTGGCGCGAACCCCAGCACGATCAGGAAGAACTGCAGCACCTCGTTGTAGATCGCGCTCGTGAGCCCGCCCAGGAAGATGTACGCGAGCACCACGCCCGCGGCCACGAAGATGCTCAAGTCGAAGCTCCAGCCGAGCAGCAGGTGGAGCAGCTTGCCCATGGCGTAGAGCGAGATCCCCGAGGAGAACACGGTCATAATGGCGAACGAGACGGCGTTCAAGGCGCGCGTCTTTTCGTCGAAACGCAGCTTCAAGTACTCGGGGACGGAGCGGGCGCGCGAGCCGTAGTAGAACGGCATCATGAACAGGCCGATGAACACCATCGCCGGGATCGCGCCGATCCAATAGAAGTGGCTCGTGGCGATGCCGTACTTGGCGCCTGAGGCGCCCATCCCGATGACTTCCTGCGCGCCAAGATTCGCCGAGATGAACGCGAGGCCCGTGACCCAGGCGGGGATGGAGCGTCCCGAGAGGAAGAAGTCTTCGCTGGTGCGCACGTAGCGCCGCAACGCCGCGCCGATGCCGAGCACGAACACGAAGTACAAGAGCATCACCGCGTAGTCGACCCAGCCGAGCGTAGTCATGCTAGAGGACTAGAACCCGTGACCAGAGCGCGGGGTTGACAGGTGCTGGTGCGAGCGTGCCACACGGATATTCGTGTCGCTATTGCTCGGACGCAACGGATGACCCCCCCGCCTGTCTCAGAAAGTCACCGGCGGCGCTGGCGCGTTGGGTGGTGCGTGACGGCGTCAAATTTGAAGAGCAACTGACCCGACCCGTTGTGCCCTTTGGGCCGTCCAGGGGAGCGACGTGATTCAGGTCAGGGTGCCGTCCTTTGACCGCCCCACCTCGCCCGAGGCTGGGGACCGCGAGCGCCGCGAGGTGGCGGCGCCCGCCCCGCTTCCTGTTCCCCCCTGCCGCCACACCGTCACCCGTCAAACGGGCCGCCTTCCGGCGGCCTCGGAGAACCATCCTATGCACCGAATCCCGTTCTTGCTCTCGCTGCTGGCGCTCGCCGCTGCACCGAGGCTCCTCGAAGCTCAGGGGTCGATCACCGGAACGGTGACAGACTCGGCGGCCGGCACCCCGCTCACAGGGGTCAGCGTGAGCGTTGTGGGGACGGCGCTGACCGGACGGACCGATGCCGCCGGCCGATACGTCGTCGGGAGCGTGCCGCCGGGCACGCAGCGCTTGCGAGTCAGGAGGCTGGGCTACGCGCCCGCCGATAAGAGCGTCGCCGTCAGGGAGGGCGAGCAGGCGGTCGCGGACTTCCGGCTGCGGACCAGCGCGGTCGAGCTGCAGGAGGTCGTGGCCGTCGGATACGGCGAGCAGACTAAGGCGACGCTCACGGGTTCCGTCAGCGCGGTCCAAGGCCGGGAGCTGAAGACCGTCCCCACGGTCAATCTGTCGAACACCGTCGCCGGGAAGCTGCCCGGAGTAGTGACGGTCAATCGGAGCGGAGAGCCCGGGTACGACGACGCCACCATCCGGGTCCGGGGTGACCACACCCTGAACGACAACAGCGCGCTCATTGTGATCGACGGTGTGCCGGATCGGGTCGGTGGACTCGCGCGGCTCAATCCGGACGACATCGAGAGCATCAGCGTCCTGAAGGACGCCACGGCGGCGATCTACGGTGCGCGCGCCGCCAACGGCGTCATCCTCATCACGACCAAGCGCGGCAGCGGCAGCAAGCCTGAGCTGACGGCGAGCTTCGACATGGGGGTCAATCACCCGACCCGGCTGCCCCAGATGGCGGACGCGGCGACCTACATGACGATGCTCGATGAGATCGACACCTACCGCAACCAGACCCCGCGCTACTCGGCGGACCTGATCCAGAAGTACCGGCAGGGGGGCGATCCCTGGATGTATCCCAACACCGATTGGTTCGGCGCGGTGATCAAGCCGATGTCGCCCCAGAACGTCGGTCACGTGTCGTTGCGGGGCAGCGCGGACCGGCTCGGATACTACATCTCACTCGGACGCCAGAACGAGGACGGTTATTACCGCAACAGCGGGACTCACTACGATCAGTACAACTTCCGCAGCAACCTCGACGGCCAGGTCTCGGATCACTTGAAGCTGCGGTTCGACGTCACGGGCCGTCTCGAGGACCGCAACTTCCCGACCCGCAGCGCCGGCTCGATTTTCCGGGAGCTGATGCGGGGCAAGCCGAATCTGCCGGCGTACTGGCCCAACGGCTTGTCGTATCCCGATATCGAGTACGGCGACAACCCCGTCGTGATCGCCACTCCGGCAACGGGATACGACAAGGACGACCGATACTACCTGCAAGGCAACCTGGGCGGCGACTTCGAGGTGCCTGGCGTGAGGGGTTTAACGCTCCGCGCCAACGCCGCCTACGACTACGGCCAGCGGAACGAGAAGGCGTGGCGGACGCCGTGGACGCTGTACACGTGGGACTACCAGACGCGCGACCCGAGCGGCCAGCCAGTGCTCCAGGCCGCCAAGCGGGGATTCAGCACGCCCCAGCTGAACGACTACGACCTGCATTCGACCAGCATCCTGTTGAATTTCATCGGAGAGTATCGCCGGGAATTCGGGCCCCACACGCTCGGCATCCTGGCGGGCATCGAGCGACAGACGGTGGACAGCTCGAGTCTCTCGGGGTTCCGGGATTACTTCGTCTCGAATCAAGTCGACGAGCTGTTCGCCGGCGGCGATCTCGGGAAGACTAGCAGCGGCACCGAGTGGGTGGCGGCGCGGCAGAACTACTTCAGCCGCGTCAATTATGCCTTCAAGAACAAATACCTCCTCGAGCTCGTCGGCCGGCTGGATGGCTCCTACATCTTTCCGACCGGCAAGCGCTTCGGCCTGTTCCCGGCCGTGTCGGCGGGATGGCGTATCTCGGACGAGCCGTTCTTCCGTGACCACGTGTCGCTGTTTGACGATCTCAAGGTGCGCGGCTCGTGGGGCAAGACCGGGAACGACCGGATCGACCCCTGGCAGTACCTGGCTACCTACGGATTCGGCGGCGGGTACGTCTTCGGCGGGAACACCGAAGTGAAGAGCGTCTACCAGACCCGGACACCCAACCCGTTCATCACTTGGGAAGTCGCGAAGCAGGTCGACGTCGGCCTCGACGGCACCCTGCTCCAGAACCGCCTCTCCGTGGTGCTCGATTACTTCAGCGAGCGGCGCAACAACATTCTGTGGAACCGCAACGCCTCGGTGCCCCAGACGGCCGCCATTCCCCTGCCGCGCCAGAACATCGGGCAGGTTTCGAGCTGGGGCTATGACGGCTCCATCGGCTGGCGCGAGCAGCTAGCCGGCGACGTCTCCTACGACGTGACCTTCAACTTCGGGCATTCCCGGAACCGGATCGACTACTGGGACGAGCCCCCGGGGGCGCCGCCGTGGCAGCGTTCGACCGGGCATCCCATGTGCGTCTCCGTCACCTCCTGTCCGGCGGGCGGCCTGTTGTACAAGGCGATCGGCGTCTTCAAGGACTCGGCGGCCGTGGCCAACTACCCCCATTGGCCCGGCGCCCGCCCGGGCGACATCATCTTCGAAGACGTGAACCACGACGGTGTTATCGACGCGAACGACCGCATTCGGATCGACCAGAACGGCGACCCGACTTACACCTTGGGCCTTCGGGTCGGGGCGCAGGTGAAGAAGTTCGACCTGACCCTCTTCTTCCAGGGCGCTCTCAACGCGGTGCAGTACTTCATCACGGAATCTGGCGACATCGGCAACTTCACCCAGGACTTCGCCGCCAATCGCTGGACACCCGCGAATCCGAATGCCACCGGACCGCGGGCCTTCAATCGGCAGGAGGAATACTGGGTGTCGAACTGGAACACCTATTTCCTGCGCGATGCGAGCTACATCCGGTTGAAATCGGTCGAGGCCGGATACCACTTGCCCGCTCGCGTGGCGGCCGACCTGGGCCTGCACGACGTCCGGCTGTACGCCAGTGGCTACAATCTCCTGCTGCTGGACCGGTTCCAGGTGGTTGATCCCGAGACGCGGGATTCGAACGGTCAATACTACCCGCAGCAGCGCGTGTTCAACCTCGGCGCGTCCGTCACGTTCTAGCGGAGATCACGAGACATGAGACCCGATATCCGCGTTACCACACTGGCGCTGGTGCTGTTGTTCGGGGCGAACAGCTGCACCGACGTCCTCGACGTGACTCCGAAGGACCAGTTCCCGGACCAGGCCGTGTTCACGGATCCGAACCTGGCACAAGCCTTCCTGAACGACATGTACCGGGGATTGGGGCACGGGCTGTACGAGATCATGCTGGCCTCGCTCGCCGACGAGACCCAATTCATCCACGTGTACGCCACCGACAAGATCGTCCAGGCGGTCATCACCTCCAGTGATCGGGGCGCGCTCGATGACGGACGGTTCGCTCACTTCAACTGGGGGCCCAACTACTCACGTATCCGGCAGACGAACATCTTCCTCAGCCACATCGACGCCACCCCGTTCGACTCGGCCCTGAAGCAGCGGATGAAGGGTGAAGCGTTCTTCCTGCGGGCCTACTTCTACCACAACCTGATGCGGATGTACGGCGGCGTGCCGCTCATCACCAAGGTGTACGGCCTCGACGAGAACTACGCCGTCGCGCGCAACAGCTTCAAGGAGACGGTCGACTTCATCGTCGCCAACGCCGACTCGGCGGCCGCGCTGCTGCCGCTGTCGTACAGCGGCGCCGACGTCGGCCGCGCGACCAAGGGGGCGGCGCTCGCGCTCAAGGCGCGCGTGCTGCTGTACGCCGCGAGCGACTTGTACAACGTGAACCCCTGCGCACAGCCCGAGAATTGCTACACCCCGCCGCAGGACCGCGTGGCGCTCTGGAGGGCGGCGAAAAACGCCGCGCAGGCCGTGATGGATCTCGGCGTCTATCATCTCTTCCGCCCGAGTCCGGCGAACGCGCAGGAGGCGGCCAAGAACTACGGCGACCTGTTCCTCCAGACGATGAGCGAGGAAGTGATCCTGAGCCGGTTTTTCCTGTCGACGCGGGACGACGGCTACAATCCCGGCCTGCACAACGGCCCCAACGGCTTTCACACCTGGGGCGGGAACACCCCGATCCAGAATCTAGTCGACGATTATCGCATGGCGGATGGCTCGAAGTTCGACTGGAGCAACCCGGCGCACGCCGCCGCGCCCTACGCGAACCGCGATCCCCGCTTTTATGCCACGATCGCCTACGACGGCGCGCCGTGGCGCACCCGTCCCGACGACGTGAAGGACCTCGACCCCTACGGCATGATCCAGACCTTCCGGGCGCTCAAGCTCCCCGACTCGAGCGTGGTGGCGGGCCTCGATACCCGGGACAGTCCCGTCGAGAACTGGAACGGCGGCTACTCCGGCTACTACATCCGGAAGTTTATCGATCCGTCCATCAACGCGCAGTTCATCAAGGAGCAAGTGCCGTGGATCTTCTTCCGCTACGCCGAGGTCCTCCTCAACTACGCGGAGGCGTCGATCGAGCTGAATGAGGTTGGGGATGCGCTCGCCGCCCTGAACCAGATCCGCCGTCGCGCCGGCATGCCGGACCTGGCCGCGGGGCCGAACCTGCGGGATGAGTACCGCAACGAACGTCGCATCGAGATGGCGTTCGAAGAGCAGCGATTCTTCGACGTGCGCCGCTGGATGATCGCACCGCAGGCGTTGAGCCAGCCGGCACGCGGCATCAACATCTACCTCCGGGGCGCGAACCGACTCGACCGAAGCACTTGGACGAGCTACCGCTACCAGACTGACACGGTTCAGCAGCGGGCATGGAACAATACGGCCTGCGCGACGGGCCCGGGAAACGACTTGAGCGCCGTATGCATGTACTTCATGCCGATCCCACGTGACGAGCTCAATCGGAACCTGTCGCTCAAGCAGAATCCGGGATACTGACGTGACGCGAGGCTGCTGCGGGCTCCTCGTCGTTGTCGCGCTCGGCTGCGGGCGCGCCACGCCGCGGCCGGAACAGGCCGCCCCGGCCGCCACCGGCGCCGTGACGACCGTGGTGCCCAGCGAGACCGACGCCCGCGTGACGCAGGTGGAGGAGCTGCTGCGGGGCGTGCCGGGCCTGGACGTGACCCGGCTGCCCGACGGCGGTTATCAGCTCCGCATCCGCGGCCACCGCAGCATCCGGGGCGACCCCGGGGACGACGATCCGCTGCTCGTCGTCGACGGCATCCCGATCGCGGCCGGGGCGCTCAGCAGCACGCTCGCGAGTCTCGCGCCGGCGGACATCGCCCGCATCGAGGTCCTGAAAGACGCGGGAGCGGCCGGCATCTACGGCTCGCGGGCGGCCAATGGTGTGATCGTCATTACCACGAAGCGCGCACGCTAGGAGGATTCGCATGATGACTCGTGCCATTCGATTCGTCGCGGCGGCCTCGCTCGCCGCGGCGCCGCCGCTGGCCGCGCAAGGCGCCGGCACGGTGGAGATCGGGGCGTTCGCCCGTTACACCGATTTCGACAATAGTCTCGCCATGAACAACGCGGTCGGCATCGGCGGGCAGGTCACGGTCTACCTGGAGCATGTGGTCGCGGTCGAGCTCGACGTGTCGCGGACGTCGGCCGGCCGCCCGACGGGCGGCTCGGTCACCTACACTCCGATGCACATCCGGCTGGTGCGAGCGTTCGCCACCGGCAACCGGCTCGACGTCCTGCTGGGCGGCGGCGCCGTCCGCAACGCGTACGGCGGCCCGCTGGGCGCGAGCGACGGTGGCGTGTCGGCGCTGCTGGGGCTGCGCTACCGCTGGAGTGATCGCCTGTGGCTCCGCGGCGGGCTCGACGCCGACTTCATGGTGCACTCCGGGAGTCCGCAAGGGAATCCGTTTACCTTCTATAGCGGCAACTGGGGTCTCCAGCTCGGCGCCACGCTACGGCTCAAGGGCGGCGGGAGCGGCGCGCAACCGTAGAGAGCGACGCTCATGAGACCCCGCGGGTGCGCATCGCTGGTCTTGATCGGGGCGCTCGTCGCGGGCACAGCGACCGCGCAGGCGCCGACGGGCACGATCACCGGGCATGTCACCGATGCGCCGACCAGGCGCCCTGTGGTGGGTGTCCGGGTGACGGTGGTCGGCAGCGATCGAGGCGCTGTCACGCGCGAGGACGGTGGCTACACTCTGGCGGACGTCCCGGAAGGGGCGCACCGCGTGCGGGCCAGCAGAATCGGCTTTACCGCCCAGGAGCAGACGGTGGTCGTGGTCGCCGGGCAATCCGTCACGGCCGATTTCACACTGTCCACCGTCGCCGTCTCGCTATCGGATGTCGTCGTGGTGGGCTACGGGACGCAGCGGCGGGCCGACCTGACGGGCGCGGTGGTGTCCGTGCCGCCCGACCAGATTCAGAAGGCGGCGGTCGTGAGCCTGCAACAGGCGCTCCAGGGGAGCGTGCCGGGCGCGACGGTCACGCAGGGCGACGCGGCCCCGGGCGGCGCCATCTCGGTGCTGATCCGCGGCGCCACGTCCACGAGCGGCGACAACCAGCCGCTCTACGTGATCGACGGCGTGCCCATCGGGACCGCCGGGGTGGACAAGTTCAGCCTCGGCCCGTCGGAGCCGAGCTTCACCACCATGACCACCACCAATCCGCTCTCCACGCTCGCTCCCTCCGACATCGAGTCGATCGACGTGTTGAAAGACGCCTCGGCCACCGCGATCTACGGCAGCCGCGGCGCGAACGGGGTGGTGATCATCACCACCAAGCGAGGTCAGCGCGACCAGCCGGGGCAGATCACGTTCAGCTCCTCGACCGGGATGGCGAGCGTCGTGCGCGAGATCCAGATGTTGAACGCCCACGACTACGCCACGTACGTGAACCAGGCCAACTGGCACGCCACGCCTGACTCGCTGCGCATCCGGGGCGACTCCTCCGCGCTGCCGTATGGTGGGCGGACCGGAAGCATCCGACCCGACAGCATCGCCCGGCTGTACGGTGCGGGCATCGATTGGCAGCGCGCCATCTTCCGCACGGCCGCCACGCGCGACCTGCAGCTCTCCTTCTCGGGCGGGGACGGGAACGGCAGCTATGCCGTGAGCGGCAACTATTTCGACCAGGATGGCGCGATCCGCGGCTCCGGGTTCGGGCGCGGTGGCGTGCGCGCCAACCTGGACCGCAGGCTCAACTCGATCGTGCGCATCTCGAGCAGCCTCGACGTGACCCGCTCCAACGCCAACCTGGTGCGCTCGTCCGGCACCGAGGGCACGAGCGCCGAGGGGATCGTACGGGGGGCGCTGCGCTACAGCCCGCTCCCGAGCGAGGCGTACGACACCGCTCGGCTCGCGCTCGACCCGCGGGCCGAGAATCCGGCGCTGTTCGGGATGTTGGGCGCGAACCCGCTGCGCTACACCGACGAGGTACACGAGAGCGAAACGGTGACACGCGGCCTCGGAGGTGTGCGGATGTTCGCGCAGCTCATGCCCTCCCTGTCGTTCGAGACGAGCATCGGGGGGAACTACGAGCGCAAGGGCGTGGACTCGTACTTCCCGCGGACCGTGTACGAGGGCAGGAACACCGACGGGCTCGCCATCGTGAGCGGCTCCGAGTTCGTGAACCTGGTCCACGAGGACCTGGTGAAATTCGACCGGGAGCTCGGCACCGACCATCACCTCGACGCGGTGGCCGGCTTCACCTACGAGTGGAACCGCAGCAACTGGAACAAGGATCAGGTGAGCAAATTCCCGGACGACCTACTCGGCTCGAGCGCGCTACAGCGCGGGCTCGCGTGGGCGGCGCCGCAGAGCGGCGTCGCCGTATGGAAGATGGCGTCGTACCTGGGGCGGGTGAACTACGGGTTCCGCGACCGCTACCTGATCACCGCGACGCTGCGCTCCGACGGCTCCTCCAAGTTCGCCGTCAACAACAAGTGGGCCACCTTCGCGTCGCTGGGGCTCGCCTGGCGCGCCAAGCAGGAGCCGTTCCTACGCGACGTCCAGTTCCTCACCGACTTGAAGCTGCGTGCCAGCTACGGGCAGTCGGGCAACCAGGCGATCGACGTCTACCAGTCGCTCGCGAGCATCGAGTGCGGCACCACGGTGCTGGACGCGCAGCTCGTGTCCGCCTGCTACGTCGCGCGACTCGCCAACCCAAACCTGAGCTGGGAAACCACCACCCAGTACGACGTGGGGCTCGACGTCTCGGCGTGGCAGAGTCGCGTGTCGCTCACCGCGGACCTGTACCACAAGCGTACCGACGGCCTGCTGCAGAACGTCACTCAGGCCCCCAACACGGGCTATTCGAGCGCTTGGGTCAATTCCGGGCGGGTGACGAACCTGGGGCTCGAGCTCCAGGCCGACGTGCGCGTCCTGACCGGCGCCGCGGGCGGTCCCTCCTGGACCATCGCGGCCAACATCGCCGGGAATCGCAACCGCATCGTGAGCCTCGGCGCCACCCAGCAACAGTTCTCCAATCGGCTGGGCGCGGGCGGCGGACTCGAAGTCGACCCCTTCATAGAGAAACCGGGCCTGCCGATCGGCACCGTCTGGGGCTACCAGACCGACGGGATCTTCAAGGACTCGGCCGCGGTCGCCGCCTACAAGAGCGTGCAGCCGGACGCCCAGGTGGGTGACTATCGCTACAAGGATCTGAACGGCGACGGCCACCTCACGGACGCCGACCGGACCATCATCGGCAACGTGAACCCCGACTACATCTTCGGGATCACCAACCGCGTCACGTTCGGCCGCTTCGACGTGAGCGCCGTGATTCAAGGCGTGCATGGGAACAACATCGTTAACGCCAACCGGCTTCAGTTCCTGCAGCTCAACGGCTTCGGCGGCAACATTCCGGTCGAGTACTACCAGCACGCCTACGATCCCGTGACGAACCCCGCCGGCACCTACCCCATGGTGAACGCGAACCGGGTGGGCGTGGGCCGTTTTTCCGACGCCTTCGTGGAAGACGGCAGCTACATCCGGCTCAAGAACGTGCAGCTCGGGCTTGAGCTGCCGCCCAGGCTCGTTCCGGGGACGCGCTCGGCCCGGGTGTTCGTCAGCGCGATCAATCTGTTCACCATCACCGACTACACGGGCTACGACCCCGAGGTCAGCGCGTTCAGCACGACCGCGCTGCGCGGCGTGGACCTGGGGAGCTACCCACAGTCGCGCCTCTTCACGGTCGGGGCGACCCTCACGTTCTGAAAGGAGGCGTGCCATGACACGAGCTCATCACGACTGGCTCCGACTGCTGGCGTCGGCGTGCCTCTGGGCGGGCGCCGCCGCGTGTCACGATCTGTTCAATCTCGACGAGCACCCGCAGACGTTCGTCGATCCCGCGAGCTACTTCAAAACCGGGGACCAGGCGATCGCGGCGGTGAACGGCATCTACCAGCCGCTGATGACCTGGGACGATTGGATCGATCCGGCCTGGCAGGAGGTGACGTGCGAGGGCCCGGACGTCTTCTGTCCCGACTGGTGGGCGTTCGGCCACTTGGGCGCAAAGACAGGCACGTGGTTCGCCGGCCGCACCTGGACCGCCAACTACCAGGTCATCCGCCGGGCGAACGACGTGTTGGGTCAGCTGGAGCACGTGACCCTCGATCCGGCGCTGACGACGCGCCTGCGGGGAGAGGCGCATTTCCTCCGTGGGTACGCCTACTTCGAGCTGGTGCGCCGCTACGGCGCCGTTCCCCTGCGACTCAGTCCGTACGTGCCCGACGGCACCTACGGCGACGCGCCGCGGGCTCCGATCGAGCAGGTGTACCCCGTGATCGTGAACGACCTGAAGGCCGCGACGCAGGAGCTGCCGCCCGATTTCGCGTCGCACACCTACTCGAGCGCGGACCGCGGTCGCCCCACCGCGTTCTCGGCCTGGGGCCTCTTGTCCAAGGTGTACCTCACGATGGCGGGCGCGGAGCTCACGGGAACGGCGCTGGCCGCCGCCAAGCAGCAGTACAACGATTCCGCGCGCCTGGCCGCGCAGCAGGTGATGCAGAGTGGCTGGATCACGCTCGAGCCGAGCTACATGCGGCTATTCGACGGGCAGCAGCAGATCAACAGCAACGAGATCCTGTTCCAGATCGGCGCTACGCACCAGGAGAACACGGGTCCCGAGATCGCCACGTTCTTCAACCCGCACGACTACTCCACGGCGGGCGGGGGCGGCGGCGGCTTCCTGAGCATGCGGCAGGTATTCTACTCGACCTTCGACACGCTGGACCGGCGCATCGCCCCGGGCTACGCGATCTTCCAGGGGTGGAAGGAGTCGTCTTCGTCCGTGGACCCCGGAACGCCCGCCTGGTACCAGGGCGCCGTGCCGGACAGCATCAAGACCCAGGTCGCGGCGGACAGCCAGGTCGGTTGGACCTGGACCGAGCTGTGTGAGACGATGGGCGCGAACACCTACCTGAACCGCACGACCCGCGCCCTCGTGCAGGTGTCGCCCCGCATCTTCACGATGAAGTACATCGATCGCGCCGCTCTCACCAAGAGCCAGAACGAGACGAACCCGATCGTGCTGCGGTACGCGGACGTGCTGCTGGTGTTCGCGGAAGCCGAGAACGACGTGAGCGGGCCGACCGGGGCCGCGTACGCCGCGATCGACGAAGTCCGCAACCGGTCCAACGTGCCCAACCTGACGCCCGGCTTGTCCCAGGCGCAATTCCGCGACTCGGTGTGGCTCGAGCGCCGCCACGAGCTGTACGGGGAGTTCCAGGAGTGGTTCGACCTGAAGCGCCAGGGCCGCTGGCTCGATATCATGAACGACCGCATTCCCGCCTATCCCGGCGGCGCCACGCCCAACGCCTCGGTGTGCCGGCCGCGGCAGGCGTACCAGCTGCTGCTCCCGATCCCCGACGCGGAGATCGGCGCGAACCGGCTCATCACCCAGAACCCCGGCTACTGAGTCGGATTCCCCCGGGCGATGCGAACCGGCCGTCCCACGCTCCCGGCGCTCCTCGTGGTGGCCGCCTGTCACGCCAACTCGGCCGGCGTGCCGGTCCCGCCGGGCCCTACGCGAGCGCCCGCGGTGCACGTGCAGGGGAACGAGCTCGTCGACTCGGCCGGCCGACCGGTACGGCTGCGCGGCGTGAACCGCTCCGGCGCCGAATACGCCTGTGCGCAGGGGTGGGGCATCTTCGATGGCCCGTCCGATTCGCCCTCCGTGAGCGCGATCGTGTCCTGGCGCACCAACGTGGTGCGCCTGCCGCTCAACGAGACCTGCTGGCTCGGGATCAACGGCGTCACGCCCGCGTACGCGGGCGCGAATTACCAGCAGGCGATCGCGGACTATGTCGCGAGGCTCAACCGCGCCGGCCAGGTGGTCATCCTCGACCTGCATTGGACCGCCGCCGACACCGCCAAGGCGCTCGCCCAGGCCCCGATGCCGAATCGCGACCACACGCCGGAGTTCTGGCGGCAGGTGGCCACCGCTTACGGGCACAACAACGCGGTGATCTTCGATCTGTTCAACGAGCCCTTTCCCGACTCGAACGCCGACACGCCGGAGGCGTGGCGCTGCTGGCGCGACGGCGGCACCTGCCGCGGCATGAGCTTCCAGGCGGCGGGCATGCTAGAGCTCGTGGACGCGGTACGCGGGACCGGCGCCACCAACGTGATCATGCTGGGCGGCGTGCAGTACGCCGCCACACTGTCTCAGTGGCTCGCCAACCAGCCGGCCGATGCGCTCCACAACCTGGCTGCCTCCTGGCACGTCTACAACTTCAGCTGGTGCCATACCAGCAGCTGCTGGGACGGCCAGGCCGCGCCGGTCGCCCAACGCGTCCCGCTGGTGCTGGGCGAGCTGGGGCAGAACGACCGCGGCCGGATGTTCGTCGACTCGCTGATGGACTGGATGGACGCCCGCAGCGGCAGCTATCTCGCGTGGACCTGGGACGTGTGGAACTCGGTCTGGGACCTCATCACGAGCTACGACGGCACGCCCACGCCGTACGGAGCAACGTTCCAAGCCCGCTTTGCCTCGTAGCGCCGCCGCTCCGCTCGCCGCGCTGCTGCTCGCTTGCAATGCGGGTGGGCCGCCCGAGCCGCGTGGGCCGGCGCCGGTCGATCCCCGCGCCACCGCGGAGACGCGGGCGTTGTTCGCGAATTTGTGGCGCCTCGCGGGTAAGGCCGTGCTGTTCGGGCATCAAGACGATCTCGCGTACGGTGTGGAATGGTCCACCCAGCCGGGACGCTCCGATGTGAAGGAGACGGCGGGATCCTACCCGGCCGTGTACGGATGGGACGTGGGCGGCCTCGAGGCGGACGCGGGTGCGAACCTCGACGCCGTCGCGTTCGAGCGCCAGCGCGGCTGGATCGCCGAGGGGTTCCGACGCGGGGGCGTCGTGACCCTCAGCTGGCACATGCGGAATCCCGTGAGCGGCGGCAACGCGTGGGATACGATCCGGGCCGTGCCGGCGATCCTTCCGGGCGGGGCGCAGCACGAGCATTATCGACAGTGGCTCGACCGCTTTGCGGACTATGTCAACGGTCTGCGTGCGCCCGTCCTCGTGCCCGTGATCTTCCGGCCGTTCCACGAGACGAGCGGCGGCTGGTTCTGGTGGGGTGCCCGGCACGCGACACCCGACGAGTACCGGCAGCTGTGGCGCTTCACGGTCGAGTATTTGCGCGACCGCCGGAGCGTGCACAATCTGCTGTGGGCGTATTCGACCGACGTGTTCGACTCGAAGGAGGCGTACCTGGAGCGCTATCCGGGCGACGCGTACGTGGACGTGCTCGGCTTCGACGACTACCAGAGCGTGCGCTCGCCGGCGACGCGGGCTGTGTTCGCACGGCGTCTCAGAGACATCGTCGAGCTGGCGGAGGCCCGGGGGAAGATTGCGGCGCTCACCGAGACCGGCGTCGAGGGAGTCCCGGACTCGCTCTGGTGGACCGGGACACTGCTCGCCGGCATCAAGAGCGACTCCGTTGCGCGGCGTATCGCGTGGGTGCTGGTGTGGCGCAATGCGACCTTCGAACGGGAGCACCGCTACCATTTCTTCGCCCCGTATCCGGGGCAGGCCAGCGCTGCCGATTTCGTGCGCTTCACCGAAGACCCGCTGGTGCTGCTGGAGAACGAGCTGCCCGACATGTATCGTCCCGCGGGAGGTAGACATGACAGCGAATAGCGATGACCTGGACCGGCGCGACGCGCTGAAGCTGATCGCCGGCGGGCTCGGCCTCGCCGCGTTGGGCGGGACCGCGGCCTGCGCGCCGGCGACGAGCGCCGCCTCGTCCTCCGCCCTGGCCCAGCCACGGCCGAGCCCGGAACCCGCACCCGAGCGGTTCCTCGCCGCCCCGCCCATGGACACCGTTCGCATCGGGTTCGTCGGCGTCGGCGGGCAGGGGACCGCGCACGTGCACAACCTGCTGCGGGTCGAGGGGTGCGTGATCAAGGCCGTGGACGACATCGTGCCCGAGAAGGTCACCAAAATCCAGGACCTAGTCGAGCAGGCCGGGTTCCCGCGCCCGACGGGCTACTCCCGCGGTCCCACGGACTTCGTGCGCATGTGCGAGCAGGAGGAGCTGGACCTGGTGTTCAACGCCACGCCCTGGGAGTGGCACGTTCCGATCTGCCTCGCGGCGATGCGCAACGGCAAGCACACCGCCACCGAAGTGCCCGCGGCCTACACGGTGGACGATTGCTGGGCGCTGGTCGAGCACGCCGAGAAGTACGGCAAGCACTGCGTCATGATGGAGAACTGCAACTACGGCCGCATGGAGATGATGGTCTTCAACATGGTCCGCCAGGGCGTGTTCGGGGAGATCCTGCACGCCGAGGGCGGGTATCTGCACGACCTGCGATCCGTGAAATTCAGCCCCGAAGGCGAAGGGCTGTGGCGCCGCGCGCATGCGATGAAGCGCAATGGCAATCTCTACCCGACGCACGGGCTCGGTCCGGT
>Ga0209474_10001607_pt1 | contig 21745 bp, 15 predicted proteins | sample GraSoiAngelo_145_FD_185902 | JGI IMG/M metagenome (GOLD analysis project Ga0209474, IMG submission 185902) | Grasslands soil microbial communities from the Angelo Coastal Reserve, California, USA - 14_1009_05_20cm (SPAdes) (version 2) | ecosystem: Environmental > Terrestrial > Soil > Grasslands... | reverse complement strand
GAAGAATGCATTCGCGGCAATCAGGACGCATGGTCCGTGCTGATCGAAGAATACAAGAAGCCGATCTACTCGATTCCAGTGAAGTGGCAGCTCCCTCGAGAGGATGCCAACGATATTTTTCAGTCAGTGTGCGTCGATCTCTACTCGCAGTTATCTCGTTTACGCGAACCGCGAGCTCTGCCGAAGTGGCTCATTCAGACAACCGTGCACAAATGCTCGCGATGGCGCCAGCAACAGAGCCGGGTTTCGGACCAGGAAATTTCGGAAGATCTTGCATTAACCAATGTTACCGCCGGCACGATCATTGAGGAAGTACAGCGCGAGCAAATGTTGCGCGAGGCAATTGCGGCCGTATCCGGACGCTGCGCCGAAATGATCCAAATGCTCTTCTTCGATGTTCCCGCACTGCCGTACGAGCAGATCGCGCGCAAACTGGGGCTCGCTACCGGATCTATCGGGTTCATACGTGGGCGCTGCCTCGATCGCCTGAAGAAACAGCTTGTGTTGAAAGGATGGAAATGAGCGCAAGCGCTTCCATTGAGGCGACAAAATTCGTTCTGCAGGAGCTGGAGGCAATTTCTGACCCGCAGGCTCGCAGCGCGTTCGTTGCGGCCCGAAAGGATCAGTGGAACCTCAATACGATCGTAGATCTCGCAAATCACGCCCGAGAATTTTTGCGGATAGACGCGCGCCGGTCTCTCAATCTCGGAGAGCTGGCGATCGAGATCGCTAAAGTGATAGGAGATAAAGCGGCAACCGCCCACGCCATCCGAATCAAGGCCAACGCGCTACACGCGCTCGGCCAATATTCGTCGGCAGTTGAACTCCACAAGGAGGCGGTCCAATTATTTGATTCAGCAGGAGACGTGGCGGAGGTTGGAAGAACTCTAAGCGCCAGCATGCTTTCTTTGAACTTGTGCGGTGACTATGAGGCCGCCTTCTCAGCCGCCGAGCGCGCGCGGGTTATCTTCATGCAACTTGGCGACGAACTGCGGCTGTCGCGTCTCGAGATCAATACTGGGAATGTGTTCTATCGTCAGGACCGGTTCGCAGATGCGCTGGCATGTTACCGCCGTGCTTACGATGGCGTGATCAAGCACCGAAACAGCGAAGGCATCGCGGCGGTGCTCAGCAATCTTTCGGTTTGCCTCATCAGTCTCGGGCATTTTCACGAAGCGCTTGAGACCCATCAGCATGCGCGCGAGCATTGCGAGAAGAACGGCATGCCGCTGCTCGTCGCGCAGGCAGATTACAACATCGCCTATCTCTACTTTCTGCGCGGTGAGTATAGCCGCGCAATTGACATGCTGCGCTCCACACGACTGCGCTGCAATCAGATTGGCGATCGATACCATTACGGTCTCTGTAACCTTGATCTCGCGGAACTCTATCTGGAACTCAATCTGAGCGCCGAAGCGGCCGAGCTTTCGCGGCTTGGCTTTGCTGAATTCGAGGCTCTCCAGATGGGTTATGAATCCGCCAAGTGCCTGGCCTTCGAAGCCATCGCTATGGGCCAGCAGGGCCAGGCCTTCCAGAGCTTGAAGGTCTTTGCCCGTTCTCGAGAGATGTTCGCAAAGGAAAACAATCAGATCTGGCCTTCGCTGATTGATCTGTATCAGGCTCTCGTGTTGTTTAACGAGGGCAGACACTTCGAGGCTCGTCGACTGGCCAAGGCGGCTCTGGAGTTCTTTGATTCCTCCCTGCTGCAGGGAAAAGCCGTGTTATGCCGGCTATTGCTCGCGCGCATCGCCCAACGGACGAACGATCTTGCAGCCGCGCACAAAGAATGCAGCACTGCAATCGGGAGACTGAAAGACATGCAGGCTCCGATGTTGCGTCATCAGGCGTATCTGCTGATGGGGCAAATGCATTCTCTTTCGGGAAACAAGAAGGAAGCGTACGAATGCTTTCGGACTTCCCGCGAATCGCTGGAGATGTTGCGCAGCAATCTGCGCGGCCAGGAGCTCAAGTTAGCCTTTCTGAAGAACCGGCTCGAAGTCTATGAGTTGCTGGTGGACTCATGCCTCTCCATGCAATATGGCGGCAACTCGCTTGACGAGGCATTCGCATACATCGAAGAGGCCAAGTCGCGCACTCTGATGGATCAGATGCTGCAACCGGTGTACTCCAGCACAGACGAGAGCGGTCAAAGCGATCTGGTGCGTCGAATGCGCGGGCTGCGGGACGAGTTGAACTGGTATTACAGCCTGATCGAACTCGAACAGCTTCGCCCGGAGCAGCGGTCTCCAGAACACATCAAGCGATTGGAGGAACAGGTACGGGCGCGAGAAACAGATTTAATACGCGTCCTGCAGGAATCGAATCTTTCCGGAATTGAAAATCCGGAAATGCGAGCGACCAAGAATGTATCGATTGATGAAGTGCGCGCGGCCATCACTCCGGACACTCTTATCGTCGAGTACTTCCAGACAGGCGATCGCATTCTCGCCTGCCTGCTTGGGCGCGAGCGACTCCAAATCCTTCCTGTGACGGTGGCATCCCGAATCGGAAACGCATTGCGTTTACTGCAATTTCAACTCTCAAAGTTCCGGCTCGGAACTGAATACGCATCGGCATTTCGCGATTCGCTGATCCACTCTACGAACGCGCATTTGAAAACCTTATATGACGAACTCCTGGCGCCGATTCGTGACCGCATGGATGCGAGACATCTCCTCTTTGTGCCGCACGGATCGCTGCACTACGTTCCCTTTCACGCGTTGTTCGATGGAGCCAGGTATTTAATTGATGACCACACAGTCTCTTATGCGCCAAGCGCAAGCATCTACGCCGTCTGTACAAAGAAGGTGGTGAACAAGTCTGGAGCAGCGTTGTTAATGGGCGTCCCAGATCAGAATGCACCGTCAATACTTGCGGAATTGCGTTCTCTGTGCCAGATCCTGCCGCAGCCCAAGATGTTCGTTGGTAGATTCGCCAGTGAATACATCCTCAAAAGCGTCGCGCAAAGCGCACGGCTGATCCACATTGCAACACACGGCTATTTTCGTCAGGACAGTCCAATGTTCTCGTCTATTCGTATGGGCAGTTCCTATTTGAGCCTTTACGACTTGTATCAGTTGCACCTGCCAGTGGAGCTGGTGACCCTCAGCGGTTGTGCCACAGGCCTGAATGTAGTGGCAGCGGGAGATGAGTTGATCGGCCTGGCTCGCGGGTTGTTTCAGGCAGGCGCGCAATCCTTACTGTTGAGCTTGTGGGATGTCCACGATCAGAGCACGGCCGATTTCATGGCTGCCTTCTACCAACAGCTGACACAAGGCAAAGACAAGGCGAACTCGCTGCGCCAGGCGATGCTTCAGTTGCGCGAACGCTATCCCCATCCCTGTCAATGGGCTCCGTTCGTGCTGATGGGCAAATACACGGGTAGTCCAGCATGAGCAATTTTTTAAGCTTCGGCCTATATTTTTCCGGCTGCCGCATGCACTTATGGTCAGTCGTGGAAAAGCATAGACCGGCGCTGAGGACTGAGCGCCTTTTGGAGAACTGATGCGGCACATCCCTCAAGAATCGGTGGCTGAATATATTCGGCAGACTCTATCCCCAACCGAGGCCAGTCAAGTTCGAGAGCACGTGGCGGAATGCCGCGAGTGCTCGGATCTTATTGGGCTTTTCCGCGAAGTCATGCGGGTTGGCGCTAACGAGACGGCCTATGAGCCCCCGCCGGGAACCGTCCGCATAGTGAACGCATATTTCGGAACGCAGCATCCGGGAACCGCGCGCACGAAACGCTTCTTCGAACTGCTCTTCGACAGCTTTGGGCAACCTGCGATGGCCGGAGCGAGGGCCTCCGTGGCTTCGGCCCGTCAGTTGTTGTACCGCGTTGGAACCGTCTACGTAGATATGCGCGTTGATTCTGAGGTCAATTCCGAACGCGCTGCCTTGGTTGGTCAGATGCTGGACAGCGCCCGGCCTGGTCATCCCGTATCGGGGGTACCAGTGGTCCTTCTGGATGGCCGCAAGAACGTGGCCAGCGCCATTAGTAACAATAACGGTGAATTTCAGATTGAGTTCCTTTTAAAGAACAACTTGCGCCTTTCGGTCACGGTCGGTGACGGAGCTCCCGTTTACCTTCCGATAACAGGAGTAGAAGAACGCCGGCGGCCGGGTGGCGCTAGTCGAGGACCAAATTGAAATTAAGGTTACGAGCGTAACTGGCCATAGAGTCAGGCGCTGGATAGACTGGAAATCCCCCGCTGTAGTCCCCCTTCTCATTTCAGAGGCAATACGAGAGTCACTGGAGATCCGATGACTAGCCACAAGACTTTTGTCGAAAAATGCAGCCGAGCGAAGGCGGGGGTCTGCGCAACTTTAATCCTGGCGTTGTTCGCCGTATACGTCCAGCCAACATTTGCCATTACAGCGGCTCCTGCGAAAACCAACGCACAGCTGCTAGGCGGATTGCTCGGTGGGGGCGGACTGCTCGCGACTAATCGCTATATCGTGCGCGACACTAAAGGCCTGCTCGGCTTGAACCTGACTTGCTTGCTTTTCGGCTGCAAGGTGCTGGAAGGCATCGGTGATCCTGATGGACAACTCTTCGTTGTAACAACTTCCAGTCTTCTCAGCCCAGTAGTTGTCATCACGCAGCTCTTATCTGGCGGCGGCATTACCAATGTGGAACAGGACCAGGCTGTAGCCACACAAGGAACCTCGATCGGGGCCACACCTGACTACCTGAACGACAGAACTCCGGTCTCGTACTACGGTGCAACTGTTTGGGAAGGCTACGTTCTACAAACTCCGAACCAAATTGTCAGAACCAGCACAACGCAATCTTCTTATGCGGTGAATGGAAGTGGCGTTACCGTAGCAATTATCGATACCGGCGTTGATCCGAACAATGCCATCCTTAAGAGTCGACTGGTGTACGGTTACGACTTCACGCGAAATCAATCGGGTGGGTCGGAAATGGGAGACATAAATCAGTCGACCGTGGGAGTGGTTGATGGCTCAGCGCAACCCGCGCAGCTCAACCAGTCCACGGTTGGCGTTGTCGATCAGTCTACTGTTGGCGTAGTCGACCAGACGAAATATTCCGCATTTGGGCATGGGACTATGACCGCGGGCATCGTGCACCTGGTTGCTCCCAACGCCAAGATCATGCCTTTGAAGGCATTTAATGCCAGTGGCGCCGGATACGCATCCGATGTTTTGCGCGCTATTTACTACGGAGTGAACCACGGAGCCAAGGTCATCAGCATGAGCTTCGATTTCACTACCTACTCGCAGGAGTTGGCGACGGCGGTCAATTACGCGACGATGCGCGGAGTGATCTGTGTTGCGTCCGCCGGGAATGATGGGCAAATGGCTACCGTATATCCGGCGGCACTGCCTAACGTCATCGACGTCGCTTCAACCTCGAACAACAATACTCCTTCGGCGTTCTCGAACTATGGTGCGCCGCCGGTGTGGTTGTCGGCCCCTGGTGAAGCTGTGATGACGACTTACCCGTTCAACACTTATGCAGTAGGGTGGGGTACTTCGTTCAGCGCTCCGCTGGTCTCCGGCACAGTAGCTCTCATGGCCGATGTGAATTCTCTCCTGCTGACAAAGCAGCAGGCGGCTAAGGCTCTGTCGCACGCACAGCAAATTTCCTACTCGCAGTATGGATACGGCGTGCTCGATACCTATCAGGCCGTGCGCGCCTGGAGAAATGCGCTCGGGATTTGGTAGTAACCCGCCTGGACCACCCACATGAGCCTGCATCAGACATTTGATTCCTGGTCACCGCTGTTTCTTCGAGTGAAAGAACTCGAAGAACAGCAGGTGACCATGCGCACTGCCACAATCTGCGCTTTGAATCAGTTGCTCGACTTAAAAGACCTCAACACTGGCGTGCACAGCACTCGTTTGGCAGAGTGGGCCGTGAGAGTTGCGCGCAGATTGGGAATTGAAGAAGAGAACTTGTACCAATATGAAGTTGCCGCTCTGTTGCACGACATCGGCAAGATTGGCGTGCCCGACGCAATTTTGAAGAAGCCGAGCAAACTCACCGACGAAGAGCGCGCGATCATGAACAAGCATCCCGAATACAGTTGGTCGATTCTGAGACTGTTTCCCGGATTGGAAGAGGCCAGCCTGTTCGCGCTTCATCATCACGAATCGTATGACGGCAGCGGATACCCGGGAGGCTTGCAAGCAGACGAGATTCCCCTCGGCTCGCGCATTGTTTCCATCGTCGACGCCTTCGATGCGATGATCTCTAACCGTTGTTACCGCAAAGGCCTGGATCATGCGGAGGCGATCCGGCGCCTGAATGCCGGCAGTGGCACCCAATTTGATCCTCATGTACTAAAGTGCTTCCTCGAAATTGCCGAGCTAGAGGTAGCTGGTGTATTCGCAGCCACTGGAACGAGCATCGCCGCCGTCATTTGATTCGAAAGCCGAAGCCGGATGCGGAAGAACTGCGGAAATAACAGGCCGTCTTTCGAAACCCAAATTTCATAAATTTCGCTCAAGTCCGGGAATTATCAGAGAGTCTTGTAATTTTGCCCGTAAGCTAGAGCTCGGCAGAGACTTAGCTCAATTTCGCGACTCATCGAAAAAATATCAGGGAATCCTCAGGGATTTTCTCGTCCCATTTTGACACTCATTACGCCTCAAGCAAACAGAACGAAGCAAAGCAGATATATCCAGAAGAATGTCATAGAGTGCATGTACCAAGCGGTCAGATCGATTGCAAGGCATTTTCGCACTGTGGACATCCGCGCGTAGAAAACTGCTACAACCGCAAGAGCCAACACACCGAGCAACGCGTGCAGAGCGTGCGTGCCCGTGAGCACATAAAAGAAGGCAGTACGCGCGCCCGTACTCAGGAATTGCGCATTGGAGCTCAATGAGTGCCACGCAATTCCCTGCCCGATGAGAAACCCGGTTCCCGATAGCAGGGACAAGTTCAGCCAAAGCATAGCGCCCTGTTTAATTTGTTCCTTCCCAACCAGCAGACCAGGCATTCTGCGCCGGACGGCTTCGATAGCTCCGCTCGCGGAGATCAGAAGGCAAGTATTGAAGAGAAGGAGCGCAATGGGAAGCCGCAGCGGCTCCCACGTGACCGAATAGGTTCCAGTCGCACCATCGAAGGTGGGAATTCCTCGGCGAACTACGTAAGCGCTGCTGTAGCCAACGAACAACATCGCTATTGCCGCGACGAACAACGCGAGTCCCAGCCGATATCGTCTCAATCGAAGCGGAAACTCGGCTTCATCGGAGGCGATTTGGCGATTGAATGTTAACGGAGGACCACCCCGTGAATCCCCCAGCGAGACCGGAGACACTACGCTCATTTCGTCCTCTCATCGTTTTTAGAGCGTTTGAATTCCGGCCCTCGAGCACTAAGTCTCGGGAGCGCTCCATCACCGGTCTTCCATCTTCGAAGCGTGATGACGATTCCGGCAAAGATCAAAGTTGGTGGGAATAGAAGTAGGAGAATTCCACTCCTCAGAGCGCGTGCGGTCTGTGGCCCCCCCGCAGAAGCGGTCGTGTAACACGACGCACAGCCTTGCGCGAACGCATTCACACAAATCACTGAGAACGCACAGACTACTGCAATCGGGAATACGATTTTCCAAAACCAATTCACTCTGTCACCTTCAGGTTTTCCGGATCTGATTGCATAACAAAATCGCGCACGAGACCTGTCTGCCCATATTCATAAGCGCCGTGATTTACGATCGGCTGCTCCACAAAATTGCGATTTGGCGGCGGAGAACTCGTGCTCCACTCCAAAGATGTCGCGTTCCACGGATTTTCCGACGCCGGTCTTCCCTTATACATACTCCAGAACAGATTGAATAAGAAGATAAGCTGGACTGCTCCCGTAATCAGAGCCGCCACCGTGATGAACTTATGCAACGGAATCAGCGGAAGCAGGAAGTCATCGCTAAGCATTGCGTAACGACGCGGGTTCCCCGAGAAGCCAAGCAGATGCATTGGCATGAAGATGCAATAGACACCTAGGAAGGTCAGCCCAAAGTGAATCAGACCCAGCCGCTCGCTCAGCATTCTTCCGAACATCTTCGGGTACCAAAAGTAAATCGCAGCAAAGATGGCAAAGATCGCCGAGACCCCCATGACCATGTGTAGATGACCGACCACAAAATACGTGGCATGCAGATAGGAATCCACCGCCGGATGCGCCAGTAGAATCCCGCCTAGTCCGCCGGCGACGAAGGTTGAGATAAAGCCGAGGCAAAACATCATTGCCGTGTTGAATTGGAGCTTTCCACCCCAAAGTGTGCTCAGCCACAGTAATGTCGTGATGGTGGCCGGCAGGGAGATGATGATTGTGGGGATCGAAAACAGGAATCCCGAAAAAGGACTCATCCCACTCACGAACATGTGATGACCCCAAACGACGAAACTTAGGAACCCAATCGCCAGCATGCATCCCAGGATCAGTCTGTAGCCAAGGATCGGTTTACGCGAAAAGCACGCCAGCACGTGGGAGACGATGCCGAATCCGGGAAGGATGGTGATGTAGACCTCAGGATGTCCGAAGAACCAGAACAAGTGCTGCCACAATAACGGCGATCCGCCGGAGTGCGGCTCGATCTTGCCGCTCACGAGCAGATTGGCAGGCAGGAAGAAACTTGTGCCCGCCGTGCGATCAAGAAAGAGCAGGACTACGGCGGCCAGCAGCACCGCAAAGCTCAACAAGCTCAGGATTGCGGTTATGAACCAGGCCCAGCACGTAAGCGGCAGTCGCAGGAGCCACATGCCTTTAGAGCGCATGTCGATGAAGGTAACCATGAAGTTGACCGAACTCGCGATGGAAGCGATACAGAAAATGCCAATGGAAAGGATCCAAAGGTTCTGTCCTGTTCCCAGTCCGGGACCAGCGTCTTTTCCGACCGCGCTCATCGGTGGATATGCAGTCCAGCCGGAGATTGGCGGGCCGTCTTTGACAAACAACGTCGCGAGAAGAACCAGAAAAGCAGCGAGCGTCGTCCAAAATGACAGCATGTTCACAAATGGGAATGCTGTTTCCTCTGCACCGATCTGAAGAGGCAGGAAATAATTTCCAAAGGCATTCTGCGGAGCTAGCGTGAGCACGAAAAATATCATGATCGTGCCATGCAGGGTCATCAGTGACAGGTAGTACTCGGGCGTCATGACTCCGCCTGGAGCGCCGGTAGCGGACATGTGTTCGAGCCCGAGGATTCGCGCGCCGCTCCAGGCAACATGGATCCGCATCAGCCAGGAGAGCGCCATTCCTGTGACCACAGCGAAGAGTGAAAGGGAAAAGTATTGAAGCCCGACAACTTTGTGATTGGTGCTGAAGATATATTTACGGAGGAATCCCGTTGGTTCAACAACAGACCGTAATTGAATTTGCGATGACATGGCTCGTCGATGTCCATCAACCCGTCAACCTATCAATGTTCGTGCACCTGCATCCATTTCTGGAAGTCTGGGTCCGAGACCACTTCCAAATAAGCACGCATTCGGTAATGTCCCAGGCCACACAGTTGTGTGCAGGCAATTTCGTATTTACCAATTTTCGTCGCAGTAAACCGCATCGCAATCTGCATGCCAGGAACCATGTCCTGCTGAACCCGGAGTTCACGAACATAAAAGCTGTGAATTACATCTTGAGAGCTCAAAACGAGTTCAATTGGCTGATTCACAGGCAGAATGAGCATCGCGCTTACCACGTCGTCCTTTGAAGTCGCGTCATTCTTTCGATCTAATCCGAAGTAGTTGCCGACGCTCGCATCGATCTTGTCGACATGGATTGGACCGAACTTCCCGTCGGCTCCCGGATAGCGGAAGTAATATGCGAACTGTTGCCCCATGACCTGGGCTTTAACAACATGCGAGCCCGAAGACTCAGAAAACATGCTGCCCCACGCACTTCGGCCAAGCGTGGCTGCGCTGAATAATTCAAGAGAAATAAAGAGCACACTGACGATGACGGCGATCCGCGCTGCGCCAGTCAGGTGCGTTTGCGTCGACCTGGCATGAAATTTCCAGAGCAGTAGGGCAAGAAGCAGGTGCGCTAACACAAATGCGACACCCACATCGATCAATGCCCACAAAATTAGCCGATCAAGGGCGGGCGCATGGCTGGCAGCAGGCGGGGGCATCCACCATTGGCGAGAAACAACTAGCCCAACAAAGGTGAGTGAAATACAGACCAACAAAACTGCGAAGATTTTGCCGGGAGGCAGCCGCACGTCCAAGGCTATGACGTGCGACAGGAAGTTGCAACCCGTTTAGTGTAGACGCGGCATGCTGCGTCTGCATGAGATCTCAAATCCAAAACGAAGCGCGCCGGGTTTTCCGCGCAGCATGGTGAAGACGCAGCATGCTGCGTCTCTACTTTCGTTCCGCTCACGGCAGGGCATCATAGCAAGGCCCATTCGTCGGCTGAGCCGGCGGGTTTGGCGGAGTTGTCCATGGCTTGCCTTGAAAATCAAAGAATTCGCTCATATCCATTCCCGATGCATCGCGCTTGTTCAAATTCGGCAGACCGAAGCGCGCTTCAATCATCTTCAAAACGGCTGTACTGTCTGTGACGGTATGAGAGACGTAATGCTTCTTCGTGAACGGCGAAACCACCATCATTGGGACTCGGAAACCGTATCGCGTGAAATCTCCCTTTGGGTCAGGAGGATTCGTCGCAATCAGGTCCTGCGGCGGAATGCCGTCCGGTGAAGGAACAGTAGTTGGCGGGGGCACATGATCATAGAATCCTCCGCCCTCATCGTAGACGAGAATGAAGGCCGAGTCCTTCCACGCACTGCTTGCCATCAGTGCACTGATGATCTTCGCCGTCTCAGCGGCTCCGATCTGAATATCGTTGCCGAGTCCCGGATGCTCATCATTCCCGTCCGTAAATCCAGGTTCAATATAGGAAACCTGAGGTAACGTTCCGTTCTGTAAATCGGTGTAGTACTGCGACAAGGGCGCGAACTTGTTTTGGTGCGTGGCCATGAAACCGGAGAAGTCGTCCAGCTCAGTATCCAGATGCGGATCCATGTAGTAGATCTTGTACGAGATGTTCTTGGTATCGAGGAGATCGAAGATCGTCTTTGCGCTCACTTGCATCGTCGGCCTGTGGACGTGCCCAACCGAAGTTGCGGCCACCAGGTACAGTCGATTAGCTTCCGTCTCGGTGGGCGCGGGAGCAAACCAGCGATCGGAGGTCGCAAACTGCGAGGCCATGAAGTAGTAATAAGGGAGATCGGCGGAGGTGTAATACCCCATGGCGCGAACGCCGACTGTATCCTTGCTTCCCTGCCCCATCGCCGCAGCTCCCGCCTGCACGACGAAACCATCCATGGTCGGTGTGTCTGAGGTTTCGTTAAAGCGATTGAAGTTGATATGGCTCGTAGCCCAGTCGGCGCTGGTGTTCTCCACGCACATCGTCTGAAGATGAAAAGCGTTAATAATCGTTCCATCGAATGCAGGATTTGAGGCGTTCGCAGGCAAGCCGTCCACGTCTTGAGGAAGTCCCAGCGAGGCGCGATATTCGTTCATGTGTCCGAAATAGGAATCGAACGAACGATTCTCCTGGGACATGAAAACGATGTGGTTAATCGCGCTGAGATCGCCGGTAGCTCCGTTATTCGGACCGGGCGTACCGGCAACCGGAGGAGCGCCTCCAACACTACCGCCGCTAGTGCCACCGCCGGTGTTATTGCCTCCTGAGCTCTTTGATCCTGCCAGCGCTAAGCACCCAACCAGACAGCAGCAGGCAAGAGTAATTACGGCAAAATGCCAAAATGTTTTCAGACGAGCCAGTACCATTGATCACCTTTGCTCGAAGTAGCCGATCGAAACGTCGTTTAGGTTGTGATGAAGACACGACTGGACGGAGTTGCGCAGCTCTCAGTCTCTGCGTGAGGAATCCGGAGTAGCTGGATTCTAGCTGTATCGACGGTTGCTCTTCATAGGGAACGGAGCGCGCCCGGGCATTCGCGCGCTCCGTTGCATTGAGAATTCAGCGCTTCTCAGCCACCTCATTCCCTCTGGCTTCGCCGGCGCGCATCAGATTGGGAATCATCGGTGTGACTTCGAACGGTAACTTCTCGCGGGCGGACAAGACTGTCTCGGGCTTGCTGCGCTTCAGGTTCACGTGATCATCCCAGGGATCGAGTTTGATTCGGCTGCCTAGTGGGAGCGCAGCGAGTTGTCGAACGTCGCTTGTCTTGAGCTCTGGAGCTGATTGAATGAGCGGCTCCATTCTGAGAATATCGCTGCCCTTCGCCATCCTGTTTCCAAAATTAGGACTAATCAGCCAAGTCAGCTCGTGCGATCTCGACTGCAGCGCCTTGAGAAACAGTCCGGCATTGGACAGCTTGTCCCGGTATGGAGAACTCTTGAGTAGCTCGACGGCTTTCTTATCGGCGGCATCCTCGTCAGAATCGTTGCGCCGCATGCCAATCTTCTGCATTACCTGCTCGTCGGGAAAGATCATGCGATCGCTGAAGGCGTATTTCGTATTCACAGAATGGCCAAGCGAGATGTGCGCCAGCTCATGCGAAAGCATCATGGCGAGCGAAGCTTCGTCTGGCAGCACATCGAGCAGACCGCGACTCATAACGATAGTGTTTCCAACCGTGAACGATTCCAACGGTGTGGTCAACAGAACTCGGCATCGAACCTCGGGTTGAATATTGAGGTTGTTCGTGATCTCGAGGTTGTTGACCACCGTTTCAAGAACCTTTGTGACCTCACCCGGAGGCGCTAATACGCCTGCCCGCTCCATGCGATCGAGTACATTGTCTTCGGCTTCGCGCTGCCATTTATGGCGACTCTCAATCGGGCTCATTTCATTCGCGCTGGAGCCACTCTTATCGCTTACTTCCTGACCGTTCTCTTCTACCTGCAGATCGGTAAATTCAGTCTGCCGGCCGGAGTGCTTCAGATCGTATCCCCAAAGTCGCGTTTGACCCTTCATGCTGATCTTGCGGATGAGGTCATATTTCACATCGGAGTCTTCGGTGTAGACGAGGGCAGGTAGCCATAATCCTGGCTGCATGTTCATGCGCCAGCTATCGAAATGGAAGTAAAAGTTGCCGCTACGCTGCGGCTCATAGGTTCCGTTCATGCGGACGATGTTGTGCTGCTGGTCTTCGACCCAGATTCGTCCTACAAAGTGCGTTCCCTTGATCTTCTTGTGAGGAACAACGTCGAAGACGAGCGTGCGCACATCGCCAAGAAATTCCTGCCGCAGATATTTCAGGTCATAGTTCTGCGCAGTGAATCCATGGCTAAGAAAGACAAGCTGCATGAATCCTTCAGGCAGATAGGTCATCTTGTAAAAGCTATCAAGGCGATCGAGCACCCGCGAGAACATCCCGGCTTTCTTCTTGTCGTAACTCAGGTCATTGATGCCGCGCTTATCGAGGACCAGACGGCCGAGGAAGTACTTGTCGCTGGTCGGCACCTCGCCTAACTCATCGTCTGGCTTCATGTTCTGGATGTAGGTCTCCACCAGCGGCGTGTACTTGTGCATGTTCTCTACGAGTTTTGCTTCCTGGTAGAAAATGCTGTTGATAACGGCTTGCTGCCGTGAGTTCGCCGCCGGCTGCGGAGTAGAACTATCCGCTGCCATGGCGAGTGAGGCCGTCAGCACTGCTGCGCTGAGAACCCAGACTTTCCGTGCGACCGACATGTAACTCCTCCAGATGGGAAACTTCATTCTGCTAACGCAAAGACAATGTGGACCACGGCATCAGAATCAGTTGGCCGGCCATCCTTCTTTGCGGGATTGAAACGGATCTGTGTTGCCGCGCGCTGCGCTGCTTCGTCCAAGCCATGTCCGAGACCTCGCACTACCCGCAAGACGCGAATGTCGCCGGAAGCGGCGAACATTACGTCGAGAAGAACTTCTCCTTCAATGCGCTGTTGCCGCGCTTCGGCGGTGTAAAGCGGACGAGGTTTCGAAAGAATTTCTACTGGCGTCGCGTCTACCGCTCGAGGCGCTCGCTTTGCCGGAGCCTGAGCGGTAGTGGCATCTCCGAATCCACCCGTGTTTACGGCTCCGTGCGGATTCCGATCGCCGGAACCTGCGCCCGCCATTCCGTCTCCAAATCCAGCGCTGGCGATCACGCCTTGCTTCCCGTGTGCACCGCCCGCGCCGTTTCCGTTTCCTGGTCCAGTTGGAAGATCGAAGCTCCCGACCGACGCGACCGTAAGCTTCCGATCCTTGTCGGACTTGCCAGGAACGCCATTGGGATCGCCAAATCCGCCGGTCTGCACGTCGCGCACCGCAGCCTTAATAGTGGGTTTCGCCGAGCTGCCGGAATCGAACAGCCCTTCCGTGACTTTCTTTTGGGGCACTGGCGGTTTGGGCAGAACAGGAGGTGGTGTGTTCTCCGCAACCTTCGGTAGTTCCGGCGCCGGCATCGGCTTCACAATCGGCGCTTCCATTTTGGGAACTTCTTTCGGTGCCGGCGCAGGCAGCTTGGGTTCTTCGCGTAGTTGCGCGAGAACCTTCGGAGGCGGCGGCGGTACCGGCTTGATGATTTCCGGTTTCTCGAGCGTGGGAGCAATCAGCGTCACGTTTTCGTGAGTCGGAGCCATGAGCTTCATGGTTTCTTTCGGTAGCCAGGCCGCAATCCGAATAAGAACGATGAGCGCCGCAAAATGAATGAGGCTGCTTGCGCCCCACCGGTTCCATTGCCTGGGCGCGCTTACTTCTGTAAAAGTTGGGACAGCGGACGAGCTCTTTCGTGCCCTCGTCTGCGGAATTTCGTGAAGCGTTGCTAAACGCCGGAAGCGGAGATCCGACGCGTCTTCGTGAAGAGGTTGTGTGTTAGTGCGCCTCAACATAGCTCCTGAACTTTTGCCAGCATCTCGGTCGCACACTCTGCGGAAACGATCCTGGCCTCTTGATCCGTTTCTGTTCTTCCTCTTCTTTATTCCTGAATCGTGAAGCAGAGTCTCTGCTTGTGCAGCTCACCGTGGTAGTGATGAATTCGTTAAGAGCCGTGTTGCTCGCGGTGTCGACTTTCGTGTGAATTCATGCAGAACAAAATTTAAGTGTTGTAGAAGCACTGATTTGAAGGGCAACCAGAGCTTCCGCTCCAGACTCTACTCAGTCGAGTGACTATTTAGCTAATGGTTAACATGCCGTTACAAGTGGGAGTGGTATTTGGCACCCGGCCTGAGGCCATCAAACTCGCTCCAGTCATCGCAGAGTTGAAGCGGCATTCTAAAGAATTCAAACCTTATCTCATTTCCACGGCGCAACATCGCTCCATGCTCGATCAAGTGATGCAGGTCTTCGGGATCAAGCCGGCCATTGACCTCGACCTGATGCAGGCAAACCAGACGCTGAATGGCCTTACCTGTCGCGTGCTCCAGGCAATGGATTCTGTGCTGGCAGTAAACCCAGTTGACTGCCTCGTGGTCCAGGGAGATACGACAACCGCGATGGCTGCTGGATTGGCAGCATTCCATCGCAAAATCCCGGTCGCGCATGTAGAAGCCGGCTTGCGCAGTCGCGACATGATGAATCCATTTCCCGAGGAATCGAACCGCCGACTCGCTGGCGTCGTAACCTCTCTTCACCTCGCTCCAACTTCAATCGCACGCGACAATCTCCTGGCTGAGGGAGTCGCTCCATCGACGATCGTGACCACTGGAAACACCGTGGTCGATGCAGTGAAAATGCTGGTCGAGATGAAGATGGCAGATCAGGAGCTGCCCGCCGGCGTTCCCCATGACGGCTCCCGTTTATTACTCATCACTTCTCATCGTCGTGAATCCTGGGGGACGGAACTCGAAAACGTTTGCGACGCGATTCGCGATCTGATCGACGCCTTTCCCGACGTGCGTGCGGTCTATCCCGTGCACTTAAATCCCAATGTTCGCAACACAGTGATGTCTCGATTGGGAAATCTGGATCGTGTTCATCTGATCGACCCGGTCGATTATTTCGGATTCTTATCGTTACTGCGCCGCTGCTACATGGTGCTGACTGACTCCGGAGGCGTGCAGGAAGAGGCGCCAACCTTCGGCAAACCGGTGCTTGTCCTCAGAAGAGTAACGGAGCGACCGGAAGCCTCCATGATGGGGCTGGCGCGCCTGGTCGGCACATCACGCGAAGCTATCGTGAGAGAAGCCAGTGACATTCTCGGAAGCAGCGTTGTCTATCGCACGATGTCCGAAGGGCAGAATCCATACGGAGATGGACGAGCTTCGGCGCGAATCGTCCAGAGTCTCTCGCGCTGGCTGAATGGAGTGAGGCCGGTGCTGGACGCGTCGGAACAGTTTGAAAATGCAATCAGGGAGCAGATCGTCACAGTTGCAAGTTGAGCCGCATCGAAAGTTGAAGCAGCAGAAAAATCAAAGCGACGAACTCATTGGGTTATGGGCCTTAGCATGCGCGTTCATCAAGTTTGCCCGACCGATGGCTTCTGACACGACGTCCACGGAGCCACCCGGGAGGGAAGATGTTACTGGAGCTATTCACAGCAGTTGTCGTGCTGATCTGTATTTACACGATCCGGCACTACTGCTTTACGGTCAACCGACTCATTGGTCAACAACGTCATCCGTATGTCGATGTTGATACCGCCGACTGGCCTCCAGTCACTGTATTAATCGCCGCACACAACGAAGAAGCCGTCGTTGCCGACATTCTTTCCGCGCTGCTGGAAGTGGATTATCCGGCAGACAAACTTGCGATTGTGCCGGTGAACGATCGTTCCATCGACGGCACTCGAGAAATCATCGACAGCTACGTGGTCCGCTATCCCGGACGCATTACCCCCTTCCACCGAAGCGGCGGAAAGCCCGGCAAGGCCGCAGCTCTCAAAGACGCAATGGCGTATGTAAATACGGAGATCATGCTCGTATTCGACGCCGACTACGTTCCCGGCAAGGCGCTGATCAGACAATTGGTAGCACCCTTCTTTGATCCCGAAGTGGGAAGCGTCATGGGGCGAGTAGTGCCGCTGAATGTCGGAAAGAAATTGCTGACGCGAATTCTTGATCTGGAACGCTCCGGCGGATATCAAGTGGATCAACAGGCGCGCATGAACCTGCACTTCGTTCCTCAATACGGCGGAACCGTGGCAGGCATTCGCAAGTCGGCCCTCGATGAGATCGGCGGATGGAATGAGAACACCCTCGCCGAAGACACCGATCTCACCTATCGAATGCTGCTCGCGGGTTGGAAAACGGTCTACGAAAACCGCGCTGAGTGCTACGAAGAAGTGCCGGAACGATGGCCGGTTCGCGTGCGCCAGATCATGCGTTGGGCTAAAGGACACAACCAGGCGATGGTCGGCTACTCCGCTGCCTTGCTGCGCAGTCGTAACGTAAGTTGGTGGGAACGACTTGATGGCCTGCTACTCCTGGGCGTGTACATGATGGCTCCAGTGTTACTGCTGGGCTGGCTGTTGGCAATTGTCCTCTTCTATCTGGGCGCTCCAGTCGGCGGAAGCATTGCAGTGCTCGGTCTGGCAGCATTTACCACATTGGGAAACTTCGCGGCATTCTTCGAGATTGCGGCAGCCGCTCGGCTTGATGGATCACGAGCGCGTATTCAGCTATTGCCACTCACTTTTCTCGGATTCACCGTAAGCGCAATCTGCGTTTCGCGGGCGGCGTGGCAGCAATTCGCTGCCTCTATTCGCGGACAAGAGATGGTATGGCATAAAACGGAGCGCTCGCGTGTGGCGCCGGTCGTATTGGAGAAGTCTGCGTGATTTCGGTCCTCGCTCCTCTCGCACTGGCGACTTCCACCGGCGCCCTGCTCATGGTGCCGCTCGCACCTGCTCTCCGCGAATTGATGCACAAGCGCGACGCCGGTCCACTCATCACCCGCAAAGACGATGGCAGGATCTCCAGTTTCGCGTCATCACTCCGGACTCGCTGTATACCCCTGCAAGCGCTGCTGGATCAATGTGCACAGCAGGGCGAGAGTCAGTTTGTCGACTCTCCATTTGGTCAGGTGCTTTTAGTTGGCAAATCGGGAGTCTGGACCGCTCCACAACACACGACCACACCCGTCGTGTGTGCTGGATGTGTAGAACTCCCACCTGAATATCACTCCATCGGGGATTTCTATTCTCGTGGAAACGTCCGGGGTGGAACACGGAGCATCTTTCGCGCTCTACTTAGCGACGACGAAATACTTTTAGATGATGAGACGCAGATTCTTCGCTGGATTCATGCTGAATCAGCTCTGCATGTCGGCAGAAACTGCAGATTGTATGGTCGCGCATCCTCCGCCAAATCACTCACCCTCTCCTCCGGATGCAGCTTTGAACGCGTTTACGCTCCAGTGATCTACAGCTCAAAGGAAGCAGCAACGCTCAGCGTGAGAGAAGAATACGCCGCATACGCAAGGCTGGCGCAGAGCGGTCTGGGACGCACGCGCATTCGTGGCGCGATGCACATCCCTGATCAGCATCGCGGAGACGTCGTAGCCACTGGAAGCGTTGACGTCGAGGAGGGCGCATCTGTGTTCGGAAGCGTCAAAGCCAACGGCGAAGTCATCTTGAAAGGGCGAGCTGAGGTCCACGGCAGTGTGGTGAGCACGAAGCGGGTTCACATCTCCAGTGGATGCTTTGTGAAAGGACCAATCATCGCCGAACGCGAAGTAATCATTGCGTCCGGCGTACAGATTGGACTCCCCGGAACGCCGACGACAGTCAGCGCTCCCGCCATTCATCTTGCTCCTGGCGCAGTGCTTCACGGCACGGTTTGGGCACAAGTCGAAGGCCGCGTGGGAGACTGAATGCGCGGCACAATCCTGCTGTTGTTGGTTACTTCACTCGCTCTGTGCTCAAGCACCACGGCGCGAGAGTTCAATCCTAACGGCTATCAGCTGCCGGATGGTGCAATCTCGCTGCACCATCATGGCGACTACATCGAGCCATACTTCGCCACCAAAGCTTTGCTGCTGGCGCAGGAAGCAGGACTCGATGTGCGCCAGCCGGTTCGGCAGTGGATCGAGTGGCTGCTTCCCCGACAGGACAAGCACGGCGGCTTTGGCCGCTACTGCCGTAAGCCCGGCAGCGATTGGAAGCTCTGCGCTGCAGCAGATGCCGACGACTCCATGCTCTCACTTTGGTTACAACTTCTTTATACGAACGCTCCGGATTCGGGAATTCCAGCAGACTGGCAGCAGAGCGTTCGCAAGGCCCGCGAGAGTTTGGATCGTCTTAGGAATAGCCGCCTCGGCGTCTACCATATCTCCGGTAGCAACCATGTAGCTCTCTTCATGGACAACATCGAGGTCTACTCCGCGCTGATGGCGATCGCGCGGGCGCAGCAACGCTTCGGTAACGCAGCGGACGCGGACAAAACACATGCGGAAGCAGAGAAGCTCAATTTAAGTATCAAGCGGGTGTTCTGGAACAAACACGCGGAGTGGTTTCGACCATCTATCCAGAAGAGCAGATCAGCGTTCTATCCGGATGTTGTCGCCCAGGTATATCCCTGGCTGGCCGATCTCCCGATGGAGTCTGATGTGCAATCTCGGGAAGCGTGGGATCGATGGAGAAATCGCTACGCCAGCGAGTGGCTCGACAAGAAAGTTGATCCGCATCCGTGGGGGCTGGTGGCTATGGCCGCGCTGAAGTTTCATGACGATGCCAGCGCCGCCTGCTGGCTCTCACGCTCGGAGCCGTTGCGGTACAGCACGAATTGGAACGTGCTCGAAGAATCCGCGTTCCAGGCCGTGCAAGCGCATTTGCAAGAGGCAGAGAAGTCAAATCCCAGTGCCTGTTCTGAGGTGACCAGCGCTCCATGACGGCCATGTTCAAGCCCAAGCTCACGATCGCAGTCGCCATGGTGCTCCTCACGTGCACGGCGGCTGTCGTGTATCGCAACCAGGCAGTCGCACCCGGCTCTGCAGACACGATTTTTCTTTTGCTTCCCGATTCGGTAAACGACAGGGACATTCAGGTACAGGTCTGGCTCGATGCTGCCGAGGAAGAAGGATTTCATCTGCAGGTAGTGCGGGATTCGGCGTTGCTTGATCCGATGTTCCAGATGAAAGCCGCCGGGTTGATCGTTCCCGATCAAATCCATCGAGAAGCCAACGATGCGCTGGTTGGAGCCCTGCACAGTTATGTCGAAAAGGGCGGGGACCTGATGCTGGTGTATGACGCCTGCACCTGGGATCTGCGTGACCGTTACTCGACACGAAGTTCACGACTGTCAGATCTGGCCGGTGTTGATTATGCGCTCTACGACCGTTTTGGCACTAACAGCATTGTCTCCGGAAACGTGTGGGGCAGCACGAAGGCTATGGAAGATCTTGGGATCCCTCCCGGAGCTTACGCTGCTCTCAAAGAGCGGCGACAGTCTTCGCCTCTAAAGCGCGTAGCCATGCACATTGGATCGCATTCGGTGGATGATCGCCAGGTTCTCGTGGGATATCTGTACGGAGAACTTGAGTATCCAAGCTTCCAGACAGCTGGCGAATATCAGGGTAAGACGCTGTTACAGACAAGCAACGGCCTGGTCGCCGGCGAGAAAGAGCATGGCGCCGGACGAGTGCTCTTCGTGAACCTGCCGCTGGGATATCTCACCACGCGCACAGACGGAATGTTGCTGCATTCGTTCCTTCACTACTTTGCGGAAGACATGCTGCACATGCCGCACCTGGCGAACGTTCCCGATGGAATTGGTGGCGTTGTGATGAACTGGCACATCGATGCGGCCTCCGCCCTCAAGCCGTTGGCGATGCTGCGCAAGGCCGGAATCTTCGATAATGGGCCATTCTCTGCCGATTTCACTGCCGGTCCGGATGTCGACGAGTTTCATGATGGGAAAGGTCTCGACCTGCAGACAAATGGAGAAGCACGCTCATGGGTACAGTTCCTGATTGATCATGGCGATGAAGTGGGCAGTCACGGCGGTTGGATTCACAACTATTTCGGACGAAACCTCTCCGATTCCAACCAGGACTCATTCGAGCAGTATCTGGAGCTCAACAAAAAGACCATTGAAGAGAGCGCTGGGCGTGCGGTACACGAATATTCCGCGCCACTCGGGAACCAACCGGCGTGGGTTACGCGCTGGTTAGAGAAGCACAACGTCGTTGCTTATTACTTTGCCGGCGATTCGGGAATGGGTCCAACCCGGGTTTATCGCGATAACGGACGCGATGGAGAGAAGATCTGGGCATTCCCCATTCTCCATTTTGGAACTGAAGCCAGCCTGGAGGAGATGCACATGGGATCGGTCTCCGAGGCCGCTGTCCAAAATTGGCTGGTGAACGTGGCGGATTTTACCTCCCGCGAGCACGAGGTTCGGCTCGTTTACTCACATCCACTCGGCGCAACGCGCTACATAGAAACGTTGCAAACCTGGTTTCAGCACACGCGCGAGCTCGCGAGCGACGGACGCTTTCGCTGGTACACCATGTCGCAGATCGCGAATTTCCTGAACCAGCGCCAGGAGGTTGCGTGGTCCATCCAGCATCGAGGCAGGAATTCTGTGCTCTCGGCGGCTCACCCACGCACGCTGGAACACGAAGCGTGGATTTTTCCCGATTCGACATACGGCGAGCCACGCGTCACAAAAGGCTCAGCAGACATTCACGATCAGGATGGTTATTGGATCGTGGCTGCGAAGAATTGCAGGGATCTAAGCATTTCAATCAGCGAACGGCAGACGGGCAGTACGAATCCTCAGGCGGGACACTGAGACTTGGGGCTTCGCATGACTGTAAAAACGATCTTTATCCTCACGATTAGCCTGTGCCTGCTTCCCTTTTCGGCACTCATGGCGCAGGATACGGGTACTCCTGTGG
>Ga0209474_10001606_pt1 | contig 21763 bp, 21 predicted proteins | sample GraSoiAngelo_145_FD_185902 | JGI IMG/M metagenome (GOLD analysis project Ga0209474, IMG submission 185902) | Grasslands soil microbial communities from the Angelo Coastal Reserve, California, USA - 14_1009_05_20cm (SPAdes) (version 2) | ecosystem: Environmental > Terrestrial > Soil > Grasslands... | reverse complement strand
CGTGCCTGACCTTCTCGATCTGGCCGGGATCGACGTGGTGATTCAAGACGCGGAACACGGCGTCCGCGGCATCGCTGGCGCCAACAACCGGGCCTAGGGAATTCAACTGAGCGGCAACGACGGCAAGGAACTCTTCCGCGGTGCGCCACTTTTGCGGCGTTTCGCCAGGCCGCCATTGATCGTAGAAGGTGCCGCGAACGATAAGCGGAAGTTGGGCGCCAAGGTGGGCCGCAAGTTCGATTGGAACCCGATCGCGGACTGCCCGCAACACCGCGCCCAGCGCGTGCCATGCCACCTGCCTGTCGCGCGGTGGCGACATCATTTTCACCTCCAGTCGATTGCTGATTTCATCCAGCCATGAATTGGTGAGGTGGATTGTTCTGTCGAATACATCGAGACCTGTTGCGCTCATGGGTTTCATCCCCTTTTCTTTTTGCTTGGGAGGGCAACGAGGTTCCCTCCAAATGGTTCGCCATTGTTGAACGAGCCCGTAGGCGGGTGGCGATTGCAACCCATATCGACCGTTTGCTGCACCCATTGTCCTGTTTAGGTGTTGGTCTTGTTCAGGTGTTGTCCTGGACAGGATGAACCCGAGTAGATCATCAAGGGAGCGCTCCATGCCGAGAAAGCAGACCATTCGGAAAGCCAGACAGGATAAGCGAGAGGGCAAATCGCCGAGTACGCAGGCCGGCGAATTCGTGCATGAAGAAATTGACAAGATCCGTCGCGGCAAACATGGCGCGAGATCGACGAAGCAGGCCGTTGCCATCGGCTTGTCGGAAGCGCGTCGTGCCGGCGTCGACCTACCGCCGCCCCGGAAAGGAAGGGTGAAGCAGAGCACTCGCCGCAGCGCGGAATATGCCTATGAGGCAGGTCAGGGCAAACGGAAGACCCGACGCAGGCCGCGCGTGTCTCGCGCCGTGAAGCAGGTCCTGAAGAAGGAGCCGCGAAGCACCGCTTCCCGCCGCGCGCTCTCGCGCCAGGCCAAGCGGGCCGCAGCCCGCCGCAGCGCGGAATCTCGTTCCGCCGCGGCCCGGAAGGCATCCCGCACCAAAGGTGCAAAGGCTCGCTCCGCAGCCGCAAAAAAGGCCGCCCGCACCAGAGCGCGCCGCCGGCGCTGACCGCGTTCGTCTATCCACTGGGCAGGACGATATCGAATTGCGCAACGCACGCGCCCATTTCGAGGTGTGATGGCGGCGCTTGCAGGCTGGCAATCAGTCGCTCCGGTTGCGGGAGCGAATTGAGCCACCGGTCAGTCTGGTTTTCGGGCTCGCCGGCGAAATAGAGCTGTGTAACCAAACGGTCGATCCGGCCTTCAACCGTGAAGTGAATGTGAGGTGGCCTCATTTCCCCCTCGGGTGTCGGATAGCGACCCGGCTTGATGGTGCGGAACGCGTAGCGCCCGGCAACGTCTGTCGTAAGCTGCGCGAAGCCCCTGAAATTAGGGTCGAGCGGCGCTGGGTTGGTGTCGCTCGGATGACGGTATTTGCCCGCGGCATTGGCCTGCCAGATTTCAATCCGCGCATGCGCGACGGGCTCGCCCGAACAGGTGAGTACGCGCCCCCTTACGTAAAGGAGCTGGCCGCGCGCCTCATCGGCGCTGCCGCTTGGACGCGCGAGGTTGGCAGCCAGATCGGGACGCTCTGTGACCGGATAGAACGGGCCGACGATCTGCGGCGGCGTAATCGCCAGTCGAGGTGTGCCGCCTGCATTCATTTGGGTACGCGACGTCTGTCTCATTGGGGCAGCTTGATGTCCGCCTGCATGATGATCTTTGCCCAATGGTCGACATCGGCCCGGATACCATTGCCGAATTCCACAGCGCCGCCACCCACGGGCTCGGCTCCGATTTTTTCAAGCGCAGTGCGAATTTTCGGCTCTACAAGCACCTTGTTGATAGCTTTGTTAAGGTTTGCGGTGATCTCGGCGGGAGTGTCGCGCTTGACCGCAAAGCCTATCCAATCGGCAGTGACCAGATCAGGAAAGCCGGCCTCGACGACAGAGGGCACGTCTTGAAGAGCCGCGATCCAGTTGGCAGCCGTAACGGCAAGGGCTCGCAATTTTCCCGTCGCGATGAGATCGATTACCGGCAACGTGGTCACGAACATGAAATGATTGATGCCGCTGATCAGGTCTGCAATGGCCTGAGGAAACTGCTGATAAGGCACATGGGTCGCGCGCACCCCGGCTTGCAGTTTGAACAATTCGCCAATGAGATGGGACGGTGTTCCGAACCCCGCTGATGAGAAATTGAACTTTTCCGGCTTGCTCTTGAGCAGCTCGACCAGCTCGCGCAGAGAATTGACGGGCAAAGATGGAGTTGTAACCAGCACGGTATAAGACTTGGAGATCTTGATGACAGGGTCGAAATTTACGTCCGGCCTTATCTCCGCTTTCGGAAGTAGAGCCGGTGTGACCGTGATTGGAAGACTCATGGTGAGCAGGGAGTAACCGTCCGCCGGACGATTGCTCACGTCGTTCATTGCGATGCTTTGCAACGCACCTGGACGATTTTCCACGATTAGCCGCCAGCCCTCAATCGCAGCGAGTTCGTCAGCGACGATCCGGCTAATGATGTCGGGGGGCGTGCCGGCACCCGCGGGGACAACAATTCGAATTACATTGGACGGGTACGTTTGAGCGCGCGTCGAGCAGGGCAGGAACAGTCCAGTCAGGCCTGCAAGTAGCACGGTGCGGCGCGGCAGGCGAAAACTCGGCGTGTCGGACATGGGTTGCTCCAAAGCTTGGCGCTGGAAGTCAGTGACCAATTGCAGCTTCGTCCCCCCATCTATATAATAAAAGTTCTATTTTTCGATCCTTCTATTCTATTTCGGAAAGGGTCTCATGCTTGATGCATCCCAGATCAGCCGGCGCATCAAACTACGACAGCTGAATGTCTTCATTGCCGTGGTCGAATGCGGAAGCATGGCGAAGGCAGCTGAGCAGCTCGCGATTTCCCAGCCCGTGATATCGAAAATGATAGCGGACCTGGAGCAAACATTAGGGCTTTCTGTTCTCGAGCGCAGTCGTCTTGGTGTTGAGCCTACGCTCTACGGTCGGGCATTGCTCAGACGCAGCATCGCGTTGTGCAATGATTTGAGAACCAGCGTGGACGAACTGCAAACGCTGGCAGATCCCAGAACAGGCGAACTGCGCGTCGGAAGCACGGAGCCGGTGATGGCGGGCTTGCTTCCCGCCATTGTCGATCGACTCTCCCGAGAATATCCAAGGCTCGCGCTCCATATCATTGAGGACGAGCCCCCGGAGCTGCAGAATCGTCATCTGCGCAACCATGACATCGATGTCATGATCGCGCGTCTGCCAAGTCCAACGCCAGCCCCGGATACGGCTGTGCAGGTGCTGCTGCATGAAAGCGGCGTTGTGGTTGCGGGACTGAGCAATCCGTGGGCACGCCGCCGAAAGATCCGTCTTTCCGAATTGATCGACGAGCGCTGGTGTTTGCCGCCGCGCGAAAGTTTCCCCGGCGGGTGGATCGCAAACGCCTTTCAGGCTTGCGGGCTGGAAATGCCGCGAGCCAATGTGACCGTATACTCGATACAAATGCAAAACGCGTTGCTTTCGACCGGACGTTTCCTGAGTTTCCTTCCGGCGACGATGCTGCATTTCAGCGCCAAACGGCTGTCGCTAAAGGTTTTGCCGGTCGAAATGCCGGTTCAAATGTGGCCAATCGGAATCGTCACGCTTAAAGGCCGGACGCCTAACCCCGCCCTGCGGCTGCTGATCGAGTGCGCCCACCAGGTCGCCAAGCCGCTCGCGAGCAAAGCCAGGAGTTAGAAGCTCTTCCTCTGACAGAAGGCGGTATCATGGAGAAGCTTCCGCTCTTGCTCGATCTGACGGGCACCTTCGTGTTCGCGCTGAGCGGCGCGCTGGCGGGAGTCAGGCGCCAGCTCGATTTGTTCGGCGTTCTCGTGTTGTCGTTCGCGGCGGGAAACTCGGGAGGCATCACCCGGGACGTTCTAATAGGTGCCATTCCTCCCGGCGCGCTCAATGACTGGCGCTACCTCGGCGTTTCGCTCTTTGCTGGGGTAATCACATTCTACTTCTCACCCCTGATCGTGCGGATGTCGAACCTCGTCCTTTTATTCGACGCCGCAGGCCTCGCACTATTCGCCGTCTCGGGTGCATCGAAAGCAGTTGCGTACGGACTAAACCCGGTCATGGCGATAACGCTCGGCATGGTGACCGGGATTGGCGGCGGCATGATGCGCGATTTATTGCTGGCCGAAATTCCAACCGTATTGCGCGCAGAGCTTTACGCGGTCGCCGCACTTGCTGCCGCCGCGGTAGTGGTTATCGGGCACACGCTACAGTTACCAGTCGCTCCGGTCACGGCTGTAGCATTGATCCTCTGCTTCTGGCTCCGCGTGATGGCGATCAGGCGCGGCTGGCGGCTACCGGTTGCAAAATTCAGGGATCGACACGATTCGAGTGCTGCAAAGGAAGATTTGAAGGATCCGGAGAAATCCTAACCGCGCCATGCACTCGATGATGGATGTCGGGCCACAGCGCCGCGCGGAGGAAGGCTCTAGTGCGCGGCCTTTTCCCATTCGCTGCTGAGGTCGCGAGGTGCTAGGTTTCGTCGGCACAAGCACTTTGTTGGCGGCACATGCAGCGGCGCGAATTCATTACGATTCTCGGCGGAGTGGCTGGTGTCCCGCTCGCCGCACGCGCGCAGCAGAAGTCGATGCCGGTTATCGGCGTCCTTGGCATCGACTCCGGGGCAGCTTCCGTAGCCGCATTTAGGCGAGGACTACGTGAGCTCGGCTACATCGAGGGCGGCAACATTTCGATTGAATATCGCTGGGCGGAAGGAAAGCCGGAGCGATTTTCCGTTCTTGCGACCGAACTGGTTGCGCTCAAGGTCGATGTGATAGTGGCCACCGGTGGTACACTCGGTGCCCACGGCGCCAAGCGCGCCACGACGACCGTCCCCATTGTGTTCAGTGCTGTTGCGGACCCTGTAGCGGAAGGACTCGTTGCCAGCTTGGCACGGCCGGGCGGCAATCTCACCGGGTTGTCTGCCGTAAGCCCGGACCTGGTCGGCAAGTTACTGGAACTTCTCAAGCAGGCCGTGCCAGAGGTCAGTGTGATCGCCCTTCTGTTCAAACCGGATTCTATGTCCGACCCCGTCAAAGAGGTCACGTTGAAGGAAGCACATATCTCAGCGCGAGCGCTGGGTGTGCAGCTTCAAATCATGACAGCGCAAGGTCCGGCTGACTTCGACAGGGCGTTCTCGGACATCTCCGCGAAAGGCGCGGGTGCACTGGTCGTGCTGTCAAACCCAGTGTTCGACATTCAGCGACAACGCATCGTGGACCTAGCGGCAAACGGCCGCCTGCCGACGGCGCATTCCTTCAGGAACTATGTCGATATCGGCGGCCTGATGTCCTATGGACCGAGCTTCGTTGATTTGCATCGGCGCACCGCTACCTATGTCGATAAGATTCTCAAAGGTGCAAAGCCTGCCGATCTTCCTGTCGAGCAACCGACCAAGTTCGAACTGGTGCTCAATCTCAGGACTGCAAAAAGGCTAGGCCTCGAAATACCTGCAGAATTGGTCGCTCGTGCCGACGAGGTGATCGAATAACGTCCAGCGCAGCTCGGATATCGCGAACCGTGGATACCCAGTCAGCGCCTAATCCCACCCGTCACCCTTGATACCGGGATTGGCGTAGACGATTCCGCCATCGACCGCGAGGGTGGCGCCGACCACATAATCTCCGGCACGAGATGCGAGATAGATCGCAGCCCCCGCCATATCCTCATCGGTGCCGATCCGCCCCGAGGGCACTCGCTTCGACACCTGGTCGGCGTTGTCGCGCGCGGCTTTGTTCATGTCCGACTTGAACGGCCCCGGCGCAATCGCCGTCACCACGATATGGTCGCGGATCAGTTTGACGGCCATCCGGCGGGTCAGGTGAATAAGCCCCGATTTACTGGCTGCATACGAATAGGTCTCCATCGGATTGACGAAGATGCCGTCAATGGAGGCGACGTTGATGACCTTGGCCGGCTTGTCGGCGGTGGCCGCCGCGCGCAGCGAGTCGGCCAACGCCTTGGTGAGAAAAAACGGCGTCTTGAGGTTGAGGTTCACCACCTTGTCCCAGCCGCTTTCTGGAAATTCGTCGAAATCCGCTCCCCACGCCGCGCCTGCGTTGTTGACCAGGATGTCGAGCTTCGGCTCGCGCTTTTTTATTTCCGCCGCCAGCATGTCGATGCCGCTCATGGTGGAAATATCGACCGGCAAGGCGATGCACTCGCCGCCATATTCGGCCGACAGTTCTTTCGCGGTCGCCTCGCACGGTCCGGCCTTGCGGGCTGTGAGATAGACTTTGCCTGCGCCTTGGCTAAGAAAGCCGGCCGCGATCATCTTTCCGATGCCGCGCGATCCGCCGGTCACCAATGCGACGCGGCCTTTCAGCGAAAACAGATCCTGGAACATGCGTTCCTCCAATTGTTTGGTTGTTTGTGTGAGGCCGAAGCAGGAACGAGTCAAGGATGGCCACACCATCGTCGCTTGCGAGAGCAGCGAGGCCACAAGCACCTATTTGTGGTGATCTCTACGCCGCGTCGACGCGGCGTAAACCATTCTACATCGCGGTGGCCGCGCCCCGAGGTGAGCACCGGCAGGATGCGCGCGTCCTGATAGTCGCCGTTCAGTGAGACCCGCGGCAGCGCGGTCAGATGATCGGCGGTTTGGGAGAAGATCATTGCCGGCCTTGTCGTAACCGCTGTCTTGAATCCGGCGCCACGCGCAAGCGCGAACTCGCGGCGGCCGGCCGCGAGCTTGTTGCCGTGGGGATAAGCGAGATGCGCGACCGGACTCTGCAGCCTGTTTTCAGTCCGCGCGCGGCTGAGCGAGATCTCCGCGCCCGCGATCTCTTCGGTCCGTCTGGCGAGATTGCAATGGGTAACGGCATTCGCCCCGATCGTCACCAGCGGGTCGGCCGCAAACAGTTTCAGCTCGTCCCAGGACATGCAGAGATCGCCGCAGACAGCAGAAAATGGCCCGGTGAAGTACAGGGTTTTTAGCCCGACTCGGATGACGTGTTGCGAAACTGCTTCATCGACGATGGCTTGCTGGTTCGGGTCACCTGCGAAATTATGGAGAACCGCCGAAGAAAGGGTTAGTCGGACGGTTGCAAGATACCGTACAATCCAGCGGGTTATTTCGGGTTTGACAGCCTCGCGGCCGTTTGTTTTCTGTCTGTTCCCAGTGTCTGTTTCCCAGTGCTGCCGCCTGAAGTCTCTGCAAAACCGGCGCGAATCCCCGTCGGGAATTGGAGACGGCAGGCGGAACTGAGACACCAGACTGTTGCTAGCGCCCCTTTTTGTTTTTCGAGGTTCGTGTCAGGGGATGCCGCGGTAGTTCACGAGCTTCGGAAATAAGGGGCAGCAGGCCCCGCGGGACGTCGAATGCACGGACTTTTCAAGTGGAGCAGCAAATGGTGGCCGGGCGTGGTTCCATTGGCGGTCCTTTGGGCAATGGCTGCATGGACAAGCACCGCTCCTTTGGAAGCCGATTTGGCCGCGCGCTCCAGCTCGGTGCTGAAAGGTACCGTGCTCGACAAAACCAGGATTGATGTCTCTGGGCGCGATGTCACTTTTGCCGCGGATGCATTTTCCGAAGACGGCCGTAGCAGCGCGGTTGGTTCGGTCGAAACAGTGCCAGGCGTGCGGCTCGTCAATGACGAGAGCCGCCTGGTTCCCGAAGCGAAGCCGTTCGTATGGTCGGCTGAGCGGGACGTCGCAAAGGTCACACTGGGCGGCAATTCGCCGCTGCCGGCCAGCAAAGCAAAATTGGTCGAGGCGGCGCGCGCCAGTGTTGGCGGGGTGGAGGTCGTCGACCAAATGCATTTGGCACGGGGCGCGCCGCCGCGTTTCGACAGCGCCGCCTTGCTGTTGCTCGATCAGATCGGGAAATTGAAAGACGGCAAGCTCACGATTTCCGATACAAAGGTCAGTCTCTCCGGCATGGCGCGCGACCTCGGCGGCCGTGAAGCGATCGCGGCCGCCCTGCAGAATCTGCCGGAAGACTTCTCGATCGCCGCCAACGAGATCAAAGCGCCTCCTTACGTGTTTCAGGCCTACAAGGATCCGGTGACCATGAGCCTGACACTGACCGGCTACGTGCCTGACAACAAGGTTCACGCCGCGATTGCCACCGCGGCCGGGCGCAAATTCTTCAGCCAGAAGATGGTCGACAATCTCAAGGCCAGCATCGGCGCGCCCTGGGGATTCGTCAGCGCGGTGGTGCCGGCACTGGGCGCATTGTCGCGGCTCTCGACCGGCACGCTTGTGGTGACCGATCGGGAAGTGAAGATCTCGGGTGACGCATTGTATGAGGCCGCGATGGCACAGATCCGCGCCGGCCTTGCCAAGGATTTCCCGCAAGGCTGGCAGCTCAAGGCCGAGCTTTCGGTGAAGCCCGCGGCGGCCCCCGTCGATCCTACTGTATGTCAGCAACTGCTGTCGGAGTTGCTGGAAAAGGGCCAAATTCGATTTGAGCCCGGGCGCGCCGCCATCGATCCGGATTCGGCCGGGCTACTCGACCGCCTGGTCGAAACCACGCTGCGTTGTCCGACCGCCAAAATCGAGATTGCGGGACACACCGATGCCGATGGCGAGGATGCCTTCAACCAGGCACTATCCGAGAAGCGCGCGCAAGCCGTGGCGGACTATCTGGTCAAAGCAGGACTGTCTGCCGATCGGTTCGCCGCCATTGGCTATGGCAGTTCGCAGCCGGTCGCCACCAACGACACCGACGAAGGCAAGGCGCAGAATCGCCGCATCGATTTCCTGGTGAGATAGCTGATGTCCTTTCTGGTAGCTTTTCATTGGGGCTGGCTGCTGGCCTCGGTCTTGCTGGGTCTGGCTATGGGCTGGATCGCGGTGGTTCATCGCGGTCCGGGCGTATCGAAGCTGATGTCACGATGGCTGTCGGTGTTGACGCTCGCGTTGCTGGTGTGCTCAGTTACGCGCGTGATCCCGGGCCGCCCTGGCTACTGGCTCGACCTCGCCCTCCTCATGTTTGCAATCTATCTGTTCGGTTGCGCCATCGGATCGTGGCTGCGCGACTGGGTGATCTCGCGCAGCATGAGGCCGGGGTAGATTTTCCTCCGAGCGGGCGTTGAGAGCCACTCCGCGGCGAAGTCAAGCTTTACTGCGGGGTCGGATAGGCGACGCGCCGGAACTCGACTTGATGTCTTTGCAGTGGCGCTCTCCCGAGGCCGGCTGGATGGACTAAATTTGGATGCGGGCAGGGTTCTAGTCCGTTCGGCGCTTGCGCGGGTGCAGCAAAATGTGCATTCGCCCGGAATGAACTGTTCGTAATAAAGGCAAAGGTGCGCGTTCTACCGACATCAAGCGAATTCCACTTCGGCCGAAAACAAGCTACCACATTGCGCAGGGAGCAAGGGCCGGCTGGCATGGAAGTCCGTTCAAGGCGCCATCTCGCGGGATCGCAATTCGAGGGTGTAAATGCCGGAAGCAATACGCAGAGCGATCTCGTTTCTGCGCCAGAAGCAAATCCTGCATAAGTTAGGTGTCGTCGTCAGCATCACGGTCATTGGGATCGCCTGCTACGTGCTTTACCATATGCTGCGGGGCATCGACGTCGACGAGGTCGTCGAAGCCATCAGGCAGACCGAGCCCCGTCAGATCGCATTGTCGGCGTTGTTCGTCGCGGCGGGATATTTCACCCTGACATTCTACGACTGGTTCGCGGTTCGCGCGATTGGCCGGGCCGATGTTCCCTACCGCGTCAATGCGCTAGCCGCCTTCACCAGCTATTCCATCGGCCACAATGTCGGCGCCAGCGTCTTCACCGGTGGGGCTGTGCGCTATCGGATTTATTCCGCCTGGGGGCTAAACGCGATCGATGTCGCAAAAATCTGCTTCCTGGCCGGCCTGACGTTCTGGCTCGGCAATGCCGCGGTGCTCGGACTGGGAATCGCCTATCATCCGGAAGCGGCAGCGGCGATCGATCAGCTCCCGCCGTGGCTGAACCGGGTGGCCGCAGTTCTCATCATCGTCGGGCTGTTGGCCTATGTCGCCTGGGTCTGGACCCGGTCGCGAGGGGTCGGACGCGGACCCTGGACGGTGGCGCTGCCGGGCGGCCCACTGACGCTGCTGCAGATCGCGATTGGTATTGTCGATCTCAGCTTTTGCGCGCTGGCGATGTACGTGCTGGTGCCGGATGAGCCTAATCTTGGCTTTGTCGTGGTCGCGGTGATCTTTGTTTCCGCAACGCTGCTGGGCTTCGCCAGTCATTCCCCCGGGGGGCTTGGCGTATTCGATGCCGCCATGCTGGTCGGCTTGTGGCAGATGGATCGGGAGGACCTGCTCGCGGGAATGTTGCTGTTTCGTGTCCTTTATTATCTTGCTCCGTTCGTCATATCTGTAATCTTGCTGACCTTGCGCGAAGTTATATTGGGCGCGCGACTGAAGCGCCTGCGTCGGATCAAGCCTGGGCTTGAGGTTCAGGCAAAGCGCGAACCCGCATATCTGAAAGAGCGTCGCGACACCGGCGCCTGAGGAAAACGGAAATGATGGGGAGAGAGCCGCCCGGATGACAATAGATGCTCCTTCTTCTTCCTTCTTTTCGCCGTGGCCGGACCGGTTGCGGCATTCCGCCATTATCCTGCTCGTAGCGGCTCTGGCGCTCGCCGTCCTGGTCGCCCTTGGCGAACTGTCGGCACTGCGCGCCGCCACGGCGCTTGCCTGCATCGCGGCTGCCGCGCTGGTACCGTGGCGATTGCACGATACCGCAGCCTCTCGTGACGATGGCCGCGCGATCGATCGTCCAGTCGAAGCCGCGGCCGTCAGCGCCGTCGTGGCCGGCATGCCCGATCCTGCGGTGCTGCTCGATCGTGCCGGTCGCGTTATTCACCACAATGTCGCCGCGGCGCAGCTCGCACCGGCGCTGCGCAAGAACGAACCGGCCCAATTCGCATTGCGCTCGCCTGAGATCATCACCGCGCTGCGCGAAGCGATCGCCACAATGGAGCCCCGGCGGGCCATCTATCTCGATCGCGTGCCGTTCGATCGCTGGATGGAATTAGTCATCACGCCGTTGGCGGTGCCGACCTTGTTCGGCGGCACCGAGAGGTGCATGCTGATGACGTTCCACGATCAGACGCCGCTGCGCCGGGTCGAGGAGATGCGCGCCGACTTCGTCGCCAACGCCAGCCACGAGTTGCGAACGCCTCTAGCCGCGCTTTCGGGATTCATCGATACGCTGCAGGGGTCGGCCAAGGACGACGCCAAGACGCGCGAGCGCTTTTTGGGGATCATGCAAAGCCAGGCGAGCCGAATGGCGCGGCTGATCGATGATTTGCTGTCGCTGTCGCGGGTCGAACTTTCCGCCCATGTTCGACCCGATACGCTGGTCGATCTGGTGCCGATCATCCGGCAGGTCATGGATGGGCTTGAGCCGCTGGCGCGCGAGCGTCAGGTCACGATCGATTTGGAGTTACCGCAAACGCAAGTCGTGATCGCGGGCGATCGGGAGGAGTTGCTGCGCCTGTTCGAGAACCTGATCGAGAACGCACTCAAATACGGCGCCTCTGGCGGCAAGGTGATGCTGTCGCTGACGTCGGCCATATCAGGGGAGGGCATGCCGGAAGTTCGCGTCATGGTGCGGGATTTCGGCCCCGGCATCGCGCCCGAACATCTGCCGCGACTGACCGAGCGGTTCTATCGAGTGGATGTCGGCGACAGCCGCGCACAGGGCGGCACCGGGCTTGGGCTGTCGCTGGTCAAACACATCGTTAATCGTCATCGTGGCCGGCTTTTGATCGACAGCGCGCCAAACCAGGGTGCGGCCTTTACCGCCTGTTTTCCCCAGCCAAAGGTTCCGGCTTCCTCCTAAATTCAAGCGCTATCAATCGCTTGCCGCTGTCATCCGGCTGTCACCAAAGCTTCTTAAAAATCGCACGGGCCGCTCTTAAACGGGCGGCGTGAGCGCAATCGGGCGCATGCGCGCTTCGCTCATCAGATGGAGATCAGTAATGAATTTCATGAAAACCATCGTCGCTGCCGGCCTGGTTGCCGCATCGACATCGGCATTGGCCGCCGACATTACCGGAGCCGGCGCGACCTTCCCGTTCCCGATCTATTCGAAATGGGCTGACGCCTACAAAAAGGAGACCGGCAACGGTCTGAACTATCAGTCGATCGGTTCAGGCGGCGGTATCAAGCAGATCGAAGCCAAGACCGTGACATTTGGCGCAACCGACATGCCGCTCAAGGTCGAACAGCTCGACAAGGCCGGCCTGATACAGTGGCCGATGGTGATGGGTGCGATCGTTCCGGTGGTCAATCTTGAGGGCGTGAAGCCCGGCCAATTGCTGTTTGACGGCGATACTCTTGCCAACATCTATCTGGGCAAGATCGCCAAGTGGAATGATCCGGCGATCAAGAAGCTCAATCCGAACGTGAACCTGCCGGCGGATGCCATCACCGTTGTGCGCCGCTCCGACGGTTCGGGCACGACGTTTAATTTCACCGACTATCTCTCGAAGGTGAGCGCGGAATGGAAGAGCAAGGTCGGCTCCGGCACCGCGGTTGAATGGCCTGTGGGCGTTGGCGCCAAGGGCAACGAAGGCGTCTCTGGCAATGTCGGCCAGACCAGGAATTCGATCGGCTATGTCGAGTACGCTTATGCCAAGCAGAACAAGCTGACCTATGCGGGCATGATCAACAAGGCCGGCAAGGCCGTGCTGCCCACCGCCGAGACCTTCCAGGCAGCGGCTGCCAATGCCGACTGGGCCCATGCTCCCGGCTATTATGTGATCCTCACCGATCAGCCCGGCGAGAAGTCCTGGCCGGTGACGGCCTCGACATTCATCCTGATGCACAAGGAACCGGTCGATAAAGCCGCGTCCTCCGAAGCCATCAAGTTCTTCAAATGGGCGTTCGCCAAGGGCGGCAAGATGGCCGAGGAACTCGATTACATTCCGATGCCGGATTCGGTGGTCAAGCTGATCGAGAAGACCTGGTCCGCCGACATCAAGAGCTGAACTGGACTTCTGACAAAGCAGCTTGCTCCCCCTCCCGTTTTTGGGAGAGGGAGCGCTGAGTAAGTAAGATTGGGGGTTGGCGTGGCAGACATGGTCGTTCACAACGATGCGATGCAAGCCGCCGGACCTTACGATCGCGTCAGGGCGCTGCAGGGTTTCAAACTCGGCGATGCTACGTTCTACTGGCTCACGCGCGTCTGCGCGATTTCGGTGCTGCTGATACTCGGCGGTATCATTGTTTCGCTGATCGCGGGCGCATGGCCGGCGATGAAGCAATACGGCATCGCGTTTTTGTGGACCCAGCGCTGGGCTCCCGCCGCCGATCCGCCGGTGCTGGGTGCGCTCGGTCCGATCTACGGCACGCTGGTGACCTCTTTCATCGCGATGCTGATCGCTATTCCGGTGGGGCTTGGCATCGCGATCTTCCTCACTGAACTTTGCCCGCCGTCGCTGCGTCGTCCGATCGGAATGGCGATCGAACTGCTCGCGGGCATTCCATCGATCATCTACGGAATGTGGGGGTTCTTTGTGCTCGGCCCGTTCCTGGCCTACACGTTCCAGCCCTTGATGATCGCACTGTTCGATGGGGTGCCGGTTCTCGGATTGATCTTCGCAGGTCCGCCCTCTTATCTCAGCCTGTTCAACGCCGGTCTGATCCTCGCGATCATGGTGCTGCCCTTCATCACAGCGATCTCGGTCGACGTGTTCAAGACGGTGCCGCCGGTATTGAAGGAAGCGGCCTACGGCGTCGGCTGCACCACATGGGAAGTGGTGCGCAAGGTGGTGATCCCCTACACCCGCGTCGGGGTGATCGGCGGCATCATGCTGGCGCTGGGCCGCGCGCTCGGTGAAACTATGGCGGTGACCTTCATCATAGGCAATTCCTTCCGCATTACCGGCTCGGTGTTCTCTCCGGGCACCACGATCTCGGCGGCGATCGCCAGCGAATTCGCCGAGAGCGACGGGCTGCATCAGTCCGGGCTCATTCTTCTGGGGCTGGTATTATTCCTGCTGACATTTTTCGTGCTGGCGGCGGCGCGGCTGATGCTGCTGCGGTTGGAACGCAAGGCGGGAAAATAAAATGAACCCGATTTACCGAGCCCGCCGCCGCAAAGACCTGATCGTGAGACTGCTCTGCATCGGCGCCGCGATTTTCGGTGTCAGCTGGCTGGCGTTAATCCTGTTCACGCTGGTTTACAACGGCATACCCGGCATCAACCTGCAGATCTTCACCCAGAACACCCCGCCGCCGGGATCGACCGAGGGCGGCCTGCTGAACGCCATAACCGGCTCCATCATCATGACGGCGATCGGCGTCGGCGTCGGCGCTCCGCTCGGGCTTTTTGCGGGCACTTATTTGGCCGAATACGGCAGCAACGACCGCATGACGGCGGTGATCCGCTTTATCAACGATATCCTGTTGAGCGCGCCCTCGATCATCATCGGGCTGTTCATCTATGGCGCGCTGGTGGTGCCAATGGGCGGGTTCTCGGCGGTGGCTGGCGCACTGGCGCTCGCCGTGATCGTCATTCCGGTCGTGGTCCGCACCACCGAGGACATGCTGCTGCTGGTGCCCGGTCCGCTGCGCGAGGCGGCGTCCGCGCTCGGCATGCCGCGCTCCCTTGTCATCAAGCGAATTTCCTACCGCGCCGCGCGCTCCGGCCTGATTACCGGAGTGCTGCTGGCGACCGCCAGGGTCGCAGGCGAAACAGCGCCTCTGCTGTTTACCGCGCTGAGCAACCAGTTCTTCAGTCTCGATCTGACCAAGACGATGGCCAACCTGCCGGTGACCATCAACAACTTCGTGCAAAGCCCTTACGCCTACTGGAAACAGCTCGCCTGGACCGGGGCGTTGCTAATTACGCTGACTGTACTTGCCTTGAATATTGGCGCGCGCATTCTTGCCGCCGAGAGGACCGCAAATGACTGACGTTTCCGTTCCGATCAGCCATCACGGCGGCTATGTTGCTTCCTCGGCGCTGCCGGAGGCGCAGGCAAAGCTTTGGACGCGCACTCTGAATTTTTATTACGGCGAGCACCAGGCGCTGAGGAATATCAGTGTCAGCCTCGGCACCCATCGCGTCACCGCCTTCATAGGACCATCCGGATGCGGCAAGTCGACGTTGCTGCGGGTCTTTAACCGGATGTACGACCTCTATCCCGGCCAGCGCGCCACCGGTCAGGTGATACTCGATCATACCGACATCCTCGACGCAAAGCTCGATGTGAACCTGCTACGCGCTCGCGTCGGAATGGTATTCCAGAAGCCGACGCCGTTCCCGATGACGATCTATGAGAACATCGCGTTCGGCATCCGGCTTTATGAGAAGATTTCCAAGTCAGAGATGGACGGCCGGGTGGAAAAGGCGCTGCGCAGCAGCGCACTCTGGAACGAGGTCAGGGACAAGCTTGACGCCAGCGGGCTCAGCCTGTCCGGCGGCCAGCAGCAACGGCTGTGCATCGCGCGCACGGTCGCGGTGCGGCCGGAGGTGATCCTGTTCGATGAACCATGCTCGGCGCTCGATCCGATTTCGACGGCCAAGATCGAGGAACTGATCCAGCAATTGGCGGACGACTACACCATCGCCATCGTCACGCATAACATGCAGCAGGCCGCGCGCGTCTCGGACAAGACCGCCTTCATGTATCTCGGTGAACTGATCGAATTCGACGAGACCAACAGGATATTCACCTCGCCGCGCGATCGACGTACCCAGGACTACATCACCGGCCGGTTCGGCTAACGGAGAAAAAAGATGCCTTCCGAGCACACCGCCAAGGCGTTCGACAGCGATCTGCAGGAATTGACCAGGCTGGTTGCCGAGATGGGCGGTCTTGCCGAACGCATGATCGTGGACTCGGTCAAGGCGCTGATCCGCCGCGACGTCGCGCTCGGCCAGCGTGTGGTCGCGGGAGACGCCGAGATCGACGACCTGCAGCACGCGATCGAAGAGCGTGCGGTGTTGACGATTGCCCGCCGCCAGCCGATGGCGGTTGACCTGCGCGAAATCATCGGCGCCATGCGAGTCGCCAGCGATCTCGAGCGGATCGGCGATCTCGCCAAAAACATGGGCAAGCGGGTCGCGGCGCTGGAGAGCGACTTCCAGCCGCTGAAGCTGATCCGCGGCCTCGAACACATGACCGGCCTGGTGCAGTCGCAGGTCAAATCCGTGCTTGATGCCTACGCGGCGCACGACCTGCCGGCGGCGATGGGGGTCTGGAAGGGGGACGAGCAGGTGGATGCGCTCTGTACCTCGCTATTTCGCGAACTCCTGACGTATATGCTGGAGGATCCGCGCAATATCAGCTTCTGCATCCATCTGATGTTCTGCGCCAAAAACATCGAACGCATCGGCGATCACGCCACCAATATCGCGGAAACAGTGTTCTACATGATCGAGGGTCAGCAGATGCTCGACAAGCGTCCCAAGGGCGATATGACGAGTTTTGCCAAATCAGAAAACTAGGTGTTCTCGAGTAAGGCAGCGTCAAAACACAACAAGGCCAGGCAACATGAGCGCGCGCATTCTGGTGGTGGAAGACGAGGCAGCGTTGACCACGCTGCTGCAATATAATCTCGACGCCGAAGGTTACGAGGTGGAAACGGTCGGACGCGGCGATGACGCCGAAACTATGCTGAGGGAACGGTTACCTGACCTGGTCGTGCTCGACTGGATGCTGCCCGGCCTGCCGGGGATCGAGCTGTGCCGGCGTTTGCGGGCGCGCCCGGAGACCAAATCGCTTCCGATCATCATGCTGACCGCGCGCGGAGAGGAAAGCGAGCGGGTCAGGGGTCTTGCGACCGGCGCCGACGATTATATGGTCAAGCCGTTCTCGGTGCCGGAGCTGCTGGCGCGGGTGAAAGCGCTGTTGCGCCGTGCAAGCCCGCAACGGCTAGAGAGCGTGCTGGCCTATGGCGACATCGAGCTCGATCGCGAGAAGCGCCGCGTCGTCCGCTCAGGCCGCCCGATCGAGCTGGGGCCGACCGAGTACCGTCTGCTGGAATTTTTTCTGGAACATCCGGGACGGGTATTCAGCCGCGAGCAATTGCTCGACAGCGTCTGGGGCCGCGATATCTATATCGACGAACGTACTGTCGATGTGCATATCGGGCGCTTGCGCAAACTGCTCAACTCCGGCCGCGAACAGGATCCGATCCGCACGGTCCGGGGCGCCGGCTATGCACTCAATGACCGGTTCGCAAAGGCGGCGGAATAAGGAAGATGATTAAACCGAGAAGCCGCGGCGTGGGGATGAGCGCCGATGCGCTCACGCCGGGGATACCCGCGTGCGCGGCGTATGACGGCGGAAGCTTCCCTCGACCGCGAACTTACCTCGCCGGCTTCGGCGGCTGGCGCCGGCGGTCGCTGGCGGGCTGGTAGGCGATGCGCGAATGATGCGCGCAGTAGGGCAGGCTGGTCAGCGCCTTGCCGCCGCAGAAGAAGAAATCCGAGCTGGCGGGATCGCCGATCGGCCAGTGGCAAGTGGCCTCATTCAATTCCAGCAGCGACACTCGCTGGCTCATTGGAACGACATTGTCGTAGGCGATCGGATCGGCTTCCAACTCGACTTCGAAAGCATGCGCCAGCGCGGTATTGCCGCGCGAAGCGGGACGGGCGACCCGCATCATATGCTGGGCGGGCCGTGCCTTGCGAGGGCGCGGCGCCGCTGAGGAGGGGCTTTTGGCGCGACCCGAAAGGCCCAGCCGGTGCACTTTGCCGATCACGGCGTTGCGGGTCACATTTCCGAGTTCGGCGGCAATCTGGCTGGCCGAAAGTCCGCCCTCCCAGAGTTTTTTAAGCTGCTCCACGCGATCGTCGGACCATGTCAATACCGTCATCGCACTCTTTCCTTCGCGTCGCGCCGGCCGGTTTTTGGGACAGCGCCGCGATGCCAAAGCTCTAAAAAATCCCTTTCGGCAGAATCCCTTAACCTTCGCCGGGCCCGGAAAGCGCACCCGAACGTTTACGCCCAACACTTGCGACTTACAGGATCAAAACTACCGCACGAGATGTCGTACCCGACAACCATAAGGCTACAATATGGCGTGACTCCGGCGCAAGAGTCGCGGTAGGTGCGTCCACATGTTCCGTCACCGCAAGCATTGCAGTGCGATCTTTCCGCGACACCCGGTTGTTTAACGGCTGCGCGTGTTGCACCAGCGGTTGACAGTTATCGCCGCGCGCATAGAATAGTGTCGCGTGCCGCCCCGAAAAGGCGGCACATTTTATTTTCCGGGACCGGTTGAAGATGCGATCGCGCCAATGCGCGTATCACGACCCGGCCTAACCTTCAGTGATCGCTATGGACAAGCCCGCGACGTCACATCTGCTTCCCGTATTCGCCAGGGCCGATCTCGGTTTCGAGCGCGGAGAGGGCGTATGGTTGGTCGCGACCAATGGCGAGCGCTACCTCGATTTCACCAGCGGCGTCGCGGTGAATGCGCTCGGTCATTGCCATCCGCACCTGGTGGCAACACTGCAGGACCAGACGACAAAGCTGTGGCACATGTCAAACCTGTTCAAGAGCCCGGATGGCGAGCGGTTGGCGGCACGGCTTTGCGAAGCAAGTTTTGCCGATCTTGTTTTCTTCGCCAATTCCGGTGCGGAAGCCATGGAATGCGCGATCAAGATCACGCGCAAATATCACGCCGCAAAAGGCCAGCCAGAGCGTTATCGCATCATCACTTTCGATGGCGCGTTTCACGGACGGACACTGGCAACCCTGGCCGCCACCGGTTCGCCGAAATATCTTGAGGGTTTCGGGCCGCCGGTGGATGGCTTCGACCAGGTGCCGCTCGGCGAACTCGAAGCGGTCAAGAAAGCAATCGGTCCGCACACCGCGGGCATCCTGATCGAGCCGCTGCAGGGCGAAGGTGGGGTGCGCGCCGCGCCGCATTCTTTCTTTCGGGCGTTGCGCCAGCTCTGTGACGACAACGGCCTGCTTTTGATTTTCGACGAGGTGCAGACCGGCATGGGCCGCACCGGCGAGCTGTTCGCCTACAAGCGCCTCGGCGTGACGCCGGATGTGATGCCGCTGGCAAAAGCGCTCGGCGGCGGCTTTCCGATAGGGGCCTGTCTGGCCACCAGCGAAGCGGCCGCCGGCATGACGCCGGGTTCTCACGGTTCGACGTTTGGCGGCAATCCGCTTGCGATTGCGGCCGCGAACGCGGTGCTTGACGTTATGCTCAAGCCTGGCTTCTTTGAGCATGTGCAAAAGATGTCGCTGCTGCTCAAGCAGAAACTGGCATCGGTAATCGATCGCTATCCCAACGTGCTCGCCGAGGTGCGGGGCGAGGGACTGCTGATCGGGGTGAAGGCGGTGACGCCTTCGGCCGATCTCGTCACCGCGCTGCGCGCGCAGAAACTGCTCACAGTCGGCGCCGGCGAAAACGTCGTTCGCTTTCTGCCGCCGCTGATCGTGAACGAGGCGGAGATCGAGGAATCCGTGGCGCGCCTGGAGCGCGCTTGCGCGACGCTTTCAACCGCTCAGACGCAACGGGCGGCGGTACAATGAGTAAAGCGATGCGCCATTTTCTCGATCTCAGCGAGCTGCCGATCGGGGAGCTGCGCAACATGCTCGCCGCCAGCGTTGCCATGAAGGCGAAATTGAAGGCGCATGGCCAGGCGAAAAAGCCGCTCGAAGGCAAGACCCTGGCGATGATCTTCGAAAAACCCTCGACCCGCACCCGGGTGTCGTTCGACGTCGGCATGCGTCAGCTCGGCGGTGAAGCGATCATGCTGACGGGCGCCGAAATGCAGCTCGGCCGCGGCGAGACCATCGCCGACACCGCGCGGGTGCTGTCGCGTTACGTCGATGCGATCATGATCCGCATCCTCAATCACGATGCGCTGCTGGAACTCGCAGCCCATGCCACCGTCCCGGTGATAAACGGGCTGACGCGGCGTTCCCATCCTTGTCAGGTGATGGCGGACCTGATGACCTTCGAGGAGCACCGTGGTCCGATCGAGGGCCGCACGGTGGCGTGGACAGGCGACGACAATAATGTGCTGGCGTCATGGGTGCATGCGGCGGAGCGGTTCAAATTCCAGTTGAACGTCGCCACCCCGCCGCAGCTCGCGCCAAACAAGGCGATGCGCGACTGGATCAAGGCGACGCAAGCGCCGATCGTACTCGGCAACGATCCGGAACTCGCGGTGCGCGGCGCGGATTGCGTTGTCACCGACACATGGTTCTCGATGGGCGACAAGGATGGCGAGCATCGCCACAATCTGCTCAAGCCTTATCAAGTCAACGCCAGACTAATGTCGCTGGCTAAACCCGATGCGCTGTTCATGCATTGCCTTCCGGCCCATCGCGGCGAGGAGGTGACCGACGAAGTGATCGACGGGCCGCAGTCGGTGGTGTTCGACGAGGCCGAAAATCGCCTGCATGTGCAAAAAGGCATTCTGGCGTGGTGCTTCGAGGCGGGGACGTAAGCTGGACCGGTCGCGGATGGGTTCGCCCTCTCCAAGCCCTTTCGTTCCTCGCCTGCCGACCCCAGATAAGCGCCATGACTTCACAATCACCCAACATCAAGATTTTACCTGAAACTCCGATCCGTGCACCCTCGGCGGTTCCGATCGACGATGCGGTGCTGCCGTTCGAGGTCGCCGCACTCGATCTGCGCGGCCGTCTAACTCGGCTCGGGCCCGCGCTCGACGATGTCCTCAACAAGCACGACTATCCCGCCCCGGTCGGCAAGTTGCTCGGGGAAGCGATCGTGCTGACGACCTTGCTCGGCTCGTCGTTGAAATTCGAAGGCCGTTTCATTTTGCAGACCCAGACCGACGGCCCGGTGTCGTTTCTCATCGTTGATTTCCAGGCGCCGGACCGGCTGCGCGCCTATGCACGCTTTGACGCCGGGCGGCTGCACGACGGCCAGGATTCCGGCGCGCTATTGGGCAAAGGCCATCTCGCGATGACGATCGATCAGGGGCCGGATATGAGCCGTTACCAAGGCTTGGTCGCGCTCGATGGCGGCAACCTGGAAGACGCCGCACATGAATATTTTCTGCGCTCGGAACAGATTCCAACCCGGGTCCGGCTCGCGGTCGGCGAGGAATGGCGCGGCGGCGAGGGCCCGAAACATCGTTGGCGCGCCGGCGGCATGCTGCTGCAGTTTCTGCCAAAGGCGCCGGAGCGGGCTCGCCGAGCCGATCTACATCCTGGCGATGCGCCGCAAGGCACTGTCACGCATGCCGTGGCGGAAGACGACGCATGGATCGAGGGCCAGTCGCTGATCTCGACAGTGGAGGACATCGAGCTGATCGATCCGGATCTTTCGGGCGAACGGCTGTTGTACCGCTTGTTCCACGAGCGCGGCGTACGGGTGTTTAAGCCGCTGCGGCTGCGGGCGCAGTGTTCATGTTCGCGCGACGCGGTCTCGGCGATGCTCAGGAGCTTCGCGCCAAAGGAGCGGGCGGACATGGTGAAGGACGGCAAGGTGGTCGTGACCTGCGAGTTCTGCAGTTCGGTTTATCAGTTCACGCCGCATGATGCCGGCGTGGAGTAGGGCTCGTTAGCCCGGCGCGGTCATTCTGCCGCTGCCTGGTTTCTTCGACTGGCCGGGCGAAAGCGCTCGGATTAGAGACAGCGTAATCCGCCCCACGAAATGTCGCCGGGCGTTACGGCGCTTTCCTTTCGTCATGCCCGGGCTTGTCCCGGGCATCCACGTTCTTGGCGCGACAGAAGTAGGACGTGGATGGCCGGGGCAAGCC
>Ga0209474_10001605_pt1 | contig 21767 bp, 22 predicted proteins | sample GraSoiAngelo_145_FD_185902 | JGI IMG/M metagenome (GOLD analysis project Ga0209474, IMG submission 185902) | Grasslands soil microbial communities from the Angelo Coastal Reserve, California, USA - 14_1009_05_20cm (SPAdes) (version 2) | ecosystem: Environmental > Terrestrial > Soil > Grasslands... | reverse complement strand
GCCTGATTATTGCTTTAGAGCAGCCTGACTTTTCCTTTACACGCGAGATTTGGACCCCACCGATATGCAATTTGTGTTTGCCGATCAGACGCTTGATACCGATCGACGCGAGCTCAACCGTGGCCGTGATTCCGTATCCATTGAGCCGCAGGTGTTTGATCTCTTGGTTTATCTCCTGCAGAACAATGATCGCGTGGTCAGCAAGGATGATCTGATCTCGGCAATCTGGGACGGCCGAATCGTCTCGGAATCAACGCTCACAAGCCGGATTAATGCCGCACGCAAGGCCGTCGGGGACAGCGGCCGGGATCAGAAGCTGATCCGCACGATTTCACGAAAGGGTTTTCGCTTCATCGGGGATTTACGATTGCAGCAGGTCGGTGGTGAATCGGCAGAACAGAAGGGTTACACGGCTAGCGAGACCGGGGAGGGTTCGCCTTCCGTCCTGTCGCCGCTCGACCGGCCCGCCATCGCAGTATTGCCCTTTATCAATATGAGCGAGGAACCCGAGCAGGAATATTTTTCGGACGGCATCAGCGAAGACATCATCACCGCATTGTCAAAGTTGCGCTGGTTTTATGTTATCTCCCGTAACTCATCGTTTATTTACAAGCGCAACGTCGTGCACATCAAGGAGGTCGGCGTCGAACTGGGCGTCGGCTACATAGTCGAGGGAAGTGTCCGCAAAGAGGGAAACCGGGTGCGGATCACGGCGGAGCTGAACGATGTCGCCACAGGCGTCCATATCTGGTCGGAGCACTACGACCGCAGCATCGCCGACGTATTTGCGGTCCAGGATGAAATTACCCAAGCCATCGTCGCAGCCGTCCAGCCGCAGCTGTATGCCGCGGAGAACTTCCGGGCCCAACGCAAAGCGCCCGACAGCATGGACGCCTGGGATCTTGTCATGCGCGCTTTATCGCATTACTGGCGCGTAACACGCCAAGACAACATGGTGGCCCAAGCGTTGCTGGAGAAAGCGATAGCCATCGATCCGAATTATGGTCAGGCGTTGGGGCTGCTCGCCGCGAGTCACATGTTCGGCGCGCATATGGGTTGGACCGAGCTGGAAACCGCTCTTCCGATTGCCGAGCGCGCCGCGCTGTCGGCGATTCGCGCTGACAGCGAAGACCCCTGGGCCCACTATGCATTGGCCAGTGTTTACCTGCTCACGCGTAATTTTGACGACTCGCTCGCGGAGTTCGAGTTAGCCATCCGGCTCAATCCCAGTTTTTCCCCAGCCCGAGGCTATTATGGTGTTGCGCTGGCTTATTGCGGACGCTGGGAAGAAGGCGACCTGGCTGCTCGGCAGGCACTCCGACTCAGTCCGCGCGATCCTTTTGCCGCGGTCTATTGCGGAGTTGTCGCGTATGCGCAGTTCTTGGGCGGCAACTATGACGAAGCGATCCGTATGGCCCGCGAATCCCTGAGACAGCGGAATGATTTCACCGGGGGCCATCGGGTGCTGGTTGCAGCGGCGGGCATGGCCGGGATGAATGAAGTCGCTCAGGCCGCACTGGAGGACCTTCTGCGTGCGCAGCCCAATATATCGCTAGATTGGATCGCGAAAAAGATACCGTTCAAACTTGACGTCGACCGCGAACGCTATCTCGAGGGATTGCGCCGCGCGGGCCTTGACCAAGAGCGATGAAGGGGCCATCAGGTCAAACCCGCGCGGCGCAATCCCTCGAGATAATGGTCGCGGTCGGCATCCAGGTTCCACGGAATCTGATCGGCGATCCAGGCAAGCGAGATGTTGGGCTGCGTTCGGCGCAGCTCTTGAAGTGAAGTCGCCGCGAGCTCGTGATTTCCCAGCATGCCGGCAGCGGCGCTAATAACCCGAAGCGCTCCCGTGAAGTCGCTACGTTCCCGAACGGCCTCGTGGGACATGCGAATCGCTTCCTCATAGTTCCGCCCGGTGAATTGCGCGTAACCTGCAACACCATAATAGATCGCGGAAAACGGACCTCGCGGACTAAGCCGCAGAGCGCGACGCACAGCCGCGTCGGCCTCCTGCCAGCGGCCGGTATACGTTAACACCAATGCATAGAACCCCTGTGCCAATGAGAAGTTCGGATTAAGCTGCAGAGCTACCTCGAACTCGGCCAGCGAGTCGTCGAGACGGCGCGCCCAGAGGTAGACGCTACCCAAAGCATTGTGCGCCCAAGGGTCTTCACTGTCGATCTCGATAGCGCGCCGGCTCGCGCGTTCAGCAATGGGGATCGCTGTCGTCATGTCCTCCCAACCCATGTGAGTCCCAAACGCATGGCTGGTGGCGAGCAGCCCCAGGGCTTGACCATAGTTCGGATCTATGGCGACCGCCTTTTCGAGAAAGGCCTGAGCGACGAAGTTGTCCTGCCGTGTCACTCGCCAGTAGTATGACATGGCTCGCATGACGAGATCCCACGCATCCATGCTGTTCGGAGGCTTGCGTTCGGCATGAAAGCTCTCGGCGGCATAAAGTTGCGGTTCGATAGCAGCGACGATCGAGTTGGTTATCTCGTCCTGAAGTGCGAATACGTCGCCAAGGCTGCCCTCGTAGCGTTCCGCCCAGAGATGGCTGGATGTGGCGACATCGTTCAGCTGCGCTGATATGCGCACTCGGTTTCCCACATTGCGCACACTGCCTTCGACGACATAATCGACACCGAGTTCTTCGGCCACCTGCTTGATGTGGACGGATTTCCCCTTGTAGAGAAAGGATGAATTCCGGGCGATCACGAGGAACCAGCGCAGCTTCGAGAGCGCGGAAATGATGTCTTCGCTGATACCGTCCGAAAAATATTCCTGATTTCGATCGCCGCTCATGTTGGTGAAGGGAAGCACCGCAATGGAACGACGCTCTGCCGCTACAGCGGACGCGCGCTCGTTCGCAGCCACCTGTCCGGCCACAGCAGTCGCCGGCGCGCTGTCGTGTTCCTGCGTTCTCACATCGCCGACGAACAAGAATCCCTTGCGCGGAATCGTGCGGATGAGTCTTTGGTCTTTTCCATTATCGCCAATGGCCTTTCGCGCCGCGTTGATGCGACTGGTCAGTGTTGATTCCGAGACGATTCGGTCGCCCCACACCGAGTTCATAAGGTCGTCCTTGCTGACGACACGATCGCGGTTCTCAAGCAGACAGATCAGCAGATCGAACACCTGAGGCTCGACGTGCACCGAGGTCCCACCGTTTGTTACCTCGCGCCTCTCAACATCAATCCTGTGGCGTCCGAAGGCGAAAATCATTGGGGTTCCACGTAATTTGAGCGTCTGAAATCACAGGTCAAAGCTGCCGGCTGAAGGCATTTCAATTTCAAGAATTTCAACGTCGGCGGGAAATAGACTCTCTAACGCACATCTCAAGTAAATCTGAAGAATAAATCGTAGGTCTCTCAAAGTCTTGGGAACTCGCAAGGCGCATGCTGCAAATGGAGGGGAGCTCCCACGTTTTAGGAAATCACAATGACGATAGCAAACGATACTTCAATCTATTCCTCGGCGGCGCCGGGCGCGTTTCGAAAGATGATCAGAAAGGCCACGAGGAGGCTCGGCCGGCTGGTCAACAACTGGATCGCTGCTCTGATCGCACAGCGTGAGTACCAGGCGCAGCTAATTTTACTGCGAAGTCTCACCGACAGGGAATTGAGGGATATCGGCCTCGATCGCTGCCAAGCCGGCGAAGGGTTGGCGGAAGCCGCCCAGGCTCGGTCGCGCTGTCAGCGATCGAAAAAGGCCGATTAACTTTACCTGGTCGACCGACATCGACCAGATTCTGGTTGGTCAAACGAATTAAGCGCAAATTCCCGCCATTTCAAAGGAAGTGATTATGAGCAACATCGACATGGACAAACTGAACGGACTCGTTGGAAAGATGCTTGGCGATCTCGGGGGCGCGTTCAGCGTGCCCACTGGAAGCATCGGCTACAAGCTCGGTCTGTTTGAAGCTCTGCACACGCATGGCGCCGGAACGGCAGACAAGCTAGCCGCATGGACAGGGCTGGCGAAGCGTTATGTGAGAGAATGGGCGCTTGCTCAAGCGGCCAATGGTTATGTCACGTTCAATCCGGCAAGTGACGAATTCAGCTTGTCGCCCGAACAGGCAATGGTTTTCGCGGTGAAGGACAGCCCGGTCTACCTGGAAGGAGCCTTCGATCTAGCTGCTGAGATGGTCAAGGGTCAGCCCAAGGTGGAGAGCGCTTTCCGCACCGGCGCGGGAGTCGCGTGGGGCGAAAGTAGCGGCTGCCTGTTCTGTGCGGTCGGGGCGTTCTTTCGGCCGGGTTACGTCAATGCCATCGGACAGGCCTGGCTACCGGCTCTGGAGGGCGTAGCACCCAAATTGATTGCTGGCGCCAAGGTGGCGGACGTTGGTTGTGGCGTGGGCTTCTCCACGTTGCTGATGGCCGAGGCGTTTCCCAAAAGCTCATTCGTCGGATACGATTTTCATTCGCCGTCGATCGAGCAGGCTAATGCTCATGCGAAGAAGCACGGCCTCGCCGAGCGCGTCCGGTTTGAAACGGCTCCGGCAAAGGCTATCGCGGAGAAGGATTTCGATCTGATCACTACGTTCGATTGCCTTCATGATATGGGCGACCCACGCGGCTGCGCGGCGCATTTACGTACACTCTTGAAACCGGATGGCACGTGGATGATCGTGGAGCCCATTGCTGCCGACAAAGCAGGGGACAATGTCACTAATCCGGTCAGCCGGCTGTACTACAACGCCTCGACAATGATCTGCGTGCCGACATCCCTGGCCCAGGAAGTCGGCGAGGCGCTCGGAGCTCAAGCCGGTGAGGCAAAGCTTTCCGAGGTGCTCAAAGGCGCCGGATTCGGTCGCGTGCGCCGCGCGACAGAAGGTCCCTTCAGCATGGTGCTGGAAGCGCGCATCTAATGGATCTCGGCGGCCGGCCAATCGGGCGCTCAGATCTTCTCCAGCTTCTGCAGGCAGCGAACCACAGCCGGCATCGGCGTTTCCGGAAAGCTGGTCTTCCAGTCGGTGACGCCGACTTCGCCGACATAGATGTCGCCTTTCGAATCCAGCGCGATGCCGTGCGGCGCGAGAAATTTGCCGGCATCGAGACCGGGGCCGTTTTCACCGCCGAGGCGCGCGATCCGATTTCCCTTGCTGTCGAGGATGCTCAGGCGCGGGCCGAGATTGGGCGTGTTGCGGTTGACCGGCATCCCCGGGCCGAGCTCGCCCACAATGAAATTCGGCTGCTTCCCTCCACAGCAATGCAGCGCGCACGGGCGGTGCAGGAAATTCCACTGCGTCTCGTATTTGCCGTTGCCGTCGAACACCTGCACGCGATGGTTCTCGCGATCGGCGACATAGACCCAGCCCTCGGCATCGGTGACGATATTGTGCACGATATTGAACTGGCCGGGATCGGTGCCCGGCTCGCCCCAGCTTTTTATCAATTTGCCGTCAGGGGTGAATTTATGGACGCAGGCGTTACCATAACCATCCGACACATAGATCTCGCCGTTCGGTGAAAGAGCGGTGTGGGTGCAGCGGTGGAAAGGTTCACCGCTCATGAACGGCCTCGGCCGGTTCGGGATGCCGATGGTCAGCAGCACCTTGCCGTCTGGCGAGCATTTGCGCACGGTATGGTCGCCGTCATCGGTGCAATAGAGATTATCTTCGCTGTCGATGTGCAGGCCGTGCGCCCGGCTGAACAGGCCTTCGCCCCAGCTTTTTATGAAATTGCCCTCGCGGTCGAGCACGACCATCGGATGGGCGCCGCGATTGAAGACGTAGATGCGATCCCTGCTGTCGACGGCAACCGAGGCCACGTCTGTGAGATTCCAGCCCTCGGGCAGTTTCGCCCAGTTCTCTACGACGCGATAGCGATGCTCGCCCGAGCCGAGAACGACCGGCATGTGTCCCCCCGCCAAAAACATGTTTTCGAGTCACGCGGCGGCTGCGTCCCGCTCTGCGATGCGCGGCAACAAGCCTTCCTCGATCGCCTTGATCTGCAAGGCCAGATATTTCGAGTTGATCCGGCATTGTGCCAGGCTGCCGGCGATGAACCACAGCCCGGGCTGCGCGGTGCGGGTGTACATGTTGCGCAGTTCCTGACCCTCGCCGAATCCCCAGATCGGGCCGATGCGTTGAACGACGCCCTCGCCGAACAGTTTGCGCACCAGATGTTCCTGGCCCTTGTAGCCGGTCGCGAGCACGATCAGGTCAGCCGGCAAAGTGTCGCCGCTCTTCATGCGCGCGCCGTCGGCGACAAATGAATCAATGTCCGAGAACTGGATCAGCTTGATTTCGCCTGCCGCGACCAGATCGGAGCAGCCGACGTTGAAGTAGTAGCCGCCGCCGCGCGTGAGATATTTGAATTGCCAGCCGGTGCCGCCGTCGCCGAAATCGAGCTTGAAGCCGACACGCGCCAGTCCTTCCAGCAACTGCTGGTCCAGCTTCTTCGATTGTTCGGTCATCAGGAAGTGGGCTCGCCTGGCCAGCGCAAGCGGCATCGAGGTCGCGATCAGGTCGTTATCTTCCAGTGTCCCCTCGTTGTAGGCCGCATAGGCCAATTGCGCCGATGGTTCGATGTTGGTGATGAGGGTCGAGCTGCGCTGAACCAGAATTACGTTTGCGCCGCTCGAATATAGATCCTGCGCGATGTCGTGGCCGCTATTGCCAGTGCCGATCACTAGCGCGCGTTTTCCCTTCCACGCTTCACCGTCGTCATACTGGCTGGAATGCAGGACCACGCCGGCAAAGTTTTTCAGGCTCGGGATATCCGGCAGGTTCGGAATTCCGCTGACGCCGGTTGCCATCACCACATGTCGCGGATGCATCTCGCGCCTGCTGCCGTCACTCCGGCGCAGCACCGCCGACCAACGTCCTTTCGCTTCATCGTAAACGCCCCCCTCGAACTCGGTCCCGTTCCAGAAGTTGAGTTCCATGGCATCGACATAGGCTTCGAACCAGTTCGCGAGCTTGTCCTTTGGAATATAGAGCGGCCAGTTCAGCGGGAACGGCATATAGGGCAGGTGATTGACCTGCACCTGGTTGTGCAGCGTCAGCGCGTGGTAGCGCTTGCGCCAGTTGTCGCCGACGCGCGCCTCGCGGTCGACGATCAGCGTGTCGATCTGTAGTTGCTTCAGTCGCGCCGCGATCGCAAGCCCGGCCTGCCCGCCACCGACCACCAGCACGTCAGGACTGCGCTCGGCGTATCGCGCCGCGTCTTTTCGCAGGTCGAGCCAGTTGGGTCCGCGAAAGTCCCGCGAGTAGGACTGGCCGCGCGGCCGCGACGATCCCAACTGTTCCTCGAATCCTTTTAGTTCATCGAGCGCGGTCAGCAGCGTCCAGGCTTTCAGCCTGTTATCGTCGGAGGCGTCCGGGATTAGCCGCAGAATGCCGCTGCCGCGCCCCTCTTCGGTTTCGAATTCGAAAATCGCCTCGATCGAGGCGGTGCCGGCGCGAGTAACCCAGCGCGGCGCGGCGCGGTCGGGATCGATCCTGAAACCGCTCGGCGCGACGCGCCCGGCGCGCGCGTTCAGCTCGCGAACGACGTCGTCAATGCCATTTACGGTTTGCAGGTTCCAGCTCAGCGCCAGCACATCGCGCCAATAGCTTTCGCGATGAAACAGGGATTTCAGCAGGGGCTCGTCGCGCTTTGCAATGGCATCTTCGAATTGCGCCAGCCAGTTTTCAGCGGCGGTCGATATATCGTCCGTTCTGTCCAGCATTTTGCTTTTTCTCGCACCGGCCGTCTTCGCGGCGTTACTCTGGTCGCAAGCCTATACCGTTTGCGATGGCGCAGAAAGGCGGATATGCGCAGCCGAAAGTGGTCACCGACGCTGCGCTTGTCCGCCGATCACGCCTTCCCGCTTCCTGAGCGCCCTGTAATACGACCACCACAGATGCGCCGCGGCGCCACGCATCGGCCGCCACGGCTCCGCCAGCGGCACCATCTGTTTCGCGCTCGGTCGCGTCTTGAGCCCAAGTCCGATTTTTACTGCCTCCTGTACCGCGAGATCGCCGGCAGGCCAGGCGTCACCATGGCCCAGACAAAACAGCAAATAGATATCGGCGGTCCAGGGACCGACGCCGTGCAGCGATATCAGCGTGTTGTGCGCGGCATCTGCGTCCTCGTTCGCCAACACGTCGAGGTTCAATCGTTCGGAGGCGATCTCGCGCGCAAGAATTTTCAAGGTCTTGATCTTCGCAGCCGACAGCCCAAGCCGGCCCAGCCGGTCGGCGCGCGCCTTGCGTAACGTGTCATGGTGAAACGGATCGAACGCGGCGCTCAGCCGCGCCCAAATCGCCGCGGCGCTCGCGGTCGACAACTGCTGCCCGCAGACGATCGCGGCCAAGCCGGCGTAACCCGGCTCGCGCCGCCGCAGCGCGGGCATGCCCGCAATCTCGAATACGGGTCGGAGCCGCGGGTCCTGCTTCACCAGCGCGTGGATGGCCTCCTCGAGGTCGGTCTGGCTGTTGAGGTGGAGCATCATTGCCGACTAAAACCATCACGTCCGGCGAAAGAGATCAATGCCATCCGTGTTCCGCTTTGCGCCCAGCCCGAACGGCTATCTGCATCTGGGCCATGCCTATTCGGCGCTGCTGAATTTCGATTCCGCGCGTCAGGGCGGCGGCCGCTTTCTGCTGCGCATCGAGGATATCGACACCGCCCGCTGCCGAGCTGAATTCGAGGCCGCGATTTTCGAAGACCTCGCCTGGCTCGGCATCGCCTGGGAAACCCCGGTGCGGCGGCAGTCCGAACATCTGGGGGAGTATCGCGAGGCGGTTGAGAAGCTTGCAGCCCAGGGACTGGTCTATCCCAGCTTCGAGAGCCGCGCCGAGATTGCAAGACTTGTAGCGGAGCGGGATGCGCACGCGCCTTGGCCGCGCGACCCCGACGGGGTGCCACTCTACGCGGGCGGCGCGAGCTTGCTATCCTCCAAAAGCCGGCAACGATTGATTGAATTCGGCGCGCCGTTTGCGCTGCGGCTCGACATGCCCAAGGCGCGTTCGCGTGCCGGCGATCTCGGCTGGATCGAACTCGGCGAGGGCCCCGATGGCCAAACCGGCGCCGTTTCCGCTCATCCGGAAGCTTGGGGCGACGTCGTGCTGGCGCGCAAGGAAACGCCGACCAGCTACCATCTTTCGGTCGTGATCGATGACGCCCTCCAGGGCGTGACCGAGGTCGTGCGCGGTCAGGACCTTTTCTGGTCGACGAGCGTGCATCGGCTGCTGCAGCACTTGCTGAGCTTGTCCCCGCCAGTTTATCGCCATCACCGCCTCATCCTCGATAGCTCGGGACGAAAACTGTCAAAGTCAACCGAGGCCACCTCGTTACGCGAGCTTCGCGATTCCGGCGCGACGCCGGCCGACGTCCGCCGGCTGGTTGGCCTGCCCTGATCGACGGCGGCTTCGCCGAAAGCCGCTCACAAGGGGAAAACCTCGCTTTGGCGTGACTCCCCGAGCCGGGCCGTGGCAAGGTGAGAGCGCCCAGGGTCCGGGGGAATCATGGCGGGAAAATCGCGCTCACGGCGCCTCACTGGGTCACTCAAAATCCGGTCGCGCAAAATCCGGTCGCCGAAAATCCGGTCGCCGAAAAAACGTGCTTCCGGCGTTACTCCCCGCAAGTCACGCAAGAGCGTTACTAAGAGCGCCACCAACACAGCGGGCATGGTCGAGGCGGCGCTCGCCGCGTTTGCGCATGAGGTCCGCACGCCACTGACCGGAATCCTTGCCATCAGCGATCTACTCTCGACCTCGGATCTGGATGAGCGCGAGCGGCGCTGGGTAGATACGATCAAGGCGGGCGCGGAACATCTTGCCAGCCTTGCGACCTTGTTTGTCGATGCGGCGCGGGGCGGTAATGCCGCGGCATTGCGGCGGGATTTGTTCGACCTGCGCTCCATAGCCCGCAACGCCGGCGATTCGCTCGCCGGCAGGGCGGCGGCGAAATCTCTTCAATCCCGCCTCGAGATCTCGGACAAGCTGCCGGCGCTGGTCATCGGCGATCCCGTGCGGCTGCGCGCGGCGCTGGAAAACCTGATCGATAATGCCGTGAAGTTCACCGAGCAGGGCGGAGTCGCGCTGACGGTTGAACCGACGCGCGGCGCAAAGGACAAGCTCGGCGTCGCCTTTTCGATTTCCGACAGCGGCATCGGACTGACGCTCAACGAGATCAAGCGCCTGTTCCGCCCGTTCTCGCAGGCCAATTTCAGCATCGCGTCTCGCTTCGGCGGCGCCGGGCTCGGCCTCTCGTCGGTCAAGCAAATTGCGCGTGCGATGGGCGGCGACATCGTGGTGAGGCAGCGGCGCGGTGGCGGAACGACCTTCACGCTGAACGTCACCCTGAGCCGCGCCAAAGCGCCGGAATCGCCAGGCTTGGACGGGCATGCTGGATTGCCCGCGGAGCCCGTGCCCGCACTGCGAGTTCTCGGCGTCGAGGACAATCCGTTCGGCCGTGTCGTGCTCAACACTATTCTCACCGAACTCGGCCATCAGGCGGAATTTATCGGGCGCGGCGAGACCGCCACTGAACGGATCGCGCAAGGCGGCTTCGATGCGGTGCTGATGGACATGGTGCTGCCGGGCATTCCCGGGATCGAGGCGATCAGGCGAATTCGTCAGCTTCGCCCGCCGTTAGGCCGCATCGCGATCATCGGGGTATCGGGCCGGGGTGAGGACGAAACGGCATCGCGCGCTGCGGGCGCCGATGCGTTCCTGCTCAAGCCCGTGAGTCCAAGGGCGCTAGCGACTGCGCTGCTTGAAGCGACACGCCGTGGGGGAGGCGCGACTTGATGATGGCCGCGTTCAATTCGCCGCCATAGACGAAGATAGCGGCGAGGAAATACAAAAACACCAGAGCGATGATCACCGACGCAAGGCCGGCATACATCGAGACGTAGTTGTTGGCGAACCGCGCAAGGTATTGGCCGAACACGACGCCTGATACCAGCGAGGCTACCAGAGTGAAGGCGATGCCCGGCAGGATCTGCAAAAATCCGCGCCGGCCTGCCGGCAGCCAGGCGTGCAGGATGAACAGCGCCACCGTCAGCGCCCCGGTAGTGATGCCGTAGCGGGCAAAGTTGAGAAACTGCTCGTTGGTTTCGACGACCAGCGGAATGTGGCGTCGGGCGGCTTCCAGCATCAGCGGGCCGAGCACGATCAGCAACGCCATCGCCAAGGCGGAAACCGCGGCAACCAGCGTGTAGCCGATCGATTCCAGCCGCAGCCAGTACCAGCTGCGCGGTTCGATAACGGAATAGGCGCGGTTCAGTCCCACGCGCAGGCTTTCAACACCGTTCGAGGCAAAATACACCGCCAGGGCGGCGCCGATTGTCAGCGCATCGCCGCGGGTCGTGGTCAGCACTTCATGCATCTGGCCCGCCAGCGAATCGGCGACCCGCGCCGGCAAGACCTGCAGCATCAGTCCCGCCGCCTGGTCGGCGAGTTCCTTGGAGCCGAAAAACCCGGCGAGCGATGTCAGCACGATCAGAAACGGAAAAAGCGCCATCAATGCCGACAGCGCGATATGGCTGGCGATCGCCCAACCATCGTCGGCGAGAAACGTGTAGAACGCATCCATGGCGACCTGATAGACGTAGTGAAGCTGCCTCACATTTCACCTTGGTCACTTTGAAAACGGATTGACGCGGCGGACCGTGCTACCTTCTGATATTATTGAACTAAAAGCCAGATCATTGCATTAGGCGCCGGCGTGATGGCGGACCGCTGTTGGCGGTGTTATGTACGGCCATGGCATCATTCCTGAGCACGATCATTCTTCCCATCGCGGTCGGCGCTGTCGCGCTGGTACTGTTGCTCGGCCTGCTCAACATGATGCGGGGCGGATCCCCGAACCGCTCCCAAAAACTCATGCGGTTGCGGGTGCTGCTGCAGTTCGTAGCAATTGTCATCACCATGCTGGCGGTCTGGGCAATGGGGCGCTGAAGGAGAGGGAAATGGTCGTCCTCAATCGCATTTACACGCGGACCGGCGATGACGGCACCACCGCGCTCGGCAGCGGCGAACGCCGCCCGAAATACGATTTGCGCGTCAGCGCTTATGGAACCGTCGATGAAACCAATGCCGCCATTGGCGTTGTGCGGCTGCATCTTGGCGAGGCGCGTGAGCTCGACTCGATGCTGGGCCTCATTCAAAACGACCTGTTCGATCTTGGCGCCGATCTCGCTGTGCCACAGCGTGAGGGCAAGGCGGAGCGGCTACGGGTGCTCTCGAGCCAGGTCGAGCGTCTCGAGCGTGACATCGACAGCTTGAATGAGCGGCTTAAGCCGCTGACCTCGTTCGTGCTGCCCGGAGGCACGCCGGCGGCGGCTCACTTGCATCTGGCGCGCACGATATGCCGCCGGGCGGAACGTACCATGGTGGAACTCGCCGCCAACCCAAACGAGCCGGTCGGCGACGTCGCGATCCAGTATATGAACCGGCTCTCCGACTTCCTGTTCGTCGCCAGTCGTTGCATGAACGAGGACGGTGCCCGGGACGTATTGTGGGTGCCCGGCCAGAACCGCTAAACGCGTCTGTCGAGGTGAATTTTGATGTTCGCGCGTTGACCGGGATAGGCCGGACCTTTAGGTTCCGCGCCCAAAGCTGATCAAACCTGAATTCAAGCGAAAGAGGATCGATGAAGGTTCTGGTGGCGGTAAAGCGAGTGGTCGATTTCAACGTCAAGGTCCGCGTCAAAAGCGACGGATCGGGCGTCGAACTGTCCAACGTCAAGATGTCGATGAATCCGTTCGATGAAATCGCGGTGGAGGAGGCCCTGCGGCTGAAAGAGGCCGGCAAGGCGACCGAGGTGGTGGTGGTCTCTATCGGCCCGGCGCAGGCTGCCGAAACGATCCGGACCGGACTGGCCATGGGCGCCGATCGGGGCATTCTGGTCAAAGCGGAAGGCAATGTCGAACCGCTGGCGGTCGCGAAGATTCTCAAGTCGATCGCTGACGAAGAAAAACCGGGGCTTATCATTCTCGGCAAGCAGGCGATCGATGATGACTCAAACCAGACCGGCCAGATGCTGGCCGCGCTGCTCGGATGGTCGCAGGCGACTTTTGCCTCCAAGCTCGAAGTCGATGGAACCGATTTCAAGGTGACGCGCGAAGTCGACGGCGGCCTGCAAACCTTGAAACTTAAAGGGCCGGCGATCGTAACGACCGATCTGCGACTGAACGAGCCGCGCTACGCCAGCCTGCCCAACATCATGAAGGCAAAGAAAAAGCCGATAGCCGATAAGAGCGCATCCGATTACGGCGTCGATCTCACCGCCCACCTGGAAATTGTCAAAACCTCCGAGCCGCCCGGCCGCAAGGGAGGCGTCAAGGTCAAGGACGTCAGCGAGCTGGTCTCCAAACTCAAGAACGAAGCCGGGGTGCTCTAGATGACCACGCTTTTGATTGCCGAACACGACCACGCAACTCTGAAGGACTCCACCAACAAGGCGCTCACGGCTGCGACCCAACTCGGGGCGGACATCCATGTGCTGGTCGCCGGCGGAGGTGACGGCACCAAGGCAGCGGCGGAAGCCGCGGCCAAACTCGCCGGTGTCACCAAGGTTCTTGTGGCCGAGGGCGATGTCTATGCCCACGATCTTGCCGAGCCCTTGGCTGCCCTGCTGGTTGCCTTGGCGCCATCCTATGATGCGTTCGTCGCGCCCGCGACTTCACGATTCAAGAACGTGATGCCGCGCCTCGCAGCGCTGCTGGATGTCATGCAGATATCGGAAATCATCAAGGTGCTTTCGCCCGATACGTTCGAGCGGCCGATCTATGCCGGCAACGCCATCCAGACGGTGAAATCGAAAGATTCCAAGAAGGTCATCACGGTGCGAACTTCTACCTTTGCCGCGGCCGGAAACGGCGGCAACGCGTCGATCGAAAGCGCGGCGTCGGCGGCCGATCCCGGCCTGTCCAGTTTCGCCGGCGAAGAAGTCGCAAAGAGCGATCGTCCCGAGCTGGCTTCGGCGAAGATCATCGTATCGGGCGGGCGCGCCATGCAGAGCCGCGAGAACTTTGCCAAATATATCGAGCCGCTTGCGGACAAGCTCGGCGCCGGCGTTGGAGCCTCGCGCGCTGCCGTCGATGCGGGGTATGCGCCGAACGACTGGCAGGTTGGGCAGACCGGCAAGGTGGTTGCGCCGGAGCTCTATGTCGCGATCGGCATTTCCGGTGCCATCCAGCATCTCGCAGGCATGAAAGACTCCAAGGTGATCGTTGCGATCAACAAGGACGAGGACGCGCCGATCTTCCAGGTGGCCGATTACGGACTGGTCGCGGACCTGTATCAGGCGGTTCCGGAGCTGACCGAGGAACTCGGCAAGTTTGGAAAGTGACAAGGTGAACAGCGCGCATATTGCCCAAGTTGGAAACCATTTTTGTGATTAGAACGCGCAATTAATGATTGAGAGCATTTTCTCATGATTAAGAGCATTTTCTGAAAGAAAATGGTCCGGCCGGTGTTATGGAAGGAATGAGTAGGGGCGCACCCGCGCCTCGTCCGGTGAGATCTTGAAATGGCGGCTATGATCAAGAAGGTCGGCGTGATCGGCTCGGGCCAGATGGGCAACGGCATCGCGCATGTTGCGGCCTTGGCCGGCCTGGACGTGGTAATTAATGACCTCTCCGCCGAGCGTCTCAAATCCGGAATGGCGACCATTAACGGCAATCTGTCGCGCCAGGTCGCCAAGAAGATCATCACCGAAGACGCGCGCAAGCAGGCGCTGGCGCGGATCGTATCGACCGAGACGATGGATGGTCTCGCCGATTGCGATCTGGTGATCGAAAGCGCGGTGGAAAAGGAGGAAGTCAAGCGCAAGATATTTCACGACGTCTGCGCGGTACTGAAGCCGGAGGCCATCGTTGCGTCCAACACCTCCTCGATCTCGATCACGCGGCTTGCCGCGTCCACCGACCGTCCCGAGCGCTTCATCGGCATTCACTTCATGAATCCGGTGCCGCTGATGGAGCTGGTCGAACTGATCCGCGGCATCGCCACCGATGACGCGACCTTTGAGGCGGCCAAGGAGTTCGTGGCGAGACTCGGCAAGCAGATCGCCGTTTCCGAGGATTTCCCGGCGTTCATTGTCAATCGCATTCTGCTGCCGATGATCAACGAGGCGATCTACACACTTTATGAGGGGGTCGGTAACGTCGAGGCGATCGATGCGGCGATGAAGCTCGGCGCGCACCATCCGATGGGGCCGCTGGAGCTCGCCGACTTTATCGGCCTGGACACCTGTCTTTCGATCATGCAGGTGCTGCACGAAGGATTGGCGGATTCCAAGTACCGGCCCTGTCCGCTGCTCGTGAAATATGTCGAGGCGGGCTGGCTCGGCCGCAAGACGCACGTCTGCTTTAGCTCCAAAAGCGGGCAGCTCTTTTTTATGAGTACAGGCCCTAGTCTGCTCGTTGCCTGCCGGGCAAATCAGTCATTTGTCTGTCTAGCCCCGCTTGTAAAAATATTCTGCTTCCCGATTTGCCCAAATCAAATCTAAAACTCCCGCCATCCCGTCCCACTCAAAAGGGGCGTTTCGCGATCGTCACGGACGTTGGGCACGGGATGCGGTGGACGCTAAAGCATGCTTGACGAAACCTGCTGATGCGGACGGTGAAGTCGTGTGGTTCTGATGCCCCGACGCTGGCATCAAGTTGGCAGGTAGTGACCTGCCGACGACAGTGGCAATAAAGCCCGGTCACTGGGGAGAGCGCGAAGGAAACCGTTAAAACCATTGCGCGGGGAATGCCGGGCTGCTCCGGTGAACCTGTGGTGACTACCTCGTGTGCTTTTTTATTTTTGCACGCGAGACTGCGGGCGCATCGCGCACCCGGCATTCCCTGCGCCCTCTGTTTTGGGCCAATGAGTCTTGCAAAGCTCGGGCGTTTTCACGCCGCGAGATCGCGGAGGTGTAACCCGAGCAGTTGATTGTCGGGGCTGTTTGAAAAATAGAATCGGCGAGCGGCGCAATCTGTCGTCCCGGGCAAGCAAAGCGCGACCCGGGACCCATAACCACTGATGTCAATGTTCTGCATGGCGATTGCCACAGCTTCGTCAACCACAGCCATCGGTGGTTATGGGTCCCCGCGTGCGCGGGGACGACGCAAGTGTGGCGTTGCGTAGCGAGCGCACTGCCCGAGCTCGGCCGCGCCCTCAATGAGTCGTTAACCTTTGCCGGCCTACGTTCTGGCGCGTTTGGGGATGTTGCGTATGGAGTTAATGAGCATGATCAGCAGCTTACTTGCCGCTCAGGCAGGCAATGTGCGGACGCAGATCGCCGCCACCATCCTGAAAGCGAATGCCGACGCCGAGAAATCCACGGTCTTGACGCTGCTGGGCGCTGCCCAGCAAGACACCTCATCGCTCGCCAACGTCGGCGCGGGCATCGGCGGTAACCTCAATATCACTGCCTAAATCAATGCCTGACTTCAGATCGGCTTCGGCGAGGCCTAAAATCCGGCCGCGACCGGCTGTATGGCTGCCGTGATCAGCTTGATCGCGTCGTCGCTCGCCCAATCTGCCGGACCGGAAATAGTGCCGATCTCGCAACCCTGGCCATCGACGAGTACCGAAGTCGGCATTCCCAACGCCCGTCCTACCGCTTTAAGATCTTGGAAAACCTTGGCATTCTGATCGCTGAAATAGCCGAGCCGGGTCAGATTGGCTTCTCTCAGGAAGTTCTTCGGCTTTTCGTGGTCGCGGGTATCGATATTGATCGCGACCACCTCGAAATTTGGGCCGCCCAGCCTGGTTTGCAGGACCTCGAGCGCCGGCATCTCCTTGCGGCAGGGCACGCACCAGGTGGCCCACAGGTTCACCAGCAACGTGCGTCCGCGCCAGTCCGAGAGCTTTCTCGGTTTGCCGGCGCCGTCCTCGAAGGCGAGGTCTGGTAGCCGCAGCGGCGCCGTCGCCATCGTGATTGCCGCCACTTCGCCATGTGCGAGCGGGGCGAGCTTGCGCGCAAGCTCGACCGCCCGGCGGCAGGCGGGATCGCCCGTTGCGTTGCGGTTGAGCCCGCCGATCCCGTATACCCCGGCAAAGCCGATTAACGCGCCGATCACCACCGCCCCGGCGGCAATGGGAATCCGGCGCGTGGCGGTCGGGCGGGGCAGTTCAGGCATATCGTTTGTTATCCTCTGTCAGATACGGCTATGCAGGGCTTGTGCCCGGCGATTGCATCGAGTGCGGCGAAAAGGCGTTTGGCGTGGTGGTGTGACGATGAAGTCAGGTGACGTGTAATAATCATGAGTAACAGATCATGAGCAACAAGATGTGGGGCGGCAGGTTCACCGAGCGCCCTGACGCGATCATGGAGGAAATCAACGTCTCCATCGACGTCGATCGTCACCTTTATGCCCAGGACATCGCCGCGTCCAAGGCGCACGCCGCGATGCTCGCCGCGCAAGGCATCATCACGGCCAACGATGCGAAAAATATCAAAGCCGGTCTAGACACGATTATGTCAGAAATCGGCAGCGGATCGTTCGAGTTCAAGCGCGCGCTTGAGGACATTCACATGAATGTGGAGAGCAGGCTTGGCGAGCTGATAGGGCCTGCCGCCGGGCGGCTGCATACCGCGCGCTCGCGCAACGACCAGGTGGCGACCGATTTCCGGCTCTATGTCCGCGACACCATCGATGCCACCGATGCGGCGCTGGCCACATTCCAACGCGCGCTGGTGGAGCGGGCCATCGAGCATGCCGGGACCGTGATGCCGGGCTTCACCCATTTACAGAGCGCGCAGCCGGTGACGTTCGGTCATCATCTGTTGGCCTATGTTGAAATGGCGGCGCGCGATCGCGGACGGTTTGCCGATGCACGCAAGCGTCTCAACGAGTCGCCGCTCGGCGCGGCGGCGCTGGCCGGCACTTCGTTCCCGATCGATCGAGCGGCGACGGCAAAGGCGCTTGGCTTTGAGCGGCCGATGGCCAATTCGCTCGACGCGGTTTCGGATCGCGACTTCGTGCTCGAAACATTATCGGCGGCGGCAATCGCATCCGTGCACCTGTCGCGCTTCGCCGAGGAACTGGTGATCTGGACCTCGGCTTTGGTAGGGCTGGTGCGACTAAGCGATAAATTCACGACTGGCTCCTCGATCATGCCGCAGAAGCGCAATCCGGATGCCGCCGAACTGGTTCGCGCCAAGACCGGCCGGGTGATCGGTGCGCTCACCGCCTTGCTGATCGTGATGAAGGGCCTGCCGCTCGCCTACCAAAAGGACATGCAGGAGGACAAGCAGGGCGCGATGGAAGCGTTCGGCGCGCTTTCACTTGCAATCCGGGCAATGACAGGAATGGTCCAGGACATAGTCCCCGATCAAGCACGGATGAAAGCCGCGGCCGGCGAAGGCTACGCCACGGCGACCGATCTGGCGGACTGGCTGGTGCGGACGCTGAAAATGCCGTTTCGGGATGCCCACCACATTACGGGACGGATCGTGGCTGTGGCGTCCGACGCGGGCGTGCCGCTCGACAAGTTGCCTCTCAAAGAGATGCAGGCAATCGAGCCCAGAATCACGGCTGCCGCCTTAGCCGCGCTTTCGGTTGAAGCGTCGGTGAAAAGCCGCGGCAGCTATGGCGGAACCGCCCCTAAAAACGTGCTGGCGCAAGCGAAAGGCTGGCTCAGGCGGCTGGAAAAAGAGCAAAAAAAAGGCTGAGACGCTGACAACAATAATTTCGCTGCAATTTCATCATTGTCCAGGTCTCGCCAGAGCAGGGCAATGTTTGTATGGTGCCGGCGCATTGGGGATCTCATCGTGACTCGCAATTACAGCCCGAAATTTTCGGGATGGGCCATCATGGTTTTGAGCGCGGCCGTGCTGGTGCTCGGGGGCTGCGGGCGCAAGGGCGCGCTAGACCTGCCGCCGAACACCCCGCCGCAAGCGGCGGCGGCAGCACAGGCGGATGCCGACCACGAGCCGTCGGCAAGCAAGCCAAGCGTGTTCAATCCGTATTACGGGACCGATGCGCCGCCGGCGGCCACCAAAGGCAGCAAGAAATCCTTCATTCTCGACCCGCTCCTGCAGTAACTGAGCACGCCATGAACCACTTCGATTATCGTAACGGCGTGCTGCACGCCGAGGCGGTGAATCTCATCGATTTGGCCGATGCGGTCGGCACGCCGTTTTATTGCTATTCGACTGCGACGCTGGAACGCCACTATCGGGTGTTCAGCGAGGCGTTCGAAGGCGAGAAGACGCTGGTCTGTTACGCCATGAAGGCCAACTCCAATCAATCGGTGCTGCGCACCTTGGCGAAACTCGGCGCCGGCGCGGACGTGGTTTCGGGCGGCGAGTTGAAGCGTGCGCTGGCGGCGGGGATACCGCCGGAGAAGATCTTGTTCTCCGGGATCGGCAAGACGGAAGCCGAACTGCGCGCGGCGCTTGAGACGGACATCCTGTGCATCAACGTCGAATCCGAACCTGAACTCGAACTGCTCTCGCGGCTCGCCAGCGAGCAGGGGCGGACGGCTCGAATCTCGGTCCGAGTCAATCCCGATGTCGATTCCGGCACTCACGCCAAGATTTCGACCGGCAAATCCGAGAACAAGTTTGGCGTGCCGCTCGCCCGTGCGCGCGCGGTCTATGCTCGTGCGGCCAAACTGCCGGGAATCAAAGTAACTGGTGTCGACGTCCACATCGGCAGCCAGATCACCGATCTGGTGCCGCTGGAGGCAGCGTTCAGGATTCTGGCTGAATTCGTGCAGACGCTACGCGCCGATGGTCACACCATCTCGCATGTCGATTTCGGTGGCGGCCTCGGCATCCCCTATCATGCCGATCGCGAAGCGCCGCCGGTGCCTGCCGCCTACGCGGCCATGGTGAAGCGGGTAACCCACAATCTCGGCTGCACGTTGATGTTCGAGCCGGGGCGGATGATCGTCGGCAATGCCGGTATCCTCGTCGCTCGCGTTATTTATGTGAAGCATGGAGACGCCAGGAATTTCGTCATCATCGATGCGGCGATGAACGACCTGATCCGCCCCACGCTGTATGAGGCGCACCACGACATCCTGCCGGTCCGCGAGGCTGCGAGCGGCGCGCAAGAAATCGTTGCCGACGTAGTAGGGCCGGTCTGCGAGAGCGGTGACTATCTCGCCCTCGGGCGGACCATGCCCGAGCCCAAAACCGGCGATCTCCTTGCGATCATGACGGCGGGCGCCTACGGCGCGGTGCAATCCGGCACCTACAACACGCGGCCGCTGGTCCCGGAAGTGCTGGTTAGGGATCACCAATACGCGGTGGTGCGGCCGCGCATCGAGGTCGATGCCCTGATCGCAATGGACAAGCCAGCACCGTGGTTGTGAAAAAACTCCAGCGCGGGAGCACCTATGGCTTCGCGCCGTCTCCGCCCACCACCACGCCGGCGGCCTTTTCGATCGGCTTGATCGCCGAAGTGAAATCGGATTCCGCACCCATCTCGCGGATCACCACTTCCCAGAGACGGCCGACCGCTTCGGCGACTTCCATCGATAGTCCGAGCGACCTGGCTTCTTCGAGGCAGAGCCGCACGTCCTTTACCATCAGCCCGGTGGCGAAACCGAAGTCAAACGTGCGGGGCAGGATCGAGCGGGGAAATTTGTCGCGACTCGCGGTGTTGAGCCCCGAACCGGCGTTGATCACGTCGATCATGACTTTGGGATCGAGGCCGGATTTGACGCCCATCACCACCGCCTCGGAAGTGGCGACCACCGCGGTGGCCGACAACAGGTTATTGGCGAGCTTCATCGTCTGCGCCGAGCCGGGCTTTTCGCCGATAAAGAACACGTTTCCGATCACAGCGAGCGCAGGCTTCACCGCCTCGAAGTCCGTCTTTGGACCGGACACCATCACCGCGAGCGTTCCCTTCTCGGCGCCTCCGACGCCGCCGCTCACCGGACTATCGAGCTGCACGATGTTGCGTTGGGACAGCAGATCGTGAATCCGCACCGCCATGTGAGATCCGACCGTGGAGAGATCGACGAAGCGCTTGACGCGCCTGCCCTCGATGACGCCGCCGGGGCCGGTCGCAACCTCGAGGGAAGCCTGCAGCGAAGGCAGGCTCGCCATGACGTTCTCGGTGCGGTCGGCGACGTCTTTGGGCGAGGAAGCCACTTGCGCGCCAAGCGCGGCCAGTTTGTCGACCGCCTCATTGCGTTGATCGAATACGATAAGCTGGTGTTTGGCCTCGATCAGGCGCCGCGCCATGGGAAAGCCCATCTTGCCCAGGCCGATGAATCCGATGTCCATGTGTTGCGCCTTCAGCCCTTGTCTAATTCCGCGAATACTTCGCGCGCGATGCGGAAACTATCGACGCCCGCCGGTACGCCGGCATAGATAGCCACCTGCATGAAGATTTCTCGAATCTCGTCCTTGCTCACGCCATTGACCAGCGCGCCCTTGATATGCACCCGCAATTCGTGGGGCCGGTTGAGTATCGAGATCATCGCGAGATTGAGCATGCTGCGGGTTTTGCGCGGCAGCTCCTCGCGGCCCCATACTGCGCCCCAGCAATATTCAGTGACCAACTCCTGGAAAGGCTTGTTGAAATCGTCGGTGTTCTTGAGGGCGTTCGAGACATAGGCTTCCCCCAGCACCGCTTTTCGAATTTCCAGTCCCTTGTCGTGCGTTTTCTTGTCCATAATAGTCCTCGGTGTTTCCGCTCATGCTTGACGACAGAAGGTTACGAGGTCGCGGCGGTGCAGTCACGCCTTCGTGTTATGCGTGTCCGGGGTGTGGGCCACCGACCGGAACGGGTGCCTCACCGCCGCCGTTGTGCTAATGTGCCCTATTGTAGACCGGAGAGTTTATTGAGCAGCGCTACCCCCGACCCGT